>Ga0209491_10001542_pt1 | contig 44392 bp, 46 predicted proteins | sample BON02_FD_187213 | JGI IMG/M metagenome (GOLD analysis project Ga0209491, IMG submission 187213) | Freshwater microbial communities from Lake Bonney liftoff mats and glacier meltwater in Antarctica - BON-02 (SPAdes) (version 2) | ecosystem: Environmental > Aquatic > Freshwater > Ice > Glacier...
CTCTATCGCCGTGCTGACCGCGCTCGCCTTGAACATCTGAACCCCCAAAATTTATGGAGAGCCTCTGAATCATACATGATTCTTATAGGTCAAGAAAATATGACGGGTGGTAAGCTGTTGACCAGAAGGCGCTTGCCAGACTGGTCATAGCGATAATCGATCCAATCTTGTTGCTGGTTCACATATCGCAATGTCCAGCCACTGCGATTCGCAGTCAATTGACGTATGGCTTCATCGGGCGATGCTTTGATGTCGGGGAATCGGCTATATGCAATCTGGAAATCTGGTTCCTGCGGCGTTGCCGGCTGAAACAGCGGCAGTGCCCGGGCGGATTCAAAACGGAAGCCGTAAGCGGCATAGCGAAACATGTCAGTCCCCGGTTGCGCTGAATATGCGATGGCCAATGTCATCCATTTCCGCCTTCGGCAGTCTATAATCGGCGATTGTACAAATTTCGTGCCAGCGACGCAGGTTTCGGGCGCGCAATTTTGGATCTGCCACCGTCGACAAACGGATCAGCCACTCCCCGGCCAGATCAAGTTCCTCTCTGGTCGCCAGCGGTCTGCGCTCGGCCATGAAACCCAGAATCTGATACTCTGACGCCGAAATATTCGGAAACAGCCGAAATATATGGGCAAAGCGAAAGCGCCGCAAATCGGCCTTGAATTGTTCTCGAAACAGCTGGTTGGACTGACCTTGATGAACCCGGTGACGCAAAACCGTCTGATTGATATTGCCCAGCTTGCCCAATTGCGTTGCCCGGGTCTGCCATTCATAATCGTCATGGCCGACGTCTTCATTGTAGCGGACCTCGCGCATGAAATCGGCTTTGACGATCATGGTTGGATGAAGCATCGCCACGCGAAAGACCAGTTCGTGATCAATCGCGATCGCTGTTTAGGGGAACCAGATCGATCCTTCGCTTGCGCCAAATACTTCCGCCTGTCCGCCGCAAGCGTCAAGCTGATGGGCCTGCATATAGGCCAGCTGCATGGCAATGCGATCCGGAAGCGCGATGTCGTCGCTATCCATAGCTGCAATATACTCGCCCTCGGCGATAGCGATACCCGCATGGCGCGCCTGGGCACCACTGAGTAAATGGGGATTACGTTGCCGATAGAGCGGCTTTATCCGGCGATCCTTTGTCGCATAATCGGCGATTATGCCCGGACATTCATCATCCGACCCGTCATCCACAATGATGAATTCAACATTATCATGGGTTTGTGCCAATATCGATTCGATAGCTTCACCGACATAGGCCGCATTATTCCATACCGGCATGACGACAGAAACAAGGCTTTGCTTTTCCGTCACTGCTTAATTTTGCTTGCGCCAGCAGATGCCGGTGAAATCCACATGCTCAATCGGCTCTGTTATGGAATGGCGATTTCTGAAGGCATCGACAGCGTCGCGGCAGCCGGGCAAGTAGCCATAATCATCAATGATGACGAATCCGCCGGGCACCAGTTTGTGGTAAAGGTGATTCAGACATTCCATTGTCGAACTATAGAGATCAACGTCGAGCCGCATCAACGCGAGCGGACCGATCGGGGCATCGGGCAGCGTGCCTGCGACAAATCCCTTCAGGAAGTTCACCTGCGGATCGAGCAGGTCATAACGTTGAAAATGGGTTTGCACCTTTGCCAAACTACAGGATAGCCACGGCCGTTTTTCTTCTTCCATGTCCAGGCCATAGCGTTGATCATCTGCACTTTCACTGGAAGGTGGCAGCCCTTCAAAACTGTCAATTGCCCATAATGAGCGATGACTTTGCTGGTGAGAAACCTGCAGCGCCCGCATCAATATCGTCGCCCCACCCTGACATACACCAGCTTCCAGAAAATCACCTTCTATGCCGTCGGCAAATATGCGCTCGGCACATCGTTCGATATTGTTCAGCCGCAATGTCCCCGACATGGTATGCGCATTTTGAGCAAGCGATCGACCATCTTTTTTGGTGGATAACAATTTTTCAAATTTTGGGGCTCGCGGCTCTCAATATCACGCAGATACCGTTGCCGTACCATCCGATCCTCATTAGCATTGCCCGATTCAAGATGTGCGATTTGAAGTTCGGCATTGGGATAGATATTATTGACCAGAACCTGTTTTATCAGGCCAAGATAGCGCTCGCGCTGGCGGTCAAATTCGGGGTTTGCCGTTTGTTCAATCAGGCCATGATCGTCCAGCCTGGTGACAAATTTTTGGATATCCGACCGAATGACCTCATGAGGCGCATCATATCTTGCGGATAGTTTGTCGGCGACATCATCAACGGTGGTATAATAATCTAGTTGATCCCAGATAGCTTGACTGATGCCGTCCAGTTTTATCAGCTTGTCGTTAGCACGTGATCTGAAACTGACAGCACCAGCCTCAGAAAAGCCCTGCGAAGGTCTGCTACGCAGAAAAACATTTTCCACAACAAAATGCCTCATCTAATTTTGAAGATAATAGTCGAATGAACAATCGATCAGGCCGGGAACATATGGGGAAGGCCCCAAATGGAATATTGGCACGAGAGAAACCCCGGGCCGTAACTAAATTTCCATATCGCAAACGACAAACATTGCGATTTTCGGCCTTACCCAAATAGGTTTTGTGCTATTACGATTGCTTGAGTGTCTCAAATTTCAATGAAATGCTCTTCAGCAGATAAGAAACTCAGGAATATATGCCGAAGTCCATTCCCGAGGGAGTAAAGGCAGCTTCTGCATTCCTTGCATCCAGGACTTCGATTTCAGGCGTTTCCCAGACCAGCTTTTGCGGCGCATCTTTTTCCGCGAGAGTCTCATTTTGCTTCGACATACTAATCTCCATCTCCATCTTTGCTAAAAATTTCCTAGGTCGGCTTGATAGTCCCGTCAAGCTATCTCGATAGTCCCGGCAAGTAATCATGGTTTTGGTGTTCGCCTGTGGCTGATGAGCTTTGGGACAGCGGGTTGGCCAAGAGGTGATCCCCTGGAACACGGGATCATGCAGGCTCTAGCCGGTGTTCAGGCTGTTCTCGACATGATGCGATGGACGGCAACGCCAAAAATCTTTTGCCCGCGATTAGATTGCTGCCCGACCCATGCATTTGCTTGAGCACTTAAAATTTCATCGAAATAGCGTTCAACGGATATAAAGTCAGGAATAAAAGCCAAAATCTGCTCCCGAGCTAGCAGAAAAGGCGGCTTCCGCATCGCGTGCATCCAGAACTTCTATTTCAGGTGTTTCCCAGATCAGCTTTTGCGGCGCATTTTTTTTCCGTGAGAGTCTCGGTTTGTTTTGACATCGTATTTTCCATTTTTTCTTCTATTCAAAAAAAGCTAGGTCGGCATCACCGCCCCGTCAAGTTATCTCGGCTTTGCTGTTCGCCGATATCTTATAAGCTTTGAGATTGAGAGCTTGCCAAGGGGAGGGCTATCTGAGAGCAAGGGTTCATGACGGCTCTTTCCGGTATCTGGCGTCCAATTGGCTCGCGACATGTTGCAAGCGAATGCGCGCATAGCCTGGCCGCACAAAAAATATATGGGCCCGATCGAACCGACCAATTGCAGCTTGATGATGTTGCGATGGGTCGCAATCTCAAAAAACTTTTGCCCGAAGACCGGTTCGACCGGCAGCCATTGTCGGGAGGGAATGGCCGCTTCCTGATAGTTGCGGACGTCCGATTGGACAATCGCGGCGCATTAGTCAAACAGCTTGGCATCGAAACCGAACGGCAGCGAGTTTTGTCCGATGCCGCCATTATCTTGGCCGCTTATGAGCGATGGGGAAGCCTATCGATAGATCGTTTGCGTGGAGATTTCGCCTTTGCTCTCTGGGATGCAAAAGATCATAAAATGATACTTGCCCGCGATCATGTTGGTGCGCGGCCCATGCATTTCTATCATGGTCGCGATTTGATCGCCTTCGCGTCCATGCCGAAAGGTTTGTTCGCGCTGGCAGATATTCCAAAGAAGGTGGATTTGGAATTTGTCGAACAGACGATCCTGCACGCATCGCTCGAAGGCGAGCGGTCCTATTTCGAGAATATCTATCGGGTGAAGCCGGGCCATTATGGGATATTGGATCAAAGTGGTTTTCAGCAGATTCAATATTGGAAACCCGATGTTACGCCGCTCAAATTGTCATCCCATCAGGAATATGTCGACGCGGTAACCGAGCGTTTTGACAATGCGGTGTCCGTCCGCCTGCGCGGGGCAGATAATGTTGCCGCTCATTTTAGCGCAGGCCTGGATAGCTCTGCTGTGGCAACGTCTGCGGCAATATTGCTTGAAAATACAGGCAGAGTCACCGCCTACACCGCAGTACCCAGAGACGGCTATGTCGAGGAAGATGCCACGTCAAGCCATCGCATTATCGACGAAGGCATTCTTGCCGCACAGGCGGCGCAACTCTATCCGAATATCGACCATATACGGGTGCCAACAACGGGACGCTCGTTGCTGGAGGGACTCGACCGCCTAACATATCTCCAGTACATGCCCGGTGCCAATTTGTGCAACAACGACTGGATTGTCGCGATCAACGAACACGCGCGTGCCATTGGCCACAACGTGCTCTTGACCGGTCAATTGGGCAACATGACATTCAGCCATAATGGCGCGAACCTGCTCGCTGAATTGCTAAAGAGCGGGCGCATTATCGAATTTGCCAAGGCTTTTTCTATCCTCAAGAAAACGGGATGGACTGATCCCGAACGTGCCGTGATCGCTGCGATCATGAATATTTTGCCGGTTGCTGTTCAGCGCTATATCCGTCGCCGTCGCGGACGGGAAAGCCATATCATGGCACCGCCAGAACTATTGCAACAAAAAGGATCACGAGCAACGCACCGCATGGCGAGCCGCACAGAAGAGATCCTGACTTTTTTGGGTCGGATAGAATTGGGGAATTTTAATAAAGCTCAACTTGGCGGCTGGGGGTTGGATTATCGTGACCCCACGGCAGACAGAGATTTGATGGAGCTCTGCCTGACTATTCCAACAGCGCAATTTTGTCACCAGGGCGTCCCGCGATCGATCGCTCGTGACATGCTCAGGAACCGCCTGCCAGAGGCAATGATCGCAGAACAGCGCAAGGGATTGCAGGCTGCCGACTGGCATGAGAGCTTTGTTAAAAGCAGCGGAGCGATTATCGAAGAGTTGGAAATAATATCAGAATATGGGCCACTCAACGGTATGATTGATACAGCAAAATTGCAGCAATTGATGGAAAGCCTGCCCGACGGCGGATGGAATGACGGTGATGTTACGCCCCAATATAGAGCCGCTATTTTGCGTTCGGTCGCCGTGGGCGACTTTGTCCGCCGGGCGTCGGGTGCCAACCGATAGCAGAGCTCTGTTATCCGTCAGCGGGCATTGTGATCATCACCGCAAAATTGCCAGCCACGCGTTCACCGCAGATCGGGAAATCGTCCGCCATAACCCAGACATGGGCACCCAGCGTTTTTTCATCACCACTATTGAGGCCGTAGAACAGTTTCGAATTGATTCCCCGTCGGCGCAGCATCAACTGCGCTGTTAGCCCCTGCTCAAAACAAAGAGATCTGAATGGACTGCGGCGGGCGGCAATTGCCACGGCTGAGCGGACCTTTGGAAGCAATGTGTCTGTCGCCGCTTTCGTTTCTGGCTTTGGCCTTAGTGGCAGCGAAGCGATTTTGCGCAACGTTTGAAATTTGAAAAAGCGCACAGCAAATGCTGCGGCCATGATCAGCAGGCACGCCTCAATTATCAATATAAGCTCAGAAAGAGCCAGCCGGGAGATGGTTTTAAGCATGTTGCAATTCTATCGCCAGATTTGCCAAGCCTCTCAATGTTGTCACTCCCCCCAGCCAAAATAGCGTCATATCGGATAGGTCCGGACAATATTGACGTCCAGCATAATATGCTGGGTTTTGGCAGCCGCAACAACTGACCGTCTCGCGCATCAACTGCGCTATTGAATCATGAACGCCAAGGCTGATCTTCATCCAGAATCCGCAGCTCGGCCTCTAGTCAAATCGCGCCAACGGCGGTTTGCCTTCACCCGCTCCAAACCCGTCCATGCGCCTGACGGGGCATTGCGAACATCCAATAAGCCAGCATTCACCTTCCAAAGCAGATTTGTAAAATCTGTCCGCAGCACAGCTTGCGGGGCCAATCCCTTTGCTTCATCGGCCTACAAGCCTAAGGTTCCGAAAGACAGGGAGTAAGGAATATTATGCGTCTTGAGTTTTTGAAGCGTTTCAAGTTGATGGCTTTGGCAACTGGCATGGGCATCCTGCTCACGCCGATGCCAGCGTCAGCGCAATTCGGCAGTCTTTTTGGCAGCAAATCCAAGGACGAGAAAACCGAAGAGCCAGCGGTAGCTGAAGAGCAAAAGGCAGTTTCCGATACGCAAGACGCGGCAATCACCGGAACAGATCAGAATAGCGGGGCTACCGAACAGGCCGGTGCCGATTCTTTCGGCACCCTATGCGGCAATGGACAGGGCAAGCCGGATGAAAACGAAGTCAGGAAAAAGCGCAAAGGTCTGTTTGGCATGGCCGACCGGATGGCCAGCGTCACCAGGAAAATCCCGTTGGTGGGTGACTTTCTGGTCGATAGTGCCAATAATCTGTCGCAGGCGGTTTCGTGCAGACTCTATCCCGAAGAACAGGAACAAGCGGCAGAAGCGACTCAGCAAGCCACCGAGAGCGGCGAAATCGGCAAAGCCGTCGAATGGCAAAGCACGGTTCGCGAGAATGTTTCCGGAAGCTCGACGATTTCCTCAAAAAACGCATTGCCCGATGGCACGCCGTGCATGGTACTCGCCGATATCGTGATCGTTGATGGCGAGGAGCTGAGAGTGTCCAAAACCATGTGCAAGCTGCCCGGCGCTGCCCGCTACACGATCATGCAGGCATGATCTGAGCCAAGGACATCTGGCCGGCGAGCGTTTGATGTAACGCGCCCGCCAGCGGCAAACTGTCGCGAAAATGAACCGTTCCCGCCAATTGATACAATTTGCGACAATTTTCTTCTGTTCTGACAAAGTTCAGCGACAACTGGCTATTAGAACAACATTCATGACGGAGCGAACAGACCGTCTCCCTCGAATGATACATAGGAAATTAGACATGAAAAAAGCAATTTTGATCTCGAGCGCAACCGCGATGCTGTTGGTTGGCGGTATCGCCATCGCCGCTCCCGGCGACCGTGGCATGCGGGCCGATAGCAATGGTGATGGTGCGATTAGCCGCGCCGAACTGACTGCGTCACTGAACACACGCTTTGCCAAAATGGATGTGAATGGCGATGGCCAGCTATCCAAAGAAGATCGCGCTGCTAAACAGGCCGAACGCTTCGCCAAAAAAGACACGAATGGCGACGGTGAACTCTCGCCGGCTGAAATTGAAGCCGCTCGCGCCGCGCACAAGGCCAATCGCTTTGCCCGCGCCGACAAGGACGGCAATGGCAAATTGAGCCAGGAAGAGGCTCAGGCGATGCACGGCAAGCGCGGTGGCAAATCGATGCGCGGCGAAGGCATGCGCGGCGAGAAGGGCATGCGCGGACATGGCGGTGGCCATGGCATGGCGATGATGCGTCAGGCCGACACCAATGGTGATCAGAAGATCAGCAAGGCCGAATTTACCGCTGCAGCGCTCGCCCGCTTTGAAAAGGCCGATGCCAATAAGGATGGCAAGCTGACCAAGGAAGAGCGTCAGGCTGCGCACAAGGCCCAGCGCGGCGAATGGAATAAAAGAGGCGGTTAATCCCTGAACCACTCTTTTGCGAACGGATCGTCAGCCATCTCCCCCTCTCCCCCAAATTGGCTGGCGGTCCGTTCCTTTTTATCGATCCTGTGATAGGGCAATGAGATGACGAACAAAGTCCACATATTGCTGGTCGACGACGAAGCCTCGCTGCGCGAGCCGCTGGCGGACTATCTGATCAAACAGGGCTATAAGGTACAGCAGGCCAGCGATGCCAGCGTCGCCCGATCGCTGCTCAACGCTTATGACTTTGACATAATTTTGCTCGACATTATGATGCCCGGTGAAGATGGCCTCAGCCTGTGCCGCTTCGTCACCGACAAGACCGATGTTCCGGTGATCTTCATCAGCGCCAAGACCGAAGAGACCGAGCGGATCATCGGACTCGAACTGGGCGCGGACGACTATATCACCAAGCCGTTCAGCCCGCGCGAACTGGTTGCGCGGATCAAGGTTGTTTTGCGCCGTGCCGAAAAGGGTGGGGCAAAGCAACTTGGCTCCTCCGGAGGCGCCTATCAGTTTTCCGGCTGGACCCTGCAATGCGACAAACGCAGCCTGTTCGATGCCGATGGGGTCAATATATCGCTGTCGACCGGCGAATATCAGATGCTGCTGGCGCTGGTCTCGCGCGCCGGAAAAATACTCAACCGCGATCAATTGCTCGACATCACCCAGGGCCGCGAAGCCCATGCGTTCGACCGCGCCGTGGACAACCAGATCAGCCGGCTGCGCCGCAAGATTGAATCCGATCCCAAAAACCCCGAAATCATCAAGACCGTATGGGGCGGCGGCTATGTGCTCGCCGGCGAGGTGAAATCCCTGTGAAGCGCCTGTGGCCCAAAAGTCTGGTCGGACAGCTGCTGCTGGTCGTGGCGCTGATGCTGTTGCTGGCGCAGGGCATCAACAGCTTCCTGCTCTATCGCGCCGCCCAGAACCAGAATCTGGTCGAAGCGTCGACATCTGCGGTATCTCGCATCGCCTATGGTCTGGAGCGACAAGCCAATGATCGTCCGGGCCGGCGCGGCGGCGCCATGCGCGCCCGGCGCTGGGGCCAGCTGAAATATGGTCCCGAAAGCGCGGTCACCGACGACATGCGCCGCTTGCCGGAGCTGGAAGCGCGCGCCGGTCAGGCCTTCGCCAATATGGGTATCGGATATTCCGATATTCGGGCGACGACTCTCCGGAAACTGACGCCCGGCATGACCGGCCATCTGATCGGTTCCAGTCGGGACGAAAGGCGCAACAGTCCGATCAACCGGTCGATGGGGGCCAGGCAAGCACCAACCGAAAGCAGCGGTTTCGTGATCATTTCGGCGCAACAGGCGGATGGCCAGTGGGTCAGCATCGCTTCCGTCGTTCGCGAGCGCACCCCCTTGTTGGTCCGGACGCTGCTGTTCCAGACCATCACCATCTATCTGCTGATGCTGATCCCGCTGATCCTGCTCGGCCGCTATATCTCGCGACCGTTGAAATCGCTCACCGCAAGGGCGCAATCTTTTCAACCGGGTGAAACAGAGGATCTGGCAGAGCAGGGGCCTCCCGACACCCGGGAATTGATCCGGGCGTTCAATGACATGAGTGGTCGCGTCACCCGGATGATCGATGAAAAGGATGTCATGCTGGGCGCCATTGGTCATGATCTGCGCACGCCGCTGGCGGCGCTGCGGGTGCGCATGGAAAATGTCGAGGACGAGGTCGAGCGCGAACGGATGATCGCCGGCATCGAAGATATGGATCATATGCTCGACGATATCCTCTCGCTCGCCCGACTTGGTCGCTCAACCGAACAATCCGGTCCGGTCGACATCCGCTCGCTGATCGAAACCATCGTCGACGAATTCACCGATCTGGGTCATCAGGTCCGCTATCAGCGCGGTGACAGGCAGATTGCCGCCGTTCGCGAAACGCTGATACGCCGGGCGCTGCGCAATCTGATCGGCAATGCGATACTTTACGGCAAGGCTGCGGATATATCTGTGGAAAAGTCCGGTATGAACCTGCTGATACATGTGGATGACGATGGACCGGGCATCCCCGAGGCAAGAATAGAGTCGATGTTCGAGCCGTTTTTGCGGGGTGACGCGTCGCGCAATCGCGCCACCGGCGGATCCGGACTGGGGCTGACATTGGCCAGCGCCATCGCCCGGGATCATGGCGGTGATATCATCCTGAAAAACCGGGAACTTGGCGGCTTGCGGGCCACGCTTATCTTGCCGGCTGGCTGAGTGAGACGCCAGCCGACCAGCGACCGGCCTGGCGGCTAGTTTTCGGTTGCTTCCGGTTGCGGCTTTGCCGCCGGTTCGGCGATGCCATCAGAAGCCAGTTCGGCATCAATATCCTCTTCCAGCGCCTTGACCGCCTTGTCGGCGGCTTCTTCCAGAGATTGCGCGTCTTGCTCGATCTGGATCTCATGCTCAGCGATCGCCTCGTCCCCCTTCTCTTCAACCGGAGTTTCCGAGCAAGCCGCAAGGATCAGCGCGGCCGGCAGGATCAGGATAGGAACTCTCATTCTGCTGGCGCCATGGTCAAATCCGCGTCGCTGTTGGCGACGATCGACAGCACCGTGGTCCAGGCCGCGACATTCTGCCGCAATTGTTCCGGATCGATCTTGTCCAGCGTTTCGTCCGGCGTGTGGTGCAGATCAAAATAGCGGGTGCCATCCTGCTGCAGATCGATGACCGCTAGATTACCATTTTTGATGATCGCCTGAACATCCGCGCCGCCACTGGCTTTCTGTTGTCCGCGCCCGATACCGGGCGGCTGCAGGGCCGTTGTGACCTGGTCTGCCAGAGCGGAAGCGCCTTCGGGCAGGTTGAATTCTACCCGCCAGACCCGGTCCGCGCCGAAATCCGATTCCATCGCCAGCGCGTGATTGTCGCCTTTATGCGCTTCACCATAGGCATTGCCGCCCCAGAGGCCGACTTCCTCGGCGCCAGCCCAGAGCAGCCGGATCGTGCGCTTGGCCTGACCTGCCGCCATGACCTGCTTGGCCGCTGCGGTGATGATTGCGCAGCCAGCGCCATCATCAATCGCGCCCGTGCCCAGGTCCCAACTGTCGAGATGACAGGCGATCACAATCATGCCGAGCGACGGATCGCTGCCGGGCAGTTCGGCAATCACATTGCCCGAGGGCTGCTGTCCGATATTCTGCGGGGTCAGTAGCAGATTGAGCTTCACCGGCTTGCCGCGTGCGAACATTCTTTCCAGATTCTCCGCATCGGGAATCGACAGCGCGCCCGCCGGTATCGGCGTCACGCCTTTTTCAAAATTGGTGTTACCGGTGTGCGGATTGCGATGATAGTCGGTCCCGGCCGAGCGGATGATGATCGCCGCTGCGCCTTTCTTGGCGGCGATATTGGGACCGACGAAACGCGCCGGTCCGAAGGCACCATAGCTTGACCCGTCCTGGGTTGGCTTCATGGCGTGACTGACAAAGGCGATCTTGCCGGACAGGCTGCCTTCCGGTGCCGCAACCAGATCAGCCAGCGTGGCAAAATAGACCACCTCCGCACTCAGTCCCTTGTCGCCGGTGCTGCCGCTATTGCCGAGCGCGGTGACCGCCAGCTGCTGCGGAAACGGGCTGATCACCGCCGCCGTTTCCTTGCCCCTTATCCAGGTCGGCATCATATAAGGCTCGCTGCGGACATTGCTGAACCCCAGCGTGTTCAGCTTGGCGACAGCCCAATCCCGGGCCCGTGCTTCCGCCTCGGTGCCCGCCTGACGGGCGCCGATCTCGGTGGTCAGGCCCTCGACAATATCATAAGCGACATCGTCTTGCAGCGCCTTGGCCTGCAGCGCCAACGGATCATGATTGTAGGCCAGAGCGGGGGTGGACAGGAACAGCGCGGTTGCGCCAGCGAGCAGGATCGATTTTTTTCTCATGAAGGCTGACTAACCCGGCTTTTGCGCTTTGCCAATGGTCTCTTGCGACTGGCGGGCAGAATAGCTACATAAGCCCAGAAATTAACCCGTCATCCCGGCGAAAGCCGGGATCTCCTCAAACCGAGCGTTAAGCCGCCTGAGATTTCAGCTTTTGCTGGAATGACGAGCAACATCGAAAGCGAATCCAATGGCCGTTCAATATAGCTATGTCATGAAGGGTCTGACCAAGACCTTCCCCGGTGCCCCGAAGCCGGTGCTCGACAATATCCACCTGCAATTTCTACCGGGCACGAAAATCGCCATCATCGGTAAAAACGGCGCCGGTAAGTCGACGCTGATGAAGATCATGGCTGGTCAGGATGACGAATATCAGGGCGAGGCCTGGGCAGGCGAGGGCATTCGCGTCGGCTATCTGGCGCAGGAGCCGCAGCTCGACGACAGCAAGACGGTCAAGGAAAATGTCATGGACGGCGTCCGTGAAGTCGCGGATCTGGTCGGTCGCTTCAACGAAATTTCCAACATCATGGGTGACCCGCCGGAAGATGCGGATTTTGACGCGCTTATGGAAGAAATGGGCGAGCTGCAGGAAAAAATCGACGCGGTCGATGGCTGGACTCTCGACAATCAGCTGGAAATCGCGATGGAAGCCTTGCGCTGCCCGCCCGGCGACAGTCCGGTGACCGACCTCTCCGGTGGTGAGAAGCGCCGCGTCGCGCTCTGCCGCCTGCTGCTCGACAAGCCGGAAATCCTGATGCTCGATGAGCCAACAAACCATCTCGATGCCGAAAGCGTCGCCTGGCTCGAAAAACATCTGATCGACTATGCCGGCAATGTCATTCTTGTCACCCATGACCGCTATTTCCTCGACAATGTGGTGAACTGGGTGCTCGAACTGGATCGCGGCAAGGGCTATCCGTTCGAAGGCAATTATTCCAGCTGGCTGGAGAACAAGTCGAAGCGCCTCGCGCAGGAAGACCGCGAAGACAAGAGCCGCCAGAAGGCGATCGACAACGAGCTGCAATGGATGCGGCAAAGCCCGAAGGCGCGGCAGACCAAGTCCAAGGCGCGTATTAAGTCGTTTGACGATCTGGTCGCTTCGCAGGAAAATCGCGTGATCGGCAAGGCGCAGATCCTGATCCAGACACCGGACCGGCTCGGCTCCAAGGTGATCGAGGCCAAGGGTTTGACCAAGGCTTATGGCGACAAATTGCTATTCGAAAATCTCGACTTCTCGCTGCCACCGGGCGGTATTGTCGGCATTATCGGCCCCAACGGCGCCGGTAAAACCACCCTGTTCCGGATCATCACCGGTCAGGAAACTCCCGATAGCGGAACGCTCGAACTGGGCGAAACGGTCAAGCTCGGCTATGTCGACCAGAGCCGCGATACGCTCGATGCGTCGAAAAATATCTGGGAAGAAATTTCCGGCGGCCATGATTATTTCACCTTCGGCAAGAATGAAGTCCAGACTCGCGCCTATGTCGGCGCGTTCAACTTCAAGGGCGTCGACCAGCAGAAGAAGGTCGGCCAGCTCTCCGGCGGTGAACGCAACCGCGTCCATCTCGCCAAGATGCTGAAAGAAGGCGGCAATGTGCTGCTGCTCGATGAGCCAACCAACGATCTCGACGTCGAAACCCTCCGCGCGCTCGAAGACGCGCTGGAAAGCTTCGCCGGCTGCGCCGTGGTTATCTCGCATGACCGCTTCTTCCTCGATCGGCTTGCCACCCATATCCTGGCGTTTGAAGGCGACAGTCATGTTGAGTGGTTTGAAGGCAATTTCGAGAGCTATGAAGATGACAAGCGGCGTCGTCTGGGCGATGCAGCGGATCGGCCTACGCGGGTGGCTTATAAGAAGCTGACTCGGTAGGTTCTTCACAGGGGATGGTTGCGAATGCAATATTTCAGGCCATTTCCCGCCGTAAGTTTGTCCGATTGTCTGTATCTGTCAATTAACCGCTGATTTTCCTTTTATCAGCGTTGGGGCTCACTATCTTGAGAATATGAGTGATCCCACCGCAATCGAAGAATTTGAACGCAGGGCCCGCCAGGCGTTCGAAAATATTCCCTCGCCCTTTGCTGATTATCTGGGCGATACCGTGCTGCGAATTGATGACTGGCCTGCACAGGAAATTCTCGACCATTTCGGATTGGACAGCCCTCTGCAACTTTGCGGCCTTTATCAGGGTGTGCCAGTCGGCGAGAAATCACCTTGGTCGATTCCGAACGGGCAGGGGGACCGGATCACTCTCTATCGACGCCCATTGCTCAATGAAATGCAAGCGACCGGGGTGGAACTTGACAAGTTGATCCAGCACGTTGTGGTTCATGAAGTCGGGCATCATTTCGGGCTATCTGATGCAGACATGCACCAGATCGAGGATAGCGCGGACGATTAACGGCTTGACGATGCAACAGCCGAAGAAGTTGAGTTGATTGTCGACAGCCCTTTTCCCGTGAGGGAGAAGGATATGGAGGCTTGGGAGCGCAGCGAGTTAGCCGGCGTTGGATGAGGCGCCATTCGGAGCACGTCATCATGCTGAACTTGATTCAGCATCCAGAGCTGCAATCATGGATCGTTGTATCTTGACGCTCTGGATACCGGATCAAGTCCGGTATGACGGGGAACAAATATTGCGGTGCGCGCAGTGCACCCTTATCCAGCCACGACTAGCGAACAAGTTCGCAAGTCTTCACATCCTTCTCCCTCAGGGGAGAAGGGGAGCGCAATAATTTCTCCTAAAAATGACCGACCTTATCAAGCGGTCGCTGGCTGTTTCCCCGCCAGACTAACCCCGACAATCGCCGCCAGCGCCGCTGTAAAGCCGGGAATGATCTCGTAAACTCCGGGTCCGCCCATAAAGCTGGCGTTCCAGCCCATCGCGATCCAGAAAATCACCACCAGCGCGCCGGTCACCAGTCCGGAGACCGCGCCAGCACCGGTCATCCGCTTCCAGGTCAGCGACAGCAGGATCAACGGCCCGAACGCCGCGCCAAAGCCGGCCCAGGCGTTGGAGACCAGTCCCAATACCTTGCTGTCCGGATCGCGGGCAATATAGATCGCGACCAGCGCGACCAGCGCCACCGCGAGCCGCCCGACATTGACGGTTTCCCGCTCGCTGGCGTTCTTGCGCAGGAACAGCCGGTAGAAATCCTCGGTCAGCGAGCTGGACGAGACCAGCAATTGCGAGCTGATCGTGCTCATGATCGCGGCGAGCAGGGCGGCGAGCAGGAAGCCGGTGATCAGCGGGTGAAACAGGGCATTGGCCAGCAATATGAAGATGGTTTCCGGATCCTCGAGCACCATGCCGTTCATCTCGACATAGGCACGGCCGGTGATGCCGACGCCGATTGCGCCGAGCAATGCGACGCCCATCCAGCTCATGCCGATTGTCCGAGCCTTGGCGACGTCGGGGATCGAGCGGATCGCCATGAAACGGACGATGATATGTGGCTGGCCAAAATAGCCCAGGCCCCAGGTTATCGCCGAGAGAAAGCCGATGAACGACAGTCCGGCGGTCAGGCTGAGGAAATCGGGGTCAATCGCGGTGAGATTGGCGGTCACGGCGCTAAACCCGCCATCATTGGACAGCACGACAATCGGCATCAGCACCAGCGCGACGACCATGATGCAGCCCTGAACGAAATCGGTCAGGCTGACGGCAAGAAACCCGCCAACCATCGTGTAGGCGAGCACCACGCCTGCGGTCATCCAGATGCCGGTCATATAGTCGCTCATCCCGGTGTCGCCGAACAGACCGGCAAAGCTGGTTTCGAACAATTTGCCGCCGCCGACCAGGCCGGCTGCGGTATAGACGGCAAAGAACAGGACGATGATGATCGCCGAGGTCACCCGCAGCGCCAGCGCCTTGTCGGGGAAACGGTTGGCGAGAAATTCGGGGATGGTGAGGGCATTGCCCATGCGTTCGGTCTGCTCGCGCAGGCGCGGTGCAACGACGATCCAGTTGACCAGTGCGCCGGCGAACAGCCCGATCCCGATCCACACTTCAACGAGTCCCGCCGCATAAAGCGCACCGGGCAGGCCGAGCAATAGCCAGCCCGACATATCCGAAGCGCCGGCGGACAGGGCGGCGACGGCAGGATGGAGATTACGGCCACCGAGCAAATAGCCTTCGCTGCTGTCGGTGGACTTGCGCCAGGCGTAAAAGCCAATGGCCAACATACCAATGAAATATAGGGCGAGTGAAATCAGGGCTCCGGTTTGCATCAGACGGTCATAGCGATTTTAACCCGGAAGTCACCACCTGCCTTTTTTGGGAGTGCAAAAGCCGCGCGTCTTGGCGTCAACAATCGAGCGACTTCGTGCTTGTCATCCCCGCGCAGGCGGGGATCCAGAGCGAACTGACTGTGCCTCCCGACCTGATTCCGGACACTGAAAGCGTCACCAGCCCGCAACATGCAAAGGCTGATTATCGCGGATAGAGCGCGCTATCTGGTTTCCCGCCTGCGCGGGAATGACAAATCGCCCCGAAGCATTCTACCGCAGCCGCTTGACGAACAAATTCCCGTGCTCATCGCGTTTGGTCTGGAAATTGGGCACCGATTCAAACATTTCCGACAGCCGGGCAAAACCATAGTTGCGGACATCAAAGCTCGACCGGTTGCCGGCGATCTTGCCGACTTCGCTCAGGCTGGCATAGCCCTCGGCGTCGCGCTTGGTCGCCTGATAGGCGTCGATGAGCAGGTTGAGCAATTCGTCATCGACCTTGCCGCTGCTTTCGCTTGCACCGCTCGGGCTTTCCGCTTTGGCTGACGTCGTGACGTCATTCTTGGTGCCGCCGCGATTGCGCTTGTCCACCTGGATCAACGCATCAACGTCGATAAAGCGGGTGCACGCCTGTTTGAACGCTTCCGGCGTCTTGGCGCTGCCAAAGCCATAGACCGGCAGGCCTTCCTGCCTGATCCGCATCGCCAGCGGCATGAAGTCACTGTCGCTGCTCATGATCCCGAAGCCGGTGATATTGCCGCGAAACAGCAGGTCCATGGCGTCGATCGTCATCTTCATGTCGGTGGCATTCTTGCCCTTGGTCATGTCGAACTGCTGTTGCGGCTCGATGCCATATTTGTGGAGAATCCTCTCCCAGCCCTTCAGCGCGCTCTTGGTCCAGTTGCCATAAGCGCGGCGGATATTGACCGTCCCCAGTTCGGCCAGCGCGGTCAGCACCGGGTCGATGCCATTGTGGCTCGCATTGTCGGAATCGATCAGCAGGGCGATATTGTCATTATGTTGTTTCATCAGCCAATGATGGACCGCCGTTGAAGGGCATTCAAGCGGAAAAACGCTGTCCTACAGCGGGTCGCATCACATATGCTCGGCGCGGCTCTTTGACAGGAACTGTGCCCACATCGCGCGAATAGGCCTCGTGCGGATGGTTGATTTTTGCCTGAATCGGAGCGTCGGCAATGTTAAACATGACCGTGCAAGTTTTGTAAAGTTCAGCTGCCATTGGCCGAGAAAATCAGGGAACCAGCCAGCGACCATCCCAGTGACTCGTCGCCCTATTCCAGTCAAATATGGCGCGCCGATGGCCGCCATGGGCGAGATAGAGCCATTCGATTTTTTGCACCTCGACCAGCAATATCGCAAAATGGGCGCGGGCAGGGGCGACCTGTTCCGGCGTTGGTTTCTGGCCCTCGATTCCCGGATCAAGGCCGGAGGTCGGCGCATCGACCGGGCTGCCCGGCGCGGGATCGGCGAGATAGCAGCGCTGGCCATAGAGCGAGGCTTGCTGCCACGCGGCATCCGCCTCTGGGCCGGTGGTTTGCACGCTACCGATGCCGGACAGGCGCAATTGCACCTTGGCCTGCGGGTGATAGCCAAGCACCGAAATGGCGCCGCCACGGCCGATATCCGCGACTTTGGAGGCCCGATGATCGCTGTTGAAGCGCAAGCAGCGATTGTCCCGGTCGACAGCGCGCAAGACCATGATCCGCTGGCTCGGTGTCCCAGAGCCGGTGACGGTCCCGACGGCAGGCGTGTGCAGCGGCGAATGACGGTTTGTTGCTCCCTCGACCAGCAGCTTCCAAGCCTCCTCAAGAGACAGGTTCAAGTCATTGCAAAAAGCTTCTTTCTGAACGTCGGTCATCCAACCGCAGAAAATTCGCCGCTGGTTTCGTCGAGCGTGAACAAAGTCGCTTCGCCAATCGCATACCAGGCACCGTGCAATTTCAGTTCGCCGCTTGTCTCCCGCTCAGCGATGAACGGAAAGGTGCGCAAATTGGCGAGACTGATCTTGACCGCTTCCAGTTCCAATGCCCGCTGCGGGTCTTCGGGACCATCTGCGACCACCCTGTTCCGGGCATCGGTGATGATCGACATCCAGTCGTCGATGAAGCTGTGCCCCGCAACCCCGAGATCACCGCCCTTGAGCGCCGCGCTGATGCCGCCGCACTGGCCATGGCCCATGACCACGACATGTTTGACGTTCAGCCCGGTCACGCCGAATTCGATCGCTGCAGATGCGCCGTGAATCCCGCCACGACTGTCAAAGGGGGGCACGAGATTGGCAACATTGCGCAGCGCGAACATCTGGCCCGGTCCGGTGTCGAAAATCGTCGCTGGATCGACCCGGCTGTCGCAGCAGGAAATGACCATGACCGGCGGATTCTGGCCGTCCTTGGAAAGTTCGTCGAACCGCGCCTTTTGCCGCGGATAGCTATATTCGCGAAATCTCTTATATCCATCGAGCAAGGCATTGAATTCAGGCATTAAAACCGCTCTCCACGGACAACTTCGACAGTGCCGATGGTAATCAGCAGACCGTGGCTTTCGAGCAAGGGCGCGACCTCATCGGCAAACAGTCCGGCCTTTTCCTCATTGGCGATCATCAGGACAATCGATTTCGCCGCCGCTCCGGTGACCTCGTCATGATCCCAGCGACCATCGCGGCCGCCGCCCGAGGCGATCTTGATCACGCTCCAGCCGGAAATGTCGACCTTTTTGACGATCGCGATGATTCTGGGAACCAGAGGGGTGTCGACCAAAATTTCGATACGTTTGCGCTGGACGGTTGCAACCATGATTTACCCTAATATCGGCGCCAGGAAATTGGCCAGCGCGGCAAATATCGAGATACCGAAAATAATATTGAAAGGGAAGGTGATACCGAGCGACATCGAGAGATAAATGCCGGGATCCGCCTGCGGCAAGGCCAGTCGCATCGCTGCCGGAACGGCGATATAGGACGCACTGGCCGACAGTACGCCCAATATCGCCGCAGAACCGGGGTCAAGGTCGACCAGCGTGCCGATAAATGTCCCGATGCTGCCATTGATAAGCGGCAGCATTACCGCCAGCGCAGCAAGCCTTATGGTAATTTTCTTGGTTTGCAGCAGCCGACGGGCAGCGATCAGGCCCATATCGAGCAGGAACAGGCACAATACCCCGTTAAAGCCGATGGCAAATAGGGGTTTGATCGGTTCGAAACGCGCCTCGCCGGCGACCATGCCGATGGCGAAGGCACCAAGCAGCAGAATGACCGAACCATTGGTCAGCACCTCATGCAGCAGGTTCGATCCTCCGCCGCCATTGTCCTTTGGACCACTCTGCGACTCCGTCTTCTTGGCATAGGCTCTGGCGAGCAACAGGCCGGTGATGATCGCTGGCGTTTCCATCAGCGCCATGACGCCAACCATGAAACCGTCTGGCCGCATGCCCTGTCCGGTTAAAAGTTCGATGGCCGTGACAAAGGTGACAACACTGACCGACCCATAATGGGCCGCGACCGCTCCGGCATCAATGGAGTCCAGCTTGCCGAAGGATCGCAGCAGGAAGAAGGCAAGGACCGGCAGGGTGAAGCCGAGCGTGATGCCCGCGATGGCGGCGGACAGCAATTCGCTGGAAAAACCCGTCGAGGCGACTTCCACGCCGCCTTTCAGGCCGATTGCCGCCATCAGATAGATGGACATTGCTTTGGCAAAAGGTTCCGGGATGGTGAGATCGGAGCGGATGCAGGCGGCAAAAAAGCCGAGGATGAAAAACAAAATCACCGGTGATGTGAGTGTCTCGATGATCATCGCGTTGCTTGCCCCCTGAAACTGATAGTCGATTAACAAGCATATCGCGGTTGGCAAGCGGGATGTGCATCGCTATCTGATAGAAATGAACGAAATCACAAAGATCACACCGCCGGAACCGCGCCCTGAACGTCTGCGCAAGCCTGACTGGATTCGCGTCAAGGCGCCCATGGGCGCAGAATTTGAAAAAACCCGTGCATTGATGCGAGAGCATAAGCTGAACACGGTATGCGAAGAAGCCGCTTGCCCGAATATTGGCGAATGCTGGACCAAGAAGCACGCGACCGTGATGATCCTTGGCGATGTCTGCACAAGGGCCTGCGCTTTCTGTAACGTGAAGACCGGCATGCCCATGCCGGTTGATGCTCTCGAACCGCAGCATACCGCCGATGCCGCAGCCAAACTGGGGCTGCAGCATATCGTCGTGACATCGGTCGACCGCGATGATCTTGCCGATGGCGGGGCCAGCCAGTTCGTCAAGGTGATCGAGGCTTTGCGCCGGACGACACCGAATACGACGATCGAAATATTGACACCGGACTTCCGCAACAAGTCGGAAGCGGCGGTCGAGGCGATTGTTGCGGCGCGGCCCGATGTCTATAATCACAATCTGGAAACCGTTCCCCGGCTTTATCCGACGATTCGGCCCGGTGCGCGTTATTATGCCTCGCTGCGTCTGCTGGAACAGGTCAAGCGGCTCGACCCTTCGATCTTCACCAAGTCGGGTGTCATGCTGGGATTGAGCGAACAGCGACTGGAAGTGCATCAGGTGATGGATGACATGCGCAGCGCTGGCGTCGACTTTCTGACCATGGGCCAGTATCTGCAGCCGACGACCAAACATGTGAAGGTCAGTGAATTTGTCACGCCGCAGGCTTTTGATGCTTATGCTTCGGTCGCGCGCGCGAAAGGCTTCCTTTTGGTTGCCTCCAGCCCGCTGACACGGTCCAGCTATCATGCCGGCGATGATTTCGCCAAAATGCGGCAAGCGCGCGAGGAAAAACTGGCGCGTTCGGGTGCATCGAATGCCGGCGCATAGGGAAACGCGCGACCTACCCTATAGCGCGGCGCAGATGTACGCGCTGGTGGCCGATGTTGGGCGCTATCATGAATTTTTGCCCTGGGTAGTGGGAACGCGGATCCGGTCCGACAACGAAACGGAAATGCTGGCCGATGTTCTGGTCGGCTTCAAAGGTCTGCGCGAACAATTTTCATCGCGGGTTATCAAATCCTACAATCAGTCGATCAATGTCGACTATCTCGACGGCCCGCTCAAGCAACTCCACAATGAATGGCGTTTCAGAGCGCGCGACGGCGGCGGATGCCATGTCGATTTTTACGTCGAGTTCACGTTCAAAAACCGGATGTTCCAGAAACTGGCGGGCCAGATGTTCGCCAAGGCGCTGCACAAGATGACCAGCGCATTTGTCGACCGCGCTGGCGAAATCTATGGCAACAGCTACTCGCTATCCTCGGGCAACAGCAGTTCCAGCGCGACCAGCACAGCCTGAAGCCGAATGTCTGCGCGACTCTTGTCTGCGCCAAAAATTTTCCGGTCCGCAACCACATCATCGACGCTTTTGCCTTTTTCGGCCTTGGCAAACACCACGGTACCAACCGGCTTTTTCTCGGTGCCGCCATCCGGACCGGCAACGCCGGTAATCGCCACCGCCACGTCGCAACCGGAGGCTTCCAGAGCGCCCTGTGCCATCTCCCAAGCCACCGCGATCGAAACCGCGCCAAATGTTTCCAGCAAGTCACCGCTCACGCCCAGCATATTCTGCTTGGCGCCATTGGAATAGGTGATGAAACCGCAATCGAACACATCGCTGCATCCCGGGACTTCGGTCAGGGCCGCAGAGACCAGGCCACCGGTGCAGCTTTCGGCGACGGTAATCCGACGACCGGCGGCGCGATTTTTCTCGATGACCGTTGTAGCCAGTGCGACAAGTTCGCGAGGAAGGAGATTTTTCATATGGCGTCGCGGTTAGCGCATCATGCCGGTGTTTTGCAAATGGGAATGTCCTGATTTCGCTGTTGCCGAATGGGCAAAACGCAAATCAGCCGATTCAGCGATCAGCTTTCCCCCTGATTTCCCGTCAGTGAAATGGTTGCAATGGCCTGCGCCGCAATCCCCTCCTTGCGACCGGCAAAGCCAAGCCCCTCGGTGGTGGTCGCCTTGACGCTGACCTGATCCATGGCAATCGACAATATTTCGGCAATATTGCGCTGAATCGCCTCCCGGTGCGGTTTGATCTTGGGGGCTTCGCAGATCACCGTCATGTCGACATTGTGGATGATGCCACCCTTGTCGGCGATCAGCGAGGCCGCATATTTGACAAACTGCGCTGAAGCCGCGCCGCGCCACTGCGGGTCCGAGGGCGGGAAATGGTCACCAATGTCGCCGGCCGCGATGGTTCCGAGCAGGGCATCGGTCAGCGCGTGCAGCAGAACATCGGCATCGCTATGCCCGGCAAGACCCTTGTCATGATCGATTTCCATGCCGCCGAGCCACAATTGCTCGCCGACGGCCAGGCGGTGGACATCATAGCCCATTCCGGTGCGTGTCTGGCGCATATGCTCTGTTCCTTTTTCGGCAAAATCGGCTGGCAATGTATATTTCTTGAGCGCTTCGTCGCCTTCGACGATCGACACGGCATGACCGGCAGCTTGGAATATTTGCGCATCATCGCTGGCATCCTGGCCCGCTTTGAAATTTTCATGCGCCGCGACGAGTTTCAAAAAGTCAAAGGCCTGCGGCGTTTGCACCCGCCACAGGCTGTTGCGATCTACGGTACGATCGATCTGGTCGCCCAGCAATTCCACCATCGTATCGACGCTGACGAGAACGGGGATCGCGGCCGCTGCGCTTTTCAGTCGATCGAGCAGCCGGTCGACCACTTGATGCGACACAAATGGCCGCGCGGCATCATGGACGAGTATATATTTGCCGCCACCGGCCTGCCGGATCGCCACCAGTCCATTGTAGACGGACTGTTGGCGCGTAGCACCGCCGATCACGAGTCTGTAGGAGGAAAGGGGGGCAAGAGCCTGTTTTACCTGCTCTTCCTGTCCCGCTGCTACCACGATCCAGATTTGATCAATGCCGGGTTGGGACGAAAGCCGCTCGACGCTATGGCGGACCATCGGCTTCCCGCCAATCGGTTCGAACTGCTTGGGAAGGCCCAGTCCCGCCCGCGCGCCGACGCCGGCGGCCACGATCAATGCATGGGTTTTTTCGGAAGGATCACGGGTTTCAACCATGAACCGCGACCTACTCTGAGAAAACGGATGAAGCAATTCTTGCTTCGAAATTGATTTGACGATAGAGGCTGCTTAAATTTTAGGCAGCACGTATGAAACTTGACCCCATATTTATTGGCGATTTGAAAATTGAAAGCCCGGTGATTCTGGCGCCGATGACCGGCGTCACCGATTTGCCGTTTCGCAAATTGGTCCGGCGATTTGGTTCCGGGCTTAATGTAACGGAAATGATCGCCAGTCAGGCAATGATCCGGGAAACCCGCCAGTCCCTGCAGAAATGCGCCTGGGATCCGATCGAAGAGCCGGTGTCGATGCAGCTTGCCGGTTGTGATCCGGTCACCATGGCCGAAGCTGCCAAGCTCAACGAAGATCGCGGCGCGCAGATTATCGACATCAACATGGGCTGTCCGGTGAAAAAGGTCGTCAACGGCGATGCCGGTTCGGCGCTGATGCGTGATCTTCCCTTGGCCGCGTCCCTGATCAAGGCGACGGTTGAGGCAGTCAATGTGCCGGTCACCGTCAAAATGCGGATGGGCTGGGATCATCAAAGCCTGAATGCGCCAGAACTGGCCCATATTGCGGAAGATCTCGGCGCGAAGATGATTGTCGTGCACGGTCGAACCCGTTGCCAGATGTACCGCGACAGCGCCGACTGGACCTTTGTCAGCAAGGTCAAACAGGCGGTTTCCCTGCCGGTCATCGTCAATGGCGACATTTGCTCCATCGAAGACGGCCAGGCGGCGCTCGAGCAAAGCGGCGCCGATGGCGTGATGATCGGCCGCGGAGCTTATGGCAAGCCCTGGCTTTTGGGTCAGTTCATGCACTGGTTCAAGACCGGAGAAACCCGGCCGGATCCAGATATTCCCACGCAATATGCCATTCTCAACGAACATTATCGCGACATGCTGAAGCTTTATGGCGAGGATGTCGGCGTCAAGGTCGCCCGCAAACATATCGGCTGGTATACCAAGGGCCTGACCGGTTCGGCAGAATTTCGCAATCGGGCTAATAGTGAAGCGGATCCTCACATGGTGCTGAAAATGCTGGAGGAATTTTATACGCCCTGGCTGAACAAAGCAGCGGCTTGATGGACGGCTTCCCTTCGGGAGAGCAAATATTGGCAGGGCTCAGCCATGCCTTGATGGTTGTTGATTCGCAGCATATTGTCAGCTGGGTCAATCCATCCGGCGAAGCGCTGTTCGGAACCAGTGCCAAAAATCTGATCGGCCGCCAGATTGATCATGTCCTGCATTTTTCCGACCCGCGACTGGATGCGGCGCTGACCGAGCAGGACATCAGTCTGACCGCTCGTGGGGTGATGGTCTCAGGCGATGAACGCCGGTTGGGCATTGTCGATTTTGACATTCATCCGCTGGCATCCGATTCCGAATGGCGGGTGATATCCTTGTCGCTGATGCCGCAGGACGGTCCCATTCTCGAGAGTGAAAATAACGGTCCGTCGAATCTCGCAATCCGCGCGCCGGACATTCTCAGCCATGAAATCAAAAATCCGCTGGCCGCGATCAGAGGCGCCGCCCAACTGCTCGACCGGCAGCTCGACGAGTCGCAAAAGCCGCTGACCCAGATGATCACCGCGGAAGTGGAACGGGTGGTCAATCTGCTCAACCGGATGCAGACCCTGTCGTCCAATCAGCCGGCCCAGACCAAGGCCGTCAATATTCATACATTGATCGATCGCGCCCGGCGTTCGATCGAGGCGGCCACTGGCCAGGTCGTGAAGATCAAGGATAAATTTGATCCGTCCTTGCCGGATGCCCTGATCGACCCGGACGCGATGATGCAGGTTTTGACCAATGTGCTGGCCAATGCCGTCGACGCCACCAAACATTTGCCGAACCCGGAAATTCGCATCGTCACCCGCTACAGTTTCGGAGCCTCCCTCTCCGCCCAGGGGGAAAATGAAGCGATTCGCCTGCCGATCCAGATCATGGTCTGCGACAATGGCCCCGGCGTTCCGGCAGAGCTGGAGCGGGAAATTTTCTCGCCCTTCGTCTCGACCAAGAAAGAAGGGCAGGGCCTGGGCCTCGCTCTGGTGAAAAAGCTGATGCGCGATATGAACGGACGCATCCGCTATGATCGTGAAAATCAGGACGAGATGAGCAGATTCACCCTGTTTCTTCCCGTTGCCCCGAAAAGCTGACGTCAGGACAAGCCATGGCCAAAGAAAAAATCATATTAGTCGAAGACGATTTGTCGGTCAGTCACGTCATCATCACCGCATTGCGGGCCGAAGGCTATGACGTAGAAAATTGCAAGTCGATCGCCGAGCGTGACGCTCTCATGGCCAGCAGCCACTATGATCTGCTGCTGACCGATGTCGGACTGGGCGAAGGCGAGGGCGACGGGATTTCCTCTTTGGGCAGCGTCAAGGCGACCCATCCGGATATCCCGATCATCATCATTTCTGCCCAGAATACCCTCAACACCGCAGTGCGGGCATCGGAGACCGGGGCCTTTGAATATCTGCCCAAGCCATTTGATCTGGATGAGCTGGTAAAAGTTGTCGGGCAAGCGTTGAAGCCACGGAATATTCAGCCGATCGAGCCGTCGATGGATGAAGAAAGCCTGCCGCTGGTCGGTCGAAGCCCGGCGATGCAGGATGTCTATCGGATGATTGCCCGGCTCCTGAAAAATGATCTGTCGGTGCTGGTCCTTGGCGAATCGGGGACCGGCAAGGAACTGGTCGCCGAAGCCATTCACGGACTCGGCCATCGCAAATCCGGCCCGTTCATCGCGGTTAATATGGCGGCCATTCCATCGGAACTGATCGAGGCGGAACTGTTTGGCCATGAAAAAGGGGCCTTTACCGGTGCCGTGGCCAGCGCTTCGGGAAAATTCGAACAGGCGCAGGGCGGCACGCTGTTTCTCGACGAAATTGGCGATATGCCAATGCACGCGCAAACGCGCCTGTTGCGAGCGCTGCAATCGGGCGAAATCAACCGCGTCGGTGGCAAGGGGCTGGTCAAGCTGGACGTCCGGATCATCGCTGCCACCAACCATGATTTTCTCGAACTGATCAAACAGGGCAAGTTCCGCGAAGATCTCTATTACCGGATCAACGTGGTGCCGATCGAATTGCCCCCGCTCAGGGATCGCGCCAGCGATATTCCGGCGCTAACCAAACATTTTCTCAAACTCGCGGTGACCGAGGGACTGCCGCACAAGCAGATTTCACCAGAAGGGATGAACCTGCTTTGCCACAATTATTGGCGGGGCAATGTTCGTGAACTGAAAAATGTCATCTATCGCCTGGTTGTCACAGGCAGGGAGGACACGCTGTCCGAGGACGCCATTCGTCAAATCCTGGCAGCGGAGCGGGGTGAAGACCGCGTTGAATCAGCGGATATGGAATTTGAAGCCCATATCAAGTCAATTGTGCTGGGGTTGATGGCGGCGCCGGAGAAGGAAAATCTATACGCTCAGGCGCTGGAAAAATTCGAGAAGCCCTTGCTGATCGAGATGATGCATCACGCCCATGGCAATCAGATAAAGGCCGCCAAAATTCTCGGTATCAATCGCAACACGCTGCGCAAGAAACTCAACGAATATCAAATCGATCCATCCGAGTCCAAATAGCGAGACCTGAAGCCGCCTCCGTCACGGTGGGCAAAAGTGGCCGGTTTTCGGTCTCGTCACGACGAAAGGACGGTTTGCTTCGTCGAACCGTGATATTTTTGCAATATTAGTGCTTTTTCTGCAACGAAACTGTTGTATTGATAGCACAATGACGGTTTTTAACCATAATCCGGAACAGCGTGTCCCCAATTGGCTGCGGCGGCTTTCCATCATGTCGGAAAAAGAAGCCGTCATGAGACGGGTCGAGTGGATTGTGGCGCTGCTATTTGCCGCGATCATGCTGGGCACCTATTTTCTGTTGAGCCGACAATCCGATCAAACCGATTTCATCTCCCCGCCGTTGACCGCCGCCCTGCTGGTCGCCAACCTGATTCCGGCGATGACATTGCTGGTCCTGTTCGGGCGCCGGATTGCAAAGGGCCGCGCGGCCAAGTCTTCGATCGGCAGCAAGGGCCGGCTGCACGTCCGGCTGGTTGCCTTATTCTCGCTGGTGGCCAGTATTCCGATGGTGCTGGTGGTCATTTTTGCCTCGCTGCTGTTTCAATATGGCGTCGAATTCTGGTTTTCTGATCGCGCCCGCGGCATGCTGGAAAATGCAAATGATCTGGCCCGCGGCTATTATGAGCAAAATCAGCGCGAAGTTGGTGAAGAAACCATCACCATGGCCAATGATTTGCGCAATTATTTGCAGCAGGCTGACCTGGAAAGTCCGGAATTTGCCGAGGGCTATGTCTTTCAGGTCTTGTCGCGCAAGCTCAATGAATCGGCGATCATCGAATATGGGGCGGATGGCGTGGCCCGGACGGCGGCGGCCGTTGACCCCGATGACGGCGACTCGCGGCCGAAGATAACCGATGCGGTTCTAAGGCAGTTGCAGCAGGGGCAAAATTATGCCGTAACCGCAAGGCCGAACAAGATTGAAGCGGTCACTGCACTTGATCTGAAATCGCGCATATTTCTCTATGCGGCCCGCGACTCCGATATGCTGGCGCTCAGCCAGTGGGAGCGGGCGCAATCGGTTCTGGCAGATTATGAAGATCTGTTCTCGCGATCCCGAAGCCTGCAATTGCAATTTAACATCGCCTTGTTTGCCATCTCTCTGATGATTGTCGGACTGGTATTGTGGATTGCACTGATCGTTGCCGACCGGATGGTGAAACCGGTCAGCGACCTCGTGCACGCGGCAAAGCGGGTCACTGAAGGCGATCTTGCCACCCGAGTGCCCAAGACTTTTGAAAATGACGAAATTGGCACGCTGGGACGGGCCTTTAACCGCATGACCGAGCGACTGGAAACCCAAACAACAGCCCTGATTACAGCGAACGAGCAATTGGGGAGCCGGCGGGCGTTTATCGAGGCAGTGCTGGAATCAGTGACCGCCGGCATTATCAGCCTGGATGAAAAAGGCGAGATCAAGCTGGTCAATTCACAAGCCCAGTCACTGCTTTCAAAGCCGATTGATGACTTGCTCGATGTCGACATCGGCAAGGCGGCACCGCAATTTGCCGAGCTCATTCAGGATGGTGTGGAAAATAGTATCATCGAATTTGCTTCCGATTCAGATATGCGGACTCTGGCAGTGAAAATTGTTGGCGGCCCCACTGGTCATGTGATCACCTTCGAAGACATAACCCAGCAATTGCTCGATCAACGGCGGGCGGCATGGTCCGATGTCGCGAGACGCATTGCCCATGAAATCAAGAATCCTCTGACACCAATTCAATTGGCTGCCGAACGATTGCAGCGGAGATTTGGCTCCCGTATCAAGGACGATGGCGCCGTGTTTGAAAATCTCACCAACACGATTGTCCGTCAGGTCGGAGATTTGAGAAATATCGTCGATGAATTTTCTTCCTTTGCGCGGATGCCCAAACCGGTATTCCGTCAGGAGAATCTCGACGATATCCTGAAACAGGCCCTGTTCATGCAGGATGTGGCATGGCCGACCATCGCCTTTACCTTCATCTCTGATGATCGGCCAGTATCGCTGGTCTGCGATCGCCGGCAATTGGGACAGGCGCTCACCAATATATTAAAGAATGCTGCGGAAGCGATTGAACAAAAAGCCGAAACCAGCTCCGATTTTCAGGTCTCTGACGGCGAAATAGAGCTTGCCGTTCGGACGGAAAACCAGATTGTCATCATCGAACTGACGGATAATGGCATCGGCCTGCCGATCGAGCGGGACCGCATCGTCGAGCCCTATATGACGACACGGGCCAGTGGCACCGGATTGGGACTGGCGATCGTCAAGAAGATTGTCGAGGAACATTTCGGTGAGATGAAATTCAGTGACGCACCCAATGGCGGCACCAGGGTGACTATCCGGCTCAGTCCATCCCAATTGGCGAGATTGTCTCACGGGACAGGAGAGAAGCAAACCGATGCGCTGACTGGCCCTGCTGGAAATGATGAGCAAATGGCAGAAATTGATAAATGAGGATTAGAGGTTCAACATGGCGTTAGATATTCTGGTTGTCGACGACGAACCCGATATTCGTGATCTGATATCCGGCGTTCTGGAAGACGAGGGCTACACCACCCGGGTAGCCGCCAACAGTGACGCGGCCCTCGCCGCTGTCAACGAGCGGCGGCCTTCACTGGTCCTGCTCGACGTGTGGCTGAGAGGTTCGCGGCTGGACGGCCTGGAATTGCTGTCCGAGTTGAAGCAGCTCGATGCAAAAATGCCGATCATAGTGATCTCTGGCCACGGCAATATCGACACTGCAGTCGCTGCCATATCGCAAGGCGCCGTCGATTTCATCGAGAAGCCCTTTGAAGCCGAACATCTGCTGCATCTGGTATCCAGAGCGACCGAGACCGAGCGGCTTCGCCGGGAAAACGAAATTCTCAAGGCAAGAGTGGGTTTCGCCGATGAGCTGACCGGCAACTCGGCCGCATTGAACAATGTACGCGCGACATTGAAGCGCGTTGCCGGCACCGGCAGCCGCCTGCTGATCTCTGGTCCGGCGGGAGTGGGCAAGGAAGTTGCCGCCCGATTGATGCACAATTGGAGCTCGCGTTCCAATGCCGCCTTTGTAACCATAAGCGCCGCCAGGCTCTCGCCGGAAAGCGTCGAAGAGGAACTTTTTGGCACCGAACGGAACGGAAAGATCGAAAAGACCGGCCTGATGGAGGAGGCTCATGGCGGAACATTGTTCATCGATGAAGTCGCGGACATGCCGCTCGACACCCAGGGCAAGATATTGCGGGTTTTGACGGAGCAGAGCTTTAACCGGCTTGGCGGTTCCCAGAAAGTGAATGTCGATGTCCGGGTCGTCTCGGCAACCTCGCGAGACCTGGATGTAGAGATCCGCGAAAAAAGGTTCAGGGAAGATCTGTTCTATCGCCTCAATGTTGTGCCGGTAATCCTGCCGCCACTGAACCAGCGGCGCGAGGATATCCCGGTTCTGGTCGACCATTATGCTGCGCGATTTGCTGCTGAACAACGCTTGCAGCCGCCCGAAATCTCGGATGAAGCAATGGCCGCACTCCAGGCTTGTGACTGGCCAGGCAACGTCCGGCAGTTGCGAAATGTGGTCGAGCGCACGATCATATTGGCACCCAAGGATAATTTTACCAAAATCGAGGTGGAGATGTTGCCGCCGGAGGTGTTGGGCAATGACGACGATCTCGACCAGGGCGTGGCGTCTCTGATGGGGTCACCGTTGAGAGAGGCGCGGGAGAGTTTCGAACGGGAATATCTGAAAGTGCAGATCAGGCGCTTTTCCGGCAATATTTCCAAAACCGCGAATTTCATCGGCATGGAGCGATCCGCCCTGCACCGAAAATTGAAGATATTGGGCCTGGCCTCGCGAAAGAAACCGGAGGTCGAGTGAGCGTAACGGTTAAGCGGTTGTCGTGAACACGCGAATCCCATATATGGAAAGCGAAGGTCCCCGCGAAGGCATGATGCCGTCGAAGAAATCATAATATGCCATTGTAAAGATGGCCAATAATAGGAGTCAAATATGACCGATAAATCAAACAATTTACAGGATTTATTCCTTAACTCCCTCCGGAAATCAAAAATCCCCGTGACGATGTTCCTGGTAAAGGGTGTCAAACTCCAGGGTATCGTAACCTGGTTCGACAATTTTTCCGTCTTGCTTCGCCGCGATGGACAATCCCAGCTGGTGTACAAACATGCCATTTCCACCATCATGCCATCGGAGGCGCTCGATACGCAGCCTTTTGCCGATCTGATGGAAAATGCCAAGATCAGGGCAGGGGTGCTGCAAGAGGTATTCCTCTCGGCAGTTCGGGACAGCAATGATCCGGTGACGATGTTTCTGGTCAATGGCGTGATGTTGCAGGGCGAAGTTTCTGCTTATGATCTGTTTTGCATCCTGCTCGAGCGGGAAGGTCTGTCGCAACTCGTTTACAAACACGCCATATCCACCGTGCAACCGGGTGGAGCATTGAATCTGGCGGACTATAACAATGCCGATGATGGTGCGCATTGATACCATTTGAGAAGGAAAGTCTCGACAGCAAGAGCCGTCGGGCGCTTGTCTTGCATCCTGACATGGTGTCCCTGAGCCAGACTGCGCTCGAGCATCGCCTGGATGAAGCCGTGGGCCTCGCGCTGGCGATCGGATTGGTCGCCACGGCCGCCCATTATTTTTCGGTTCGCAAACCCAAGCCCGCCACCCTGTTTGGATCCGGCCAGGTCGACCAGATCCGTGCGATGATGACGGAAAATGAAGCGACGATATTGATCGTGGATGGCAGTTTGAGCGCAATCCAGCAGCGCAATCTGGAAGAAAAGCTCGACGTTAAGGTCATCGATCGAACCGGTCTTATCCTCGAAATATTTGGCGCCCGGGCGGTTACTGCGGAAGGCCGTTTGCAGGTCGAACTCGCCCATCTTGATTATCAGGCAGGCCGCCTGGTGCGCAGCTGGACCCATCTCGAACGGCAGCGCGGCGGATTCGGCTTTCTTGGCGGACCGGGCGAAACCCAGATCGAGTCGGATCGGCGCATGATTCGCGACCGCATGAGCAAGCTGCGCAAGGATCTCGCCCATTTGCGCAAGACACGCGCTCTGCACCGCGAGCGACGCCAGCGCGCGCCCTGGCCGGTGATCGCTCTTGTCGGCTATACAAATGCCGGAAAATCGACCCTGTTCAACCGGCTATCCGGCGCCGACGTATTTGCCGAGGATTTGCTCTTTGCAACCCTCGACCCGACGATGCGGGAATTTACGCTACCGGGATATGACAAGGCGATCTTGTCGGACACGGTTGGATTTGTGTCCGACCTGCCGACGCAATTGGTCGCGGCTTTCCGGGCCACGCTCGAAGAAGTGAGCGCGGCCGATATCGTCGTGCATGTGCGTGATATTTCGCATGAAGCAAGCGACGCACAAGCCCGGGATGTCAGACAAATATTGGCCGACCTTGGCGTATCCGAGGAAGCGGGCGAGGGGCCTCCGGTGATCGAAGCCTGGAACAAGATCGACAAGATTTCCGTCGATGACCCGCAATATGCGCGGATCTCGTCGCCCTTGCCCGAAAATGTTTGCGCCATCTCGGCCGAGACCGGAGCCGGCGTCGACGCGCTGGTCAACCTGATGGCAAAAACATTGTCGGAAGGCTATAAGACCGAACAGGTGACGATCGCGGCGTCTGATGGCAAGCGCATGGCCTGGTTGCACGAAAATGGTCGGGTGCTGAGCAGCGAGCAGGAGTCAGACAATCTGATCGTCGCCGTGGAAATGTCACCGAGAAACTGGGGCCGCTATCACGCGCTTCACTAAATGATCAGCCAGCGGCCAGACTTGCCTTGGCCTTTTGCCATTCCACTTCCAGTTCGTCGATCGACATGTCCTGCATGTCTTTGGTAAGACTGGATTCTATCTGGTTGAATCTTTTGGTGAATTTGGCCGTAGCGTCGGCCAGGGCGCGTTCGGCATCGACCTTGTAATGACGGGCCAGATTGACCGCAGAAAAGAGCAGATCGCCGATTTCCTCGTGCACTTCTGCGTCGCTGGTGGCGGCGGCAACTTCGTCCAGTTCTTCGAGCAGCTTGTCCTTCACCGGCTCCTTGTTTGGCCAGTCAAATCCGACCCGGGCTGCCCGTTTCTGTATTTTTTGCGCCCGCAGCAAAGCGGGCAGGGCCAGCGCGACCCCATCCAGTGCGCTCGACTGGCCGGATTGCTCGCGTTCACCGGCCTTGATCTGTTCCCATCCCGGGCTTTCGCCAGCTTCACCAAAGATATGCGGGTGACGGCGGGTCATTTTGTCACAGATCGAATTGACCACATCCTGAAAATCAAATGCTCTGCTATCGGCTGCAATCTGGCTGTGAAAGACAACCTGTAGCAGAAGATCGCCAAGCTCGTCCTTCAGTGCCAACATATCCTCGCGATTTATCGCATCGGCAACTTCATAGGCTTCCTCGATCGTATAGGGCGCAACAGTCTTGAAGGTCTGCACCTTGTCCCATTCGCATCCATTGTCCGGATCGCGCAAACGCCGCATGATTTCAAGCAGGGGATCGATCAATATTGCATCCATTCTAACCCATCAATAAGGTTGATAATATATATTATGTTAAATTATTCATCATCCAGCCGGGGTTCTGGCCGGCGGTTCCAACACCATTACCGGCCCTTCTACGCGCCAACTTCCCAACTTTGACAAAAAATTCATCCCAATCACATTGGAATCGCCAAATTCTTCCGCAACAACGACCGGCAGATCCTGCGCCACCATCGGCCCGATCTGAAGCGACTGAATGGTTACACGCTGTGCCTCTACCGATCCGTTGGCTGTGGTCAGAATGACCGGTATCGGACTTTTACTGATATCAATGCCGGCATTCTGGGCGGTTCGCAATGTCATCGCCGTGGTGGTCGCGCCGCTGTCGATCAGGAACCGCACCGGCAGCCCGTTAACCTTTGCATCGACCCAGAAATGACCATCAGCCGATTGCCGGATTCTTAACGTGTCGCCAACCACAAGCTGTTCGTTTGCTCCGGTCATTTCACCAGATACCCGGCTCCATACCGCCAATATTTCGCGCTGATAGGAGAAGCCGACGATGAAGACCGCAAATATCGCGACCCATGCCAATATATTCCGGACGATCTCGCCAAAGCCGATCCGCCGGGAAAACAAGGCGCTGGCAACCAGCACCAGCGCGCCAATTGCGAACACGAGATTGATATTTTGATCTTCGGTCAACGCTCAGATTTCTTTCACATAGCCATCATAGCCGGGCCGGACATCGTCCGGCAATATGGTTACAAGACGGTTATAGTCCATCGATTTGTCCATATGTGTCAACAGGCTCAATTTCGGTTGCACATCGCCGATCAGGGCCAACGTCATGTCGAGATGCGCGTGCGTCGGATGCGGCTCATCGCGCAAGGCATCGACGACAAACAGGTCGCAATTTCGATACAAGGCCCGCATTTCTGCCGTAACTTCGCCAAAATCGGTTGCGTAGACGATGGATTTCCCCTGATGTTCGAAGCGCAACCCTGCCGATGTTATGCCGCCATGTGGCTGATCGACAAAGCGGACCAGAATATCACCAATTTCAACATCACTCTCGAGCGCAATATCATCACATATCGATGGATAATATTTGTGACCCTCAAAGGCATAGGCAAAGCGCTGTTTCAGGCTGCCAAGCGCAAAAGGCCGGGCATAGGCGGGTATCGGTTTGCGGGTTTGCTGGAATATTGACCGGAGATCATCAATGCCGTGGCAATGATCGGCATGATCATGGGTCCAGATCACCGCATCGATCCTGTCGATTTCATTGTCGAGAAACTGGTTTCGCAAGTCGGGCGATGTATCAACCAATATCCGGGTGGTCGGGCTTTCTACCAGGATCGAGACACGGCTTCTGCGGTTTTTTGGCTCGCTTGGATCACAATCACCCCAGTCATTGCCGATACGGGGAACGCCCGCCGAAGTTCCGCATCCCAATATGGTGAGTTTCAAAGCCAAATTCAGGGTCGCGCCCTGGAGAAGAGCTGATAGAAATTCCGACTGGTTGTTTCGCAAAGCTGGTCATATTCTTCGCCGCGCAACCCGGCGAGATAGCGGGCGGTATCAGCAACAAATGCCGGTTCCCCGGTTTTTCCGCGATGCGGTACCGGTGCCAGGAAGGGCGCATCGGTTTCGACCAGAAGCCGGTCGGACGGCAATTTGGCTGCCGTTTCCTGCAGATCCTTGGCATTTTTGAAAGTCACGATACCGGAGATTGAAATATAGAGGCCCAGAGCCAGGGCCTTTTGTGCAAAATCTTCGCTGGCGGTGAAACAGTGGATCACACCGGAATAGGCGCCCTGCTCCATTTCCTCGGCCATGATTTCGGCCGTATCAGCTTCGGCATCGCGGGTGTGGACAATGATTGGCAGGCCAGTTTCGCGCGCTGCATGAATGTGGGTGCGAAAACTCTGTCTCTGCTGCTCCCGGTCGCTGTGATCATAATAATAGTCCAGCCCGGTCTCACCAATCGCCACAACCCGCGGATGGGCCGCCTCTTCAACCAGTTTGCCGAGATCGACATCGGGATGGGCATCGGCTTCGTGCGGATGGATGCCGATACTGGCCCAGACGTCTGGTTCCCGTTCGGCCGTCGCGACAATGTCACGCCATTCGTTTTCACGGGTGGAAATATTGAGCATCGCGGTGACACCGCTTTGCCGCGCGCGATCCAGAACAGCGCCCTGCTCCTCGACCAGGCCCTTGTAGTTCAAATGACAATGGCTATCGACTAGCATATCAGGACCCTACTTCTTCCGTCAGCAGTTCTAGACGCGGAAAAATCCCAATCGGCGCCGGCAGCTCAAGCCCCGCTTCTATCGGCGTCACAAGATGTTCAAAATCGCGGGCATCCGGCGATTGGGCAAGCAGATCCAGCATCCTGTCGCAGCTTTCCGGCATCACCCAGCGCAGCATGATGGCCAGTTGCCGGATCGCTTCTGCCGTATGGTAGAGCACGCTATCCGCCCGAGCAGGATCGGTCTTGCGCAATGCCCATGGCGCCTGATCTGCGAAATATGTGTTGGTCGCGCTCAGCCGCTCGCGAATGATATCGAGCGCCTGATCGATCTTGAACAAGCCGCCGGTGACCGCCGCTTTCACATCAGAAAAACAAGTGTCCAACTGGCTTAGCAACTGCTTCTCGGCCTCGGTCGGCTCCTCCGGAGGCGGCACCTTGCCTTCGCAATTTTTGGCAATCATCGACAGGCTGCGCTGCGCCAGATTGCCGAAATTATTGGCAAGATCAGCATTGGTCTTGGTGACAATGGCATCTGCGGAATAGGTTCCATCCTTGCCAAAAACAACGTCGGCGAGCAGGAAGTAGCGCAATTGATCGACACCAAAGCGCTCCGCCAATTCCATCGGATCGACCACATTGCCGACCGATTTTGACATTTTTTCGCCGCGGTTGAGCAGAAAGCCGTGCCCGAAGACCTGCTTGGGCAGCGGCAAACCGGCGCTCATAAGAAAGGCGGGCCAGTAGACGGCGTGAAAACGGACGATATCCTTGCCGATCAGGTGAAGATCCGCCGGCCAATATTTGGCGAACATGCCCTGAGTGTCCGGATAGCCAACGCCGGTCATATAGGTCGTCAGTGCATCAACCCAGACATACATGACATGGCCTGGTGATCCCGGTACGGGTACGCCCCAATCGAAACTGGTCCGTGAAACGCTGAGATCCCGCAGGCCGCCCTCGACAAAGCGCATGACTTCGTTGCGGCGGCTTTCGGGCTCGATGAATTCCGGATGGTCTTGGTAAAGCTTCAGCAATTTGTCCTGATATTCCGACAGTTTGAAGAACCATGTTTCTTCTGCGGTCCATTCGACCGGTGTACCTTGGGGTGAAAGCTTCTCGCCGCCCTCTCCTGTTTCCAGTTCGTCTTCCGCGTAAAAGGCTTCGTCGCGCACCGAATACCAGCCTTCATAGCGGTCGAGATAGAGATCGCCATTGGCTTCCATCGCTTTCCACAAGGCCTTGCTCGCCTCGTGATGTGCCGCTTCGCTGGTGCGCCGAAAACCATCATGCCGAATATTCAATAGCTGGCACATGTCTCTAAAATATGAGGACATTTCATCAGCAAGCTCGATGGTCGTCTTGCCCGCCTCACGCGCGGTCTGGACCATTTTCAGCCCATGTTCGTCGGTTCCGGTGATCAGCCGGACATCGCGACCGCTCAGCCGGTAAAATCGTGCAATGGCATCGGCAGCGATCGCTTCATAGGCATGGCCAATGTGCGGACGACCATTGGGATAGCTGATCGCGGTGGTAATATAAAAGGGTTCAGACATAGCGTCTCTCTTGATGGATTGGCGGCGCTTGTAAACAGCCAAAATCTCTATTTTTTTTGATTGCCCTGAGAGAGTTCCCCCATAAGGCTGCCCAGGCGGAATATTACCGCCTGATTATCTAGCGCCTTTGGCAGCGCCATGTTGGCCAGATCACTGGCTTCACGCCATTTTTCGATGGCCTGCAGCGAACAGGATAGCTGGGCACTCTTGATCTGCTCCGCAATCAGACTGGGAGCCCGTTCCAGAAAGGCGCGATAACGTGGCGTCGCTGCCTTCAATGCCAGCTTGCGTGCCAATTCGCTTTTCAAGCTATTGTCCCTGTCACCCGATTTGATGATTGCGCGCGCTATGCCCTCTAGTTCGGCAAGTCCCACTTCGGCATATTGCAAGGCGCGTCCCGGCGAGCCTTCTCCGGCCAAAACCAGCGTTTCGAGATCGGCCTCACCCAATTTTGGCGCGGCACTCTTCAGCACAATCCGCATCTCATCGGCGCTCAACGGGTCGAAGCGCAGCATCTGGCATCGTGACCGGATCGTCGGCAAGAGCCGATCGGGCATATGGCTGATCAGAAAAAATATGGTGTTTTTTGGTGGTTCCTCCAAGTTTTTCAAGATGGCATTGGCACCGGAACCTTCAAGATCATCGGCAGCATCAATGACCACCACCCGATATTCAGAAATGGAGGCCTGATTCTGAAACAGCGGCTGCAGGGCACGAATCTGGTCGACCTTTATATTGCGGGCCAGTTCATGTTCCTCCAGCGCGTCGAGACCTTGGTCCCGCGCCTTCTTCTCCTCCTTGTCGCCTTTCGGGCCGCGACGGAGCAATCGAAAATCCGGATGCGAGCCTGCGGCGAGAAGATGCCCGGCTTCGTCGTCCTGATTTTCGGAAAAACCTGTCGGCTGATTGCGGGAATTGAGCAGAAAATGCGCCGCTTGCTGTGCAAAGGCCGCTTTGCCCAATCCCTTGTCACCCGCCAGAATCCAGGCGTGGTGGAGCATGTCCTTGGCAAGCGACTGGCAGAATATCTGCCGGGGTTTGTCATGGCCGAGATATGACGTCATGGCATCAAGTCGCCGAGACTTTGCATCAGATTTTCGGTGATGGCCTCGGCGGCTTGCGCGGCATCAACAAGGCGGATCCGGTCTGGTTCATCGCCGGCAAACTGCCGGAAATTGGCCATGACCGCCTGATGATAGTCGCTGTCCCTGCCCCCAATCCGGTCACTGTCGCCGCGATCTCTCGATTCCGCTCTTTTCGATGCAACCGCTTCCGGCAGATCGAGAATGAAGGTCCGGTCCGGCATCAGATTGTTGCTTCCGACCCGATGCAAATCCATGATTTCAGCGTCGCCAAGCGGCCCGTTGACGCTTTGATAAGCCCGGCTGCTATCGATGAAACGATCGCAGATCACCCATTCTCCCCGCATCAACGCTGGACCGATTAATTTGGCGCAATGTTCGGCGCGTGCCGCAGCGAACAGCAGGGCTTCCGTGCGAATATTCCATTTTTCCTCTGCGCCGCTCAGCAGCAATTCGCGGATGATTTCCGCACCGGGCGTACCACCAGGCTCCCGCGTCAGGGTTATTTTGAGGCCGTTTTTCTCCAGAGCGTCCGCGAGCGCTCTGGCCTGGGTGGACTTGCCCGTTCCCTCCCCACCTTCCAGGGTGATAAAACGGCCCTCGATCACGCCAATCCGAGCAAAGATTTCAATCCGGCCCAGACACTATCGAAGAATCCGGCTTCGCCTATGTCTTCGCCTGCAACCAGAGCTACCGACTGTTGACCGGCATCTGCGGTGGTAACGACCAATGTTGCTATTGGCTGACCTTTGACAATTGGCGCCTTGATGGGACCGTTATATGTCACTTTCATCGATATTTTACCGTCAGAAGCTTTCGGAATGGTGGCAAAGAGATCCTTGGCTGCAACAAGAGATACGGTTGAGCTGTCACCCAACTGGACTTCTGCATTCTGAACTCTCGTGCCTTTGTCGAACAGCTTCTTGGGCTCCCAGGCGTTGAATCCCCAGTTCATGAATTTGACTGATTCTTCGATACGACCACCATAGCTGTCAAGCCCGGCAAGAACCGATACCAGCCGCCGCCCTTTCTGTTCAGCCGAACCGGTAAAACCATAGCCTGCTTCTTCCGTGTGGCCGGTCTTCAGTCCGTCCGCCCCAGCTACTTTACCCATCAGGGGATTGCGATTGGATTGGGTGATGCCATTCCACTCAAATGCATCCTGGCCATAAAAAGCATCATATAATTTCGGGAAATTATTGACCGTTGCCGATCCCAGTTTAGCCAGATCTCTGGCCGTAACCATGGTCACGCCTTCATCCGGCCAGCCATTGCTGTTGCCAAACCGGCTTTTGGACATGCCCAGTTCCTTGGCCCGCTTGTTCATCAAGCCGACAAAGGCCGGTTCGGTGCCAGCAATACCTTCGGCAAGAACGACACAGGCGTCATTGCCGGACAGGGTTACGATGCCATGCAGCAATTCGCGCACACTGACCTGATCGCCGACGCCAAGAAACATCGTCGATCCCTGATTATTCCACTTTTTCCAGGTCTCCTCATTGACGCGAAACTTGTCGTCCAGCTTGAGCTTGCCTTTCTGGATCAGGTCAAACGCGACATAGACGGTCATCATCTTCGCCATCGAAGCCGGTGGAATTTGCTTGTCCGCATTTTTCTCGAACAACACCGCGCCCGAGGACAAGTCCGTTATATAGGCGATGGGAGCATCGGTCTCAAAGATGGGTGCCGCGACAACGACGGATGATAAGGCGATGAAGGGCAGTGAAGCCAGAAGATATTTTTTCATTTTAGGCCAAGATTCCCGATCAATAATTAACGGCAAAAAAGCTATTTGTCCGCGCGCAAGATTCGTGCTCCGCTATAGCCGCGCTGCTGCGCCTGTGCCAGCCCTGCTTGCGCTTCCTGTTCACTGGAATAAGGCCCGTAGCGGACACGCCAAATCGAACGCGTGCCGTCGGAAACCACTTTTGCTCCGATTTTTCTGGCCAGCACATCCGCCCGCGTTTTATCGCTGAACGCCGCGACCTGTACGGCATAGGATCCGGCCAAATCACCAACATAATTGTCTCCGGCGCTGTTTTCAGCCGCAACAGGACGCCCGCCGCCTTCCACAATGAAGCGACCATCGCGCGTTCCGGCCTTTGGCGGCGCCACAGCTGCGGGGCGGGCGGTTGAACCCGACGCCGGCGGCAAATAGGCTGGCGCAGCAGCCTGCCGGATTGGCGCAGCTGGCTTGGGAAGCTTGGCCAGATTATTCCGCAATATCGAAAGCAACGAATCCGGGGTCGCAATGCGTTCAGTTGCGGGAGCGCCCAGACGAAGCACTGCACGCTCCTGTTCATTCGGATTGACTTTGCGGACGCGGACACCGGAGACGCCATCTTGATCAATACCCAGCTGCTTTGCGGCTCCATGCGACAGGTCGATCAGCCGATCGTTGGCAAAAGGTCCGCGATCATTGACCCGAACCAAAATCGTGCGCCCGGTATCCAGAGCAGTAACCTCGACATAGGAAGGCAGCGGCAGCGTCTTGTGCGCAGCAGAGATGCCCTGCGGATTGAACGCTTCACCATTGGCAGTCTGATTGCCAGACAACTCTTCACCATACCAGCTGGCATAGCCCACTTCGTCGTAGCTTTGCACATCCTCGGGCGTATAGGTGTTGCCACCCACCTTATAGGGATCGCCAATTTTTTGCGGATAGTCGGAAACCGCCGCCGACCCTGCTGCCTGGCCTGGGCCGGTGGGAGCGGGCGATCCGCCCGGAAACTGACCAAAATCGCGCGACCCGCTACACCCGGCCAATGCCAGGGTTGCGGCCGACAATATTCCAAGTTTAACTGCGTATTTCATCCGCTAATAACCCCACTGCTAGCCCGTAAAAATTCGAACAATTATAATCCAGAATGACGCGATAATTTCCGGTCAACAGATAGGCCGTGCTGCCAGCTCCATCGGGTTCGAGCAAGGTTGCCATCGTATTGTCGTCGAGACTCTTTCCGGTCGCCGGTGCAACCCCGAGCGCGCGCCATTCCGCCATTTTTTTCCATTGGCTATGGCGACCGAATACGCGCGGACAACGTGTCGGCACAATCTTGCTTTCTATAGCCGAGCGATTGAGCGACGAAGGGACATTGACGGCGATGCCCCAAGGTTCCCCCCGGCGCCATCCCGAATTGACAAAATAATTGGCGATCGAGGCGACCGCGTCATATTCGTTACCCCAGATATCTGCATATCCGTCACCGCTGCCATCTTTTGCCAGCCGCAAATAAACCGAGGGGAGAAATTGCGGCATGCCCATGGCCCCTGCCCAGCTTCCTTTCAGCGCCGATTGCGGAACGCCCTTGTCGATCAGCTTCAGCACGGCGAGCAATTCAGGTTCAAAAAGCGTGCGGCGCCTGCCTTCATAAGCCAGGGTTGCCAGTGACCGGGGAATATCGAAGTCGCCCATGTAGGAACCATAATTGGTTTCCTTGCCGTAAATCGCCATGATGATCGGACCGGGCACGCCGGTTTCGCGTTCGACATCAATCAGCTTGGCTATCAGGCGGCGATAAGCTGCCTTGCCATTTGCAACCCTCTCGGTTGTGATATGGCGCCGCTGATAGGGAGCAAAGGGCGGAATCGCGCTGTTGGTATTGCCACCTGGCTGGGACTGGTCCAGTTCGATAACCCTCGGATTATAGGTCAGGCCGGGCAGCACCTGGTCCAGGGTCTGCGCACGCACACCCTCCTGCAAGGCTTTCTGGCGCACTTGCTGGAGATAGGATTCAAAACTGGAATTGTCTTGAGCTTTGGCATCTTGCATCGGCGTTGCTGCGCTAATGCTGACAAGAGCAAGAGCGCTGCAGGCGATAGCGGTCATGATACGCATGAATACTTCCCTTTCGTCATCCCGTTGTCGCACAAAGCGAGTCGGAGGGGAATCCCTAAATAACCCAGAGAAGCAACCACTCGGCCCAAAAGCCGCAATTGGCCGAAATGTTGCTCGCATATTTCAACCGTTTACAAAATGTTTTGCGCTTTCAAATCGGGAACGCTAGGACGCGGTCGACCCGGCCCTAAGGGCTATGCGGACAGGTGGCAGAGTGGTCGAATGCAGCGGTCTTGAAAACCGCCGAGGGTGCAAGCTCTCCGTGGGTTCGAATCCCACCCTGTCCGCCAGTTTATGTGCGATAAATAGCAGTATTCTGTTGTTTATGGCCAATCGGAATTTCAGCGTTACCCCAAGCGTTGGCCACCAAAAATTTGATGAGTTTGCCCAGCTGCCGGAACAATTATTTCGGGATTTGCCACGTCATGCTGGATTCCCAAGAGCCTTCGACGGCCTGCCCGTTTGCATCGGTGGCCGGGGTGAACCGCGAGCGTCTGGTGATATTGGTGCACGTTGCCGAATCCAGATCAGCATGGCGAATTCTATTTAGAATTAAGGTGGGATTGGAGTAGGTAAATCGAGGGACTTTTTCACAGGAGGCGAATATGACTTCGATAGCCATTGCATCGGTCTTGGCATTTAACCTTATCTGCAGCGGTCAAATGGTCACCGGCAACAAATATGCTGGCGTGAAGAATGTGCCTTACACAACCACATATAGGATCGATTTAGATTCTAGAAAATGGTGCGACGGCAAATGCAATAAGCAGTGGGATATCCATGATGTGTCTAATAGGGAGATCATCATCACTGATAAATATGAAGTCGAGCGCAACGGTAACGATCAAAAAACGCTGGAAAAATTCGACCGCATAACTGGTCTGCACCGACTTGAGGTAGAAGCTCATGACCGCACTATTGGTGAATTGACCATAAAGAAAAGCGGTAGCTGCAAAAAAGCAGATTTTACAGGCTTCCCCTCACCGGAACAGAAGTTCTGATAACGAATAGCAACCTCCGCACTTTCCTGCGCTGCTTCCTATCCTACATTTTCCCTTGGGCGGATTCAGCTTATCCAAATATCAAAAACCCGCAAGTATCAATGCGATGGCGCGCCGCCCTGAGCGTTCGCCAGTTCGCGGCCTATTTCGTGCAGTGTCTCAGCCACGCTCTCGAGCATGCGCACCAAAAGGTTGCCAACCGCATCCACCTCCATGCCCGATCCTATCGAGTCCACCACGGCCAGCCTCAAGTGCTGGCGCAGCGTGTAATCATCGCTGCCGGGCTTTACAGCGAGACTGTCCTGGTTGAGTTGATCGAGCATCGCATCGATTAGCCTGTCCTGCTGATCAGCTTTCAACAACGGCTGGGCTCTCTTTTTCTTTGTCATCGGTTCAAGTTCCTTTTTCTTTTGGGTTTGCGGGTTTCGTCGGAAACGGCCCAAGGGTCCAATTGAGCGAGAGCTTCGGGCTGTACCGATTGTCTTTCACATAGTCGCGGATCGCGCGTGTATTTGCGTTCATGTTGGCTGTCCTTTTGATTTGGGAAATTTGGGTTTTGAGATGCTGCTCAGCGCTCGCCCGGTCTCCGAAGGCCATATTGAGCCCACGGCCAGCAGCAGCGCTGACAGCCGACTGCGCGACCGACTCAACGATTCTTGTGAGTTCGCGCTCGGTGACATTTTCGAGATAGGTTTGGAGCGAAACGCTGGCCGACTTCGCAGCGGCCTTCAATGCCGTCCGGAGGGCCTCGTCGATCGAGCCCTTCACAGCGTCGGTCAAAGCGGCGGGAATTGCTTTGGAAGCCGCGTCCATAAAATTGATATTGAACCGGGCGAACTCGCCATCTGCGAGCGTTTCTGAATATCCGGGCCTGAGAGTGCCGCCGATCATTGCGTCTATTTGGTTGCAAGTGTTCCCGCGAGGGTCTTTGAAAATCGGCATAATATGTCACTCCAGGGACCCAATCAGGGGTTGCCTTTGATGGAGAGACGATAGGCGATCGGCGGGCGGCGATTTACCTAATTTTTCTCAGAAAAAATAGGGAAGCTAGACAATCCACCTTCCGGAATAGAGGCCATGCGCCTTGGTGAAGCGGAGTAGTTTCTGAACGTCCGGGAATTTCAGTCCGCATGATAATAGCTGCGGAGAAACAAGACAAACTCCTCATCCTGGAGTGCCGCTTCCGGATCGGGTGCATTCTTAGCGATCCAATCCAGAAAGTCCTGGTACTTGGCCCGGCATTTCTCCAGCGTCTTTTCACCCACTCCTTCTTGAGAGCAATATTGATCCTGAGCCGCACCCGCTTTCATACCTTGGTCGATCAAATCCTGAACTGCTTTTGCGTGATCGCAATGTTTGTCGAAAGTCAGAAATTTTTTAATCCGCTTTTTCCGGGCGTGAAATTCCTTGTCATCCGCGGTGCCAAGGCTCGCAATTCCAAGATTCATATATGTTGGCTCTGATTGACCGCGCAATGCAGCCGCGAGAGCTTTCGCCAATATCGGCCCAGGCTCAATATTGGCATCAAAAAACGCAGCAAGCTTTTCCTCTGGCTCGTGGGCACGATGACCGAGGGCTTCCAAAGCCTCTAATCTAACCCATCTTATTCACGAGCGTGGTAATTCGGGGCTAACAGGCATGGCATAACTGGCTGAAATTGGGTAATGAAT
>Ga0209491_10001548_pt1 | contig 44222 bp, 33 predicted proteins | sample BON02_FD_187213 | JGI IMG/M metagenome (GOLD analysis project Ga0209491, IMG submission 187213) | Freshwater microbial communities from Lake Bonney liftoff mats and glacier meltwater in Antarctica - BON-02 (SPAdes) (version 2) | ecosystem: Environmental > Aquatic > Freshwater > Ice > Glacier...
GTTAGAGCAACTGACTCTCTCGATAACTATCGGGACAGCAGGTGCAAGTGGTTTGACGAACCCTTAAATAATTGTCAAAAAGGGCCTATAGCTCATTCGGTTAGAGCAACTGACTCATAATCAGTAGGTGCTTGGTTCGATTCCAAGTGGGCCCACGAAAAACTTAGGGATGTTGATTTTTCAACTCCCTTTTTTTGCTTATGGAAATTTGTTGTTATATCTTATACTCCAAAAAAAGAGTTAAATTTTATATTGGCGCTTGTCAAGAAAATTTGGCATTAAGAATAGAAAAGCACAATTCAGGGTTTTATGGCAAAGATACCTTCACTTCCGCTGCCCAAGATTGGGATTTGTATTTAAGAATAGATGTATTAGAATTTTCACATGCCATTAGAATTGAGCGAAAAATAAAGTCGATGAAAAGCACTGCTTATATAAAAAACTTGAAACTTTATACTGAACTAGTTGCGAAAATTAAGGCCGAAACCGCTTGCAACTGACTCTCCCGTTAGCTATTGAAATGCCCATTATAAAAGAGGTTGAAATTGAGTGCTGTTTTAATATAATTTTGAGTATTGGGGTCGATAATAATTAATTTAATTGCCAATGTATTAAATTTTTATTGTAATAATTAAGAAACTGTTTGTTCAAAATTAAAAAATACTATAATTTTGTATTAAAGAATTTCGTATTAATTATTAATAAAAGATAATAAAAATTACAAATTCTAAATTTTTAAAAACCAAATTATTATGCAGCAAGTACAAATTAGGGTGGGAGAATACTTGGAAAATTTAGACATTGAAAGGCTAAAAATCATGTTGCAATATACCACATGGGACTTTATGAAGACCAAGAATTATCTAAATAGTTTAAAAATGAATATTCAAAAAAAAATTAAGACAAAATTAGATATGGGCAAAAGCTGCATAAGGTTTAAAAAAATAGAAAGTATTCCTTTCGATTTAATAGGAAAACTTGAAAAAAATCAATCCATGCGCATGGATAAAAAAATATGAAGAAATGATAAAAAGATAGCATTTTAAGAAATTAATTCTTTTAATAAAAAAAACAAATTAACTATAAAATGCCTCAAAACCTACCTTTTCTTAGAATTTTATTCCCCTTTTTGTTAGGGATTTTTAGTGCTATATATTACCCAATTAACGGATGGATTGCAGTAATTGGCATACTTATACTTTTTTTAATCCAATATTTTTATGTTTTTTATAAAAACAAATCTATTGCAGCAATCAACTATAGCATGCTGGGCTCAATTTTGATTCTTATGTTTTTTTTCTTTGGAATATTTAGGGTCTACACATACAAAGACATTAATAAATTTAATCATTTTGAAAAATATAACTTTACAGCATTTAAAATTAAAATAATTGATTATCCAAGTTTAAAATTTAATAAATATCGTTTTAAAGCTAGAGTCATTGCAGGCGCAGATACGAACGGTAATGAATTAGTTACGACAGGCAATATTCTATGCTATTGGGATACTGCAAACAACTCTATTCCAAATATTCACGAAATTTATTGGATAAATAGTCCACTTTTAACTATTCCAAAAAGTAAAAACCCAAACGAATTTAACTACAAACAATATCTAAGCTACTACAATATATATTACAAAACCTATATCGAGAGCAAAACCAAAGTACAAATACATAAAACAGAATATTTTTCGTTGATCATTTTAGCAAATAAGCTCCGATTTTGGGCTCAATCAAAATTTCATTTTTTCTTGAGAAATAATGAAGCAAGAATACTAGCCAATGCAATAATTTTAGGCAATAAAGATGAATTATCTGCAGAGATGTATTCAGATTTTTCGCATACTGGCACATTGCATGTTTTGGCTGTTAGTGGATTACATGTTGGTATAGTTTTTATTCTTCTCAATTTTTTTACCAATCCATTAAAAAAAATCAAGTACGGAAAATTGTTTCAACTTATCATTGTTCTTTCTATGATTTGGGTTTATGCAATTGTTACTGGCTTGTCGCCATCTGTGATGCGGGCAGGAATAATGTTTAGCTTATTTTGTATCAGTAAGTATATTTCAGTAAAAGGAATAGGCCTGAACACGCTCTTTAGTTCAGCTTTTATACTATTGACGTTTAACCCTTTCTTAATAGTTAATGTTGGTTTTCAACTTTCATATTGCGCTGTACTTGGTATAATGCTAATTCACAAACCCATTTATGAGTCAGTTACTTTTTATAATCTGAGGTATAAACCTTTAATTTATATAGCTGATAAAGCTTGGTCTATATGTAGCATATCCTTTGCTGCACAATTAGGTACTTTTCCAATAAGTTTATATTATTTCGGTTCTTTTCCATCCTATTTTTTATTCTCAAATCTAATAATAATACCAGCAATTTTTGTATTAGTTTGTTTAGCGCTAGGGATTCTAGCTTTTTCGTGGTCAATTACTATAGCCAAATTTTTAGCGAGTTTGTTTTACTTGATTTCATATATTGTCACATGGTCTGTAAATAAAGTAGCGCGGTTGCCATTTGCTTATGCAGATGGATTATATCTAAATTTTTTAGAAATTCTTTTGGTATACATAATCATAGGTATGTTTATATATTGGATTCATAAAAAGAGTCGTTTATCATTAAATTTATTTTTAAGTTCAATATGCATTTTTCTTTTTATATTTAATCTAAGATTTGTTTATAAAAAAGAACAGAATATCACTACAGTTCATTCTATCAAAAAACATCAAGTAATTACTAAAATAATAGGAAGCAAGTCTTTTATAATTGCGGACAGTAGTTTTTGTGCAAATAAAGATGCACAAAAATTTCATTTATCACCTATGTTTAGGGCTTCATATATTGATGAGGTAATATTAATTCCCATCTCAAATAAAATTACTGGCTTAACAAATCAAAAAAACAGCATCACATTATACGAATATAATACTAAATATGCTGATTTATCTCTGATTGATATTCAAGCATATTATATGCTATACTTAAATAAGTTTACTAATAAATGGCAGGAAGAAAATAAAACTAAAGTTATATGGAACGGTGGTTCAAAGTATTATAAAAATAATAAAATAAGAGATTTAAACCTTGATTCGTTCGCAGTTTTAGTACCCTTTATAAAATAATTAAGCAAATAATTTTTCTGCTACTAAAGCTTTTGAGCATCTTTTATAAATTGAGCCAAACCAATATCCGTTAATGGATGATTTAGCAACCCTTTTATCGCAGAGATTGGACAAGTGCAAACATCAGCTCCGGCCTCTGCTGCGCGCACTATATGAAGTGGATTTCTGATACTTGCTGCAAGAATTTGAGTATCAAATCCTTGAATCGCATATATGTTTGCAATTTGAGCAATCAGTTCAATCCCATCCCAATTACAATCATCAACCCTACCGATAAAAGGAGAAAGGTATGTAGCTCCTGCTTTTGCAGCTAAAATTGCTTGCCCTGCAGAAAAAATCAATGTGCAATTAGTGCGTATATTGTGGTCTGAAAACCATCTTATTGCTTTAATACCATCTGCAATCATTGGAACTTTTACTACGATATTTTCATGAATAGCAGCTAACTTTTTTCCTTCCTCTAGCATGCTATCATAATCAGTTGATAGAACTTCGGCACTCACATCTCCATCTACGGCCTCACAAATAGACAAATAATGTTTATTAATATTGGATGAACCTGTAATACCCTCCTTGGCCATTAATGATGGATTTGTTGTAACTCCATCTAAAATACCCATATCCCGGGCTTCTTTTATTTGATCTAAATTAGCAGTATCTACAAAAAATTTCATGCGGTAAAAATACGAATTAAAATAGGTTTAAAAAATTAAAAAAAACTATCCGCCAAAATCATCAAAGGCAATATTTTCTTGAGGTACACCAAAATCATCTACCATTTTCAATACTGCAGCATTCATCATTGGGGGACCGCAAAAATAAAACTCAATATCTTCTGGAGATTCGTGTTTAGATAAATAATTATCTATCAATGCTTGATGCACAAAACCTGTAAAACCATCACCGTTGCCATCAATACTTGTTTTAGGATTCCAATTATCTTCTGCTACCGGCTCGGACAAAACAATATGAAATTTAAAATTTGGAAACTCCTTTTCTATTTTTCTAAAATCATCAATATAAAAAAGTTCTCTTTTAGAACGTCCACCATACCAATAGCTAACTTTTCGATCAGTGGTTTTTAAAGTATGAAATAAATGAAAGATATGTGACCTTAATGGTGCCATTCCAGCCCCACCGCCTATATAAAGCATTTCTGCATTTGTTGGTTTTATAAAAAACTCGCCATAAGGTCCAGAAATTGTAACTTTATCTCCTTCTTTACATCCAAAAACGTAACTAGAACAAACACCAGGATTAACATCCATCCAACGGTTATTTGCTCTATCCCAAGGTGGTGTAGCAATTCTTATATTAAGCATAATGATATTTCCTTCAGCAGGGTGATTTGCCATTGAATAAGCTCTAAAAATAGGCTCAGGGTTTTTCATTTTCAAATCCCATAATTGAAATTTATCCCATTCTGCTTTAAATTCATCTGCAGGTTTACCCATTTTTGGATGTGAAGTTATATCAATATTCTTAAAAACCACTTCACACTTTGGAACATCTATTTGAATATATCCACCAGCTTCAAAATGCATAGACTCTCCTTCAGGCAATCTTACAACAAATTCTTTTATAAAAGAGGCAACATTATAATTAGATACAACCTCACATTCCCATTTTTTTATTCCAAAAACCTCTTCAGGTATATGGACTTTCATGTCATTTCTAACTTTTACTTGGCACGATAAACGGTAGTGTTCCTTTTGTTCTTTTTTGCTAATCTGACCAGTTTCTGTTGGCAAAATATCACCTCCACCTTCAAAAATTTGACATTTACACATTGCGCAAGTACCACCACCTCCGCAGGCAGAAGGTAAAAATAATCCATTGCTAGATAATGCATTTAATAAAGTTCCTCCAGCGGCAAGTATAATTATTTTTTCACCATTGATTTCTATTTTCACATCGCCTTGTTGCACAAGTTTAGATGCTGCAAATTGCAACAAAAAAACCAACATCAGAATTACAACAGTAAAAACAATTGCACTTAATATTAATACGGGTATTCCTAAAATTATCATTTATTTATTATTTATTTTTAAAAAATTACATTGCTATTCCCAAAAATGTTTGAAAAGCAAAAGACATTAAACCTACTATAATAAATGCCAAACCAAGTCCTCTCAGTGGTTTAGGCACATTCGAATACTTTAATTTCTCGCGGATGGCTGCAAATAAAACAATGGCAATAAACCATCCAATTCCAGATCCAGCGGCAAAAACTGAGGCTTCTGCTAAAGTACCAAACTCTTTTTGCACCATAAATAATGCGCCACCTAAAATAGAACAATTTACTGCTATCAATGGTAAAAAAATACCTAATGAAGCATATAAAGAGGGTGAAAATTTTTCGACAGCCATTTCTGTTAATTGCACAAACGCTGCAATTACCGCAATAAACACCATTAATTGAATAAATGTTAAATCGACATTTGCGTATGATGCATCAATCCAAACCAAAGCACCTTCTTTTAAAAAATGTTGATAAACTAAATAATTAATAGGGATTGTTAGCAATAAAACGAATATTACCGCCAAACCAAGTCCAATTGCAGTTTTTACGGATTTAGAAACCGCAAGAAAAGAGCACATTCCTAAAAAATATGCAAATATCATGTTATCAATAAATATTGATTTTGTAAATAATTGAAATAATCCTTCCATGTTTTATATTTTTATAATTTTTTAATTCGATTCACTAAAACCGTTTCTTGCTCTTTGTGCCCATATTAGTAAGCCTACAATTATACAAGCTCCAGCTGGCATAGACATAATACCAATTGATTGAAACTTCATCCCCATTGACTCAAAAACGTGCCATTCTAATGGTGTGCCAATTAATATTGTTCCCATTCCAAACAACTCTCTAATAAATGCCACAATAATAAGGATTGCACCGTAGCCTAAACCATTGCCTATTCCATCTAAAAAGCTAGGCCAAGGTTTGTTGGCGAGTGCAAAAGCCTCTAATCTACCCATTACAATACAATTTGTAATAATCAGACCAATAAATACTGATAGTTGCAAGTAAACATCATAACTATATGCTTTTAGCACTTCTGAAACAATTTGAACAAAAAGAGAAACAACTACTAATTGAACAATAATTCTAATCCGAGAGGGTATTGAATTTCGGAGTAAAGAAATAAGCAGATTTGAAAATGCTGTAACAAAAACTACTCCTGCAGCCATAAATAAGGCAGGAACAGTTTGCACAGTTACTGCTAATGCTGAACAAATACCTAATACTTGCACTGTAATTGGATTGTCACTATCTATAGGATCAATTAATAATTTTCGATTTTTTTTAGAAAATAAAGGTTCTTTTTCTACGATTGTCTTTTCTAATATTTCTGTTGCCATGTTGTTTTTAAAATTATTGATTATTGAGAGATTTAAAAAATATTTGGTATGAATAAGCATAGTCCTTTAACATATCATTTACACCATTTGCAGTTATAGTTGCACCGCTCATTCCATCTACTTTATGTGGATCTTTTTCGTAGTTATTTCCTTCACCCTTCATCATCTTAACGGCTACAGGTTTGAAAGTTTCGTCATAAAGTTTCTTATCGTTGTACCTTACAGAAATAGTTGGATCTGCTTTGATCCTAGCTCCCAAACCAGGAGTTTCTCCTACGTGATCAAATGCAATGCCTTTAATGGTTTTTCCGTCAGCACCTATACAAATATAACTAGAAATTGCATCCCACAAACCCCTTCCGCTAGTAGGAAAAACGTAATATGCAATTCTGGTCTTGTCATTTTGGTCTTTAATAGAATATAAGGGTAGTTTTCTATTTTCAGGCTTTTCTTTTCTTTCTTTTTGAACTTTGATGCTTGAACCTAGAACACCCTCTAATTTTTTTCCATTATAATCAATAACAAATTCAGAAACCAAATCATCATATATTTGATTAATTTGATTGGGTGTTTTGGTATCAATATTCATAACGGTTTTTAAAATTTTCTTTTTGTTATCTAAAGAAACATTTTTATCCTGTTTTTTACCCAATACTTGCTTTAACGAAGCAAGAGAAACTGCTGATACTATGCACAGAATTACTGTATAAAGTATAATATATCCACTTTTATTACGCACGTGCTAACCTCCTTTTTATATTGCCTTGAACTTGATAATAATCTATTATTGGAGCTGTAACATTCATCATTAAAATAGCTAACATCATTCCTTCAGGATACGCTCCATTAAATACCCTAATGATAATACAAACTATACCTATACCAATACCATAAATCCATTTTCCTCGTTCTGTTTGTGCGGCAGAAACGGGATCTGTTGCCATATATACCGCACCAAATGCAAAACCACCAATCAGCAGGTGATAATAAGCTGGCATGTGCATATAAACAATTGCATCACCGATTCCAAAATTTGCCATTATATTCAGAATAAGACCACCTAATAATCCACCTAAGAAAGTGGCAACTATAATTTTCCATGAACCGATGCCTGTTGCGAACAAAATAAGAGCACCTATCAAACACATAAATACACTGGTTTCTCCTAAAGAACCTGGCTCAAATCCAAAAAACATATCCATTGCATCCCATCTAAAAATTGATGCCCAATTGCCGTCTACTGGCATTGATTTTGCATTCGCAATATTTGTTAATGATGTGGCTCCTGAGTAACCATCTGCTTGATTTGCAATCCAAATTGTATCGCCTGTCATATAGGTGGGAAAAGCGAAGAACAAAAACACCCTTGCTGTTAATGCAGGATTTAATAAATTCATTCCTGTACCTCCAAAAACTTCTTTTCCTATAACTACTGCAAATATTGTTGCCAAGCCTACCATCCACAAAGGAACATGTGGTGGCAAACTCAAAGGTATTAAAAGTCCTGTTACTAGAAATCCTTCATTAACAGGATGTTTTCTAAATTGTGCAAAAGCAAATTCAACACCTAAACCAACAGAGTATGAAACGATTACCATTGGCAAGGCAACTTGAGCACCAAAAATCAAATTCTGCAAACTAAAGAAAACAGTTTTTTCGCCCATTGATAAAAAGTGCTGATACCCTACGTTAAACATACCCCATATAAAAACTGGAAGCATAGCAATTACAACTGTAAACATGGTTCGCTTTAAGTCTATACCATCTCTAATGTGTGCACCTTTTGAAGGTGCAGTATGTCCTGGAACAAACAAGAATGTTTCAAGTGCATCAAAAGTTGAATGCAATTTGTTTAAACTTCCCCCTTCTTGAAAATTGGGCTTTATGCGATCTAAAAAATCTTTTATCAGTTTCATTTTTTTATGCTTCTTTTAACGCGTAGTTTAATCCTTTTCGCAGTATACTTTGTACATCTATTTTAGAAGTGCACACAAATTCACATAATGCTAAGTCTTCTTCTACTACTTCGTAAATACCTAATTGTTCCATTTTATCTATATCATTGGCCATTATCGCTTTTATCAAATAGTTTGGTAAAATATCCATTGGCATCACTTTTTCATATTCATTTGTTACAACATAAGCTCTTTCTTCACCATGCATATTGGCATTTACTTCAAAACCGGATTCTTTTCCTTTTTGAAAAAGACGAGAAAGCCATACAAATGCCCTGCTAGCACTTGGCCGCGGGTAGGTTGGCAACAACCATCCCAAAAATTCTGCTTCATCGCCTTCAGGAATTATTGTTAGTGTGTCATCATAAAAACCAAGGTAATTATCCTCTTTTATTTGAGTTCCACAAAGTATGTTTCCAGAGATTATTCTATTTTTACCTTCATTCAAATTAGTTTTTATTATATCACCAATACTTGTGCCAACGTATGTTTCAATATAGGCATTTGTTTTAAAAGAAGAACCTACTAAAGCAACTAATTTTTTAGTATCATAAATACCCTCTTTAAACAATTTGCCTATAATCAATACATCTTGAGGAGCAATCGTAAAAACATAGTCTCCTTTATTTATAGGACGTGTGAAATGAATCTGAACACCTACTAAACCGCTAGGGTGTGGCCCATCAAAAAAACTATTTGTAGTATTTTTACAATTTTTAAGGGTATCAATCAATGGTTTATCTGCTGGTAAACCTATAAAGACATTGCCGTTTGCTAATTTATTTAAAATATCAATACCAATCTGAAAAATATCAGATTTATTGGCTAATTGAAGATTAATATCTGCACTTAGCGGGGCAGTATTAAACCCAGATATAAATATTGCTTTGGGCTTTACATTGGGATCTGCTATAATATTAAATGGCCTTTGTTTTAAATGAACCCAAGCACCAGATAAAAGCATTTTTTCTTTTACAGCTTCTTCCGATAAAGCATTTAACGGTGTTGTGCCAAAATTTTTAAAACTATTTTTTTTATCTGCTAGAATTACAATTTCTTGAATTACTCTTTTTTCACCACGGTTAATGGCTACAATTTCACCACTAACTGGCGCTGTAAATTTAATGGATGGGTTAGACTTATCGTGAAATAGAGGATCACCGGCTTTAACTTCATCTCCAACTGCTACCTCTAATTTTGGCAATAAGCCATTAAAATCGCTCGGTTTTATAGCAAAAGTATTTGCAAGCGGAGCAGATGATATAAAACCGCTAGCTTCGCCTTTGATTAAAATGTCCAGTCCTTTTTTTATTTTAATTACTTTTCCCATTTAATTATTTGTATACTTATACTGATAAAATTTGCGCAAAAATAGCATTCTTTTTATATTACAATACTATAATTTATTTATTTTGTAACATATTTTTGACAATCTTGTTTTGTGATACGAAATTTAAAAAAAAACCCCATTGATTCCTTCTAATAATGAGGCATTTGCATTATTGCAGCAAGATAAATTGCCAGTGTATAAAATTTATAAAATATTGGGGCAGATTGTCATAAAAACTAATTTTACCATTTTAGGCAGCTAAAAAATTGCTGCATTAGAAAAAAAATTATTTTTTTTGAATCTCATTTAAAAAAGTTTAATTTTGCCCTTCATTATTAAAATGTTAAAACAATACATAGAAAAAGGGCTTTTTGGCGTTTGTCAAAAAATTGGTGACAAATTCAATATTTCAACACACAGAATCAGATTATATTTTATTTACACTTCTTTTTTAACTTTTGGGAGCCCTATTTTTATTTACCTAATTTGCCTATTTTGGTTAAATTTTAAAGCATACAAAAGAGAGGCTAAAAAAAGTATTTGGGAACTTTAATCGTTTTGTTAAAAACTTAAGCGAATTGCTTTTTATCAAATTACAATTTTATCTTTTCATCACCTAATTGATATGGCAGATAAGTAATTATAAATTGCAACATTTCATCAGTTGTTTTCATACCCGCACCATGCAAATTTAATCGCTCTGAAATTTGCTTTGGTGGACTAAATGGATTATTAGAATTTAATTCAGTATTATCATAAACCGCCTCTACTTTAATCGTGTATCCTGCTGGAATTTTTAGCATCTGCTTGTAGGTATAAAAATACTGCCACCTAAAATCCCATTGATTAATGGATATCATCTCAATAGTATCTTTGCCTTTAAATGCAAATGCCTTGCATGATTTTCCTAATAAATGCATGTGTGGATTGACAGTTAAAACAGAAATCGATTTTGGCAAATAAAATGATGACTGCACTTTTGTGATTTTATTTGGTGGCAGCACTAAAGGTGGTATAATTGCAGCAATACCATTTGTACCAAGCATAAGCTCTAATGTTTGTCTTTCAGGAGCTTTTTTTGCAAAAAATAAATGGATTTCTGATTGATCAAAAGTATCTTTAAAAACAGGGCCAAAATGAATATCATTGCAAACAAGGGCAAAATGTTTTTTTACTTTAAAACCACCAATTCCTTCTGGATATGAATTACCAAAAACTCCTGGCAGATAATTAAATGCACTGTGTATTCTTGAGGGTAAAGGCATACCTTTTAAAAACAGATTGAGCTTTGATAATTCTTGCTCAAAATCAGGCGATTCTATATCAACTGGTTTAGCATCTTTAAAAAAATCATCATTTACTTGTTGGTAATTTAAAATATACCCATTTACATGATGTATGGTTTGTTTTTGATCAGGAACAAATACAATTGACCTCAAAAAAGTATCATTGCTTAAAGTCACAGGCAGTTTTATTATCAAAAAACGGTCTTTTCCATCTCCTTTTAACTTTATTTTAGGGAGTTTTATGACCATATCTGGCTTTCCCAAAACAGTATAATTTTTAATGTTTGGATACTTCAATTTAGTTAAATCTCCTTTTATTTTGCCTTGTAAAACCCATTTTTTTATAATGTTAATTTGTTTATCCGATAATATTTTTTCGTTTTTAAAATGTAATTTATGGGGATTTGCTGGCCAAGGAGGCATATACCTTATAGAAGTTACAGCCACAATGGTTTTAGCCTTTGCACTAATTTGGTCATAGGTAATTAATTCAAAAGGTCCAGCACCATATTTATGATGACATGGGCTACAATTCTCATGAATAATTGGGGCAATGTCTACCACAAAGTTTGCTTTTTTGTAAAACAGATTGCAAGCAGAAAAGAGCACACTACTCGATATAGCAACCCAAAGCCTTATTTTCATGGTTTTTTAATTCCTTATTTAAAACTAAAGCGGTATCTAATGCATTGAGCAAATAAGGCAATACAGTGCCTGAGTTTTTGCGCCAATTTACTGACAAGGTACTATTTATAGCGCCTTTATAAATCAACTTATTGGTATTTGATACTACAAAACAAGTAGGTGTTACAAATGCTTTAAAATAGAAAGTTAGGGCTTTATTCTTATCTTTTATTAAAATTATTCGCTTATTTAATGCGCTTGCTATAAATTCATTAATAGAAGAATCCAACTGATTAGAAGGATAAAACAATACTATTCCCATTTCAGGATATGTGTTTGCAATCAAATTCAAGGTAGGTATTGATGATTTGCACAATGGACAACTATTATCAAAGGCAACAAACAAATTGTAATTATTTTTTGAAATCAATGATAGATTTGTTTCTTTTTTATAATTTACCAAAGGGTAAGATCTATTATACAGATTTTCCATATTAGGATGACAAGCAGAGATAAAAATAAAAATAAAAAAGACTAATTTATACATCAAAAAGTCCTATTAGTTTGTCTACCCTGTTTTTAGCTTTACTTTTATTTAAAAAAGAATAGCTGTATTGCAGGTTTCGCAGCATTCGCTGAACGATTTCTTTATTACTTGAGACAGTTAAATTATAATTATCTGTATCTACTTTTATCTCTTTTAAAAATTTTATTAAATGTACTTTTGAAAAAATAGCTCCTTTATTAAAAGGATTTATAAAAAACAAAGGCTCTTCATTAAAATCGGCAATAAGTTTCATTTCAATGTCTGATTCTAGGTTATCTTTAGTATTTTTTAATAAACTATTTACATCTAAAGGATAGTATGCAAGGACAAAATGTTGAGGCAAATTTATTCCAAAAACTGGTAAATTTAACCTTTGAGCAATAAGCATATACAAAACTGACAAAGAAATAGGATTGCCTTTTTTTCTTTCTATTACCTCATTGATAAAAGAATTATTTGGGCTATTGTAACTCTCGTTATCTCCAGAAAATTTATTTTGATTAAAGAAAATATGATTAAGAAGCTGTATTTTTTCATAACTAGATTGCTCATTAAATAGCCCAAGCCAAATTGTAAGCCTAATCTGATTTATCTTATTCTTAATTTCTACTCTATTAATTTCTTTATTTGACAACTCGCTGACGATGCACCAAGCTTCTAAAAGGTCTTGTTGATCTGTCACAATCCAATTTTCTAATTTTTGAGCAATATTTTTATCTCTAATTAGTAAAATAGTTTCATCAATCCTGCTTCTATGAAATTCATTATCCGCAACTAATATTGCATCTTCAAGAAAAGGGATGGCACTTTGCCCAATATTAACCAATTCATTGGCTATCTGATTTCCAATTTCCAGATCAATATCATCCAATAGATAAACCAATGCTTCTATTTTTTTAATATCAAGTAGCGACATATTTAAAACTTAGATTTTTTTAATTTTTTACTTTAAAAATTGTCTATTTTTTCTTTTTAAGAACAGTTTTTTTCTTAGCTTTTTTTGCAACTGTTTTTTTTGCCACAACAATTGGGGCAGCAGTTTTTTTGCCACCTTTTTTTGGTGGGGCAGATGCTATAATTTCCATAGCTTCGGCATAAGAGATATTGGCAGGCTCTGTATTTTTTGGAATTTTATATGCAACTTTTTTATATCCAATATAAGGTCCCCATCGTCCATTTAATATTTCCACTCCTTTATCCTCATCAAAAGTTTTAATAAGCTTATTTCTGTCTGTTTCTCTTTTTAACTCAATAAGATCAATAGATTCAGCAAGTGAAATACTAGTAGGCTCAATGGTCTTGGGTATTGAAACAAATTTATTATCATGTTTTATATAAGGTCCAAATCTACCAATGCCAACCGATAAATTTTTGCCTTCATAAACGCCCAAGTCTTTTGGCATTTTAAATAATTCTAAGGCTTCTTCTAGGGTTATTGTTTCTATGGATTGACTTGAATTTAAGCCAGCAAATTTAGGCTTTATTTCACTATCGCTGGAGCCAATTTGCACAATAGGTCCGAATCTACCAATTCTGGCAATAATTTTTTCACCACTAATGGGATCAATACCTAATTCGCGCTCTCCTGTAGCTCTGTCTGCATTTTCTAAAGTTAAATCAACAGTTTTATGAAATGGTGTGTAAAAACTATCAATCATCTTAACCCAACTTTTAAGGCCATTTGCTACATCATCAAATTCTTTTTCTACAGATGCAGTAAACCCAAAATCCATTATATCTGCAAAATGTTCTACTAAAAAATCTGTTACCAAAGTACCAATATCAGTAGGAAATAGTTTAGATTTTTCTGCACCTGTAATTTCTGTTAAATGCGCCAATTTGGCCTCTGTGCTTAGCTTATCTATAGAAAACTGAAGGTATTTGCGTTCTACTCCTTCCCTATTTTCGCGCACTACATATCCTCTTTTTTGAACTGTATTTATAGTAGGGGCGTAGGTAGATGGTCTGCCAATTCCCAATTCTTCTAATTGTTTTACCAAACTAGCTTCTGTATACCTTGCAGATGCTCTGGTAAATCGCTGTGTTGCATTCATGAAATCTAAATCTAGGCTATCTCCTACATTTACTTTAGGCAATAATCCTTGCTCTTCTGCATCATCTTCATCATCATTGCTCTCTAAATATACTTTCAAAAACCCTTCAAATTTCACTACTTCACCACTTGCACGCAAAATCTTATCATTTTTGCTATTTAAAATATTTATATTGGTTTTTTCTAGCTCTGCATTGCTCATTTGAGAAGCAATTGCTCTACGCCATATTAATTGATAAAGTCTTTTTTCAGCATCATTTTCTCCTGCATTATGCTGCGAAAAATCAGTTGGTCTAATGGCTTCGTGAGCTTCTTGGGCACCTGCAGATTTAGTTGTATACGTTTTTGGGTTTGCAAAATCTTTTCCAAATTGACTTATAATTTCGTTGTTTGCAGCATCCATAGCAAATTTAGATAAATTTGTAGAATCTGTTCGCATATAAGTAATTAAGCCAGCTTCATATAGGCCTTGGGCAACCACCATTGTGCGGGTAACAGAAAAACTCAATTTTCTGCTCGCCTCTTGCTGCAAAGTACTGGTAGTAAATGGTGCTGCTGGTTTTCTAAAGGTGGGTTTAATATCTATTTCTGATACATTATATGAAGCACCAATACAATTATTTATAAAATTTTTAGCTTCTATTTCATCTTTTAGCCTCGATGTCAACTCTGTTTTTAAGATTTTTTGATCCTTATTTTTTAATTGAGCTGTTATTTTATAATCAGATTTAGAAGTAAATTCATTTATCTCTCTTTCTCTATCTACTATTAAACGCACTGCAACAGATTGGACTCTACCTGCACTTAAACTTGGTCTTACTTTTTTCCACAATACAGGCGATAGTTCAAAACCAACTAATCTATCTAAAATTCTTCTTGCTTGCTGAGCATCTACTAAGTTTTTATCTATTGTTCTTGGATTTGCGATTGCATTTTTTATTGCCGACTCAGTAATTTCATTAAAAACTATTCTTTTGGTATTGCTTTCTTTTAATCCTAAAACTTCATAAAGATGCCAAGAAATTGCCTCTCCTTCTCTATCCTCATCCGATGCTAACCATATCATTTCTGCTTTTTTTGCCAAAGCTGTCAATTCTTTGATTACTGCTTTTTTATCGAGAGATACTATATAGGTGGGTGCAAAATTATTACGCACATCTACCGCATCATTTCCTTTTTTCAAATCTCTGATGTGACCATAGCATGAGCGCACTATATAATCGCTTCCCAAGTATTTTTCTATTGTTTTTGCTTTTGCTGGAGACTCTACAATTACTAAATTTTTTGACATTTATATTTAATTATTTACTACTAATTTTTGGGCAAAGGTATTATTATTAGCGGTAAATTTCACAAAATATATGCCATTGGGAAAATTTGACACATCGATTTTAAAATCTTTTAGCATTTTTGCCTCTGAATCAAAATTATTTTTATAAACAATTGCTCCTAAAGAATTTAATATCATTAATTCATTAATAATAGCAGAAGTGGTTATATTTACTGTATTTTTTACTGGGTTTGGATAAATGATAGTATTGCTGTTTTCCAAAGTTTCAATATTGCTAGCAAATTGTGATACGTTAATATCATCTATAAAAACAGGATTGCCACCATTTGAAGTTACCTCTATTCTCATTCTAAAATTAGAATCATTATTTAGCGTGCCTGTATTTAAAGCAATGGTATGTTTTTTCCAATCTGATGAGTTAGAAGGCACAAAGTTATTAGAATAATTAAATCCATTTCCTATTACATTAGATCTTCTAAAATAAAGCTGATTCCAAGATGATCCGCAGTTTTCTGAAATAAATATTCTTAACTCTTCCGAAGAATTCACATTTTGTCGCTCATATCCTGCAAAAAAATTAAAATACGTTGGCAACCCTCTTAAAAATCGCGCATCTATAGCTTGTGTTTCTATAATAAATTTGGTTGTTAGTGGTGTGTTTGCTTTAATATTTGCTACAGCACATCTCATATCATTTATCCCCGTACCTTCTCTATTCTCAAATTTTAGGCTTCCATTATCTATTGGACTAAAAACTACTGATGAACTATTTATCGTGTTGATACTAAACTTTTCTACGATAGAATTTTTTAAACTACCTATCAATGGCAATACCTCAATGTATTGATTTATTGCTACAGTGCTATTTCCATTTGTATTGCCTACTGTCAAAGAAACATTATACAATCCAGGTTTATCCCAAGTTACAGCATTGATTGACCCTGCATCCTGCAGATTTTGTGTAGCCACTCCTTGAATATCCCAATTTCTAGATACCACATCACCTTTACAAGTGCCATCATATATTTTCACTATCTCATTTACACACACGACTCTCCTATCTGCAAAGAAAAAAGCAGTTGGTTTTGTATTGGAATTTGCCACCCCTGTAGAAATAAGATTGCTTTGTTGTACCCAGGTTCTTCTTACAGAACTGCTACTTGTTAGAAAAAAATCACTGCGCGCTTTTTGCCCAATTGTAAACGTGTTTTGACAATTACCTGTACTATAATCCATGTAATTCTCCCATAAATCAAGCTCATTTGGAACATCTATACTGCAACTGTTTCCGCTTACAGGACAATTTGAATTAGAGAATTGTTCGGCAACAGGTGGGGTATCATCTACTTGATCAGTAGAGAAATTGTTTGTGGAGCAGCCACCCTGAAAAGGATGCAATAATCCCAAACAATGCCCTATTTCATGTGTTAATGTTCTGCCTGCGCCTGAAACCACTGCTGTTCCTATAGTACCAACCCTATCTGCCCTGATTAATATGCCATCTGTGCTTTGATTTGTCTGCCAAGGAAATCGTGCATAGCCTAATAAAATTCCTTGCTGTCTTGGATCTTGCTCAATGGTATTTACTACATATATATTTAAATATCTAGCAAAAGGCCATGCAGTGCCAGCAAGTGTTTTTACATTCTCTCCGGCATCTTGGGTTAGGGTAGATTGAATTCTGTTTATACCATCTGTGCAATTGCCAATAGGGTCTATTTTTGCCAATCTAAATTCGATACTAAAATTAGCTGCCCTAGCCTTAAATACTGAGCGTAATTTGCTGGTATCTGCATTGAGCCTTTGAAAATCTTCGTTCAACACCCTTATTTGATCTAAAATTTGCTCCCTAGAAATATTCTCTGGCCCATTGTTATGTATTACATGAAAAACAATCGGGATAATATAAGTAGCTCTTCTTTCTGCTTTATTATTTTTTGAAAATTCAGCAATTTCTGCCTGTAAAGCATGAAACTTTTTTATATTGTTAGTATCATCTGCTAACCATTTTTCGTGAAAATAGTCTGTTTTACATTGTCCAACTATTTTTTTTATCGGATAAAATTGGCAAAAGATGAGTAAGTAAAGCGTAATAAATATATTTTTCATTTCAATTGCAATTATAAATTATTTAGTTAGTTATTTTGCCACAATATTATCATAATAAGAATTTGAGGATTTAATATTTTAAATTATTGCCAATTATCATTTTTTACTTATAATTTACACTAATAAAAACCAAATTGTGAATTAGTAAGACCTTTGGGTGCTGCCTTCAAAATAATTCAAAAAAGCCTTATTAACAACCTTATAACCTCCTGCTGTTGGATAATTGCCTGTAAAATACCAATCTCCCTTATGATATGGGCAAGCCAAATGCAAATTCTCTACTTTTTGAAAAACAATATCCACTTCATAATTTAAGCCCACTGGCTTAATCATTTCAACGACTTTTTGGGTTATTTGAGTTTCGGTAAAAAGCTGATATAAGTTTTGTACTTTATTTCTAATTTCCATGGTGGGCTTTGATAGTTCATTTTTGCAAGCTATGTATGTTTCCTCTATTTTACTTTGCAAATTATTTTCTTGGCAAAGCGCAATGAGGGCTCTAAAGCAAACAAACTCTCCTAGCCTACTCATATCAATTCCATAACAATCTGGATACCTTATTTGAGGTGCAGATGAAACAATTATTACCTTTTTCGGGTTTAATCTTTTTAAAATTGAGAGTATACTCGTTGTTAAAGTAGTACCTCTTACAATAGAATCATCCATAATTACCAATGTATCTTTATTTTTTTCTACAATTCCATAAGTTACATCATATACTGCACCAACTATACCTTGTCTTTCATTATCGTTGGTAATAAAAGTGCGCATCTTTACATCTTTTAATAAAATTTTTTCTCTTCTAACCTTTAATGCTAAAATATCTTGAATTTTACCATCTTGATTTTGTTTTTTTAACGCCAATATTTCATTAATTTTAAACTGTTCCAACTCATTATTTACTCCATCTACCAAACCATAAAATGCAGTAGATGCTGTATTGGGTATGTATGAATAAACTGTATTATTGTAATTATAATCCACTTTTTTTAAGACTTCTATTGCCAATAATTCGCCTAATTTCTTTCTTTCTTGGTAAATATCAACATCATTTCCTTTAGAAAAATAGATGCGTTCAAAACTACAAGCCCTTTTATCAGATTCTGGCAGTATTTGAGAGAATCTAATACTGCCATTATTTTGAATAATCAATGCCTGCCCTGCACCCAATTCATGAACATCCTCTTTTTGCAGGTCAAAAACAGTCATCAATGCAGAGCGCTCTGATGCTGCAGCCACTAGTTCATCATTTTCAAAATAGAATGATGGCCTAATTCCATTAGGATCTCTTACCACAAATGCGGTTCCATTGCCAATAAGTCCAGCAATATTAAATCCACCATCCAAACTTTTAAAAGCCCTTCTTAAAATATTTTCTACAGAAATATTTTCATTGATTGCGGCAGATATTTGAATATTATCCATTCCTTCTTGCCTATATTTTCTAAAAAGGGCTTGATTTTCCTCGTCCAAAAAATGACCGATTTTTTCTAAAACGGTAACATTGTCTGATATCTCTTTGGGCTGTTGTCCTAAATTGATTAATTGCTGAAAAAGCTCATCAACATTTGTAAGATTATAATTGCCAGCAATCATCAAGTTTCTGCTCATCCAATTGTTTTGCCTCAAAAACGGATGAATATTCTCAATGCTATTCCTGCCGTGTGTGCCATATCTTAGATGGCCTATCATTAACTCTCCAGAATATGGATAATTATTTTTTAACCATTCCATATTGGTTTGCTCTTCTACTGTAAGTTTAGACCACTGCCCTAACACTTCAGAAAAAACATCAATGAGCGCATTTTTTGAGTTCGATCTTTTTCGTGCAATGTAGCGTTGCCCAAAAATTGGGTTTAATTTTACCACTCCTATACCAGCTCCATCTTGCCCTCTATTAAGCTGTTTAGCCATCAACATTTGCAACCTTTGCAAGCCCCAAATAATAGACCCATACTTTTCTAGGTAATAATTTAACGGCTTTTTTAAGCGAACTAAGGCAAGTCCGCATTCATGTTTTATTGAATCACTCATGGAAAGGTTTTAATGGTTTTTTTGAACTACAAAATTAATGGAAATTGTGCGCTAAAAAAACTTGAATTTAATGAAAGAAAATAAGCCTATTAAATATCCAACATCAATCCATCATAGGCCAGCTGCATTCCAGCAGGCAAATTATAATTTACCTCGTCATGAAAACCAAGTTGATGACTAATGTGTGTAAAATAAACTTCTGCTACTCCTGCTTTTTTTGCTAAATCAACGGCTTCTGACAATGTGAAATGTGAAATATGAGGCTCATTTCTTAAAGCATTTAAAACCAATACTTTACTTCCCCCTATTTTTAACAATTCTACATCATCTATATAATTTGCATCCGTAATATAAGTAAAATCTGCAATTCTAAAACCTAAAACTGGCATGTGATAATGCATAACCCCTATAGGTATTATCTCATGCCCTCCTACACTAAATTTTTCATCTTTATGTATTGTGTTCAAATTTACTTTTGGCAATCCTGGATAATTTACCTCTTCGAAAATATAATCAAATTGTTTTCGCAAAGCCTTTTGAACATTTAAAGTAGCATAAATTTGCATATCTTTTTTCTGCATAAAATTAAAAGGTCTTATGTCATCTAATCCTGCAGTATGATCCTTGTGCTCGTGGGTAAAAAGTATTGCATCTAACTTTTGTGCTTGAATATTAAGCATTTGCTGCCTAAAATCTGGCCCCGAATCTATCACGATATGAAAATCATCTATAGCTATATGCACGCTTGTTCTAAGCCGCTTATCCTTTGGATTAAGAGAAAGACATACCGGACTTTTACATCCTATGGGAGGCACTCCTTGTGATGTGCCTGTGCCTAAAAAAGTTACACGCATTTTATTATTATTAACTATGCAATGATAAAAAATATTTTGGAGCTTTTAACATTCTACTTCCATACCAACTAAACATTTCTCCATCTACTAATAACACTTTTGCATTTGGAAGTAATTGCTCAAAATATTTTATATGTTTTTCCTTAAATGGGTAGGGCTCCGAAGAAAGTAACACATATTCAGGAGAATGCATTTTTAGCTCTGATTCTTTTAACTCGGGATACCTATCTGTTTTAATGATGTTATTAAATCCAGCGTAAGCTAACATGCTATTGATGTAAGTATTATTTCCTGCACACATCATTGGATTATTCCAAATAAAATATATTGCATTGTGATTTCTAGTATTTATATTTGAAAGTGCTTTAAACTCTTGCTCTATTCTCTTAATTAGAACAGATGCTTCTATTGCACAGTTTAGCCTATTTCCAATTAGTCTAATGGTATTAATTGCATCTCTGTAATTATCTATCTCTGTTAGCAAAACTTCATATTTTTGTTTAAGCAATTCTATTTGATCTTTACTATTCTCCTCTTTGTTAGCAATAATAATTGAAGGATTTAATTCTTGTATTTTTTTAATATTTAAATTTTTTGTACCACCAATTACGCTAGCCTCATCAATTTGATTGTGAGGATGAATACAAAACTTTGTTCGGCCTACTACATACTGGGCTAGCCCTAAATCATATAAAAGCTCTGTAATACTTGGTACGGCACAAACAATTTTCATTTTGCAAACTTAGCTTAAATCTTGATGCAATAAAAAAAGCCTTGAAAATTTTCAAGGCTTTTTTTGTATTAAAAAGATAAAATTAATGTGTAATAACTAGTTTTTGATTCAAATTTAATTGAGTTCCTGCGATATTTACATTATAAATACCATTAGCTAATTCACTTGTATTGATAGACAACGTATTTAATCCGCTAGCCAAATCATTAAAATTATAAGTTCCTACAATTTGTCCTAAAGCGTTGGTTATATTTACGATTGCATTTTGGGCACTGATATTACTATAATTTAATACAATATCTACTTTTGCATCTGCATTATTTGGCACTAGTACAAATGTATTTACTGCCAAATCTTGTTCTTGAATATCTGCAGCTTTATTCCACATTTGGCGCTCATTTGCATTCATAATCATTCTATTATTAATATTATTGTTATCATATTGAGCAACAAAACCGATTAACCACATTTGTGCAGGCTTATTTCTTCCATCTTGTATTCCTTTTGGTAAAAATTGCGCAGTTGTAGGAATTACAGGCCTAGTGATGGCAGGTAAAGTATAAGAATAATTAAAACTTACCTTTTGACCTGGAGCCATAACCGTGTTGGGGATAGAACCTGCTGTACCCCATGCAGTAGATGGAATATTAATGATTACATCTTTATGAAAATACCCTCCCATTGGGTTTGTTTTTCCAAAATATAAATGACTTGAGTTTGAGGTATATGTAGAAGCGATAACTTGGTCAAACTGACTGCCTGTTCCTCTAATAAATTCTTCTTTAATCATTGCACCAATTCTTAAATCTCCAATATAATAATCAGCAAATTCAGCCTCAACAGTAAAGTCTATTTTTCCATTTGCAAAAACTACATTTTTTATATTTACTCCTACTGGAGAAGGCTTAGTTAGTTCTGAAGCAACAGTGCTTACCCAAGCGTTTCTGCTTATACCAACTGTTGCGCTACCAGTAGGTATAGTTCTATTTATAAACCCACTAGGATATCCAGTAGCAAAAGCAGCATTGATAAGATCAGATTGTGAATTTGTCATACCATCACCATTATGATGAATGGCGATTACCATATTTGATCCAAAATTATCTCTCATATCATCTACATAAACATGCGCATCTGGGCAGTGCTGACACCAAGCACCAGTAGCCTCTTCAAATAATACTTTTCTTGAAGTTGTAGTGCCATTATTACTCAATGCTTTCGAATTTGCACTATCATTACTTTTGTTAGGATCTGCTATTCCGTTAGGATTACTTAACCAAACTTTCACATCATTTAATACTCCCGCAGCACCAACCACCCAAGGTATAGTGCTGGCAACTGTAACCACATTATCTCCATTTGCCATGATGTTTAAACCTGTTAGTGGTGTATTTTGCAATGCTCCTCCATTTATTGTATAAGAAAGGTTTGCACTTGTTATTGCTGTAGATCCAAAGTTAGTTACCAGCGCACTGATGCTAGTACTTGTTCCATTTTTGTATACTGTTCCAACATTAGTGCTCAAAATGGAAGCATCTACCAATGGTTGTATACCATAAATAAACTGATAAACAGCATCGGGATTAGCGGTAACACCACCTTTAAAGTTACCTAATGCATCACCTAACATTTTTGCTACTGTACCATCCACATTCTCACAACCCATAATACCAGAAGGTGCAGTAGAGCCGTAAGCACTCGAATAAGTGATATCAAAAGTTCCAGCTGCACCTTCAAACAATGATATTACAAATGAATAAGCCGATGAATTTCCTACAATAGCTTCGCCTCTTCTTGACAACCCAAAATAATGAATGTGATGCACTCTATTAGGCGCAGTGCCAGAGGTATAGGAGAAAATTTTAACTATAAAATTTGGATTTGGTGCTGCCTTTAATTCAAAATCATGAAAAAATGGATAAATAGCATTGTTAGGATCACCAGCTGTTGGCAAAACTGTTAATGAAGGCGCAACAGCAGCAGTAGCTGTAGTGTTAAATGTTAGGTACCCATTATCTGATACTTTATATTTGGTAACAGGGGTGTTGTAATAATTAAAAGCAAAAGGGATTGTTTGCTCAGCAGATAAAACATCATTTGTTACGCCTGAGATAATATTTGTTACACCAGATGTGGCACTAATGTTTGAAAAAACATAACCTGGTGTGGAGTAATTGACTTTTTTAACTGCGAAATAATTTTGGGAAGTTAGCATTGCAGCAAAACCAATTGCGCATGATAGAAGTATTGTTTTTTTCATATTTTATATATTTAAACATCAAAGGTAATTTTAATTTTGATAACAAAAAATTAATATGTCATTTATTTTGTAAAAATAACTTTATAATAAATATCTAGCTTTATGCCATAGAATATCAACACACATATTTTGGCAAAAATAGAATAACTAAATATTTTAGGTTCAATCATATAGTTTAGGTTCAATTCTTTTTATTTTTAGCATTTGACTACTTCAAATCACAATTTCTCATTTTTATGGTGACGCAATTTATCTCTCAAAGATTTTTTTTCTATGTTTTTTTTAAAGGCAGCAGTTAAATCTATTTCCATCTGATTAGATAAACAAAGAATTACCCAAAAAATATCCGCCAATTCATCGGGTATAGAATTAGTTAAATCTGATTTTTTAAAACTTTGATCGCCATAGGTTCGAGCCATTAACCTTGCCAACTCTCCAACTTCTTCTGTTAGTATTGTCATGTTGGTAAGTTCAGAAAAATACCGTACACCATTATTCTTTATCCAATCGTCTACTAAAAGCTGTGCATCGCTAATACTAATATTCTTAGATTTGTCCATGATATTTTCTAATTACCCATTCTGTGCTAAAAAACGCTATAATTAATATTAAAATTAACGGAATATTAATAAAATCTTTTATAGTGGTTTCCTTTTTTTCAATCACGGTATCATACAGTTTCTGTTTTAGCTCGTTTATCAATAAATCTACATTATTAAAAGATGTAAAATTGCCATTGCCATTTTGAGCAATAATTCTAAGCAGGTTCCAATCTGCAGTAGTAACACGTTGCTCTTGCGAAACTACACTAATATTAAAAGCTGTTTGTGCTGTTAGCGTTCCAGTTTTAGCATAAACCGTGTAATTACCTGGTTTTAAAATTCTAATATTGGCATCATATCCTATTCCGTTTGCAGCAAAGACAAACTCTTTTTTTAAAGAGTCTCCCAATATAAGCCCCGTTACTTTTTGACTTAAGATTGGCTCATATACTTGATTAAACAATGAAGCTGAGAGTAATACATCCTCTTTTAGATTATAAATTTGCCTGTTGGCTTTTACACTAAATAAAGGTCGTTCTGATTTACTAATAGTCCATTGCAAAATATTGTCCATAAGTTTTTCTATTGCCAAATGGTTTCCTGCTAACTTATAATTTGTTTGATACCAATGCCATAGACCCTCTCCAAAAAATATGGTCATTCTTTTTTCGCCAGTAGATGTTGCAATTAATGGATAATTGGTAGTGATGCCATTAATAGATTGAAATGCTACTGCATTTAACTGACTCGGATAATTGCCAAAAGGAACATTTAGTGGTGGCAATGTTTTCAATAAATCAGCATACTCTGTTGGCATCAAAAATCCATTAAAGGATGGATTAAAAGAAAATTGTGCATTTGACGGTCTTGAATTTTTTACCTGAAGCAATCCTATTTTATCAGACCAAAACGCCCAATCAATTTGCTCTCCACCAACTAATATTAATGGCTGCTTGGCAGATTTAAGTATGGCAGCAGAATTTCTATCTCCGCCAATATTAGGCACTTGCACTCCAATAATTAAATCCGTTTTTAAGGCATCAGTTATATTATTGGTTATTATTATTTCGTAATTTTTTTGGGGCAATAAGGATAAATAAATTGATTTAATATCAGGGTGAACTCCTTGATGATAAATGGCTATTTTTTTTCGCGTGTCAATTACATTCACATATAATTCAAAAATATTATTTGCAATATTCTTTTCTCCTGCAATGGTATTTGTTTTAACAACTATTTTTTGAATGCCAGAGCTTAATGCAGTTAATAAAATTTGTTTACTAAAAAAATAATCGTCATTAGTGGCAATAGCAGTTCCCGTGGCTACACTTTGTCCATTTTGTGTAACGGTGAAATTAATGCTTGCCCCCTTGCATTTATCTGCAATAAGATTGAATAATAACGGGAAAGTATTGCCCAAAATCACATATTCATTGCTTTTGGCATCGCTTACTTTCAAATCCTTAACCTTATTGGTGTCGCCAACCCCAATTGTATAAAGCGGTACTTTAATCGGTATAGGAAAATAGGCAGGATTTGCACCATCATTTATTATTCCATCACTCAAAAGCAATACCGCTTGTGTTTGCTGATTTACATGCTGTGAAACTTTTAATAATGGGGCAGTAAGGTCTGTTTTATCTTGATCAAAATTAAATGAATCGTTTATTAATTTATTTCCAGATAAATCATAAAAATGAATGTCGAATTTTGCAAGACTTTTTTTTAAGCCTTGATTGAACATTTGCATTTTATTCAAAATATTTGTTTCATTTTTCATGGAAATAGAATTATCCATTAACACTAACAAGTTTGGCTTAAGATTTATTATTTTATTATATTTTATAAAAGGAGAAAGCAATAAAAGTAAGAGCAACCAAATACCAAGAAATCTTAATAAAAGAAGAAAGTTATTGGGCCAATATTTATAAAAATGGACTTTTTTTAATCCATGATAGGTAAAATATGCCATAGCAAAAGCTAAAATAGCTGTAAGAAAAACCCATATTATTGGGGTATTAAAAAAGATTTCCATTAACAATAGCAAAAGTAAAAGTAAATGCTATCAAAAGCAAACTTAATATTACTAATACTTTACAACATTCTTAAATGCATATTGGGTCTAAAATATTTTGTTATTTCCATGATTGAAAACGTGGTTAAATTAAAAAATTACTTGCATAAACCCAGATTACATATTAGAGATTTTACTTACAGCCAAAACTACTTCAAACACAAGCGCGTTATCGATTTTCATTTTTAAAATAGAACTACTATTCTAAGGAAATACAATCATAGGAGCCTTCATGAATTTGTTGTATTTTTGACTGACAAAGCGAATGCCTAATCTAGTTAAAAAAAAAGCCACTCAAATTTTGAGCGGCTTTTTTTTTAACTAGTTGGCTGTTGAAGACTAATTGTATTTAATAATTTTTACGGTAGCATTTCCTTTTTCAGTAATTACTTGAAGATTATAGATACCAGCGGCATAATTGCCAATGTAAAGTTTGTTTGCATAACTTGGATTATCGATAACTTGCAATAACTGTCCAGTGTTGCTGTATAATTTAAGACTAGTTATATTTTCCCCTGTAATATTTACATCATTTTGAGCAGGGTTAGGATAGACTTTAATATTTAGTTTATCAATATTTTCAACACTTATTGCATTGTAAGCAATTCTAAAAGAGTCGCTAGAACAGTTGCAGTTTGAAGCATTAGAGGCATTTAAAACTACATTATAAATTCTATCAAATTCATATTTATGAAAAAACTGTGCTTGTGCACTGCTAGATCCATCTCCTAACAACCATCTGTATGTCGGATATGTTTTAACATTTGCAGAAAACCAAATTCCTCTTCCTTGACCTGTTATAAAGGTGTCCCTTGCAACAAATGCGCATAATGGACTTGGCTCAATATTGATTGGCTGCGTTTTTGTAGCGGGGCATCCACCGGGGGTATTTGCAGTTAGGGTTACATTATAAGTAGCAGAGTTAGCTACATTATAGGTATAAATAGGTGCTGCAAAATTGCTTGTACCGCCATCACCAAATACCCAAGCAAAATTTAGATTTCCTACTGTTACAGAAGAATTGTTTGTAAAGTTTACTGGCTGACCCGAACAAGCAGAATTAACTGTAAAATCAGCTATCGGCTGCGGCAATACATTAATTGTTTTTATAATTGTGTCTGCACAAGTATTTAATGATGTTGCTATTAATCGGGCAGTAAAAGAGCCAACGCTATTCCAATTTTTAGTAGGATTTTGAATTGTGGTTGTAGTTGCATCGCTAAAAAGCCAAACAAACCCAGCACCTGAGCCTGCATCTGTAGATGTGTTTGTAAATAAAGTTGCTTCTCTTTCGCATGCTTTATCAAAAGTATATTGAGCTTTTGGAGCCAATTTTATTGTAATAGGTTTTGTTAGTGAATCTGCGCAACCAAACTCTGAAACTGATCTTAATTTGATATTGTATGTATTTCCTGCGGAGAATGGATGAGAAGGATTAATCTCTGTACTAATTGCATTGCCATCATTAAATGTCCAATAAGCACCGGCATCACCAATTGCAATTGTTGTATTATTTAAAAATTTTAAAGGCCTATTGCTACATAAGTTTCCTGCGGGTAATGTAAAATTAGTTACTGGTCTGGCAAACTGATAAGCGTTCATTATTTTTTCGCTAAAGCATCCCCCTGCAGTTGCAACTAACTTAACCTGATAGCCTCCTGGCAGTGCATATAAGTGGCTAGGAGAAGTGGCTGAACTTTGATTATTATCTCCAAAAAACCATTGATATGTAGGCGTAGAAGTAGAAACAGTAGTATTATTGTTAAACATTACAGGTATTCCTTCACAAGCATTGATTACTTTCACTGATATTGTTGGAATTTCACCTACTGTAATGCTTATAACTGTATCTTTACTATAACCAAAAGCGGCATTAGTGGCTATTAGTCTTACCCTAAATGTTCCAAAAGTTGGAAATTTATATACAGGGTTTACGGCATCTGCACTGTCAATTATGATATTTGTGGTTGTCATAAAATACCATTTATAAATCATATTGCCAGATTGAATGGTAGATGTATTGTTAAATACAATATTGTCACCATCACAAACTGAATTGTTAACACTAAAGTTTGCAAACGGTCTTGGAGCTACATACAGCCATCTTGTTATTGTAGAGTCGCAATTAAATGGACCCAAATCTCTTAAGGTTAATGTGATTCTATATAAGCTGTCTACTTCTGATAACCTTGGTATAATACTAATTCTGCCAGAATCTGTGGTTGACGGCAATGAAGTTACTGTATCTAATGCATTAATTCCTGTTCCGCTTGCGGTTCTGATTTGTAAATCAGTAATAACCCAATTGGTGCCAAAGTTAGCATTAGTATATCCAGTAGGTGGAGCAAGGGCATAATCAATTTTTTCTCCGTTAGTAACAAAATCAAAATTAGATATAACACCAGCCCGATGTGTTCCTAAAGAGTTTGCACCTCTTCTAATCATAGCTCCAATAGGTCTTGGATTTACTTGAATAGTTGCAATTGCGCTATCAGAACGTAAACTTATTCTATAAAAATAATGATTTTCTGGAATAAAACCTCGTATCATGCCGCCTGAGCCAAAAGAGCCTGCGCCTAGAGCACCTTCTGTAACCCTTAGCACTTCATTTTCAAATACGGTATCCCAAATAGAAGAAAAAGTACCTGCATTGGCAAGTGTTCTAACATTAATATCACAATTTTCTACTTCGTAATAGAATGCGTATTGGGTGTTTGCTTTCAACTGAGCACCATAAGCATCTAAAGATGTTAATTGTATTGGTAGATTATAAAGTGGCAATATTGGAATTCTTTTAATTGTTTCTCCTAAATAAATCCAACTAAAGGAGTCTAGCTCAACATTTTCATGCCTTCCTTCTCTGTAATAAAGTCGAAAACGCAAAGGGCCTTGAGCCCCAGCATTTGGGGCACTGATACCTACATTCACACTATCCATGATAATGTTATACTTAGAAAACACATTTACATAATTTCCTTTTCTAGCTGGTGCAGCACCTCCAGTAAATGACCAAGTACCTGTTCTAGGAGCCATCGTATGACTTAGTGAAAGTGATCGTAAACTACGGGCATAATATAAATTTGTGCTTGTAGGAAATAACAAAGTGTTTAGCACGACAGAATCGCCAGATGCAATCGAAGGAATGCCGCTTGGCATCCTAGACCAACTTGTTACTGTGCCCAATTCGCCTTTTGCTATTAAAGTGGGATTACTAACACCACAATAAGTTTGATTAGTAGTGACCGGAGGAAGAGGTTTGCCTATTGCAGTAAATACATAGGTAAAAGTATCATTGCTTATCAAAGAATCCACTAAATTATTTGGCAATGCGGTCCAAACCCTTACAGTGTATAAAGTGTTGGCAATAAAATTAAAAGAGCCTACACTTATTTGAGAATCTCTAAAAGTAAGCGCTGGCCTTCTGTTTCTTATTTTAAATCCTGTTTGTGCAGCGCCATTTACAGACCATCCTATATTTACACTGTCAATGTTTTGCAAACCTACATTTCTAATAAAAGCGTTTACTGGCAGAATGCCAGAACCAAAAATAGGCAAAACACTTGTGGTAGCCATATCGCGTCCTCTGAGATTAAAAACTTGAATTTCTCTAATACTTGGGTTAGATGTTTGCCCGCCACTGAAAGTAAATCTAGAAAGTCTGATTCTATCTACATTCACTCTAGGAAAATTAATAATGTAATCACAAGGCTGAGTGACTGAATTGGTATAAGGCACAGAATAAGAATGATGATCCACCCATGCACTGCCATTCCAAATTTGAACAGTGGCAGCAGATATATACCTTGTTTGTCTGAATCCCAAAAACATTCTGATTGAGTTTACATCAACAAAAGAACTAAAAGTGAGCGTTATCCAATCTGTGGTATTAGTGCCTGAAGCGAAAAACCAAAATTCTTGAAATTCACATTGCGAAATAATACCGTTGTTAATCTTGTCAGGTGTAAAAAAAGCACTTGGGCTTGAGCATGTTGCTGTTGCGCTTGGTGAAAGTGCAAGGTTTACTTGCGCATTTAGCTTAAAACCTGTTATACAGGTAATTAATAGCAACATCAATGATTTGAAAAGTAGATTTTTATTCATATTTTTATTTATTTAGATACCAAAGGTAAGCAAATTTATGAATCGACCAAATTTTTTTGTTATTTTTTTTCAATATTTTTAAGGACAAATGGCCTGCTTTGTATCTTAGCGTCTATCGCTTTATCAATACTTTTATTAAGCTCATGGCCTATTAAAATACAATTAGAATTAAAATATAATACTATTAAAAGTGCAATTATTGCGCCAATAGACCCATAAATTTTATTATATGATAAAATATTATTCAAATAATATTGCATGATAAATGTAGTAATAATTATTAAAAAAGTAGCCACAATAGAACCAGGAGAAATAAATCTAAATGTCTGACTATTCCTTGTTCCAAAAAAATAAATACTAGAAATTGATAAAAACAGCATAGACATCAAAATAAGTATTTGGAGTAATAAAAAAGATATATTGATCAATAAATTTGGTACATATTTTTGTTTTAAGAGTAAAGATTCCGTTAAATCTAGATAAACCAAAAGAGTTGCTGTGCTAATGAGCAATACTATTAAACCTAATGTTAAGGCTATTGCAAGACCTCTCTTTTGAAAAACATTCTTTTTTTTAATTGCAGAAGCACCTCTATTTAAAGCATTAATTAATGTTAGCATGCCATTGCTGCTAAAATAAATGGCAGCAAACAAGCCAATAGAAAGCAAACCCCCTCTTTGATTCTTCAAAATATCTTTAACAGTGGTGTTAATTGCCTTAAAGGTTGTTTTTGGCAACACCAATTCTAAACTAGTTATGACTTCGTTTTTTAAATCATCTACTGGCACATAAGCAATCAAAGTGAGCAAAAACAATAGTAAAGGAAAAATTGATAGAAAAAAGCTATAGGCTAGCGAAGAAGCCCTAAGATGTATATCCTCTGAACGCATGGCATTGATAAAAAATTCCCCAACAGATTTTAACGAATTACCTTTAAAACCTAACGGTTTACTTTTATCCAAAAAATTTAAAACTTTTAAATATAATGGATGATTTAAAAAGTATGATGAAAATAAAATTCTTAATCTTTTAATCAAAATCTTATTGTAAAATGCTCCTTGCTTAACTCTTCTCTAAAAAACACAATACCCATAAAATAAAGATCAATGCTTACTTTGGTTTTTTCGTGATCAATAATATGGTGCCATGCAGCTTGCATTCCAGCAGACCAATTAATATCATCCACAACAATAATGGTTTGAGTATTAATGTGTGGTATTAATTGCTCAAAATAATCAATTGTGGCACTTTTTCTGTGATTACCATCTAAAAAAACAAAATCTAATTGTGTTAGTTTTGTCAATAATTTTGGCAGCACATCATCAAAATTTCCCTCAACAATTTGGACATTCGTATTTAACCCTAATTTAGCTATATTGTGTCTTGCTATTTCTGCCAATTTTGCACTGCCCTCAATACTAAAAAGGTATTGATTTTCGGTCAAGGATAATGCTTGATACATTGCGCTGATGCCAACATTAGTGCCTAACTCCAGTAATACTTTTGGCTGATAATATGCTATTATTCTGTACAATAACCTAGCATATTTTGCTTGCTTGCTTGCAGATTTTACAATTTCTGATAGTTTTTTGCTGTAATGTGTTTGATCCACAGCACCAAAATCATCCAATGCTATCAAGGCTTTAGAATTTAACATTTTTGACCTCATTTGTTCGATAAGTTCAAAACGATGGTCTTGTATACTTGAGTTTAAAACCTTTGTTGCGAAATCGTAAATAAATGGACTATGAATGCTGTGCTTTGTTCCAGCACTAAATAGATAATCCAAATACCCAAAAACAAGGTTTAGATTAATTGGCATTTGCTTTCGATTCCATCCGAATTATCTTTAACTCTTCTTTTAATTTTGTAATGAGTTGTGCGGTTTGCTTTATTTTTTCTTCAAAAGGTTTAAGTATTTTTTCGCTGCCTTTAGAATTACTAAAAAACATAATATTGTTCTCAATTGTTTTAACCTCTTCTTCTAAAAACTTAATTTTTCCTGAGATTTTACGTTCTTCGTCTTTAAGTTTGTTCATGCCATTAGGCACATTTTTCAGCGATTCATAATGCTCTTTAACCCTATCATAGCTTGCCTCGTTCCTGCTTTTCTTAAATTTTATATATACCTCATCAGTAGCACTTTGATATCCTTTAAAAATTTCGTCTTTATTTTTAAATGGCACATGCCCAATAGAGAGCCATTGCTGATGAATCGTTTTTAATTTTTCGAAAACAATTTTTGCATCTTCTTCTTCTAATAAGTCTTTTACCTGCAAAATCATGGCTTTTTTATTATTGTAATTTTCAGATTCGGACTCTTTTTGCCCCTTAAATACCTCTTCTTTTGCTTTATAAAAATGGTCAAAAGCAGCCCTAAATCTTTTCCATATACTATCTGAAACTTTCTCTGAAACTGGCCCACTATTTTTCCACTCTTCTTGCAAGCCTTGCAATATTTTGGACGTTTGATGCCAATCTTGACTGTGTTGCAATGCTTCGGCCTTTACGCATAGAGATTCCTTGATACTCAAATTGCCTTTTTTGACTTCATTTAGTTGTTCAAAAAATAATGATTTGTTGGTGTAAAAAGCGTCCATCGCATCTCTAAATCTTTTCCAAATACTATCGTTAAAGGCTTTTGGTGCAAGCCCTACTTTTTTCCATTCTTCAAATATTGCTTTTGTTTCATCTGTTTTTTTATTCCATTCACTTATCTTTTCATAAGGAATTTCTGCTAATTGTTCCATTTTTTCGCATAAAATTACTTTTAGCTTTAAATGTTGATTGCGTTCTTCTTTTAAGTTATTAAGCAAATCTTTTTTCTCATTCAGCACTAAATCAGATGCCTCTTTAAATCTGCGCCAAATATCATCAGTAGCCTCATTTGGCACAGGGCCAGCATTTTTATACTCTTCGTGATATTTATTGAGCAATATGAGCGCCTTTTTAACATTAGACTCTCTCCTTAAGTCATCTACCTTTAGGCATAAATCAATCTTAGTTTCTAAATTTTTTTGTCGGTCGAGCTCTTTTAGTTCAAAATTTATATTTAAGTTATCGTAAAATTTATCCAAATAAAATCTGTAGGTTTCCCAAAGATCCGGCATAAATTCTTTAGGCACTTGCCGCACTTGTTTCCATTCGCGTTGTAAATCTCTAAGTTGTTCTATACTTTTTTCGGTTTCTTCAGACTCTACTAATTGCTTAATCTTTTCTAAAATTTCTTTTTTATGATCTAGATTTTTCTCTTTTTCTGCTAATGCATTTTGCTTTTCGAGCAATCTTCGTTCTTGAAATTTTTGAAAATTTTGATAAAACTTGTTTTTGTCTTCATCTACAGCTGCTTTAAAATCTCTTGCTTCTCCCCCTTCTTTAACAAATTCTAGCAATTGGGTTTCGCGTTCTTTTCTCAAAATTTCATCTAAATAATTACGCATAGTTTGAAACATTGCATGTGCTTCATTGACATTTGGAAAATGAACATAATCCTCAGATTTACTAACCAATGCCGATTTTGTTAATGCAGAAATATTCTCTTGATTAGTTGTATCAATGGTATCATCATCTTCATCTTGTTCGCTATCATCTTCTTGACGATTAGTTATATTTTGATTACTGGGTTCTCCTGAAGCCAAAATTTTTGAAATTTCGGGTACAGGTTGATTTTGGTTTGGAGTAGTTACTTGCATTTAAAAAAAAGAAGTACAAAAGTATGTATTTAAGATAGAAAATTCAAAATTATTGAAAATTTTATTATTTTTAAACTCAACTAAGCTTTTATGAGGTTATTGAGTCAAGGTAAAATAAAAAAAGCCCCTAGTAATTAGGCGGCTTTTAAGATGTGGGAGTTGAGGGATTCGAACCCCCGACCCTCTCGGTGTAAACGAGATGCTCTGAACCAACTGAGCTAAACTCCCATTAAAAAATGAGGTGCAAATGTAATACTAGAAATCAATTTTCAAAACAATTTCTTTACTTTTTTTTATTCTTGGTTACTTTTTACTCATTAATATTTTTAAAACGGCATCACCTATTGCAGTTTCTGACTTCATAAGTAACAAATTTCCTCCTCCATTATTGCTTATATTGTCCATAAAATTAATATCCATTTCGTCAGCTGAAAAAAGCAGGATATTTAAAGGAATTTTTTCTGCCACAAAACGCTCATTTGCATAAGATGCATACCAAGTATTGCTTACCCCGGGCGTATTAAATTTTCCGTCTGTAAATATTATTATGTTGGTATTTGCAAACTCATTTTTATGATAATTTGCCAATCCATACGCACTTTTCATAGCAATTTTTGCATTTGTGCCTCCTTTGGCCTGAATTTCTTGAATGGCATTTGCCAAACTATCTTTAAAGGTAGCAGAAATATGGTCTGCCAAAATGGTGTTTTGTGCGCTAAATGTAATAATGCTTAAAGAGTCTATTGGCCTTAATGCAATAATAGTTTGATTTAAAGCTAATTTTAAAGCATCAAGGTGGCCTTGTCTTTTCATAGAAAAACTTACATCTGCCAAAATTATAATGTGTTGAGGGGGCAAGCCTGAAATTTGATATTCTTTGGCTATATCTAAATTTATATTAGTTTCAATATTAGGGTTGGATATTATTACACTATTTTGAGATATTATTAAATCTTGTATTTCATTCTCTTTTATTATTTCTTTTGGCAGAATTACTTCATTAACACCTGTAATTGTATTCAAATCTGGGAATGAATTTAATAGCACCTCTGCAATCAAGGGTATTTCTGATATTGGAACCATTTTGATTACAAAAATTTCATTTGATTTTATATAATTAATTTGCTCCTTTTTAGACAAATACCCATCTGCAGCTATAGTTAAATCATAAAGTCCTATTTGAGTATTTAATTTCAAAGAGGGACCTTCAAAATTTATGCTATTGCCGTATGAAGTTATATTTGTAGTTGCATGGTAAATTAGCTTATTGCTGCTAGAATCTACGATTTTAAGATTAAAAAACGATGTTGGTTTTTTATCCACTTGTTCAATTTTTGGACATTCAAACATTGCCAATTCATCAAAACCTTTTACATAGCCAATCGCACTTACCCTTATGGGCTCTTGCTGATTAGAGAAATAATAAGCGTATAAAAAATCAAAATTACCCTTCACTGTAGGATAGGCTACAATTTTGTATTTAACCTTTGCAAAAGGGAGAATTTCTAATGGACCCAACAATAATAAATAAGGACTGTAAGTAGGCAATAATTTTGCAGTGGTATTGCTTTTATTCGTTAAATAAAATTCTAAAGTATCATTTTTCCAAGTATTTACCTTTCCATAATTGAGATTTATGCTATTGGGTAAAATCTGTGCACTCAAGCAGACAGCATTTAAAAAAATAATGAAACCTATACTATACTTAAACATAATGAACATCTTTTGCAAATTTAGTAATAAAATCATGCCAAAAATAGTTTTTTTATTTAAAAATAAATCCCAATAGCGTTTTTATTATAATTGCTTACTTTTGCTGCATGGCAAATACAGGCGATATAAGTGTTGGAAGTTTTATTAAATTTAATGGAGAAATCTGTCAGATTACAGAATATATGCACAGAACACCAGGTAATTTAAGGGCTTTTTATCAAGCAAAAATGAAAAGTATTTTAACAGGAAAATCAGTAGAATATAGATTTAGATCAGGCGAATCTGTAGAATTATTGCGCATAGAAACCTCAGAGATGCAATATTTGTATCAAGATGGCGAAAGTTTTATATGCATGAATAATGAAAATTATGAACAAATACCTATTCCAAAACATCTTTTTGGAAACAGTGCTATTTTTTTGTTAGAAGATATGCCAGTGCTAATTTCTTTTGAAGGCGAAACCCCTGTAATGGCAGAAGGCCCCAAACATGTAATCTTAGAAGTTATTTATACGGAACCTGGTATAAAAGGAGATACTGCAACCAATACACTAAAACCAGCAACCTTAGATAATGGTGCAGAGGTTAGGGTACCACTATTTGTTAATATTGGAGATAAAATAAAAGTAGAAACTGCCACAGGTAATTATATAGAAAGGGCTAATTAAATTATTAATCTATGAAATATTTAGGAAGTGACCAAAATTTTTTAGGCCTAGAAAATGAGAGAAATTATAATTTTTCTAGCAGCGCTGTAGTAATTCAATCTTTGCCTTATGAACACAGCTCTTCATGCATAACAGGATCTAGTAAAGGGCCAAAAGCCATAATTAGCGCATCGCATTTTGTAGAGTTTTATGATGAAGAATTGGATAAAGAGACTTGTTTCGAAAAAGGTATCTGCACATTACCTATAACGGATTTTGAAGGCATTGTAAATGAAGCAGCGATGAATATTATTGAAAAACAAACAGCAAATCTTCTTGCAGAAAACAAATTTATCGTATCATTTGGCGCAGAACACACCATTAGCTATGGAATAATTAAGGCTTTCAATAATAAGTTTAAAGATATTTCTGTTTTGCAAATTGATGCACACAGCGATTTAAGATCAGCATATCAAGGGTCAAAATGGAGCCATGCAAGTGTAATGGCGCGGGTGCATGAGCTTGGTATACCATTAACCCAAATTGGCATTAGGGCGCAGTGCAAAGAAGAAACCGAACTCATAAAAAAAAGTAAAAATATACATACTTTTTATAACCATCAATTATATAATAACATAGAATGGATGCAAAAAGCAGTTGATACACTACAAGATGATGTTTATATTAGTATAGATGCAGACGGTTTTGACCCTGCAATAATGCCTGCTGTGGGCACTGCAGAGCCAGGTGGATTAAAATGGCAAGAGTCTATTGAATTTTTTAAACTTGTTTTTGCTCAAAAAAATGTATTAGGCTTTGATATTGTAGAATGTGCTCCAAAAGAAGGAGAGATTTTAACGGAATTTAACCTAGCAAAGTTGGCTTATAAACTCATTGGACTAAAATATATTAAAAAATGAATGCAATATATTTAGATAATGCTGCAACCACACCTATTGCTCCAAATGTAGCCGCAAGAATGAATGATATTCTATGCTCAGATTTTGGAAATCCATCGTCTATATATGCTACCGGCAGAAAGGCAAAAGGCATTATAGAAGAAAGCAGGGTAAAAATTGCTAAACTATTAAATGCAAATACAAGTGAAATTTATTTTACAAGTGGTGGCACAGAGTCAGATAATTTTGCTTTAATAAATCCGATAGAATGTTTGGGAATAACGCACCTGATAACATCTCCTATCGAGCATCATGCAGTATTAAACACAGCAAATTATTTAGCAAATAAACATGCCATTAAGTTATCTTTGCTCAGTGTAGATAGACTTGGAAAAATTAATTTGAACGACTTAGAAGATTTATTAAAAACAAATCCGCAAACATTGGTGTCTTTAATGCATGGAAATAATGAGTTAGGCAATCTTAACGATTTAAATGCCATTGCCAATTTATGTAAAAAATATGATGCAGTTTTCCATACTGATGCAGTGCAAACCATAGGATATTTTAATTTTGATTTAGAAAATGCCCACATTAGTTTATTATCTGCATCTGCCCACAAGTTTAATGGACCAAAAGGCGTAGGTTTTTTATACATAAATAAAAAAGTTAAAACAAAAGCACTCATTCATGGTGGTGGACAAGAGCGCAATATGAGAGCAGGCACAGAAAATGTGGCAGGCATAGCTGGCATGGCTTTGGCTTTAGAAAATTGTTACAATAATTTAGCAGAGAAATCATCCCATATTAAAAACATAAAATCTTATTTTGTGGAACAAGTAAAAAAGGAATTACCCGAAGTTACTTTTAATGGAGACTTAGCCAATAGCCACTATACAGTAGCTAACATTTCTATTCCTAGCAAACTAAATACAGATCTTCTACTTTTTAACCTAGACCTAAAAGGTATTGCAGCAAGCGGAGGATCTGCTTGCAGTTCTGGTGCGCATGCAGGCAGTCATGTATTACAGGCGATAAAAGCAGATGAAAGTAAAGCAAATATTAGGTTTAGTTTCGGCATTTATAATACCATTGAAGAAATTGATAAAACCATCCTGACCCTTAAATCAATCCTTATAACATAACACAATTTTCGATGAATATTCCTATAAAAATATTAATACATGGTGGAGCTGGAACGATACTTAAAAAAGATTTAACAGATATTAAAGAGCAGGAATACTTGACCGCTTTAAAAACGGCATCAGATTTAGGCTATATGGCATTGGCAGATGGTTTATCATCAATTGAAGCTGTAAATATAGCCATTATCAGTTTAGAAAATAATGCTTTGTTTAATGCAGGCAAAGGAAGCGTTTTTACTGCAGAGGGAAAGCATGAAATGGATGCAGCAATTATGTGCGGAAAAACTTTAAATGCAGGAGCAGTGGCCATGGTAAGCGGGATTAAAAACCCCATCAATCTTGCAAAATTGGTGATGGAGCAATCACCTCATGTATTTTTAGCTTCATCGGGTGCAATGGCTTTTGCTAATGCAATGGGGATACCCATATTAGAAAACGATTATTTTTATGATGAGTATAGATATCAGCAATGGCAAGAAATTAAAAACACGGACGAATTTACATTAGATCATCAAACTAAAAAAGAGGGAAAATTTGGTACTGTAGGCGCTGTAGCTTTAGATTTACATGGCAATATAGCTGCTGGAACAAGCACTGGAGGTATGACCAATAAAAAATTTGGCAGAATAGGAGATAGCCCAATTATTGGTGCTGGCACTTATGCAAATAATAAAACATGTGCAATTTCTTGCACTGGAAGTGGTGAATTTTTTATGCGGGCAGTAGTAGCCTATGATATTTCTTGTTTAATTGAATATAAAGCGATGGATTTGCAAACTGCTTGCGATTTTGTGATAAAAGACAAACTTGTAAAACAAAATGGAGATGGTGGCCTAATAGGAATAAATAATAAAGGTGAAAGTGCATTCTCATTTAATACAGAAGGGATGTATAGGGCCATACGAAGTGAAAATCATCAGGAATTAGCCATTTATAAATAGTTGTTTTCTAAGTGCTGATACTCGTCTAAAGTAGGCACTTTGGTTGTTCTATTTTCGTAATTAAACTGATCTCCATTTGCTAAAATATGAACCTTTAGATTGGTAAGGGTCATAGGCATTTTATCGTCTAATTGCAAAATGTTATTATGGTCAAGGGTACTCGGGTCTAAAACAATAACCATACCTGAACCTATTACAGTAAAAGATTTATTTTTAATAATAATACCCGTATCTTCTGATAATCCAATGCCCAAAAGCATTGGAAAAAGTGCAACAGCTTGGCTTAGTCTGCCAAACCTGCCTCGCGTTATAAAATGTGAGTCTATGATTAATTGTGGCACAAAAGCCATCCCTTTATTCATCTTTACAGCCCCTTTTATTAAGGATTCGGTTATATTTCCTCCTGCTATCATTTCATAAGACATACACATGGCACCTGCACTTGTGCCGGCAATAACAAATTTTTCATTTGCATAACGGTGTTGAAGTATTAGGTGAAATTGTGTATTAAATATATACTTAGTTATTTTAGATTGATCGCCACCAGAAAACAATACTCCATTGCAATGACTTAGTAAATCAATGTTTTCTTTTTTATCTGCTTCTGATTTAGAATTTATTGAAAGTACTTTAATATTGGTGCAACCAAGTTTTTGAAATGCATATAAGTACCCCTCTCCTACTTCTTTTTGAATACTACTTGCAGTTGGTATCACTAAAATTAATGCATCTGTGCCTCCACACTCCTTTACAACATTAGCCAAAATACTAGTTTCTATAAAATCTAAAGTGTAATTTTCGCTAATATTTTTGGTGCCTTTATCCTCATTTCCTCCTATAGGGATTAAAATTCCTTTACTCATTTGCATAATTCAACAATATTTGTATTTTTACCACCGCAAAAAAAAGCTTTTTTTTGCTCAAAAACAGTTTTAGAAAAATATTTTATATGAAGATTATTAACATTAATGCAATGCGAGGGCCAAATTATTGGTCTGTAAGAAGGCATAAACTTGTCGTAATGGTATTAGACCTAGAAGAATTAGAGGAATTGCCTACCAATAAAATAACAGGCTTCTTAGAAAGGTTGATAATCATGTTTCCAACAATGCAAAGCCATCGGTGTTCTGTTGGCAAAGAAGGAGGCTTTTTTGAAAGGGTAAAAGAAGGCACTTGGATGGGGCATGTGATTGAACATATCGCATTAGAAATTCAAACTTTAGCAGGCATGAATGTAGGTTTTGGACGCACAAGAGATTATGGCGAAAAAGGTGTTTACAATGTTGTTTTTGATTATTTAGAAGAAAAAGTCGGGATATTTGCTGCAAAAGCATCTGTCAGAATTGCAGAAGCTTTGATAGCGGCACAAGAATATGACTTGGCAGAAGATATACAATACATGAGAGAATTGAGAGAGCAAGAAAGACTAGGCCCAAGTACCGCCTCTATTATTAATGAAGCCGTTAGCAGAGGCATTCCATGGATAAGGTTAAACAAATATTCTTTATGCCAATTGGGTTATGGAGCAAATCAAAAGAGAATACAAGCCACTATTACTAGTCAAACAAGTAGTATTGGTGTGGGAATAGCTTGTGATAAAGAAGATACAAAATACCTATTAGAACAAGCAGAAATTCCTGTGCCTAAAGGCGAAATAGTGCGCAGTCTTGCAGGATTGCAAGATGCCATAAAATATTTGGGGTTTCCATTGGTAATTAAGCCCATCAATGGCAATCATGGCAGGGGCATTACTACAGATATAAAGAATGAAGAAAGCGCAACAAAGGCTTATGAGGCAGCAAAAGAAATTTCTAGGTCAGTTATAGTAGAAAAATACATTACTGGTGAGGATTATAGACTACTTGTAATTAATTATAAACTTGTAGCTGCAGCAAAAAGGACACCTGCACAAGTTATTGGGGACGGAAAATCAAGTATCCAAATGCTGATAGATGCTATCAATAGAGACCCAAAAAGAGGTTATGGCCACGAAAAAGTACTTACTTATATTACCATAGACGAAATGAGTATGCAATTGCTTAGAAAACAAAATTATACCCTTGATACCGTTTTGAAAAAAGATGAAATATTGAACCTGAAAGATACGGCAAATTTAAGCACGGGTGGCACATCTGTGGATGTAACAGAAATGGTACATCCCTATAATATATTTATGGCAGAAAGAATTGCCAAAATAATAGGCTTAGATATTTGTGGTATAGATATTATGACATCAAGCATAAGCGAGCCATTGCCAGAAACGGCAGGAGCAATATTAGAGGTGAATGCTGCACCTGGTTTTAGAATGCATCTAGACCCCGCTTATGGCTTGCCTAGAAACATTGCAGCACCTGTAATTGATATGCTATTTCCCAATGGAGAGGATTATAGAATACCTATTATTGCTGTAACAGGCACCAATGGAAAAACAACCACCACGAGGTTAATTGCTCATTTATTTAAACTTAAAGGATTTAAAGTTGGCTACACCACTACAGATGGCATTTACATTCAGAATAGATTACTGGTAAAAGGCGATTGCACAGGCCCGCAAAGCACAGAGTTTGTGCTAAAAGATCCTACGGTAAATTTAGCAGTACTAGAATGTGCACGCGGTGGCATACTGAGAGCTGGCTTAGGATTTCATCAATGTGATATTGGCATTGTTACCAATATTGCAGCAGATCACCTTGGGCTAAAAGGCATTCATACCCTTACTCAATTATCAAAAGTAAAAGGTGTAATTCCTGAAACAGTGAGACCAGGTGGCTATGCCATATTAAATGCAGATGATGATATGGTTTATAATATGAGAGATAATTTACAATGTAATGTGGCTTTATTCTCAATGGACGAAAACAATCCTAAATTATTAAAACATATGAAAACTGGTGGACTTTCTGCCATTTATGAAAATGGATACATAACTATTTGCAAGGGAGAATGGAAACTAAGGGTAATAAAAGCGGTAAATGTGCCTCTAACAATGGGCGGTAAAGCTCTATTTATGATACAAAATGTATTGCCAGCAGTGCTCTCTGCATTTATACAAAAAGTAAAAATTGAAGATATTTCTGTAGGCTTAGAATCCTTTATTCCATCGCCAGCTCAAACGCCAGGGAGGCTAAATTATTTTGAATTTAATAACTTCAATCTGTTGCTTGACTTTGCCCATAACCCAGCAGGACTGCGTGCACTTCATAAATTAGTAGAAAGGATGGATGGAAAACCAAAAGTAGGCATTATAGCTGGTATAGGAGATAGAAGGGATGAAGATAATATTGAAATAGGAAAAGTAGCGGCTGAAATGTTTGACGAAATAATCATCCGACAAGATAAAAATCTAAGAGGTCAATCTGAAGATGCAATCATAAAACTATTGGTGCAAGGCATAGAACAAGTAAAACCTTTAAAGCCCTACAAAATTATAACTTCTGAAAAAGAAGCGATAGCATTTGCTATTGATAATGTAAAAAAAGGTACACTAATAATACTTTGCAGTGATGTGGTGCCAGATGCTCTGCAACAAGTGATGGCTTATAAAGAAGAGGAATCTAAATCTTTATATTCTTTTACTAAAAGTGATATCCCTAATTTAGGTGATAAGGAGCACCTTGCTTTAAGCAATTAAGAAGATGATAAAATGATAAGATGATAAAAAATTATAAGCACAGCGTAAAAGACCGTTTTTTGAAATATGTTTGTATTGATACGCAAAGCAATCCTGATAGCAGCAGTTTTCCTAGCACAGAAAAGCAAAAAAACTTAGCCAAAATTTTGGAAGAAGAGTTAAAAAACATAGGTGTATTAGATGCATTTATGGATGAGCATGGTTATGTTTTTGGCACCATACCTGCAAGTAAAGGAATTGTAAATAAACCAACCATTTGTTTTTGCAGCCACATAGATACTGCGCCAGACTGCAGCGGCACTGATGTTAAACCGATTATGCACTCCAAATATAATGGTCAACCCATTATTCTGCCCGATGACATAAGTCAAATTATAACAAAGGAACAACACCCTTATTTAAAAGAAAAAATTGGCGATGACATTATAACAGCAAGCGGCAAAACACTGCTAGGCGCGGATGATAAAGCAGGCGTAGCCATTATTATGGATTTAGCAGCCTATTTTATTCAAAACCCAAGTGCCAAGCACTCAGAAATCAGGATACTTTTTACCCCTGACGAAGAGGTGGGCAGAGGAGTTGAAAAATTGGATATGAAAAAAGTAAATGCTAACTTTGGTTTTACCTTAGATGGAGGTAAACTAGGCAGTTTAGAATATGAGTCTTTTTCTGCTGATGCTATGAAATTTAGGTTTAAAGGAATTGCCGCTCACCCTGGATATGCTAAAAATAAATTAGTGAACGCAGTAAAGGTGGCTTCATATTTTTTAAATTTATTACCAAAAGATAATTGGTCGCCTGAAACTACTGAAGAAAACGAAGGTTTTGTTCATCCAATGAGTATTACTGGACATTTGGAAGAGGCTAAAGTTGAATTTATTATACGCTCTTTTGACACCCAAATGCTAAAAAACTACGAAGACAAATTAATTAACTATGCCCAAGAAGCCATTAAAGCATTTGAAGGAAGTGCTTTTGATTATGAAGTTAAAGAACAATATAGAAATATGGGTGAAATTATAAACCAACATACATACATAATCGACTTTGCAAAAGCAGCAATGCAAAAAATAGGTATTGAGCCCATCGTAGAAAAAATAAGGGGCGGCACAGATGGCTCTAAGCTTTCTTTTATGGGTTTACCTTGCCCAAATCTATTTACAGGCGAAATGGCTATTCATAGCAAACACGAGTTTGTGAGTGTGCAAGATATGGAAAAAGCAGTAGCAGTTTGTGCAGAAATCTGTGCT
>Ga0209491_10001555_pt1 | contig 44105 bp, 39 predicted proteins | sample BON02_FD_187213 | JGI IMG/M metagenome (GOLD analysis project Ga0209491, IMG submission 187213) | Freshwater microbial communities from Lake Bonney liftoff mats and glacier meltwater in Antarctica - BON-02 (SPAdes) (version 2) | ecosystem: Environmental > Aquatic > Freshwater > Ice > Glacier...
AGAGACGTATTTTTAGGCTACTTTAATGAAAATAAAATAAGAGAAAAACAAGTATCAATTAGACTAAGTCAAAATCTAGTGTAAAGCATGTGACTTTAACTTTGTAAACTATGTGCCTTAACGAACATATAGATTGGTATAAATATTAATGAATTTTTTATATTTATCCAATATTTACATTAACTCCCCATTTTAAAAAAATTGATTATGAAAAAACCCCCGTTTTTTTACAATCGGGACAAATTGCTATTAACTTTAATATTTGTTCTTATTTTGGTTGCAGGTATATTTTTTTTACTAGGATTGGGAATTATATAATTTCAACCAATTAAGAAATAGGTTCTAAAATATTGGGAGTATTTGTGTCAATTCCCCGTTTGTATAAATCCCTGCTTACAGGGTGTGCATTAAATTCTTTGTGTGTAAAGCCATTTTTCATTAACTCCTTGATATCAGAATCTTTTAAACTGTTATTAAACCATTCGTTAACCAAACCTTCATCTAATGCTAAAGGCATACGTTTTTTTACATTGTGTATTTCAGCAAAGAAATCGTTTGCATCTGTGGTTATTATTGAACACGAAAAGAGTTCTTCATCCATTTCAGAATAGATACCCGCAAACACAAATAAATCTCGACCATCATTATATTTACTGCTTGGAATAAAACAAAAGTTTGGAATAGATGTTTTCCCTTCTTTATGAGGTTCAAAAAAACCATCTGCAAGTATTAAGCACCTTGTTTCCCTTGCACTGTTTTTATATGTTCCAGAGGTAAGTAAGGTTTCACTTTTTGCGTTTAAAGTATTGTATTTCTTTCTAAATGCATCAACATCATTCAATCCCCATTCCGGTATAAGTCCCCAACTTGCAGGATAAACCTTTTCGGGTTCGTCCATTTTTATGATTTGTAAATTAGGGTGTGTAAACCCTGTTCTATGGAAATAAGGTTCATATTCTTCACTAATCGCAAAATTGACATTGTAATGTTCTTCAATTTGTTTTTGTTTCTTTGATAAAGTAGTTTCGTAGCACATAATATAAAAATACAAATTTATCCAATATAAACACGCCAACCCTTATGAGGTAGTTCTAAAGGATCTAAATTCATAATACACGTTGGGTGTTTAAAATAAAAATAACATAATTCTAATCGTCCTTTAAATACTATAACGCAAAACTTATTAGAATTTGTAGGCTCAGGAAATCCGCGTTTTAAACATTCTTTTAAAAGTCGTTCCCATGAAATCACTTTTAAAAGCGTTCTCACTTCAGATGGAGTATCATTTATAAAAAATAGTTTTTTGGACATATTCCCAAAATTAGGAATTATTCCAATATATACCTAAATTTGTTTTTAGGATTATTCAAATAAATTAGCAGATACCGATAGTCTTTTACATCAAAAATTGATTAGAGAGCAAAGCTTTTGATTCAATGTAGATGTGAATTTTGAATGTACTTCTAAAATATTAGTAAAAATTAATTCAAAAAATCAAAATTGGGCGGTACAATGGGCGGTACAAAAAAACCCTAAACGCTTGCAAAACAGCTGTTTAGGGTTTAATAAAGTTGGCCCACTAGGGCTCGAACCTAGACTCTTCTGTACCAAAAACAGACGTGTTGCCAGTTACACCATGGGCCAATACCGTAATGCGGATGCAAATTTAATACAAAGTTTCTGTTGAGCAAACATTTTTTATCAAAAAAAATGTTTTCAGTATAAATTATTAAAATATCTTCTTTAAAAACAACGTTAGGCTTATTTGATACTTGGGACTATCTATATTATTAGTAAATTCGTCCCAACAAAATTATTAGTAAAATATGGGTTCTTTCAATTTTAATAGATGGAATAAAATTTTAGGTTGGTCAGTTTTTGCCGTTGCCTTACTCACCTATTGGCTTACCGTAGAACCTACGGCCAGTTTTTGGGATGCAGGAGAATATATAACAACAGCCAGTAACCTTGAAGTAGGGCACCCGCCAGGAGCTCCATTATATCAATTATTAGGTGCATTTTTCTCCATTTTTGCCATGGATGCTTCCAATATTGCATTAACCATAAATTTAATGTCTGTTTTTGCAAGTGCATTCACCATTTTATTTATGTTTTGGTCCATTACGATACTACTTCGGAATATTGTATCCAAAAATCATGAAATAACAAAAAATCATGCAATTGCCATTTTAGGGAGCGCCGCAGTAGGATCGCTTACTTTTACTTTTACAGACAGTTTTTGGTTTAATGCGGTTGAAGCCGAAGTTTATGCAGCTGCAGCTTGTACAATGGCTATACTGTTTTATTGCGCTTTACGCTGGGAACGTGAAATGAATACACCTAGAGGTGATAGATGGGTAATTCTTATATCGTTTATTATTGGACTTTCATTCGGGATACACTTTATGGGCTTACTTACCATTCCTGCAATGGGATTCCTTTACTTCTTCAAAAATTACAAAACAGTTACCGTTAAGAATTTTATAATCGCAAATCTTGTAACCGTTGCCATATTGCTGTTTATTTTTAAACTGCTCCTACCTATGACCATGAAGTTTTTTAGTGCTTCAGAATTATTTTTTGTAAATAGTATAGGCTTACCCTTTAACTCGGGGACTATTGTGGCCGGGTTAATTTTTATTGCTGTTTTTTATTACGGCTTACGTTATACACGGAAAAAAAGCTTCACCCAGTTTAACACACTTTTACTTTGTGTCCTTTTTATATTTTTAGGGTTTTCCAGCTGGTTAATGCTTCCTATTCGAGCAAATGCCGGAACTGTAATTAATGAAAACAACCCAAACAATGCACGTGAACTTTTAGCATATTACAACAGGGAACAATACCCAGAAACACATTTGTTTTACGGTCCGCTTTTTACTGAATCTTATGTAGGTCTTGATCCTGACAACCCTTATAAAGACGCTAAACCCAAATATGAAAAAGATGAAACTGCCGGAAAATATATAATTGTAAATGATTATAAAAACGCAGATCAAAATACCGATGATTCACAAAAGGCATTTCTGCCCAGAATGTGGAGTATCGACAATGCCTCAAATTATCTAGAGTTTACTGATGGGCTCGAGTTTTCAATTAAAAGAGAATATTTAAGCGAACCTAGGCTTGTAGAAGAAGTAAATAAATTTAAACAAGCATATAACCAAGGATTGGTAGATAAAAGTGATTACAACTCCTTTCTACAGGATTTTGGGGCATTCTTAGATATCAAAAAACCAACTTTTGCCCAAAACATGAAATTTATGTTCGAGTTTCAGTTTGGTTATATGTATTGGCGTTATTTTATGTGGAATTTTAGCGGACGCCAAGACGACACTCAAGGACAGTATACCGACCTTCATGGAAATTGGCTAACTGGCATCAACTTTATTGATGAACTTCGCCTTGGGTCGCAAGACAATCTCCCTAGCGATGTAAAAGACAATAAAGCTAGAAATACCTATTATATGCTTCCTTTAATAATAGGAATCTTAGGCATGGTCTTTCATTTTAAAAATGACAAAAAGAATTTCTGGGTCTTGTTGGTCTTGTTTCTTTTTACAGGAATAGCGCTTAAGGTATATTTAAATGAAAGGGCTTTCGAACCTCGTGAACGTGATTATGCCTTGGTAGGTTCCTTTTATGTATTTGCCATATGGATTGGTTTTGGTGTATACGCCCTTTATGAAATGGCCAGAGAATACCTAACACCCAAAATAGCCCTTCCATTAGTAATAGGATTAAGTACGCTGGCAGCCCCAGTTCTGTTAGCAACCCAAAACTGGGATGATCATGATCGTTCTGATAGGTATACAGCTCAATCTATGGGAAAAATGTACTTAGATTCATGTGACGAGAATGCTATATTATTTACCATAGGTGATAATGACACTTTTGCGCTTTGGTACGCCCAAAATATTGAGGGTTATCGACGTGATGTTAGGATTGTAAACACTAGTCTTTTTCAAACCGATTGGTATATTGACGATATGAAAAAGAAAGCCTTTGAAAGCGATCCTATTCCATCGCAACTTACCCACGATAAATATAAAGTGGGAACCCGAGATTTCCTTTTCTTTCAGAAAACAACAAAAGATACCATTGATATCAATACCTGGATGAATTTTGTAGCAAACGATAGCCCGGTTACACAAGTAGAGCTCAACAGCGGGAAATTTGCAAATACCTTCCCTTCAAAAGTAATAAGGGTTCCTGTTGATAAAGAAGCTGTTTTAAGAAATGGTATCGTTGAAGAAAAAGATGCCGATAAAATCGTCCCTTATATAGACATCGTTTTAAAAGGCGACGCTCTTTATAAGAACCGTATGTTAATGCTAGATATTATAGCCAATAACCACTGGGAACGACCTATATATTTTAGTGGTGGAAGTTTTGGCGATGATGATTATTTATGGATGAAGGATTACTTGCAACTAGAAGGCGTAGTTTATAAATTAGTACCCATCCGCACAAAGGTTGATAGAAGAAACCCATTTGATATGGGCCGAATAGATAGCGAGAAAATGTATGATATTGTTATGAGTTGGGATTGGGGAAACAGTGGTAGTCCAGACATTTATCACGATACCGAAACCCGTCGCAACGGTATAACATACCGCAGTAATCTTGCGCGTTTAGCCGAAACCCTTATTAATGAAGGAAAAAAGAAAAAGGCTGAAAATATTCTGGATTTGGCAATGGAAAAAATGCCTATAAAATATTTTGAGTATTATTCGTTATTGGAACCCTATGTTATTGGATATTACGAAGTAGATAAACCCGAAAAAGCACGCGAAGTATATCAAGAAGTATCTAAAAAATACCAAGAAAAACTTACGTATTACAGCGGACTAAAACTAAAAAGGCAATATGCCATCGCGGACGAAATAATTAGTGATATTGAGCGCTATCGAAGTTTGGTGAATATTCTTATTGCTTCAGATTCTGAAGAATATGCCCGGAAAGAAGCGTCAAAATTCAATGGTTATTTAAGTCTTTTCCGACATTTTTATTCGGAAGATGAAAAGGTAGATATTGACAAAGAGATACAAGATACTGAAACTATAAGGATCCCGGTAGATTCTTCTATTCTTGATGCGATTGAAGAAGAACCATTAAAAAATTAATACATCTTGAAGTTTTATCAGGCAAAAATGCCCAAGCTTGTACAGTGGATGTTTCCACAACGGGTTTGGGCATTTCATGCTTCAGAAAAAGAAGTGTACCTCACTTTTGATGATGGCCCAATTCCTGAAATCACTCCTTGGGTTTTAGACGAATTAAAAAAAAACAATGCCAAAGCTACTTTTTTTTGCATTGGTGATAATATTCAAAAATATCCTGAAATTTTTAAAAGAATCCTTTCCGAAGGACATTCTGTAGGCAACCATACTTTTAATCATTTAAACGGATGGAAAACTTCTACTTCCGCATATTTAGAAAATGTAATTAAAGCTGAAAATTCTATGAGAAAAAATTCAGAACTCAGAATTCAGAATTCAGAATTGTTTTTCCGACCACCCTATGGAAAAATCACTTCCAAACAAGCGAAAATCCTTCTCAAAAAAGGATTTAAAATTATTATGTGGAATGTATTAAGTTACGATTATGATGCAAATGTTTCAGAAGAAAAATGCCTTCAGAATGTTTTAAAAAACATGAAATCAGGAAGTATCATAGTTTTTCATGATAGTAAAAAAGCAGAAAAAAACCTTCGTTATGTGTTGCCGAAGGTCTTAGAATTTGCTAAAAATAATGATTGTAAATTATTGAGTATTTAATATTTTACTTGATACTTATATTTTCTGAAAATACGACCAAAGAGGAATCTCCTGAACCTACCAGTCGCTGTGTAAATATTTCTATATAATCTGTTGGAGACAAGGTTACTGTAGCGTTAATAGCTACATTTTGAATATTACTCGAATTTTCAATTCGTACAATTGAATTAGACTCGGTTAATACTGTTCCATTTTTTGCAATTATAAAAGCAAAATAATCTCCTGCCGTTCCTCCCCTAATTGATAAGGAAGCGTTTATTTGGAAATTTCGTTTCTTCTTACCTTCATATTTTAACCTGTTGTTTGACGTTGACGTAAATCTAAATAAATTTGTTGCTGTTGTACTGTTTATATCTGCACCTCCATCTCCCGTAATTTTTACAGCATTATTATTAGAAATCGTTTGTATAAACCCCGTGGTTAAATCGCCGTTGTAATAATAATTACCGGCAGCATTATCATCAGTTTCCCTTGGAATTCCTGGAGAATTCACAGACCAGTTTTTATCGAAATTATATCCTGTATAAGGAGACGTCCCGTTAATGTAATTTCCCCCACCATAAAAAACAACATTTTGCAACACGGCATCTCCTGTTACGGAAGTAATTCCCAAAGTATTAAGTCCATACGTACTACCCGGGATAACTTGTGAGAAACCACCCACCTTACCAATTAAACTGAAAGTACCTACCAAAGTTTCATAAGTACCGCCATTGTCACCAAACCATCCTTGATTATTTAATAGTAAATTATTAATATTCTTATAGGTAACCCCTGCTGAATTTCCGGAATACTGGATCACATTCATGAACAGAAGGTTTAATCCTTCAATTTTACCAACACTTCCAGAATTTGCAACAATAGCACTTTGAAAAACAAAATTTTGGGTTCCCGTACCGTCAATGATATTGAATACTGTTCCTGAAGGTGCCGATAAGGTTAAATTTCGTAAGCTTCCTCCTTTTGTTCCTGAAAATATAGTACCGCCGGCAGAATAAAGGATATCTTCATTACTATCCCTCCCTACCAAATAAGCATTATTTAGTTCTATAGGGCTAGGCAAAACTATTAATCCATTTATTTCATACAACGTATTGCTTGTCAATGTTATTTTTCCCCCTGAAGCTGCAGGAAAATCGGATGCACTTTTTACAAGTACATAATTATCTCTTTTCTCTTTAGAAGAATTAAGCTTTGACCAAGTAGCAGAAGTTGTATTGTAATAATAAAATGCATCTACATCAGTATCAAATACAAGTAATCCTTCGGCAGGAAGTGATATGTTGTTTTTTTGTATTGTTGTCATCCTAGGAGCGAGAAGTCCTTGGGTTGTAGAAGAAATATCTAGAGCTGAGGAAGGTAATGGGCTTATAGTACCAAACCAACTTGCGAAAAAGAATTTATTCCAGCATATAGCATGCAGGAAATTATCAATAATTTTTGAAATTTCATTTAAGGGGTATTTTAACTCTTAAGAAAAGAGTTATATTTCATAGCACGGTAAATATAGTGTATTTAATCGAATAAAAACGTATTTTGTCGGAATAACTTATGAACAACAAAAAATAATGATATAGATTTTGACAAGAAATTTCGTCAAATAAACAAAATTCCTTATTTCAAAAAAAGAAAAAGGATAGGGAGTTATTTTATTAAAAAATTGATCTTAGACGTACTCTTTTATAAGTCCAATAAGGGTATTGGCATCTTGTTCTCCACTTTGGCGCCATTTCATTTCCCCACTTTTGTAGATCATAAGGGTAGGTAATCCCTTTACGCGAAGTGCTTCAGCGAGTTCTTTGTTTTTTTCAACGTCTATTTTAATAACGCGGGCCTTGTCTCCAAGTGCTGCTGCTACATCCCTAAGCACAGGGTGCATTCCTTTAGAAGCTTCATCCCATTCTGTATAGAAGTCTAACAGTACAGGGACTTTAGTTTCAATTAATTCTCCAAATTTTGACATCTTTATTAAGTGTTACTTGAACAATTGTATTACAAATATAGTATTTCCCCGATATTATATAGGGTTACTCTTTTTTTTAAGTTGAATTACAGTAATTTCCGGCCATATTCCTACACGCCCAGGATAACCTATATAACCAAATCCCCTATTTACATTGATGTATCGGCCGAACTCTTCATAGATTCCTGCCCAGTTTTCATATCGGTATTTTACAGGACTCCATTTTATCCAACCGGGAATTTCAATTCCAAACTGCATTCCGTGTGTATGTCCGCTTAAAGTTAGTTGAAAATTACGAACATCATTTTTAACTTGAGCTTGCCAATGAGAAGGATCGTGGCTCATCAATATTTTGAAATCTTCTTTTAAAACTCCTTCCGTAGCTTTATCGAGATCGCCTGCTTTTTTAAATCCGCCGGCGCCCCAATTTTCCACTCCCACCAAGGCAATTCGTTGCCCATTTTTTTCTATATACCTATTTTCATTCAGTAAAAGATCCCAACCCATTTCCTTTTGAATACTTTTTAAGTGAGAAAGATTCTTGGCTTGTGCAGCTTCAGATTCCCAAGAAACATAATCGCCATAATCGTGATTTCCTAATACCGAAAATACTCCGTCTTTCGCTTTTAAAGTTGAAAAAATATGCTGCCAATCTTTCATTTCTTCCGCTACATTATTAACAAGATCTCCGGTAAATAAAATAACATCGCTTTGTTGTTCATTGGCAAGATTTACAGCGTACTTTACTTTTTCAGAATCATCAAAACTCCCGCTATGGATGTCACTTAATTGAGTAATTGTATAACCGTCAAAAGCATCGGGTAAATCTTCAAACTCCAAAGCGTATGTAAGTACTTTATAATTATATTTTCCTTTATACATTCCGTAGATCAAAGAAGCAAAGGGAATAGCGGCAACACCTAGAGCAATCAAGCTAATAAATTTTCGGCGGGAAGGAATATAAAAACCTTTATCACTTCCACCTACTTTATAAAAAATACCTATAAAAAGTCGAACAATATCTTCACCAAACATAAAGATTACAAGCAGCAATTTTGGAATAAACAATACCAGAAAAACCCCAAAAATATATTCGCGTGGAGGTTCCATCATTTTTGCAGACCCGGCAAAACTTAATTGATAAATTAAGCCCGCTAGAACCAATACAGAAAGCACAACATACAAAGCAAATAACCAAGGATTTCGCGTTAGAGTTTTAAAAGCCTGAAAGGCATAAATATCAACAAGAATATAAATGACAATAAAAATAATCCAACGCATAGAAGATATATAATTTTTAAAGATACCACGTTTTAAAAAGCTGCTGTATACATTCACTTTTTTTTAACGGTTTTTACTATCTTTTCAGTCTATAAAAAATCGATGCAAAAACTACTCTTCTTTCTATTTCTTATTTTTTTTAGTTGTTCTGAAAACAGTACTAAAAATGCTACACAAAACTCATCGCCGCTTTCTTATGTAAATACTTTTATTGGTACCGGCGGTCACGGCCACACATATCCCGGAGCCACAATGCCTTTTGGGATGATGCAACTAAGCCCCGATACACGCCTAGAAGGCTGGGACGGCTGTAGCGGATATCATTATAGCGACAAATATATTTACGGTTTTTCACATACCCACCTCAGCGGAACAGGAATAAGCGATTATGGAGATATACTTCTTATGCCGACAAACATTATTACATTTAATAACGGAGCTGATGAAAAAGCAGGCTATCGTGCACATTTTTCACACGAAAATGAAACAGCTTCACCGGGTTATTACAAAGTTCACTTAGATTCTACAAATATTGATGTGGAACTCACAGTTTCAAAACGCAGTGGGATTCACAAATATATTTTTCCTGAAAAATCCAAACAAATTATCATTCTAGATCTAGAACATCGTGATATGGTGTTAGATTCCAAACTCAATCTAATATCCCCTACTGAAGTTTCCGGCTATCGGTTTTCAAAAGCTTGGGCAGAAGACCAACGTTTATTTTTTAATATCCGGTTTTCAAAACCTTATAAAAACGTAACCCTTTTAAATGATGCTTCGGAAGGAAAAAAAGTAAAAGCAGCATTTGAATTTGATGAAAAAAAAGGGAGCACAATAGAAGTTTCCGTAGGAATTTCGGCAGTAGATGAAACAGGAGCGAAAAAAAATCTTGATTCTGAAATTGGCAGTAAATCTTTTGAAGAAATTAAGACCGAAGCAGAAAATGCCTGGACAAAACAATTGGAAAAGATTGTAGTTGAAACTCCTTCAAATGAAGATAAAACCAACTTTTATACGGCTTTATATCACACTGTGATTGCCCCAAATTTATATCAAGATGTAGATGGGCGATATCGCGGAATGGACATGAAAATCCATCAAACAAATGATTTTGAATATTATTCCGTTTTTTCACTTTGGGATACATACCGTGCGGCTCACCCGCTGTATACAATAACAGAAACAGAACGCACTTCCGATTTTATAAATACATTCATTGCAAAAAATGAAGAAGGAGGTATTTTGCCAATGTGGGACCTTTCGGCAAATTATACATATTGTATGATCGGCTACCACGCCGTTCCCGTAATTGCTGATGCTTATTTAAAAGGAATCAGAGGTTTTGATGCAGAAAAAGCTCTCACTGCCATGAAAAACAGTGCGATGCAGAATAAACTGGGATTAAAAAGTTATAAGGAATTCGGATTCATTCCTGTTGAAGAAGAAAGCGAATCGGTTTCAAAAACATTAGAATATGCCTACGATGACTGGACAATTGCTCAAATGGCAAAAGCAATGGGCAAAACTGAAGAGTATAAATTGTTTTCAGAAAGGGCACAAAATTATAAAAATGTGTTTGACCCCGAAACCGGTTTTATGCGCGGCAGGTTTCGCAATACATGGTTTTCCCCTTTCGATCCGTATGAAGTAAATTTTAACTATACCGAAGCCAATGCATGGCAATACAGTTTGTATGCGCCTCAGGATATTTCGGGACTAATGAAATTGATGGGAGGTAAAAAAGCCTTAGAAAATTATCTGGATAATTTATTTTCAGCACAAGCTAAAACTTCCGGAAGGGAGCAAGCAGATATCACCGGGCTTATTGGTCAATATGCCCACGGAAATGAACCTAGCCATCACATGGGGTATCTCTATAATTTTGTAGGTAAACCATACAAAACGCAAGAAAAAATTCACGAAATCCTGAAAAATCTTTACCGTAATGCACCAGATGGAATTTCAGGAAATGAAGATTGCGGACAAATGAGTGCTTGGTATGTTTTAAGTTCGCTAGGGTTTTACCCAGTAACCCCTGGAAGTAATGAATACATAATTGGCACTCCACTTTTTGATAAAGCAAGCATTAATTTGGAAAACGGAAAAAAATTTACAATCGTTGCCGAAAACAGATCCGAAGTAAATATTTATATAGACTCTGCCACACTGAATGGAAGCATTTTAAATAGAAGTTATTTAACGCATCAGGAAATTATAAACGGAGGAACTTTGACGTTTAAAATGACAGGTTCCCCTTCAAACTGGGCTACAGAAGATAATGACATTCCAAAAACAGAAATTTCAGAAAACATAATCACTCCAGCTCCTTTTATAGCTAAAGGAGATGTTGCATTTAAAGATAAAACAGAAGTTGTTTTGAAGGTGGTTTCAGAAAATACAGAAATATTTTACAGTTTAAATAATTCAGAATTTAAAAAATACAGCGTCCCCTTTCTTATTTCTGAAGAAGGAATTTTAAAAACCTATTCAGAAAAAAACAGTACTAAAAGCAAAACGTTAACCACTCAATTTTATAAAATAGATCCAAACCGAAGCATTTCTATTGAAACCACATATGCTAACCAATACAGTGGCGGAGGCCCAGATGCTTTAATTGACGGGATTCGAGGCGCAAAAGATTTTCGAACCGGAGCTTGGCAAGGGTATCAGGAAGATGTTATTGCGGTTGTAGATTTGGGAAGTGTAAAACCAATTAATACCATAAGTATTAATTTTTTACAAAACCAGAACAGTTGGATATTTCTTCCTACAGAAGTTGAATGTTATGTGACAGACAACCCAAATCGTTATTATAAAAATTTACCCAAACAGACTTTTAACTCAGCTGCACCTTCAGATGAAGAAGAAATAAAAACCGTTAAATTCAGTATGAAAGGATATAGTGCCCGTTATATAAAAATAGTTGCTAAAAATATTGGGGATTTACCCGATTGGCATAAAGGCTCACCTTTTAATGGAAAAGCGTGGATTTTTGTAGATGAGGTAGAAATAAAATAAGAATAGTATGAACCGAAGAAAATTTATTCAGAACACTGCAAAAACGGGGGTAGGAATTACTATAGGAGCTTCTGCTTTGGTTAGCAATTCTTGTATTTCTTCTGAAGAAAAGAAAGAAAATATTACAATGAAAAATAAAACAAAACCTGAACCTATTGCTATTTGTACATGGGAGTTTACAAATGCAAATGCGAAGGCGGGAGAAGCCTTAAAAAAGGGAAAGTCGGCTTTGGAAGCCGTAATTGAAGGAGTTGCTGTAGAAGAAGAAAATATTAAAAATACTACCGTAGGAAAAGGCGGAGCTCCAGATAGAGAAGGTAATGTAACTTTAGACGCTTGCGTAATGGCTCCCGACGGAAATTGCGGAGCAGTGGTGTGTGTTGAAAATATTACCAACGTAGCAGCATTGGCGAGAAAGGTAATGGAAGAAACCCCGCATGTTATGATGGCTTGTGAAGGAGCAGAAGAATTTGCGTATTCACAAGGCTTTAAAAAAGAAGACCTTCTTACCGAACAGTCTAAAAAAGATTGGCAAGAATGGTTAAAGACAAGCCATTATAAACCTATAATAAATATCGAAAACCACGATACAATTGGAATGCTTGCCATAGACAAAGATGGTGATCTTGCAGGTGCTTGTACAACTTCAGGTCTATCTTATAAAATGAAAGGTCGTGTGGGGGATTCCCCAATAATTGGAAGCGGGTTATTTTTGGATAATGAAATTGGGGGCGCCGCAGCTACAGGAATGGGAGAAGAAGTAATAAAAACCGTGGGTAGTTTTTTGATCGTCGAATTAATGCGAAATGGAATGTCACCACAAAAAGCCTGTGAAGAAGCTGTAAGACGTATCGTAACAAAAAACGACCGATATAAAGATTTTCAAATAGCCTATATAGCAATTAATAAAGCGGGAGAAACTGGTGCTTATTGTATTCACGAAGGATTTACGATGATGAAATATCAAAATGGAATTAATGAAAATGTTCTAGTAGATTTTTATAATAAATCCTAATTTTCTAATATATGAACCAATCAAAAAGTTATCGTTCTGCCTTTATTACCATTACTGTATTATTCTTTTTATGGGGTTTTATAACGGTTTTGGTAGACAGTCTTATTCCAAGATTAAAAGATGTTTTTGAACTTTCATATTTTCAAGCAGGACTGGTGCAATTTGCATTTTTTATAGCGTATTTGGTATTATCGGTTCCTGCCGGCTTTTTATTGACAAAGATTGGGTACAAAAAAGGGATTATTATTGGTTTGCTAACGATGGCTGTTGGTTGTTTACTATTTTATCCTGCGGCTTCTTATAGGATTTTCTGGATTTTTTTATTGGCTTATTTTACCTTGGCTGGCGGTATAACGATTCTTCAGGTAGCTGCAAATCCATATGTATCGGTTTTGGGAAGTGAAGACGGTGCTTCCAGTAGGTTGAATTTATCACAGGCTTTTAATTCTCTAGGAACGGCCATTGCTCCTCTTATAGGTGCATCCTTTTTGCTGAGTGACACTATTAAAAATTCTGATGAGATCTCCGTTTTAAGTGATGTTGATAGAGGTTCCTATTTAATATCGGAAGCTTCTGCAGTACAAACACCCTTTTTATATATTGCCGGATTTATTGGAATATTAGCCTTGGCATTTTTATTTATAAAACTCCCTCATTTAATTGAAAAAAGTCCGAAAGATGGATACATCAAAATCTTGGGTAATAAAATGGTACGCTTAGGGGTTTTAGGAATTTTCCTATACGTGGGAGCTGAAGTAGCCATAGGTAGTTATCTTGTAAATTATTTTCTATCGCTCAACCTTGCAGCCGTTATATTAGAAAATGACACCATGCGATATATCGCAATGCATTTATTAAATACAGACATTACAACTATTGACAGTAAAGCAATAGTTGGAGCATTTGTGGTATTTTACTGGAGTGGCGCTATGATAGGCCGTTTTGTTGGTTCTTACCTTACCCGCATTTTAGCTCCTTCCAAAGTACTTTCTATTTTTGCAATATTAGCAGTACTTATGTTGGTTATCTCAATGAATTCTGTAGGATTAATTGCAATGTGGTCTATACTGGCTGTAGGTTTATTTAATTCTATTATGTTCCCAACGATATTTACATTAACGTTGGAAGGCCTGGGAGATTTAAAACCTCAAGCATCTGGATTATTGTGTATGGCAATTGTAGGGGGCGCCGTAATACCTCCACTATATGGGCTTCTTACCGATTTTGCAGGATTTAAAATAGCCTTATTACTAATAATCTGTTGTTATGCGTATATATTCTTTTTTAGCTATAAAAAACTGAGAGTAAAACAGTTATAAAACATTAATTTCTTATAAATTTTATAAAATTTAGTTATCAATAAAAAAAATTGTAACTTTACTGGACATAAGTAGGTTAATACGCCTATGCGGATTAATCAAATTTGGGGCGAAAAGTCATCACAACTGTGGTGACTTTTCCATTTTACTTCATTTTATACAACAATAATTATAAACTCAGCGTTGTAAATACTCATCAATCAGAAAATTACAACCTTATGTTACAACGATTTTTTATTTTTTGTTCAGGAGCAGATACAGCCATTTTGGAGGATTGTTCTCCTGGCGAAAACACAAAATTTGCCGGTATTGGCGCAACTGTTTTCTTTACCGCAGTTATGGCTGCTATTGCAGGGTCGTATGCATTATATACCGTATTTGACAACTTTTTTACCGCTATTTTCTTCGGACTTATATGGGGGCTTTTAATTTTTAATCTTGATAGGTTTATTGTTTCCACCATAAAAAAACGAAATAATTTTTTTGATGAATTTTTACAGGCTACGCCACGTATTGCTCTAGCAATCATTATTGCTATTGTTATTGCAAAACCATTGGAAATGAAAATTTTTCAGAAGGAAATAAATCAGGTTTTGTTGGAAGAAAAAAACGACTTAACACTTGCCAATAAAGATCAACTCGCCTTGCAGTATACACCAAGTGTTGATGCATTGAATTCAGAAATTGAAACCTTAAAAAATGAAGTAACCAATAAAGAAGCTGGAGTAAATGCACTTTATGAAACTTACATTGCCGAAGCAGAAGGACGAAAAGGAACCGAGCTTATTGGGAAAGGACCTGTTTACAAAGAAAAACGTGAAAAGCACGATGCAGAACTTGCGGCTTTACAAGAATTAAAAACTACAAATGCTGAAAAAATTACCGGGTTAGAAAATCAAATAGCTACACTTTCTACTGAATATCAAACCAAAGTTGCCGAAACTCAACCTATTATAGACGGTTTTGATGGTTTGATGGCGCGTGTTAATGCGCTCGACAAATTGCCTTGGCTACCTTCATTTTTTATTTTTTTATTGTTCTTAGCTATTGAAACTTCCCCTATAATTGCAAAATTATTATCGCCAAAAGGGGCGTACGATCTAAAATTGGAAGAACAGGAAAGCGCATTAAAATCTTGGGTCACTCAGCAAAAAACCCAACGCGAAATTCTTGTTACTACAGACCGGGATGTAAACAACCGAGTGTACGCTGATATTGCTGAAGAACAAGAATTATACGACTATAAACGCAAAAAAGCACGCGAGCTGATGCAGCTTCAGGCTGATGCTTTTTATAAAAAGCAAAAAGGTATATTGTAAAGTTTATATTTGTTTTTAAATATAGATTATACATAGATGCTTTCGCAACAAATTCCTTTTATAAATAAAGTAAAAGATTACAGGGCTTCCCTGCACTTGCTTTTTCCTGAAACTACTTTTAAGAAAGTTAGGAATATCGATATGAGCACATCTTTACCGCCGTCTGTTGATTATGATACGGTAAAGGATCTTGGTAAACAAGTGACATTATTTCAACAGCAATATCCGGAAGATTTACTTGCAAACGGTTACCTTGAAAACCGTATGTTCTATAACACAGAAGTTTATAAAAGAATAGAAAATAATAAAACTGAATACCGGTCTATACATTTAGGAACCGATTTTTGGGTGCCAGCACAAACGCCTGTTCACAGTCCTTTTGAAGGAAAAGTGGTCATATTACATGACAATAACTATCCAAAAGATTACGGGCCAACTGTAGTTCTAAAGCATCATTTAGAAAATAGTGTTTTCTATACATTATATGGACATTTAAGTCGCGTGTCTTTGGAAGTTTTAAAAAAAGACCAATTGCTCCTAAAAGGAGATAAAATTGGTTTTATAGGTGATGATTCGGAAAACGGTAACTGGTTTCCACACCTGCATTTTCAAATCATTACAGATTTACTTAGAAACACCAATAATTTTCCAGGGGTCGCCTTCCCTTCTGAAATTGAACGATGGAAAAGCATTTGCCCGGACCCTTCTCAACTTTTTATTGAAAATTTTTAAACCACTCCCTTATGAAAAAATTACTTTTTTTACTTGTATTTATTACTATAACCGGGGTCGCACAAACCACACAACAAGACAAAGAAGCTATTATTGCGGTAATGAAAGCTCAAGAAAAAGCTTGGTCTGCAAATGATCTTGAAGGATTTATGCAAGGATACTGGAAAAACGACTCCCTGAAGTTTTATGGCAGCAGCGGACTTACAAAAGGTTGGCAACAAACCTTAGATAATTATAAAAAAGGATATCCCACCAAAGAACACTCCGGCACCTTGACTTTTAAAGTGAACGATATCACGCAGATAGCTGAAGGCGCATATTGGGTCATGGGTGAATATTTTTTAATTAGAAACGTAGGTAATGCCAATGGCGTTTTTATTATTATTTTCAAAAAAATTGAAGGGGAATGGAAGATTGTGGCTGATATGAGTTGTGGATAAATTTGCTTTCTAATCAACAATTTCCATTTTCTTCAGAAGAAAAGAAGCATTCATATTTTGGCAAATCCCGGGTTTAAAAGTATAATCAAAATACAATTCATCGTTCTCAATTCGCGCGTCGAAGTAGTAGTTTTTAACTTCGGGTAAAGTTTCCGAAACCTTGCATAAACTTAAATCGTGTGTGGCGATAATTCCTGTTGAATTACTAGCGACCAGTTTTTCTACAAACTTACGTGAGCCAATGGCTTTATCTGTACTGTTGGTGCCCTTTAAAATTTCATCTAAAATGATAAAATAGCGATCGGTTTTAATTGCCTCTACAATAAATTTTAATCGTTTCAATTCACTGAAAAAATAAGACTCATCATCAGTCAAACTATCGGTAGTTCGCATACTTGTAATAAGTTTAATAGGATTGTAGATTGCCTTGTTAGCATTGGTTGGCAAACCTACATTTCCCATTACAATCTGCAAAGCAACAGTTCTTAAAAACGTACTCTTTCCAGCCATATTAGCGCCGGTAATAATAAAAAATTGTTCATCATCAATCGTAAAATCATTACGAACGGCAGTGTCAGGATTCAGTAGAGGATGTGCTCCCTGCGTTATTTTTAATATGGAATTTCCTTCTACAATTTCAGGAAAGACATTTTTTGGATGATTAAATGCGTAATTCCCCAAACTGTTATAAGCATCAAAAAAAGTGATAACCTGAAACCATTGAGAAACTTCAGATTTATGTGCTTTTATCCATTTTTCAATTTTAAAAGAAATTTGAAGATCGCGCAGTAAAAATCCATTGGCTACAACCCCTACCAACATATTTGTACGTTGGTCCAACGCATCTAAATGTTTTGCAAATTGCTTTAAAATCGCGGAAGCTTTTTTAGAATTATGGGTGATTATTTTTTTCTTTTCTGAAAGTAACTCTGAAGAAAATTCCTGTGTTTCAATTTCTAAAATTAACTTATGAAACTGCTCAAAAGTGCTTTGAATTTTTGCTGAATGTGAAGAAAGATCATTTATTTTTTTAAGGTATCGACCCGTAATCGCGATTCCCAATAAAAACCAACCAAAAACTATATACCCGGAAATTAAATCCAAGAAATTAGCTGCAAAAAGCGCTACTGAAATTATTGAAAAAACAGGAGAAGCCCAAGTGATCCAATTTGGAACAAATTTTTTATAATCACTTAACCAGCGCATTACACGACTTGCAGAAACTTCTATTTTCACCAAAGAAGCAATGGCAGAAAATTGCTGGCGCCACTTTGGTATATTTGAAAGCTCCTTTACCGCTTCCTGTTTTTTAGGAATTGAATCGATAGCATTTTTAGTAAGTAAACTTGCCAAAAAATCGGAACCACTTTCTAAAGATGTTCTATTTATATATTGATAAAAAGAACCACGTCCAAACAAATCGATATCTTGGCTAAAGGCATGTAAGGAATTGTTGTATTGTTCGCCGGCAGGTAGGTGATGAAACGCTCGGTTTAAAACTTCGATTTCGGTTTCATTTTGTGCAATTAAAGCTTTTTTAAGATCTCTTTGATTCTGTAAGTTAGAGTGCTTGTTAACTAAAAAAACGAAAGATACAATTCCTGCCAAAACAATCCCGATTACAAATTTTGCGTTACCAAAGGCAAAATAGATTCCTACACAAATCAATAAAAAAACAAGAAGCCGAATTGTACTGGAAACAGCAAGTTTTTTTTTGAGTTTTTTTAAATCTTCGGTATAGATTTCAATTTGTGATTTGTAAAAATCGATTGGGTTATTCATCATAAATCTTTAAGCACTTCTTGTACCTTTTTTGGCAAACCACTCACTACCAAATCGTAGGAATGGTCTATTAATTCTAAAAGTAATTTATTAGGAATATTTTTTTCAAACTCTACCGTATTCCAATGGATTTTGCTCATGTGGTAAGCACCGTAGATAAGTCCGTCGTATTCTTCTCGTAGTTCTATAGCGCGATCTGGATCGCATTTTAAACTAACTTGTGTAGGAGAACGTTCCAAGGGGCAAAGTGCAAACATTTTCCCCATTACCTTAAAAACAAGGGTTTCTTCATCAAAAGGAAATTCTTCAGATATTCCTTTTTTTAAAAGACAGTACGCTCTAAATTCTTCCAGATTCATCGTTATTCAATTTTATAAGCTAATGCAGGCTTATCGTCAAAGTATATCAAAAGAGTTTCGGCACCCAATTCAATAGGAATTGCAAAGTTTATAATATTCTCTTCAAAAACCAATGAATTAACAGGCAAAATGTTTTTTCCGAAAGAATAAGAAACAGTTTCAGGGTGCACATTTTTTATGGAAAAAAGAAATTCATCAAAGTATTTTTCGGTTGAAATAATCCCATCCCGAGGTTTTTCAATTGCAGATAGAAGCATAGTTGGTTCAATAATAATAGGCATTTCAGAAAAATCCTGTCTAGTGATGGTGTTTTCTAAAAAAGCATCCTCGAACATATCGGGATAATGTGTTTTTATGAATAATTCTGGGGATGTTTTATAAAAAAAATAGGAAGGTTCTTTTATAAATTTTTCATTGTATTTTCCTGCTCCCCAAGTGGCATCAAAAAGAAATTGTTTTCCTTCCAAAGTAATCACATTCCACATATGTGTTTTCTTAAAAGGACGACCAATATCGTTGAAATTAGTTTTTATATCGCCACGTACCAAATAATTTGGTATGCCTTGTAGTTCACACAAATTTTCCAATAACATCGCATACCCTTCGCAAACTGCTGTTCTATTTTGAAGTGTTCTTTTAATTATTTTTTCGCGGGTTATTTTTTCTTTTTGGTTTCGTTCCCTGTAATTTTTAAAATTGTAATTGAACTGTTTGTACTCATCAGGATCATAAACAATATTTTCTATGATCCAGCTGTACATAGCGCGAACCTTTTCTTCATCGGTATTAAAATCTCTACTTATTAAATCTGATAATTGTTTTGCATTATCAAATTTTTCAGGATACAGCTGAATAGTGGCATCAACACGCTCATAATCCTGACCTAATAGTGAAAAGGAAATAAGAAAAGCCAAAAAAAGAAAGATAGGTTTACTCATTTTTATTTTTTGAAATAACAGTTTCTTCTGTGTTTTCTATTGTTTTTAAGGCGGAATAATTTAGTTTCCAATTAATGGTTTCCACAAGTTTTTCCATTAATTGTATGGTGTCCATCGCTTGTTTGGAAGCTTCTTCAAATAAACCGCTTTCGGGTACTTTATCGACAATATGTTGTTTGGCTTCATGGTTTATTTCGGTAAGGTCTGAAGCTGTAAATGGGTTGGCCCATCCTTCTTTTTTATCGTAATATTTAAAATCGGTTTCAATGGTTAGCATTTCGGGTTTCGGAAAATTGGTTAACGTGATAGTGCGGGTTTTGGTATCGGCATTCATTTTAATCTTGGTAAGATCGAATCCTATGTGTGCTTTGGCTTCGATTAAAATCAGGGCTTTTTTACTCCCCAAAAAAAGGTTCATCCATTTGTCCTTCACATTTTCGTAATGGTAAATTTCAGAAAAATCCCCTTCCACCGTAATAAATTTGCAAACGCTACGTATTTTTTCCATTAAAATAACCGACTGTGTATTGGCTTTTTCATTTTTACGGCTAATGCTAAACCGGGCAAAAACAAAATACGCGACCACCGCTCCTACTGCCAATCCTATAAAAAGTAATTCCATATTATTTTCCAATATTTCCCAGATGCGTGTGTTTAAAACTATCGGGGTATTTTAATCCATATCCTAAGATTCTGTCAAATGATGAATGCGAGAACAAAATTACACCAACTAAAGTATATATTTCACCTAAAAAAAACATTCCTAAAAGTATAAACGCAATGGCAATGGCTTTGTTATGAAACACGTTATAAGTAAATGCGCCAACCTTTTTATTTAAAAGATAACCCAACATTCCAAGGTCGGGAACAAAAAATAAAGCAACAAACCACCACCAGCTATATTCTAATGTAGAAAATAAAAATATCCCCAACAGGAATTGCGCAAATTCTTCAATTTTTAAAGTTGTTCTCATAATTTATGATGTAAGATAATTATAAGCTATTGGTCTACATAAATTTATATAAAACCGGTTTACTTGGAGAAGCATCATTGTGGAAAGGTGCAATTTGAAGGTTCAACAAATAGGTTCCATCCTGCACAATATTTGGCACATAAATAAATTCAGTTATAGTGGCATTGTACCTTGGAGCTATAGGATAATTCCAAAATGCTTTATGAGCAAGTAATTTTCCGTCATCTTTTTCTTTATCTACAGAAGGCATATCGATAAGTAAATGCTGCACGCCTATTTCCCGAATAAAAAGAGCCGCCTCTTCCTGTAAATAAGGCCAATTGGTATGCGAATAATTTTGAGTTTTTTTACTGAAAGTATTTGAAAGTGTCCTAATAATTAATGCCTCCGGAGTTTTTCCTTCCAGGGCCTTTTTTAATTGCTTTACTGAAATTACCTCCTCTTTACCAATAGTTTCAGGAACTACCGAAACTACTTCAGCTACAAAAAAGAACTCCTTGAGTTCTTCATTAACGGAATAAAACTCAGGCGTGATATGCCCCACACATTCTGTATGGGTCCCATGCGCATGCGGATTAAAAAATATATTATTAAAATTTACTGAAGCCCCTTCACTTACCTTAGCAACCCAATTATCCATTGTAACCGGCTCTATTTTTGGTTTTTCCAAATACCAAGCCAACGGATTTTCATCAGAAGCCTTTAAGGGTATGGATATATCCAACGGTTTTGAAAAATCTACAGTAAAGAGTTCGTTTTTTATTTTAAAAGTTGCCTTCAATGAATTTTTTTTAATTTTCTAATATACAATTCTTTAAAATCTTATAATTTAAAACAAGCTGAAAGATAATTCATTTTAATTCAACATAAACAAATCGGAAGCAATACCATCACTTAAAAATTTTCCTTTTTTTGAAATTTTTAATATGCCAGTATCAAGAAATAAAAATCCTTCTTGTATTTTTAAATCAGCCTGTTTCAGTACATATTTTTTATACTCATTTCCAAAGTCACTTTCAATTTTATCAAGTGAAACCCCCCATTTTGTGCGTAATCCCGTCATAATATACTCATTGTATTTATCATTCAAACTTAGTATTTCACGTTCTATAGGAAGTATATTTTCTGAAATGGATTTTATATATTTAGTGTTATTTGCTACATTCCAACTTCGGGTTTTACCATCGTAACTATGCGCAGATGGGCCAATGCCCAAATAAGGTTTTCCCTGCCAATATGCCGTATTATTTTGTGAATGAAATCCGGGTTTACCAAAATTAGAAAACTCGTAATTTTCATATCCTCCCTTTTCAGTTTCTGAAATTAAGATATTGTAATGCGCTTCGGCTACGGCATCTTCCACTGGCGGAACAATTCCTTTTTTAATAAAATTTTCGAGTGCAGTTTTAGGCTCAACCGTTAATGCATAACAGGATAAATGTGGAATCTCAAGTGACAATGCGATATCAATAATTTTTTTCCATCGTTTATTACTCATTTTTGGAATCCCATAAATAAGATCGATGCTTATATTTTCAAAATATTTCTTGGCTTTTTTAATAGATTCCAATGCTTCATTTTCATTATGTGCCCGGTTCATTAAGTTTAAATCTTCTTCAAAAAAAGATTGTACACCTATGCTCAGTCGGTTTATTGCACTTAACGCAAGTATCTTTAATTTTTCTTCGGAAAGGTCATCCGGATTGGCTTCAAGGGTGATTTCGGGATTTGAAGAAACTTCAAAATTAGAATAAATAACATCAAAAATCTTCTGTAATTCTTCTGAAGTCAATAAGCTTGGTGTTCCACCACCCAAATAAATGGTTTGCACCTCATCTTCCAATTCTTCTTTTCGAAGCACCAACTCTTTACAAAGAGCGTCTACCAATTCACTTTTCTTCTTTAAGGATGTAGAAAAATGAAAATCACAGTAATGGCAAGCCTGCTTACAAAAAGGAATGTGGATGTAGATTGCCCCTCCCAACCTCCCCGAAGGGGAGGTGTTATTATTGTTTTTATTATGTAAAACTGTAGCCATACAAAGAGACTAATTACGCCCCTTTTGGGGGTTTTGGAGATTTGACCCTATCTTCGTTCTGGCTTACAAAACTCGCCCACCCAGTATAGTTTTTTTCTCCGCTAATTTTTCCGGCATTGTAAAAGTGACAAACTGCTGCCGCCAAGCCATCTGTACTATCTAAATTTTTAGGCAATTCTTTTAAGGTTAATAAGCTTTGGAGCATTTTTGCTACCTGTTCTTTACTGGCATTTCCGTTTCCGGTAATTGCCATTTTAATTTTCTTTGGGGAATATTCTGTGATTGGAATTTGGCGTGAAAGTCCGGCGGCCATGGCCACTCCCTGTGCGCGTCCCAATTTTAGCATAGATTGTACATTTTTTCCAAAAAAGGGAGCTTCAATAGCGATTTCATCTGGGTGAAAAGAATCTATAAGCTCTATGGTACGTTCAAAAATATGTTTAAGGCGAACGTAATGATCATCATATTTAGATAATTTCAATTCATTCAGCTGTAAAAACTGCATTTTTTTATTTACAATTTTTATAAGCCCAAAACCCATTATAGTTGTTCCTGGATCGATCCCTAAAATAATTTTATCTGTTTTTGTTTCCATGTGAGAAAGATTCCCGTCTTCGCAAGAATTGTGTATTTTAGCTTGCCATGCGAACAAGGTTTTACAAAGCTAATCAATATCTCCGGCCTACACTAAAAGTTTTTGTAAGATGGCTATAGTGAGTTTTATTATTTTGTTTGTTTATCTCATAACAATGAGTGCTTTACTTGTGGGGTTTTTAAAAACTCCCAAGTTCATCTTACCAAAAAACCCTCCTAAAACTCGATTTTCGATCATTATCCCTTTTAGGAATGAAGCCGAAAACCTTCCAGAATTGTTAGATTCACTTCAGAAAATTAATTATCCCCCACATCTTTTTGAAATTATTTTTGTGGATGATGCTTCAAATGATGGTTCTGTGAAATGTATCGAAGAATTTTTCATTTTAAAAAGCACTTCGACACTTCGACATGCTCAGTGCAACGCTGCAGACAGTCTGACAAATAGCGTGAATTTTCAAATTATAAAAAACAAACGCTTTTCAGCCTCTCCAAAAAAAGATGCCATTACAAAAGCAATTTCCATAGCATCGCATGAATGGATTGTTACTACAGATGCCGATTGCGTTGTTCCTGAAACCTGGCTACAAAGTTATGATGCTGTAATTCAGCAAAAAAATCTCGTCTTTATTGCAGGTCCTGTTTGTTACAGCTCAGAAAATTTGGTGCTTGATAAATTTCAGCAAATGGATGGTTTAAGTCTTCAACTTGTAGCCGCTGGAAGCATTGGACTAAAAATCCCGACACTTTGCAATGGTGCAAATGTGGCATATAAAAAAGAGTGTTTTGAAAAAATAAATGGTTTTGCCAACAACAATCATATTGCGAGCGGTGATGACACCTTTATGTTGCAAAACATGAAATTTAACTTCCCTAAAAAACTACTTTGGTTTAAGTCAAAGTCGAATATAGTTACCACCAAAACAACAAAAGGTTTTAATGCTATAATAGACCAACGTGTTCGCTGGGCATCAAAAGTATCGGTTGAAAATTTGGTTTCTGTAGGATTGGGATTTATAGTATTTCTCGTAAATACATTTTTATTAATTGGTGCTTTTTGGTGCTTTTTACAGAATGAATTTTTACCATTTTACGTTCTTTTTTTATTTCTAAAATTATTGATAGATATTATAGTACTTGTAACAAGCGGACGTTTTTTCAATATTAAAATAAATGGGATTTACTTTTTAACAAGTGCATTGATGTACCCTTTTATTACTGTGTTAGTTGTTTTGAAAAGCTTTCGCGGAAACCATATCTGGAAAGGACGAACTTTTAAAAACAATGCTAAATTGAATTAATTTTTTACCTTTAGCTAAACTAAATCAACCGCTTATGAAAGCCCTACTTTCAAGTGTTATTATCTTGCTCTTTATTAATATAGCCCAAGCCCAGCAACAATACACCGTAAACGGTCAATCCTATACTCTTAAAACAAAAGTTGAAGGCACATTAACGCTTTTATGGAATACCATTGATGGGGAATATAGGTATTTTTCAAAAAAAGGAAATACTATTGAAGAGTTAAAAAATACGCGCGTTCAGGGAGATTATCAAGAGGAATTTAAAACAATCCTTAAAAATCAAACCACAGATGCTTCTGTAGATGTCGAGGATGTAAAACTCACCCTTCCCAGCCTTACCTCATTTTATAATGAATATAACAAACAGGTAAACCCAGATTTCGTTTCAGAAAAAAATAATATCCAACTCAGTACCCGTTTAGGGGCTTTTGCCGGAATATCGAATAGTGTTTATTCCAGTAATCCTGAAAATAAGATGTTGGCGGTCGCCGGAATTGAGTTTGAACTATTAGATCAAGTAAAATTAAAGCGACACTCTGTTGTTGTTCAATTTAGGCAAACATTTGAAAACGCTGATTATAGTTTTTCTTCTTCCCAGTTTTCGTTGAACTACCGATTTAAGTTCGTTAAATCTTCGGCAATTGATGTGTTTGTAAATACTAAATTTGCGACTTATACCTATGTAAAACGAGAAGTCGAAGTGATTGAGAATGACGCTTCAGGAGGAGATCTACAAGCACCCGTTTTGTTTGGATTGGGTGCAGATATTGCGTTGGGAAAAGGATATCTTACGCTTTCTTATAATGACATTGTAGGCCTTAGCATTGACAGTAATGGAGAATTTCCAATAGATTTTACGGTAGGATATAAATTCAATTTATAAATCTTGCGATCTTAAAATAATGGGAAATGAAAAAGTTGTCCGTACCGGAATTCCACGTTTGTAGGCCGGAGCAACTAAGGGAATAGAATCTATACTTTGTAACAACCAATCTTTTAATAACGGTAATTCTTTTGTTACCGTACTATCAATTTCAATATCTGTAACGGTAAGTTCTGCATCTTTTGAAACTGAAAATTCCAACCGTAATGTATCATTAAGTGGATGCAGTGTTACAGCTTTTTTAGATTGAAGTGTATGATACAAATGCGAAGAAAGTGTATTTTCGAAACAGGATTTTTGTAACCCTTTTTCTGAAATTGTTTCACATTCCTTAAAAACAGGATATTGATCTACCTCTTTCCAGTCGATGGTTTTCACTTCTTCTTCATAGAATGTTTCCTTTGAAATTTTTTCAGTTTCAAAGAATTGGCATGAAGTAAGCAATAAGCTTATAAATAAAATGCAACTGTATTTCATAAGGACGAAAACTGTCTGAAAAATACAAATTTACATAAACTTAATCCTTTGTATAATGAAGTTCTTTTTTAAGATCGCTAATCCTTTGTTTTGCGAGATTTTGCATCTTCCCCGTTTCGCTATATTTTTTTAAATAGGTTTCATAATATTGCATTACACTTTCTTTATCCTCAAAGTAATTATCGGCCGCTACGGCAAGCTGATATTGGGCCAGTTCGTTCTCAGGATTTTCATTTAATGCGTTCCTTAGCATTTCCATTTCTTGATTATAATCTTTTTCTCGCTTATAAATACTGGCTAAACTCATATATTGAGTATCTAGTGGAATTTGTAATAATGCAATGGAAATTTCAATATGTCGTTTTGCCTTTTCCGTATAATGAAGCAACTTAAAGGCTTTTCCTATTTGAAAATGCCAAGACGGATTTTTATCTTCGTATTCATTTATTAAAATAGTGAATTGTTTAATGGCTTTTTCAATCTGATACGTATTCATATAACTTTTTGCAAGGTTCTCATGTAACTGCGGATTACTTTGGTTTAATTTAATTAGCTGTAGATAAGCTGCAATTGCTTTGTGATAATCTTGAGTATAATATTCAAGCAGTGCTTTTAAGTTTAAAAACTGGATACTGTTCTCATTAACTATAAGTCCTTTTTCTATAAAAGGTCTTACTTCATTAAACTTGCGTTTTTCGAGATGTCGTTTTGCAATTTTATAGAGAGAATTTAAATGATCGTTATCTAATTGATACGCTTGTTGATAATAATTTATGGCAGTAGAATCACTTTGTTCTTCTTTCAGTAAACCAAGCTGATATAAAAAATTTGGATTTTCAGGATAGGTTTTAATTAAAAAATTGAAAATACTGTCGGCTTTTTTATAGTTTCCAGAATCTGTCAATAATTTTCCGTAGTTATATTGAGCCATTGCATTTTTAGAATCCAAGAGTAAAACGGCTTCATAATAATGAATTGCCTGGCTTATATTCCCTAACGCTTTATACGTTTGAGCCAGCTTGAAAAGCTGTACTTCATTTTCTGATCCCTTTTTGTATTCTTTGATTGCCTTGCTATAATCTCCCAAGGCAAATAAACTATCACCAACTTTTAAAGCCGAAGGAGTTTGCGCTTCGGCCTTAAAGATTGAAATCAATATTATAGAAAGAAGTATGGTTTTATTTAATTTCAAAAAGTATTGGTAAAGAGTATAAAACATTCACTTTTTTGCCTTTATTTTCTCCCGGAATCATTTTAGGAAGATTGGAAACAACACGTATTGCTTCTTCTTCAAGCTCGGGATGTGCCGCCCGCGCTTTTACATCAACAATATTTCCAGCAGTATTAATTTTAAACATTATATTAATTCTTTGCTTCCCGGTAAGGCCCAGCGTATCTCCAATTTTTGTGTTAAAATCGGATACTATTAGGGTGCTTATTTTTTGCGAAACACATTTTTTTGCTTCTTCATTAGATAAGCCTTGACAATCTGGATATGTAGGTGCCTTTTCAATAACACTAAAGGGAAAAGCATTGCCTTCTTGATTTTCAGTATCATCTAAATATTCTTGAACTGAATTATAAACTTTATCCCCAGGCTCAGCTTCTGTGGTTAAAAATTTTAAGGCTTTTTCTTCTTCCGCAGTCATGTTTCCTTTTTTCATAATTGCCTCGGCCAGTTCGTTGATTTTAGTCATTACTTCAGAATCTGATTCTGAAACAGCGCTTACTTCTTCGGTCTTTGTTTCTTCACTACACGAAGTATAGATCAACATTCCGCAAATTACGGGGAGTAGCAATAAATACTTTAATTGAAAGATTTTCTTTGATTTTGATTTTTGTAACATAACGATTCGTTTTTTGATTAATGAATGATTGAAAAATGTATTGATGAATGAAATTTTATCGGTTTGAAATACTTGTGATAACAAATGCTGATAGTATTGTTTTTTGTCGTCCTTAAAAGTTGATCTTGCATCGGCTATATATTCCTGAAGCGTCGTAATTCTATTTTGAAATATATACACCAGCGGATTAAACCAAAAAACAATTCGGAGGAATTCAAAAAATAAAAGATCCAATGAATGTTTTTGATATATATGAACTTCTTCATGGGCCAGAATACTTCTTCTATTTTCTTCGGAAATTTCTTCGCCCAAAAACACCACGTTAAAAAATGAAAAGGCAGTATCGGTTTTTGGCAAAAGAATAAGTGATAAACCAGATGCTTTTGTTCTATTACCCGTACGTTCTAACTTAAAGATTTTATAAAGTTTAAAACAGAAATAAAGCAGACTTAATAGCATTCCTATAATCCAGATGCTTTGTAAAATACTTTCCACGGAAATTAAATTACCCGTTTGAATACTAATTTGGTCAAGGGTTCCTGATGAAATATTTTTTTCTGAAGTCCCGCCAATAAGTACTGTTGGCAGTTGAAGCATATATTGCTGTGGAATATTTTGTTGGATGGCTTCAATTTTTATAAGGGGTAAAATAAAGCTCAATACTGGAGTGACTAATAAATACAACCTATTCAAATTAAAGAAGGTTTCCTTTTTCAGAAAAAGGTCGTAGATCACTAAGAACAGCAACTGAAAAACCAGTGTTTGTAAGATATAATGTATCATTTTGAATCTTTATCGGTGTTAATTTCTTTCATTATAGATTCCATTTCTGAAATACTAATGTCGTTCTTCTTCATAAAAAAAGATACCATACTTTTAAAAGAACCTTGAAAATAGCCATCCATCAATTTATTTAATGACTGATTGCTATATTCTGTCTTTTTCACTTTCGGAAAGTAAATATGCCCACGGCCCTCTTTTCTATAATTGACAAAATCCTTGCTCTCCAAAATACGAACAATGGTAGAAACCGTGTTATATGCGGGTTTAGGTTCTGGAAATTGCTCAATGATCGACGCAACATTTGCTTCGCCGAGGTCCCATAAAACTTGCATAATATCCTCTTCTGCTTTGGTAAGTTGTTTCATAACTTTATAATTACAGCATCAAATATAACTAAAAAATTAGTTTAAACTAACTTTTTAGTTATAAAATTTATATTGTGGGATTTTTACAAGAATGTTTTTCTTGAAATTTAGCTATTTCAAAAAGGATATTTTGGTTTTTTAATACCAGGTAGTTTTTTCCTCAATTGAAGTTTTTCTAACTCCTGCTGGAATTTCCCCATCATATTTCCCCAAATAGAAGAAACCTAAACAACGTTCGCCATCTTCCATTTTTACAAATTCGTTTAAATATTTTATAAGTCCGGGGGAACTCCAATACGCTCCTATTTTCATTTCATGAGCGGTTAACCACATATTTTGTACAGCCATTGCCGTGGCAGCAATTTCTTCCCATTCTGGTAGGGATTCATTGGGATCCCGTTGCATACAAATTGCAATAACACATCCTGCCTTTTGAGGGTTTTCTTTTATTTTATTGTATTTAAATTCTGAAAAAGATTCTGTAGTCTCTTTAAATTTTTCAGCAAGAAAAATTCCTAATTTCTCCTGAGATTCCCCGTTAAAAACCTTAAAGCGCCAAGGCTCGGTTCGTTTATGAGTAGGAGCCCAATTAGCAGATTTTAGTATTTTTTCAATTTCTTTTTTTAAAATTGGTTCACTGTTATATTGTTGGGGGAAAACCGCTCGTCTATCTTTAATTGTTTCTGCTATCATATATATATTTTGAGAAAGGAAGATAGAAAAAAAGTAAATAAAATAAGAACTTATAGTTATTATATAAACATCCTAAGTAAACTACTATTATAGCAAACCAAATTAAAAAAATTTATTTTAAGAGGATAAAAAAACCACTAACTTTAGCAATCTTACTATTTAATTAAAATATATGAAAAGACTTTTACTTTTTACCGTACTTCTTTTAGCCGGACATGCACTGTATGCACAATGTAGTTTTGACAGTACCATCACTTCAGATCCAGACCTAAGTGGAGGCAATGAGATACAATGTTCAGATCAAGAGATTGTTTTTACCGCTCCTGCTGGGTACGACAGTTACCAGTGGAAATATAAATTTTCTCCTACCGGCACGTCCACTAATTTTGATGGCGAAACTAATAACACCCTAAGTATTATCGCAGGAGACCTTGGGTTTGCGTATGTTTTTGTTACCGTTACAGACAACGGTTGTACCGAAGATTCTAACGACATTATGTTCGATACCTGGATATTTGGTTCTCCGGCTATTTCACACGACTCGGACACGGTATTGTGTTTTGGAGAGACTTCAGTGATCATGAATGCTTTTAACGGACCCGAGAATTTTAGATGGTATAGAAACGGCTTGCTGATACTAGAAGGTAGCCAAGATTTTTACGAAGTTTCTGAAGCAGGAGATTATACGTTACAGGTTTCTTATGCTCAATGTCCGGATCAATGGTTGTCTAGTGGGGTAGCTGTTACTTTTAATGTAATTGGAGAAGAGGTGGTAATTACCGAAACAGGAGGCAGCTTGTTTACTACCCAAAATGGAGATGTGTATACCTGGTACTTAAATGGAACTGAAATTACTGAAGCCAATTCGTTTACCTATACCCCAGTGGTAACAGGAGATTATACAGTGACAGTAACCTTTAATGATCAAGAAAGCTGTACCATCGACTCTCTTCCCTACTTTTTTACCGTTTTATCGGTGCCCGATTTGGAACTCAACGGCATCTATTTTGAGAATACCATAGCGGTCGATGCCCAATTTGTATTGCACAACAAACATCAACAGCCCCTAAAATATAGAGTTTTTGATCTTTCAGGAAAGCAGTTGGTTTCAGAAAAAAGCAATACGTCGCAAATTATCATTGCGGCTGAAAACTGGAAGAATGGGATCTATTTTTGCAAAGTAGTAACACCTGAAGGAAGTATGACCGTCCAACTAGTCCGCTAATTTTCAGTTAATAAAATAAAAAAAAATGCCTACTGAAGTATTTTCTGCAGGCATTTTTTTTTGAAAAGTGGGACACCCGAGAATATTTTTGGGACACCTGAAAGGACACCCAAAATTATAAAAAACGCATCAAAATTGTGTTAAAACAAAAAAAGCCCATCCATTTGGATAAGCTTCTCATCGGTTTGTAATTCCGTATTTAGTACGGAATCTAACCACTAGCCACATTTAAGTGACTCAACACAACATTTTAATTGCGGTCTGGACGAGACTCGAACTCTCCACTTTAATTAGTTAATAATTAAATATTTACAGTGTTTCAAATGTTCAGGTATGCCGAATTCGACTTTTTTTTCTATAATATTTATACTAATATATTAAAAAATTACTCAAACCACCGTTCCAATCTACGTTTGGTTCTATCAAAAGCAGTTCGTTCCCAAACAACCTCAAAACCATTCCACAGTACACGTATCTTATCGCCTCCATCACGGTATAGAATGAATTTTATATTTTCGAATTCCGTATAAATGTTATTGACGTCATTATCAGATTTCATATAGTCTCTATGCTTTTCCTTTACATCATCAAGACTGGTAAGTATCTTTTTTGCATCTTCTAACGGTATGTATCTAAATCCATAAGCACGACCTACATTGCCATTTGCATCTCTGTTACTTCCAAAAAAACCCAACAACAAACCTCTCTCATTAACTTCATTACAATTAAAGGCTACTGAGATCAATCCCGCACTATCATCTGAAGCTAAACTTTCGGTTTCGAATTTTATCTCTTTTCCATTCGTTGGACCAATAATATAGTTGACAATATATTCCTTCGAGCGGAATTGACTTATCTCTTTAGCGACTTCCTTGGCTGAAGCATCCGAAGCTATAAATGTAAGCGCCGCAATACCCGTAGGTATCAAAATATCTGTCGTTTTCACTTGAGAATAAGAAATGCTAGTACATATAAGAACTAAAAAAAGTATTGATTTTTTCATATTTTAAATTTAGTAACAGTTACATTCATAGTCCATTATATACTTATGAAACCTCTCGCCATAGGGTGTTCTCAAATCATACAACCCAGAATAAAAGGCATTCCAATTTGACGATGGAACTCCACAGAAAATATATTTCTTTGCAAGGTAGCTGTTATTCTTTTTGATTTCAGCCACCACAAATGTTTTCCCTTGAAGATCATAAGCTTTTACACTCCTTAACCATTCAGAATTTATTAATGAATAGGAGTTCACGCTAGCCTTATTATAACCTTCGTCCACAACATATTCCAATAAATCTTCGCAAGCTACTTCTTGTGCCGTAAGATTAAAGGAAAAAGCCAGAAATGATAATAATATTAATTTTTTCATATAAGTAGGATTAAGATTTCAAAAATGAAAATTCTTATAATTAGTGAAAAAAATGTCATTCAAAAACTACTCTAAAATTGCGTCTACCATCAAGTTTAAATAATTTTTACCGTAAGGCAGTTTGTCTACTGAAATTTTATTTTCCCTTTCATCAGTAGAGTGCCAATTAAGTCTAAAAATATTTTTAGCAATCATATTTTCCTTTTGCCATTTTAAATCAGCACTTTTACCCCTTGTTCCTAAAAGTGAGGTGTCTCTTAGCAGCAAAAAAGAATTTAATATAAAAGTTTTATTATGGGTTTTAGACAACTCATTTTCTAATCTAACCAATGTGTCATTGTTTTCTTTATCTGCTATTTTGACTTTTTCATTTTCGAGTAGAGTAGAAGCATCTGGAATACCCATTTGCCCTTTTGGGTCAATAAAATTGATGTAGATTTTATCATCTTTTAACAACCACAAAATAAAGTCAGGGTAGAACACTTGTGAGTCGTCATTTAGATAAATACCAATGCTCTTTAATGTTTCCACATTACGCATCAGATATATTTCATAGTCTTTAAAATCTTGATTGTCTTTAAAGAAGTTAGCCGCGTCTTCTATAAATTTCTTTTCACCAGCATTAAGCTTATCGGGTGATATTTTAAGACCATTTTCATCTTCTGCTTTTGCAGAAGTTTCTCGAAGTAATGGTTGGTAGATATGGTTTCCGGTAGTATTAATTTTTAACCTTTCTGCAATGGATTCTATTTGTTCTTCAAACTCCTTTATTTCTAAATCAAGTTCAGATTGTTTTTTAAAGGTGGTTTTGTTTCTTACTTCTTTTGTCGATTCAATTGTTTTTAAAATATAATATTTATCAATAAAATCTCCTTTAACCTTGCTCGTACTTTGATTTAAGAGTTCTTGATATTCGTAATTACTATTATTTATATACCAATTCACCTTGTTCTTTAACTTCTTTAAAAAATCCAAAGCTACTTGGTATACAAGGTTTTCAATCAATTCAAGTTTGGTAATATCTAAAGAAGATTTGTAAGTAATGTTGCTTACGTGTTTAAGTATATCTTGAATGGTTATTGATTTATTGTTGGCACTTACATATAAACTGTTTTCTTCTTGAAATTCTGAAACCAAACCCTCTAATCTGTTTAGATTAATAAAGGGATGGAAGGCGTTTAAAAAATTGGATAACTCACCTTTAACGTCTGTGCCATCTTCGTTTCTATTGGGTCTGTAATCTAATGTTATTGAAAAATTATTAACTGTGCCTTCTGAAATATTTCCATTCTGACGGAATTGAACTTTGAAGCTGTTATTATCCAGTAATGAAACCCTACGTTGTTCTATTTCTAATTTTGAAAGTTTAAATATGGGAATGCGCTTTCTAAATTCTTCAAATTTTATTTCTGTATTATCATTCAATTTAATAATACTTGGACTTACTGTAATTTCATATCGCCTTAAAATTTCGAGTTCCTTATTTACCGCACCAGTAAAGGTTTCCAAATAAGATTTTTTGAGTGAGAATACACAGAGGGTTTCTATTTTGCGAAGTTTGTCTTCTTCTTTATTATTCTTTAATTTAAAATAATCTTCATTGTGATTTGGAAAGGTACGTTTACCATCATTTTTCAATCCTTTTATCCGTACTCCTCTACCAAATATTTGAATAATTTTATTACCCTTTGAGCTTCCTAAATTAATCAAGCCAATAACCGAAACCCTAAAGCAATTCCAGCCTTCTGCAAACTTTCTACTACCAATAAGGATATTGATTGGTGAGTTTGGGCTGTCTATATTTTTGAAGGAATAACGCTCAAGATTGGAAATGATAACTTTATCCCGTGGACTCCTTATTATATTATCATTATCTATATCATTGATAAATTTTGCGCCATTACCAACATTAACAATTCCAAAGTATCCACCATTACCATAGGACAGTAAAATTTCATCATCAGTTTCAGGATTACGCGTTAAGGTTAATCTACCTGTAGTTTCTTCATTAAAAAGATATTTATACTTTGTTTTTTCTGCATCCGTCAATTTGGCTAAAAAGTTAACAATGTTCGTAATATCCGAAACCTCGTCATCTTCGTTCTTAGCAGACTTTTCTTTGTTGTTTACCGTATTACCCATAAAGGCAATTAAGGGCGTATCAGGGTGGCGTGTCGCTTTAAAAGCGCTTTTTTGGTAGGTATAGTCTATATCTTTATGAAGCTCAATTTTCTCATTAATGACTGCAAGGTTGTGATGGAGATTATCATCAAAACTTTTTTCCAGAACATCATCACCTACTTGTTGAAAAAAATAATCTTTACCATACCCATCTTTGTAAAACAGGTTGTAATTGTAATCGTAAACTATTGATTTTTCGTAATCTTTTTCTAAAGCACCACTTATGTTGTGAAAAGTAGCTGAATACTCAAACAGAAAGCTGTTCTCTATGTTTAAGCGTTTACGCAAATCCATAAAAGCGCCATCGGTTCCTGTCTTGCCCGTTGTACTTAATCCAATATGCGCTTCATCTACCAATATTAATCTACGGTATGATTTACTTTGAGGAAAATCAAAAAAATCATTTGGCTTATTTAATAATGCTGAAGTAGTATCAATAGTCAATCTGATGGTGTTGCGATACTTACCGTTCAAAAATTCTAAAAACGGTATCAATTCCCGTTCGTGTTGCTCAATTAAATTCACACCTGGGGTTGTCATTATTATTTCAAAATCTCTAAATCCCTTGCAATGTGCTATATATTGGAAGATATTAAGATGCATTATTATCGTCTTTCCGCTACCTGTCGCCATCCAATAGGCTAAACTTTCTTTAGCAAAAACGAAGTCGTGTTCTTCTTTCTTTTGAAGGTATAACTCTGTAAAGTATAAGGCTAATATTTGATAGTAACGTAAACCAACCTCTTCCTGCTGATTGGTTTTTAAATACGCATTATACGTTTTTAAATGCTTTTCTACACTGTTTAAAATAGTGTTATCTAAACCTAAAGTAGTATCATACTGCTCTAATCTGTCTTGATACACCGATTCTCTAAAATCTACGTCTGGATGCGTTAATCCTACTTTACGCAGATAGTTATATAATTTTAACTCCATTGCGTTTATTTATTGATTGAACAAGTCTTTTGAAATGATTTTTAACTCTATGAGTTCTTCTCCAACTTTTAAGTGATTGGCTTTATCCAATTTTAGGGTTGCAAATTCTGCGTTGATTTCTAATGTATGAATACCATCATATTTTGAAGAAATTTCAACCACTTGTTTGCTATCATCTTCATCTATGGAAATATCTCTCCAGATAACTAATACACCATTGTTGGTTTCTACCACTTTATAATATTTATTCTTTATCTCAAAGGTTTTAATAGATTTTACAAAATAACCTTGCAGATAGTTGTAGGTCTCTACAACGTCAATAAATCCTTGCTGCGTAGGTTGCCCATAACTTATTTTATTGTCAAAAGGAGTAAATAAGTTCAAAGTGCTTTCTAAACTATTTTCTTCAGGTTTGTATAGGTATTTAATTGGCAGGTTTTCTGGTAACACCCCTTTGTAAACTTGCAAATTATCAAGTACATCTTCGTATTGTTCTAATACTTGATACTTAAAAATGTGTTTTGGAGAACCGTTGGAGCCATCAGGCTTTTCATTAGTCCATTTATCGGTGTATATAATTTTTTGGGTTCTTGCTTTAGTAACTAAATCAAAATATTTTCCCATTTCAATTAAAATATACTTTCTTTTAGATTTCTCATCTTCTTTATTGAGCATTAGAACAGAATGTCCGGTTGTGCCACTTCCAGCGAAGTAATCAAGGATGATTGAATCATTTTCAGTTGTAGAATAAATACTGTCTCTTACAGTATAAACAGATTTAGGAAAATCAAACTTTTTAGGTCCGACAATATTATTTAGAATTTTAGAACCATAAACATTTGCATTGTATTTTTTATCATCCCATACTGTCTTTAGCCTGAAATAAGATTTTTCATTTTGGATATATTTTACGCCCCCTTTTTCTTTACAAATCAATTGTTCTAATATTTCTTCTACTGACTGCCTTGCGTATCGCCATTTTCTTTCTACTCCATTATCGTCAACAGGATAAACAGCAATGGTATCTTCGTCAATCACAATGTTTTGTGAATTTGGACTATAATCATCAGGGCAAACTTCACCAAATCCTTTGATATTATTTTCACTATCAACAAAAATTGGATAAAAACAGTTTTTCGCTGATTCTCTTTTTGAATCATCACCTCCCCAATCTCTTAAAGATTCAATATTAGATTCATCTCTTTTTACTCTTTTAATATAGTTTCCGTCATTTGGAAACATAAAATAAGCAAACTCATTAGTGTAGGAAAAATTGGACCCTTGGATACCACCAGGATTATGTATAACCGAAATACAAGATTTTTGATACTGAGGAAATTGTTTACTTAGAATCTGACCTAATCTTTCTTGTTCGTTTTCATCAATAGCAGCAATAAAAATGCCTTTGGGAGAAAGTAATGATTTACTGGATTTAATACGATTTTCCATAAAACTCGCCCAACTTGAATGCTTAAAATTGTTTTTATAAATTATTTGCGAAGATTTGGCATTGTAAGGGGGGTCTATATAAATGGTATTAATTTTTGATTTAAACTTCGTGTTTAAAACTTCTATTGCTTGATAATTCTCCGAATTAATTAATAACCCATTGGTAGATTCATCTAAAGCGTCTATTTCCGCAACTATTTTATCTTTAAATGGATTTGTGCCATCGGTTTGTTTAAAACATTTTGTATCCAATACTAACGTTGGGTTTGCTATAATGTCTTTAATAGTTTTGATCTCTAAAGAAAACAAGTTTTGCCATTCTTGTAATTGAGTTTTATTGCCTAATATTTCTTGGTAATATTTTTCGTCTATGTAATCAACGGTTATGCAATATTCATTTTCAACTACTTTTTTCTTTTTGGTAAACAGGTGTTTTTGGAAGTCTTCAATGGCACTCAAAAACTCTATAATACGTGTGCTTACTTTATCAAATGCTTTTGCAATCAGTAAGGTTGTGTTATCCAATTTGCCACTGTAGATACTTTCTAAATCGTCAAAAATGTAATTCTTAACGTATCGGTTTTTCTCGTTGGTTAAAAACTCATTAAGATTTTGGTGAATAAAATAATCAGCATCGTTACCAATGTAAAAACTGTTTAGTTTTTGGTCTAATCTGTAAAGTGATTTTAGCGTGTCGTCTGTAAAATCTTTGGTTTCATCATCCAATAAACGCACACCTCTATCAAAGTTATTTTTTACTTCCTTTTCAATTTTAGCCTTTGCTTGGCGTAAAGCAGACAAACCTTTTATTGCTCCGTTTTGTACTTTATCAAAATCTTTAGTTAGGTCATTGAATACCAGTTTGGTTTTACCATCTTTTTCGTATTCAAGATATTTATCAATATCTGTTTGGTTAAATACTTCGCTGAAAACGGCATTGTAAATTTCTACTTTGGATGTGGAAGCATCAGAGAGGTTGAATATGACTTGGTAAACATCTTCCTTGGAAGTCTTGTCTTTTACTTTTTCAATTCTATCAAATCGGTAATGCTTTAATTGGCTGTCTTTATTGTTGTTTTGACTTGTACTTTCATCTTCGCTGTTTTCATTGGTTTCTAAACGGTATTCTATTTTCTTACCATTTAGATCAAACCTTATAGCGTTGAAGGATGTTCCTGTTTTGATGTATAAACTGCCTTTATGTTTCCAATGAAACATTGTGTCGCTACCATTATAATCGGCTTCGTAAGGCACTTTATATAGGTCTCTACTTCGGTCGTTGTAACCAAAATCACCATTGGAATAATACATTTGGAAAAACCCAAGGATGTGATTGTATATTTTGTCTTTAATCTCGTCTGTTAACCCTTCAGATTTTGATAGGTTAGTAAGGGTTTGTTTAAGAACCTCCTTTTTTTCTTCGTCCTTTTCAAAGTTTAACGCCAACTGTATATCCTCATAATTTGCTTCTGGATCGTTGAGCAAATCTTCCATATTCTTTCCTTTTAGGAAATTATATAGCTCAATAGCATCTGTTTTTTGGCTTTCAAGGTTAACTTCTTTTAAAGTTGCTTCAATGATGGGTGTTAAATCATTCACACCATCGCTATCGATGAAGTCCTCAATATGTTTTCGTTTAAGATTATATATTTTATAAATACCGAAGTCCAAATCGTTTTCATTGAATTGGAACATTTCTTTAAGGAAGTATTTTAAGTTATCGATTGATTTTGACATACTTTACTTTGTAATGGTTGGATTTTGAATAAACCATAAAAATAGAAATCTTTTTCTCCTTAAAGTAATTTGTTCCAATAAAAAAGAGGCAACTTATTAGCTGCCTCTTTGAATTAATGTTAGTTAATTAAATTTCCAATAAAATCCACCAGCAGATTTTCTTTCTTCTCTGCAACATTTAGCAATACAGGATTTATTAACGCCTGTAATCTTTGATGCTTCTGCAATTGACGAGAAAGAATCGAGTAATCTTTTGTTAGAATCATACTGCTTCACCTCCCTAACCCTATTATCTTTAGGTCTCGAGTATTCACCTAATAATTCATAATTCCAATAAGAGCCTTTACACGTCTTAATTTTTCCGAGGCAAGCTGCACTTATGCTTTTCTTATCTGCATTAACTGCATTGGCTGCATCTTGTAATTTATTATAGATGTTTACTAATTTCCCTTCTAAACTATATTGGTAAATGAATTTTTTAAATCCTCCACCAGAATCTTGATTATATCCTTCAACCTGAGAGTTATACTCTATAATGTATTTCTTCTCCTTAGAAGCTAATTCATTTATGCTTTCTGCCGTATCTATCTGTTCCCAAACAAATGCTTCTGGTCCATAGGTGGCAATAGCCTCCTGAAAGTAATGTCCTTGTCCCTGATTTGCCTTCTGCAAATGGTCCCGCTGTCTCTTTTCAACCGTTGAGGTGGTTGAGCCTATATAGACCCAACCATTTTCAACATTTTCTGCTTTGTAGAGTTTATATTTCTCCATTTCCGCTATTTTCTGACACTCGTAATGAACTATATTGACCTCTTTCGGGATTTACAACTTTCCCGTCAGTAACTAAATCCTTTAAATAGGATTTTATTTGTCTATCTTGAATCGGAAGCTCAGATTTGAAATAATCCACCAATTCCATTGTTGAATAAGTCATTGACGGGTTTTGGTCAAAATAACTCAGCATAAAGTCTTTATTTCCAGTGTTCCTTCTTCTATCAGTACGTTCAAGTATTTCCATTTCGTCAACATCAGCTAGGTGATTCAACCAAGTATCATTACCTATTTCAAATTCCTTTACAACCTCATCATCATCTGGGGCATACCTAAAAAATACATTTTTCATATATCTGTTCTTTTTTGACGTACAGTGAATTCCAATTGCAAAATCGGACTCTTGAGCAAAAACGGCACTCCCTTTAATGCTATCCATTATTATTGCATTATCTCCTATTTTGGGAGTGTGATGGATACATATTAGCGTGATTCCTAAACCATAACAAACATCTCTTAATCTCTGCATTATTCCCTCCGCAGTATTACTGTCTTCCAATTTTCCAGGATTCATTCGTGTTACACTGTCAATAAAAACTACTTCTGCCTCAGAACCTCTAATTGCTATTTCAAGATCATTCCAGTTCTCATCCGAGGTAATCCTTTTAGAAAATGTTATTCCCTGTAATCGATAATTATTTTCCAATAATTCCTTTTCATTTTCATCTAAACTGTTGAATTGCTTTTTATTTCTCTCTATTCGATTTAACCAAAACTCCTCTAATCCTACGAATAGAACTTTTTTTGGAATACCATCCAATTCATAACCAAAGAACTCTTTTGCGCCAATAGCAATAGACATTGCTAGGTTTTCACAAAAAATCGTCTTTCCACTTTTACTAGGTCCAAACACTAACCCAAAGGACTTTTCTTTTATCCCACTCCAGAGATATTTAGTCTTTGGTCGAGTTTCATACTCCGCAACCATTTCTTTAAATGTTAGGTAGTTTTTACCTTTTTTTATTTTTTCTTCTTTCATTCTTATCTAACACATCCCCCAAATGTGTTTTTAAATTAATTATTTTTGGTTATTGAGGATATGCTATCATAATGTAAATCAACTTTTGAAAACTTATCGCGAATCTTTTCCATAGTTTGCTTCATTTAAATGGCATTTAACCAATTTTATTTGACGCAAATATAAGTAGAATCACTTGTTTCCGAAGGGGTCAATTTTTTGTACCCGCGGCAATTACAGGCAGTTACAGGGCTTGCGGGTTATATCCGTCAATTGAAAATCTCAAGAAAAACTTTTTTCAGACGTTCATTTGGCTGAATTTTATCCCTACCGTCATCATTTTTAAAATCAGTAAAGTGACGTCTAGATCCTTTTATATTTTTAACCGTGCCTTTATCATCTTTACATTGAAAAGCTCCATCTATTATTCTCCCTAAGTCAGCATCAGTAATCCCAGAAATTATTTTCTTATCTCTCAATAAATGGAAAAAATACTCGACATCTGTTCTACTCCAATTAAATTGAATTTTTCGCTTAATTTCAGGATAAGGATCCTCTATATGTTCAATTAGCAATTCTTCAAGCTCGGTTAAGCTTATTTGTAATGTGGCAATTATTCTTTCATTTACAGAATCATTTGCGTGAATGCTTTCTCTGTAGTTTTTAATTTTGGTTCTGTATAATTTTAGAAATCCACTGAGTTGTTCTTGAGTAAGAATAGCTTTTCGCTCCATCATCATTTTAAAATCGACAAAATACCTATCTCTCATTTTTGAAATTCCCGGTATTAAAAAATCCTTTAAAAAGTCTTTATCTATATATTCCTCATTAATATTAAATTCATCGCGAACTTTCAGCGTTATCTTAAAGTCTTCTAAAGGTTCTTTAATCTCTAAATATTCTCTTCGATCATCATATCCACCAAAATATTCCTGAAGCTTACAATAGCTTTCTTTGGAGAAAAAGTCTGTGTATTGAATTTTATCTAAATTCATTATTATAGATTTAATTATTGCATTCACTACATTAAGTGCACAATATAATTGAAAATGCACTTAATGCAGCTAATGCAATTAGTTAAAAGAGCTCAAATCGTTTTCAGTGGTTTTTTTATAAAGGTGAAACCGTCTCAAAAGCTTTTCATCCAAAATACAGCATAACACCTGTAATATTCAAATACAATTAATCCTCAACAATTATTTCAAAATGATAATAGTAGTATGCCTTTTCACCAACTATAAATACAGTGGTTAATTCTAAGGTTACTTTTACCTCATCTATATAGACGATTGAATTCTTCTTCAATGTGCCAATATCGCCCTTTACAATAGCTTTAAAGGGACATATTAATAACAATAAAGAGTTATTCCAATCAACTACATATAGTTGTTTAGGATGACTATATTTCAAAAATTCTGCTAGTTCATTTTTATTCATATCGGTATTGATTTAAGGAATGAAATGTTTGAAATAGCTATAGTATTAGTTAGATAGTAACCAACTAGGACTATGATTGTGCAGAGAATCTCCCAGGTTATTTATAAGCTCATACGCATTTACATTCCGTTCGAGGTTGTTATCTATATAGCTGGATTTGTTGGCTTCTGTAAATAGATTGTACAAATCCCAAAGATTTATTGAGCCATTTGCTCCTCTTTTAAAGTTGGGACAGCTATAATATTCCCTCACAACATTTGTAACTTGGCTATCAGTAAGACCTATTGGTAAAGCAAGATTGGATTCTGATTTTGGCGCTGAAACATACATTCTCAACTTTCCAACCAAATGTGCAAATTGTGTTTCCGTAAGGCTGTAATTACCGATGTTGGACATTTCTTCAATATGCTTTTGCTGATTGTAACCTGAAACCAAATTATTAATTTGATCTCCCAAATCCATAATTGAACCTATGCGTATTTCATTTGAGAACCCATCGGTGCTGATGCATAAATTGGTGCATACCTTATTATTGAAACCAATAAAAACCTTGAATTTCTCCAATGACTTTTTGCCATAAAGATTTTCTTGACTGTAGGATCTTACCCCGCCTATTGTTAAACTTAGAAGGCTATTATTAATTTTCTGAGTCATTTCGGGAACCTCTATTACAAAAGCACATCTTTCATAATAGATGGTTTTTTCTTGTTCCAATAATTCCTTTGCTGGTTTTCCAATGGCTGAAGGTATTCTTCCTTTTACAATATGACTTATCCTTATTTCAGGCTCTGCAATCTTCTGATTTGGAAATAAAGATTTAGCAACCTCCATTGTCCTATCAATAAATTGAAAATGACTGATGGTGCTTTCGTTATCTTTCGAGAAAACTGGAATAATGCATTCATTCTTTAGATGTTTAAGAGAGACCTTCTGTGTATTAGCCTCAATAAAATTATTGGATTTGGTGTTTATTATTTCGATTTCCTCTTGAATCATTTCTAAAGGATTATTATTAGCTATTAGTTGCATCTGTTTCAGTTATTTGTGGTTTAACAATGTTTTCTTTTTGTACTATTTGGGAGCCTGCTTCAATCTCCTCTTTTCTTTTTAAGATTTCAGAATGGATTTGTTTTTGAAGGCTTGGATATTTCTTAAAAATTTCACGTAGTCCTTCTACAGTATTACAATCTTCAATTTCTTTAAAAGCAATTTCAATTGAAACTCCTTCATTACACCATTGGATTAATTTCCTGCCAGTTCCTTTGTTAATAATAAATTCAGGTTTATCCATAAAAAGACCTGTTCTATCTTTTGATGCGCTGGCAAGATGCTTATCATTGATTAGCTCAAAATTTACCGTAAGTTCGTATTCAAAGCCTTCTCTAGTGATTTCCTTAGTGCCGTGCTTAACCACCTTTGTGCGTCCATTCATATCACTATCAAGTGAGTAATCTACTTTTCTTCTTGCAGTGGTTATAATATGAAGTGTTGATTGCAAGATAGCATCAATGAAAGCTTGATGTCTTGGACTTACTTTTGCCCAATCTTGAAATCTACCCCCTAAACTTTCGTGTATTTGAAGACAGCCTCCTTTACCATTCCATTCGTGGGAAATGCTGTCTATAATCAATACCTCAATAGAAGCATTCTCACAGACTTTAATAGCCTCAATGTAGCGTTCTGGACTATATGGCTCATCTAACGTTAGGACATTATAATCCCCTAAATGCGAGTATAGACTTGCGCTATTATTTTCTGTATCAATTATTGCAATTTTAGTCCAATCATTGGTAATTCCAAATGCAAGTAATAATGAGCTATAGGATTTGCCATAGCCACTTGGACCACTCAATCCTAACCTCAACTTTACTTGATGGCGTTGTGCTTGTTTTAGTTTCATAATTTTAAAAATTAGATATTATACTTTATTTGATTATTTCGTTTCATTTTTAAATAAAAAAAAGGACCTCCATTTCTGGAAGTCCTTCTGTTTAATAAGTCAATCTGTTGTTATACGACTAACTCCTGTTCTATTACATTATCTGCAACAATCTTTTCTTCATCACTAA
>Ga0209491_10001559_pt1 | contig 44020 bp, 29 predicted proteins | sample BON02_FD_187213 | JGI IMG/M metagenome (GOLD analysis project Ga0209491, IMG submission 187213) | Freshwater microbial communities from Lake Bonney liftoff mats and glacier meltwater in Antarctica - BON-02 (SPAdes) (version 2) | ecosystem: Environmental > Aquatic > Freshwater > Ice > Glacier...
TGGCGAAGAGGCTCGCGCAGAGCACGAGAAAGAGGACAACAATAGCGCAACCGGACTTTTTCATAATTCGGCGAGGAGAGTGCCGGAAAGTGCGAGCGGTCACAAGTGCGGATTCGTCCCGTGTCGGCAACGGTTCAAAACTATCTCCCCGGTGTCATTTCATTTGAGTCAATTCGCGAGTATTGCGAGGACGACGAGGATGGAGTTTGATTCGGTGATTCCGTTGGGAAAAAAATCGTTGATTTTTAGGATTTCTTGTCAGATCCACTGATCGATTTCGCAGAGGAAGCGGCATTATTTTTCTGAGGAATGGTAAAAGCTAAAATGCCTTTGGAGACAAGCGTGCGAAGGAAAGTGAATAACGCCTTCTCACTCTCCTGAGGATCCAATTTGTAGGACTTGGAGAAAAGTCGCAGAAGATCCTCCACAGTATTTTTCCCATCGCACCAGCGCACAATTTTCAACCCGAACGCGTCTAGTTCAAACTCCTTTTTTACTGTGGGAGGAAGCCGCAATATTTTCCTCTGCATCGGGCGGGTGGGCACGGCGACGACCAAACGCATTCCTCCCCCTTCGAGAGGGATCTCCTCCAATAATGCAGGAATGATGGGAACCGCTTTTAGAGATTGGTCGCGCGTGATTTTACTCATTTCATATCAAACTACGCAGGATGCTCTCCCTGGTCGATTCAATCCGCTGCACGGGTGCGGCGATTTGCATCCAGATTAACCGGTCTCCCTCATTCCAATGGTGGAGACTGACTTCCGAATAATCCGGAATGCGGAAGGCAAACGGACGAAGCACGGTTCGAAGAATAAAGTGCAGCTTTGCCTTCTGCATCAACCCGGGCCACAGCGCGCTGTTTATCGAGAATTCACAAGACACGATTTTCCTTTTTAACCGATACGCACCTTTCCGCCTTTCCAATAGTTGCTTGAGCCATTTTTCCATTGGCTGTCGGGAAAGCGCCAATGAGGCGGGATAGGCAAAGCGGAGAAAGAGTCTATGGCGGGTTCCCCATACCGAAGGATCGTAGAAGACCAAATCCATATCCCCGAGGTTCAACGTGGCAGAATGAAGGCGGAAGCCGGCCGGGATGGAAAAATCCAATTCAAAAAACTTCCACCGGCTCTGAGTCTCCAATGGTTGATCCCTCCACAAGAGAAGGCAGGCGGTCATTTGCTTCACCTCGGTCTTACTTCCTTCGTGGTAAACCCATTGCAGCATCCGATGACTAACCTGACAGTAACCCACTGAAAATATTTTCCCGTCATGATGGATACTTGCGACCACCTCAAACCCTGGCAGTGAGCAAATCCGCACTTCCGGAGACTGCGGCCGATTTTTCCCCGCATTGACAAGTTTCAGCAGAAACTTGCGAACATAACTTTCCGAGTCCAATCCACGGCGGGTCACCCACACCCAGGAGAGTTCAAGCCGGGGTTTCTCCTGATCCCCCAGCACCAAAACGCCTTTTGAATAATTTCCTGCAACATGGAAAAACTTCCATACGGAAGGAACGGAAAACCACCAGTTGCACCAGCCCACCTCAAAGGGATCTGGAGGCCTTGGTGCATGTTTTTTAATCATCGGACGCGGGAAACACGAATGTGATATGGATCAGGGACCCGTGCGATTGAGATCAATGCCCGGCGAAAAGTCGTAACCCATTCCGAGCAAAAGCCAAATAAAGATCGCCAGGATTTCCCCGAAAATCAGACCGATAAAGATGGGTTTAATCCGATCAAAAGTCGATTTCCCGCCATATTTGACGCAGATGGATTTGATGATCCATCCAATAAAAAAGCTGAACCAGATACTGGAGAGCAGGGGGTTAAACAACAGGATAAAGCCGATGGGGTGGGGGAACCAGAAAATGCTTTTTCGGATAAAAAGACTCAGGCAAAGCCAGGCCGCACCGATCAACACCCAGACTCCATTGGCATCGAATGCGGCACGGGTATCCACAATGAGATTGCGGGCGGCGTTCAAGTTGCCAACAGGCATGTAGTTAAAGAACCAGGCGTTCATTTGCTGACCGCCACGTTCGTGCGCCAGAAAGATCATGAACGCAATCGAAAACAAGGCGGATACAACGATGCAAAGAATCATGTTCAAATGGAAAAAGCGCCGACCGCTTCCATTATCTTTTTCGATCTTCGCTGTATTCATCAGATTCGGTGCAACGAAGGTCTTCAAATCCATGAAGAATATCGAGTAAATCGGGAGAAGCGGTGCAATCAACGATGCGGGAATAATTTTTCCCAATCCAAAAACACTGAAAGCATGGAAAAAACCGAAATTGGCCTGGAACACATAGATCCCGGTCTCCGCAACAATGCGCATCATCCCGATTGTGAATAAGGTAAAGAAAAGCACAAAAGCCAAAGCCCAGACAAGGGTGATTTGGTTCCAAAGCAGCCACACCACGACTACGCAAATAAAAAATGCAAGCCAGATGACCGGGGCAAGGATTTTGAGTTTTTCTCGAGCAGGCTTTCCGGATGAAAGCTGGAAATACTCATTGAGGGATCGGAAAAGACTGACCGCTGCCAGTGCCAAGAGAGCTCCGCCCCCTTGAGCCGTCAGAAAATTGGCGGTTGATGTGAAATCCGAAGGGAAATCACTGAAATTTTGCGCCACCCCGATCCACACGGCAACCAGGACCATAAACTGCCCGATCAGATAGTAGGACCAGGTGGAAAAGCTGATTTGGGTGGGTAACAGAAAGGCAATTCCAATCGCCGTAAAGATAATCAAAAACCGAATCGATTGTGAGGAACCGCCAATTCCTTGAATCCAGCTTCCCGCGACAATCCCTGAGAAATCGGAGGCCGAAAGACCGAGCATGATTTTGAAATTACCCAGGATCCACCCTCCTCCGACTCCTGCATTCCAACTGAGGACCAGGGCACTGAGCGCAAACCCGCCCCAAAACATGGGGTTTCGCAAAATACGCGGTATGGCGGAGCGATCGGAATCCGAGGGGAGAATGGCTTCGGGAAGCTGGGCCAGAGGAAAGTTTAATTTTTCCCGGTCCGCCCAAAATCGCAGGAACACCCAGGCCAGGCTGTAGAAAATGCCGATACAGCCAAATAGAAAAATCAGCCAGTAGAAAACCGGAGAAGCCCAGGCGCCCCACGGAATTTGCTGAAAAACTTGCCCATAATATGTAAGAAGCTCTCCGAATTGCGCCCCCTGCGGCGGGGCGGCAAGAACAACCCCTTCACGGAACACCTGAATCAACGATGTGTCTTGAAAGTATAGGCTGGGGTTGAGAAGCGGCTTGTCGGGATTCGTCAGCTGCTCCTGCCATCCGGATTGTGGCGTGTTCCATTCAGGATTCCAGGGGGCGGGGATCAATGGTACAAGGTGCGCGGCAAGTCCAAAAGTGGAAAAGGACGAGGTTACGAACATCGCTGTAAACAGGCAAATCAACTCGATCCGATTCATCCGTGAAGAAGTCCGGGCCTTGCGGCTGAACACCTCCAACAAGGGATTGACCAATAAAACCAACACCATGAGCACGGCAAAACTAACGACGGGAATCAATGTCGATGTAATGACCACATCGAACACGTTGTCCCCAAGAATCGTCAGTGCCGCCTGGACGATACAAAAGATCAAGGAAAGCGGGAGAATCCACCAACGGATTCTGTTGGCAGGGACACTCTGCGCCTCCTTGACCTCAGAAGATCCGGAAGGAAACTCATCGTTTCTTTCCGCGGGAGGAAGTTTTTCGAGATCGACGCGTTTGTAAGGAAACTCAGTCATGGGAAAATATCAAAATCCAGATGTGGACATACTGCTTGAAATCAAGACCAAGGCAACGGCTGCCATTCCAACCAAGCCGATGCCAGCTGCGAAACCGGCAAAGACGATCATGATGTAGCGCTTGTAATTTTGGTGTCCAAATTTTCGTTGTAAATAGAATCTGCCAACCAAAGCGCCAATTAATTCGAGAAAGATTCCTCCGGGCGTGGTTTGATTCAGTCCGCGAACCGCGCCAAAAACTAAAAATGTAGGCAGGTTTAAGAAGGAAAGGAACATAAAAGCTAAGGTTCCGCCAACGAGTCCATAGGTAAGGACATTAAACTTGATGGCTTCCATAAATGGACTGGAACCTTCCATCGTTGAAGTGGCAATCAGGCTGAAATTGAGTGCCTGCAATCGCCACACCTGCTCGGTGAATGGATAATTCTCGCTCGGAATCGGGGCCAATCGCCAGATCAACTCGCAAAACAGGAGCGAGGAAATCAACAAAATGGGGATGGCGAGCAGCTCAACCTTGATGATCCCAATCAGTCTGGTGCCTGTAAGTTCCAGAATTCGAAACTCCCGGACAGAGGTCGAGTAATCATTCATCGGAATCGGAGCGAACCAGATTTCGGCTCCCCGGTAGCCTGAAAGGATATATGCTGCCTGTTGCACCATCGGGATGGAAACGTGTTGACCCACCATGCCCTCCAACTTGGCATTCACGTAACTAATGATGGGCTGATAAAGAAAGGCGAAACCAAGGAAAAACTGCCATGGAAAACGCCCCCTGCCGGTCTCCGGATCTCCGGGCATCAGCCATAGGCAGACTAAGATATACGTAAGGGTACTTCCGACATAAATTGCCAGGGAGATGACCGCGGAAAGGTCCCCTCGATTTTTGTTCTGCGAGAAGAGCTCCCGCATGCCGTTCCGAAACCCTCCCTCACTGTTCTCCTTATTTTTCCTGCCGGACAGGTTCAGGACAATCCCCTTGAGAATCGGGTATAGACTGACCAAAAAGATGCTGAGGGCAATTCCGATGGAAAAACTCAGATAGAAATCGATCTGGTTGCTGTACATCGTATCCACAACACCCATCCCTGGCTGCCAGGTGGTCAGCATCCCCGAGCCGTAGAGGAAAGGATTCAGAATCCATGTTGCCATGAGCCCGATAAAGCCACCGATCACAGCCCAAAAAGGTAGAACCATGCCCAGCAGAACCAGTGTGGCGTCAAACATGATGTTCAACGGCACAGCGGGGAGAAACTCCGGCGTGCTAAGCGCCGGGGTGAAATCCAGCCAGGGAATCGGAATGATCTGAATCGATTTTCCGAAGAAAGCCCCAGTGACTGTGGGAACCCCTACGTAAATCAAACCGAAGCCCATTCCCAAAACTCCACCCAGGGAAAAACATCGCCACCTCCACCGTTCCTTGCTGTTCCTGGCTTCTGCGAGAGCGGAAATACCTAATGCGCCTACAGGAGCCATTGGGAAAGGAAGCTTTTCGACATGGGCAGTCAGTCGGTAGAGCGTATAGCCCAGACCGAAGTGGTCGATTCGCTGAACCAGCATAAGCCCGCTGATAAAGAGAATCGGCCCCAACCAGGCCTTTGTAAAAAATGTTCTTCCGGCTGCCTCGATTACTTCGGGCTGTGGAGCAACCCACCATGGAATCTCCTGTGCGACCCCCATGCTGATTGCTGCCTGGGACTGGACCAAATACTGATTCCAAAGCAATTGACTGAGAATCCCCCCCTGCAGGAGACCTCCGCTCAAGGCGATCCCCGTCATGTAGTATAAAAGGAAGACTTCCTGGACGCGGAGATCCTTCATCGACTGACGCGCCACTTCAGCAAACAGAATCACCGTGACCCATTGCGCGGCAGGTCCCATCCCGGTCCCCATGAAGAGAGAGAGGTAGATGGAACCCGGCACCATGACGAAGCCCAGAAAAAGGGCCGCAAAAAACATCTTGGGGCCGAAGCCATCATCGAACTTATCCGGGGGCTGAATCAGATCCCGATATTGTTGGATTTCTTTATCTTGTTCCGGCTTTCCCATGAGTCTTGGCTAGGTTTTGCAAATTATCCCGATTGATTGTGGTTTTAAGCATCGTCAGCAGGCCCGACGACCTCAAGGTGGGCTGAATTACGAAAAAGGGCCTCTCCCGCCACGAAATAAGATTCCTGAATTTCCGGACGTTGGGAACGCCAAGTGAGAAGGCGTTTCCGCAATGCTTCCAGGAAGGGCTGATTTACCGTTGTCCAGCTGTGAACTTCTCCGCTCTCTCTGGTCAGATGCACGGAGAGCATGTAGGCTTTCACTCTTTGATCGTAATCGGCATAAATTTCCATTTTTTGATTCACACCAAGATCAAAAGGAATCGGCGTAATGTCATAAACCATCGCCAGTGCTTCATGCGGCTGATCACCCTGAGCCTCCGCAGAATCCCCGGTGCCTGTTTTTGAGGGAACACGACCCACCACCCGCAAAGCCGCGAGGAATTTGCCGGTGGACGCCTCGGAGTTTTGCTTCATGAACTCGTGGAGATACGCACAAACCGCGAAGATTCTTCGGGCATCATAGCTGAAAGGAAAGCGGAGGTGGATTTGATCTCCCTCAGGCTGAGGCAGGCACCACCTTCTTTGGCCGCTGGGCACCGCAGCCTTGGCTGCCATACTCGCAGGATACAAGGTGGAGAGCATGACTGTGGCAATGGTCAAAAATATGACCACCATGACACTCAGAGAGGAGTAGTTCAGATTCAGGTCAATAAATTGGCCCAGCCCAACACTCATCAACTGGCCGATAAAATACCCCGCAACAGAGCCGACAAGTCCAAAAACCAACGCCTCTGCCAGGAAAAAAATCATCACATGGGTGGGGTTCAGACCGATCGCATTGTAGATGGAGATTTCTTTTTTCCGCTCCATCACGGAACCCAGCATTGTGTTCAGGATGATGGTAGCCGCCAAAATGACGGGGATGGCGATTTTCAGAACCCCGCCGATCTCTGCCGAACTACTTGAAGCCAAAGCATATTCACCGGAATCCAAGGGCGAAAGTGATTCTTCCCTCATTACCGGCTCTGTAAGCCCGACCCCCAGATAAGCCTGCTGGTAGCGGAGAAACTTTTGGATATCAGACCACATTCTCTGCACCAGCTCAGAAGGAGACTCACCCTCGGCTTCCTTGTATTTGACTCCCAGCACGCGATTCTCCGCACCTCCGATGGAACGCGCAATATCCACGGGAAGAAAAATGACATCAACCCCGGAGGCAACCTGCACTCCCGGCGATTCCGTAATATCGCCAGCCGATGTGGATTCCGCACTGTCAGTCAACACCGCAGTGGCCTCAAGCTTGAGGGGAAGAAATGGAAGCTTTCGTAGATCACGAAGTTCTCCGATGGAGTCATCCTCAAAAATCCCCACCAATTTCAAATCCATCCCGTTAATTTGAAATACTTGCGAGGAAAAATTATCCTCAGAAATGCCAAGCAGAGCTGCGGCACGTCTGCTGATCATCATCTCTTTCGCATCGTTAGCGCTAAACCAACGGCTTCCTTCCAAAAGATATTCTTTATCCTCCAAACGGGTAATAAAGTCGCGTTCTCCTGTCTCCAGCCCTAAAAGCAAAGGAACCTCGAGGCTGTCGATAGATGCTCCGGGGACTGGATTTTCCGGATGAAAGTAATAAGACAAATATCCTCCGAACTCATCCTGACGCGATGACCATGTCCGCAAAATCGTCTCCGCCCGGTCCGCAAAATGCGATCGGAGCCTGCTGACCTGCATGGGACTAATCGGGGCAAGGCCCGGTCTCACAAAAGTAAATCCGTTGTAAGGAGCCTCTGCGCCAACTTTCAGCCGCAACGGCTCTCCGCCTTCCTTGACGCTGATGACAGACAAAATGGTAAACGTAACCAGCACGATGGTGGCGCAGGTAAGAGTCGTGCGGATCCGCCGCTTTTTCATGTTGTTGACTCCCACCATGAATGCAGCACCCACCAAACGTCCCTGGGGAGCATCCGCAGTTTCAGAAAGCTGCATCTGCTCCACCGCTTGATTCATGGCGGCATTGAACTTGCCAAGAATCACAGAGCCAACAAACAGGGCCAGACCCAGAATGACAAATGCCAGGATAATGATTTGTGGACGATCTCCCACCGCAAATGCGGGTTGGATAAAATAGAGTAAGACCGCAAAAAACGCGAAAACGCCCATGAACAGGAAAAGCTGCCTGTTGAAATCGCTGAAGGGCGATAGAAGTTTAACGAGGAAAAAACAGAACGGGACAATCAAGGCCAAGAGAATCACCACCGCGACGACAAGATCATGGATGATATTGATGGTCAGCGTGTAGGTGCGGAATCCAAGGCCTCGTGCAATTTCAGCAAGAAGTCTGCGGTTGCCCTCCGAAGTTTCTACTGCCGCCTCTTCGATCACGGAAACGGTTTCTTCGTTCAGACGATCACCCGCATCGGAAGTGACCCCCTTGGAGGCGAGTAAGGCCAACCGTGACGATGCAAGCGACTGATAATCATTGGCCATGATCCATGGCAGGTCCCGGACAGCCGGGATGCCACTGGGGAAACCTTCACCACTCAAATTGTCAGGAGTTGTCTTGATGGCGAAAATATTCCCTGACCGAATTTTAAAGGGCATGTCGGGTTCCACGAAGACACTCAAGGTCCCATCGAACGGAAGCGGGATTTTTTTATTCCCGGCAAAAGGCTCCGTGCCGACAATGGAGTAGTGCCGGGGGCGTGAGTCGGTTCTTGCATCCAAAATTTCCACATTGGGAACAGGCTCGAAAGTCAACGGGTTGTTGAATCCATAAAAATCTGTTTTTTGGGATTCAAAGGTCACCAGGGACCGATGGGTGAACATTTCACGTACGGTCAGATCAATGGTTGAGGCAAAACGCCCTTCATTCTCACCAAAATCCAATGCGGCGATGGTCTTACGGAAATCCTCATTAAACCCAAAGGCAAGAACTGAGGACCTCTTCCAGAGCTCCCCCCGCACCGTGAGGCGGCCGAAGTCGTCTGCCATTAAAATTGGAAACCTGCGAACCTGTCCGAAATAGGACAAAGCTTCGCTTTCCGCGAACGAAAACGGGTATCCCAGAACGAGCGCATTGGGAAGAAGGGTTTGTGGAATGCCCACAGAAAAACGGTCCATCTGCCTGACGGTCAGTTCCACAGACACGGGAGAGGGCGTTCCCCTAAGTTGCATCGTGGAAGGCAGCTGATCACTCTTCGTGAGCCGGCAAAGCATCTCCGTAACATTTCCCAATTGCCGCTCGAACACATCTCGATCAATCCTTTCCAAAGTATCATCTGGAGTGAATAAAACCGGCCTGAGATCGGCAACCGAGGTGATCGTCACGCTGCCCTGTGCGAATTGATGGAAGGAGGAGGATGCAAATGATTGTTTCAGACCGAGATGGGTGCGCCAACCGTCACTGCCTCCCGTCAAAAATGTGTCCCGTAGGAACGGTGGTTGGTTTTGTTTCGAAGAAATCTCTCCGGCAATCTCAAGGGCCAATCTCGCAAAGCGCCGGGTTCGATCTGCCGCGGCACGGCTAAAACGATCCACACCCCTCGGATTCAGAACTCTGGATTCTCCAATGAAAAACATTCCCAGCTCTTTACTTCCCAGGCCCAGGTCCAAATGAATTCCTACCACCGACGGCAGAGGAGGCGCTGCCGCATCAAGAAAATCCAGCCAGCTTGATATTCTCTCGGGTAGAACCCCGCTGGAAAGCAACGCACGCACCGAAAGATTGTCTAAAATGATACGCCTTTCTTCATCCAGCAGCACTGCTTCACGGGCACTAATCTTCGAGAGTAAACCAAAAATCTCCGCAAGTGTCTGGACCTGGCCGGGATTCAATTGGGAAAACTCGGTCCGATGACCAAAACGATTAAACAGGCCCAGCAAGGCGATGACATCTGTCACCTCGTTCGAAGATTCCTTCATCCGGCTTTCCATCTGAATGCGCTCCAGGCCCGGTAAATCAGATTGTTGCAACTGGAAAGTGAGCAGGTTTTGCTCTCCACGAAGAGAGTTCCGCAGCATCGTCAGATGGTTGACGATGGTTTCTTTTACCGTGTAACTCCGGCCGCCGACCCGCTCAATGGAGCTTCGCATATACTCCAGGAGTCTGGCATCGGGTTTCTGACTATACACTTTGGCAACCAGAAGCTTCTGCGCATAGAGATAATCCAAACGATCCAGTTCTTGCGCAAAGGCACTGGAGGGGGTGAAGGCAAAGCTGCTGAAGGTATATTCTCCGTTGAGAGCGTTGCTGTGGTCATTGACCACGCTCACCAAAATAGGATGAAGCGGAGGATCTTTGAGCAGCCTGTCCAATAGATCAGGGATAGCCGCGAGATTGGCAGTGCTCTCCGCTCCAGCAGAAAGTTCGGGAACGACAGAGGCTGCATCCTTGAATGTTTGAATATGAACAAGTCCGGACAGGTCATCAGGGTCTTTACCGGGAATGTAGAGCCAATCGGTATAAATCGGAGTGCGCTTCCACTTAGCAGGCTGCTCATTAAAACTCAATAATTGCCCATTCGCATTCCCTTGCTCCCACCCGACGCCAACAAGCCGGTCCAAAGCGGGCCTGGGAAGATAAAAACGAGGAATGGAAAGGGGCGTATTGCTGATTTTCAGGAAGGCTTGTTGAGTGGAGAGACTGCGCCCCTCCGCAGGCTCAAGAAAAACAACCGCTTCCGCTCCCATCTCCACCGCCTGAACCCAATTGCTGCCGGAATTAAATTCCAGGAAAACCACGGTTCCCTTCAAATTTCCGACTCTCAATTCTTCAAAGCTTCCGGTGCCTCCGTAAAAAAACGGCAATTGAATCTCCGGGGACTGGAAGTTGCCCGGATCGGTTAGATTGGGCGCAAGCTGGTATATCTTTTCACTTTGCCCGCCGGTTTGGATCGAATACTCCCCCGGAATGTAGGCAGCTGTGTAACTGCGGATTCTCCCGCGTTGCCAAATCCCACGGTTGGCGGCAGCCGCTTCGGTGCGATATCCAAAAAAGGATTCGATGGCACGCGTAAAACCCGATGCAGCTCCGGAGCCACTGGCTCCCCCGGCTACCAGGCTCGTCGCCGCGGAGTTCACCGCGATTGTTGAAATGAAGGCAAGGAGCACCGTTGCCACGCCTGCCAGCCAGAGCAGGGAAGTTCTGCGTTGGAACCACCAGGCAATCAATAGGAGGGCCAAAACACCGATAAGGAGGAATATTACCGGAAGGGGGCTCCTGGCGATTGCTGTCGAAAACGACGCCCGTGTGGCGACCAATTCCTCTTCCACGTCCGCTTGTTCGCCGGAGGAAAACAAAGAGGGTGAAACCTCTTCCAAATATATGCTGTTGCGGCTCTGAAGGATCTTGCCGATGGAACTGTCCCACGCAGATTGGGAGGAAAGGTGGTCTTCCCGACTTCCCCCTCCGCTTCGTTCCACAAAGGTTTGAAACGTATTTTCCACCCACCGGTCCACCCATTCGTTGCCAGGCTGGCCCACCTGCCGAGCCGGAGCCTGGGCTGCAAATGTCTCCATGAGCTGCCATCCCCGCGCCTCTTGAGCAAGCTCCTCGGAGAACACGGATCCCGCCAGAAATATCAAAAGAACCAGTGCCGTTCTCATCACTCTTTTTCCTCCTGAATGACTCCGATACGAATATCGAGATTCTCGCGTCGCTCAACCCGCTCGATCAATCCATCGCGAATCCATGTGACCCGGTCGCAAATGTTGAGCATCTTATGATCGTGTGTCGCGCTGATGATGGTTACGTTCATTTCCGTCGAGAGTTCTTTCAAAATCGTTATGATTTCCTCGCCCGTTTTCAGGTCAAGGTTGGCCGTGGGCTCATCGGCAAGAACGATTGCCGGACTGTTTGCGAGAGCCCGGGCGATGGCCACCCTCTGCTGCTGCCCGCCGGACATCCGTCCCGGCTGGTGGTTCCACCGCTCCCCGAGCCCGACGCGCTTGAGCAATTCATAGGCTTTCTCCATTGCATCGTCGGGATCCGCATTGGCGAAAGTCATCGGCATTAACACATTTTCGAGTGCCGTCAATGTCGGCAGCAGGTTGAAGCTTTGGAAAATGTATCCAATCTTACGGCAGCGCAGCCAAGCCAGCTCATAACTGTCGAGAGAAGCGATATCGACCTCATCGATAAATACCATTCCCTCCGTCGGTTTATCCAGACCACCAACCATGTTGAAAAAGGTGCTTTTCCCCGATCCTGAAGGACCCATGATCGCCATGTATTCACCCCGGAATATGTCCAGATCCACTCCCCGGAGGGCATGGGTTTCCACGTCTCCCATGCGATATACTTTTCGTACGTCGAGGGCGCGCACCACAATATCCCTCTCAAATGCGTTGGGCGAAGAAGATGAATCAGAGCTTGGAGTTTCAGTATTCATCATTCCTCAATCCGTAGTGCATCCACCGGGTTCATTCGTGCTGCGAGGATGGCAGGGTAAGCCGTTCCTGCGATGGCGAGCAGGATCCCCGCGATGAGAGAGTACATCATCACATCGATGCCCTGAATCAATGGAAACGCCTGCAAGCCGAATCCTCCGAACTGACCCAAAGCACTGGCTAGAACCACTAAGGAACCCAAAATAATCCCTAAAAAAGCTCCGCTGACGCCGAGAAATGCGGATTCCAACAGAAAGATTTTTACGACAAGACCATCCGGTGCGCCCAGGCACTTCATGGTTCCAATTTCGCGGAAACGTTCGGTGACACTCATCAGCATCGCATTGGCAATCCCGACGGTGCAGAGCAGAAGTGCCATCACGATAATCCAGGTATCGGAGTTTGTACCAGTAATTGCTGTATCGGGATTTATTCCGGCTTTGCTCAGGCGTGTGACGAGTTCAGCGCCGGATCGGACAGCTTTTTCTTTGGAAAGTACCGGCGCCAGAACTTCCAGCGAAGCGGAAGTTTCCGGATGGGCTCTCAAAACCTCAATAAGGAATTGCGCTTGCTCATATTGGGCAGAAGACCATGCGGAAGAGTTTCGGAATGTCGGGAGAAGCCGGGCCGCCTGTTTTTTAAAAAAATCTTTGGCGGAATCGAACTGTTGCGTTGTCATCTCCCTGCGGTTCGGGCTTTCAACCCAGATTCGTAAATCCAATTCCTGCTGAAGAAGTTCCAGCTCTTCCGGCGGTGTGGATGGAATGCCCTGCCGGTCCTGTTGGATTTTTTTGAGATCGTCGCTGAATCTTGGCAGCCAGAGAGGCAGCCAGCGGATAGGCTCTTGGGAAATACCCGCAGAAAGATCCGATTTCGCCAGAGCACCCAGGGCGGAGCTGATTTCGGCCCGATTCGGAGCTGGAGTTTCCGTAAGAGAAATCGCGAGCTGAGCCAAGTTCCTGCTTAATTTGCTGTTCAGGCCAGTGTAGGTGAGAAATGCGATGGCCAGCACCACCGTAACCATCGTGACCACAGAGCGGGAAAGACGAACCCGGAGTCCTGCCACCACGAGAGAGAGAACGACCCGGTTTGGCAAGGGAGCCCAGCCTTGTTTTAACTCAATGCTTAAGTCCCCGCCGTGCTGCGCAACGATTTGCTCCATGGAAGCCAGAGGCTTTTCGCCATTATTTGGGTTCAGGTTATCCATGCGATCAGATATTTCCGATACTCCCCACCTCGATGTGCAAATCTTCGCGCAGCTCAATCTTATCGATGGCCCCGTCGCGAATCGTCACGACCCGGTCGGAAACATTGAGCATCTTGTGATCATGTGTGGCAGAAATGATGGTGACTCCACGCTCCCTGCTTAAATTGCTGAGACGTTCGATAATTTCGGACCCGGTGCGTGTATCCAGATTTCCTGTGGGTTCATCGGCAAGGATGATTCCTGGATCATTGGCAAAGGAGCGTGCGATGGCCACCCGCTGCTGCTGCCCTCCGGAGAGCTCGTCCGGGCGATGGTGCATGCGTTCCCCGAGACCCACTGCATCGAGAAGCTCTGCGGCCTTGGCATTTGCCTGGGAGGGAGATTTCCCGCCAATCAAAAGTGGAAGAGCAACATTCTGCAAAGCGGTCATCGCAGGGATTAGATTATAGGTTTGGAAAATATACCCGATACAACGGTTTCTAAGCCTCGCCTGTTCGACCCGGTTTAATTTCGCAATTTCCACGCCCTGAATCACCACTTCGCCCTCTGAAGGAAGATCCAGGCCTCCAATCATATTAAACAGAGTGCTTTTACCAGATCCCGAGGGCCCCATGATCGAGAGATACTCGCCTTCGTAGATATCCAGTGAAATTCCTTTAAGCGCGTGAACGGTTTCATTTCCCGCCCGGTAAACCCGTTTGACGTTGCGGACTGATACAACCCGTGTTCTTGTCGGGCAGAAATCAGTCATGGACGGGCGTTCGTCGATAGCACTCCGTGCATGGCATGCATATCCCATCGGTCTCGCTTGTCGCGATGGCCATTTCCGACGTCGGTGATATGGCGAAGGCTGCCGGCTCAATCCAACTTCGCCGCGAAGAGGGAACAGAGCCCTGCAACTGCGGCCTTTTGGCACGGCGGAATCCAATGATACCGAAAGCTCCGAGCAAAAGCATCTAGGCGGGGGTTATTTCAGGAACCTCGGCAATATCGGAAATCGCATAATCATTTCCGACAAACCCCGCCGTGCCTCCGGGGTCCAACTTCATCGCGAAGAGGGAACAGAGCCCTGCAAGCGCCGCCTTCTGTTGCCGCGCAATCCCGTAATGGCCAACCCGCCGAGCAACAGCATCCAGGCGGTGGTTGGTTCAGGAACCGCGTCAATATTGGAAATCACATAGTTCTCTCCGATAAACCCCGCCGTACCTCCGGTGGCCATTCCCAGCCACTGGATGCTATCGAAGGCGCCGCTTCCATCCGTGGAAGTGAAAAGCACGAAGCTATCCGCATTTGAGGGGGCGTAATTGAAGTTCAAGCGCAGTGTTCCATTGACGACCAGGGCGCCATTGACCTCTACCTGATCTGCCAGGGCGAGGCTGTCAAAATCCATCGAGGTGGTTGCAAAATCGGTCATCGCCAGTTTGACCGGCGTGCCCGATACACCGAGCGTCAACTTCCCGATCGCGCTTCCAGCAAGAGTGTCGCCCGGCAGAAGTTCCCCGCTCAGATTGACCTGATTATTCGCCGACCCGACCCGACCCAACACCGAGCCCGTGCCCATCAATCTGGCGCCGTCATTGGCCGAAGAGATGGTGGTGCCGATATTAGTCGTCACGTTTGAAACGGAGCCGCCCGTTCCCACATACACCGTGCCGTCATTCCACACCTGCAATATACCAAAAGCCGAGGTGCCCTTGTACTGTCCCCCATTTGTCACCGACATCACTCCGGTCCCGACGGGGCCCGCGCCTGATCCTCCCACGTAGCCGCGAAGCGATGTCGTGTAACTGGAACCCGTGCCGTCGATTGAGAGTGTTCCGCTGCTTCCAGAGCCTTGACCAAGCAGAATCTCCTCTTGACTGGTAACCTCCGCGCCATTCGTTATATTCAAAGACCCGATCGAATTCGCACTGCGAGCAACCCAAACGAGCCCCGACCCGAGGTTAACGCTGGTGGCTGCACCATCCACATTCAACTCGCCATTGCCACCGGTTTCTCTCCCAATATCAGTCCTTCCGTTCAGCACCGTAACCTGGCTGCCATTCGTAATATTAAGTGTGCCTTTACGCGTCGATGAGCCATTTATTCCGAGAACCAATGCGTTGGCGCTAGCGGCAATGCTAGCGCCAATATTGGCCGTTGCGCCTGAAATGTTCAGCACGCTGTTGTTTGCCTTCGCATCCAGTGTGACGAAACCGCCGAGATCGAAAGTGCCGTTCGTCCATGTCGTATTGGTCGCGGCAGTTCCGAAGCCGAAGCCATTCGTAAAATTCCCGCTCACCGTCAGGGTGTTCCCTCCGAAATCCAGCGTCGGTGCGGCGGCCCCGGCATTCAAAGTAGCGATCGTCACAGAGGCGGTGCTGGTGATTTCATAGGTCGGCGCTATGCTGTAGAGATTCGCCGTGTCGCCAGCGTTTGTACCGGGAACCCCATTGGGGTTCCAGTTGTTTGGATCTTGAAAACTCCCATCACCGGCGACATTCCAAGCTCGGATCTGTTGCGCATGGAGCGGCGCGGAGATCAGGCAAAGGGCGGAAAGGAGAACGAGGCCTTCGCGCAAGAAGTTCGCGAAGTAGAATGGGCTTTTCGAGGCATCGAGAGGTCTGTTGGGAGGTGTCATAATCGTCGGGTTGTATTGGGGGCGTTGGTTTGAGAGAGGATTACTTCTGGTTGAGGAGGAGATTGCCATGCTGAATCAATAAAGCAAGAAAAATCTTTCACTCGCCCTCTTTTTTATTCCAATCGGCTTTTTCGCCTCCGCCGGGGCACGGTTGAAGCGGAATCCTGCTGCTTTTGGCGAGGTCGAAGGAGCAAACCCAGGGTGGAGTCCGGATGCGTACGGTGAAGGGGGCCGAATGCTTGCAGTGATCGTGCGCCCCGGCTTCGGTAAGGGAGAACACGAAGCAGGCCTATTCCGGAGAGACACTGAAGTCGCCTTCGGGAAACAAAGTTTTTCTCGACTTCGTGGAGAGTCGCCCTAAATGATTCGCCAATGAATACGCCGATTCCGATGAATCCGCACTCTCCCATTCCAAGCGCGAAATGAGCCCCGGTCCCCCGCTTCGAATCCTCGTGGTTGGCGTCGGAAGCATTGGTGAACGCCAATTGCGATGCTTCGCCCACACCGGGAGCGTGGAGGTCGCCGCTTGTGACACTCGTCCGGATTTCGTGAAGCGGGTGGCCACTCGTTACGATTGTCCGGGGTATGCGTCCTTGGATGATGCCCTGGCTTCTTCCCGTTGGAATGCAGCGGTCATCTGCACTCCAGCGCCCTCCCATCTTTCCATTGCCCGCAAATGCCTGGATGCGGGGATGCATGTTCTGCTTGAGAAGCCGCTGGGAACCGATCTGGAGGAGGCAATAGCCTTCACCTCATCTTACACGGGAGACTCTCCAGTCGTTCGAATGGCTTACGTTTATCGGTGCACCCCCGCCATGATGCTGGCGAAATCATTATTGGAGCAAAGGAACTTCGGCCCCATCAGGCATCTTACCGCCACTTGCGGACAGAACTTCCCCAGTTTTCGTCCCGCCTATCGTGAAACTTATTATACAAAGCACAGCACGGGGGGCGGGGCCATTCAGGATGCCCTCACCCACATGGTGGACTATATGCAATGGATGGCCGGGCCAATTGAGTCCCTGCTCTGCGATGCGGACCATCAAGTGCTCGAAGGGGTGGAAGTCGAAGACACAGTGAATTTGGCAACCCGGCATCGCCAGGGAGCGATGGGGTCGCTGTCCCTCAATCAGTTCCAGCTCCCCAATGAGAACAGCATCGGTCTGCATGCTATGGGCGGCAGCATTAAAATCGAAGTTCATCAGGGTCGGGTGGGAGAATTGTCCGCAGGGGCAGACGACTGGCAGTGGCACGACGCGCCCACTCCAGATCGCGACGGACCCTTCCTCACCCAAGCCCGGGCGTTCCTGGATGCCTGCGCAGGGCAGAGTTCCGCCCTGGCGACGCTGACTGAGGGTCTTGAGGCGATGAAGGTCGGCCTGGCTGCATTGCGTGGGGCAGCAAGCAATAAAAGGGAAACGCCGTGAGGCCACTCAGCATAGCCATGCTGGGGCATATCCCCGGCAATTATCATCCCTGGTCATGGTCTGCCATCCTCAACGGCTATGACCCTGCGGCCATGGCGGCATGCCCATTCGCCTCCATTCCCGAATACCTCGCCCGGCAGCCAGCGGAATCGAAAGGGGTCGACGGTGTGGAAGTCACACATATCTGGACTGACCATCCGGACGATGCCCACCCTATTGCCCGGGCAGCAAAGATTTCGCATGTCGTGGGGCGCCCCGAAGAGGTGATCGGAGAGGTGGATGCGGTCATCATTGCAACCGATGACGGTTCCGATCACGTGCGAAGAGCGCGTCCTTTTATAGAAGCAGGCCTGCCTGTATTTGTAGATAAACCTTTGGCGACGACCGCCGCCGAGCTACGGCAGTTTCACGAGTGGCACAAGGAGGGAGCTCTCGTTCTCTCCTCAAGTGGAATGCGCTATGCCCCGGCTCTTGAGAAGCTGAAGCATGGATCGTGGCTATGGCTCACGAGCATTACTTGCAAGACCTGGGAGCGTTATGGCATTCATGCCTTGGAGCCCTTGTATGTATTGTGCGGCCCTGGTTTCCTGACCGCCCGAAGTGAGCGTTCAGCGTCATCTGACATCGTTTACCTGCAGCACCGCGACGGAACCCAATGCACGATTGCCGCCATTGAGACGGCTTACGGCTCCTTTGGAGCAATCCACGCCTACGGAGAAAAGTGCCACACCTCCATCACTTTGGACGACACTTACGCCGCATTCCGGGGACAGTTGGTGGCGGTTGCGAAATGGTTTGAGACGAAAGTCTCACCGTATCCATTTTCGCATACCGAAGAACTGATGTGCATATTGCTTGCCGCCCTGCGCAGTCGCGATTCGGGCGGGCGGACTGTGCCGGTCGAGGAAATATATGCCGAAACCTGCGCCTGACCATGACTCTGGATTATTCCCATGGAAAGTGATCTTGAAAATCTGTTTTCCCTGAAGGGACAGACGGCGCTGGTGACGGGAGGAGCCGGAATGTTTGGCCGCCAGATCGTCGAGGCATTGGCCGATGCGGGCGCTCGCGTGTTTGTGGGTTCGCGCAACCAGGAAACCCTGGAGTTGTTCCCGCGGGAACTTGCCGCGAGCGGGCGATCGGTGGAAATCGCATCCTACGATCAGGGCGATGAGGCCTCCGTCCTAAGCTTGCGAGACCGCATTGTGGAGGCGGCCGGTTCCTGTGAGATTCTGGTTAATAATGCCGTTCTGCGTGTGATGAAGAGCGATCGGGACCCCTTGGAACTCTTATGAAGATTTGGATTTGCACTGATATGGAGGGTTTGGGAGGTGTGGATAGCTACGCGCAATGCTATCCTTCCGGCAGACAAGAGGCGGGATACCTCGAAGCGCTGGAGGAGCTCACGATTGAAACCAACGCGGCGGTATCAGGCGCATTTGATGGCGGCGCAACCGAAGTCTGGGTGCTGGATGGGCACGGTTTTAATAATGGACACGGCTTCACCTCCAAGTTGGACGGGCGAGCGCGAGTGGTTCCGCCTTTGCAGCCAGGTTCTCTATGGGAAGGCCTCGATGCTGAGACGAGTGGGGTAGTCATCATCGGGCAGCATGCCAAAGCCGGAACGCAGTGCGGTTTTCTAACCCATACAGAATCGATTGAACAGATTCAGCGGTATCGGGTCAACGGGCACGAGGCGGGCGAACTGGAGATGCTGGCGCTTTATGCCGGCGGTTTCGGAGTGCCGGTTCTGTTTGCCTCGGGAGATGAAGCCTTGTGTCGCGAAGCGCGAGAGCTGTTGCCCCGCATCAGCGCCGTCGCCACCAAGACGGGTCTTTCCTGGGATCGCTGCCGTCTCTATGACGTGGCGGAGGTTCGTCAACGCATCCGGGCAGAGGTGACGCTGGCTCTTGGTCGTGAAAGGAGGGCACCGTTGCGGTATCCGCCGCCGTTCATTCTGGAGATAGAATACAAGGAGACCCGGCATGCCGATGCTCTCACCCGCACGGCCGCCGTCCGGCGGATAAACGCCCGCCCGATCCGCTGGCAAATCGAAGATGCCCGCGATATTTTTTTATCTCCTATGTCCGCAAGTAAGAGTGTAATTTCGAGCGAAGAATGATGATTCCTTCGCAGAGTGCCCCCCGGAACGGTGGTAATCATAAAACGAGCACCGAACGGTGGCCCGCCGTGCTCCAGCCTCCAGCGATCACGCAGCGATCCGCTGCGGCCGGCCCCAAGCCTTCTCGTTTACCCGCTCCGTATTCGAAGAGCCGCAAATCATGACACGAAAGCAGAAGACGGGCTTCACGATGGACAAAATCGCGCTTGAACTCAATCTGTCCAAAACTGCGATATCTTATGCGTTGAGCCCCAATTGGATGGCGCTCCGGATCTCCAGGGAAACGCGAGACCGTGTGATGGAATTTGTCAATCGCGTTGGTTACCGGCGCAACAATATCGCGGTGAGCTTGCGAACCAAAAAGACGAAAACCATCGGCACGCTACTCCCTATTCTGGGGCCAGATGAACATGAGTTGCTTTCTAGCATCACGGATGTCCTGGACGGAGAATACACTCCCTTCATTGGCGCATCAAACTATTCACCTTCCCGCGAACTACAAATTCTTCATTCCTTTGAACAGCACATGGTGGATGGATTGATTGTCGCAACGACCAAATCCCCCGAAACGAGAAAGTATCTCCAAAACATCATTGAGTCAGGCACTCCCGTTGTTCAGTTTGGAAGTTATTCACCCAGGCTGAAGTCGAGTATCGTCGAGGCCGACAATCAGCAACTCGGTCAACTGTGCACAACCCATCTCATTGAAATGGGTTACTCCCGTATCGCATTTTTGAGGAGTCCCCGTGTGCATAGTGGCACATTAAACAGGGCAAAGGGCTACGAGAAGGCCATGAAAGAGGCCGGATTGCCCCCTGTATTCTTCCCTGTGGAGCCTCTTGATCAGGGGGATGTCGGCTCGTACTATGACGAGCAGTCGTCCCGCGTGTTGACGCAAATGACACCCCCATTCGGAATTGTTACGAATGAGTTTACGCGAGTCCTGCGCGTAATGGCGCAGTTTCCGCTTCGGTGTCCTGAAGATGTCGGCCTGGTAGGGATTGATGCCGACACTTTATCCCACCATGAAAATATATATTGGGTGGATCCCACGCTCGTGGTCATCCCTTTGCAGGAACTGGGGATGCAGACCGCCACCGAGCTGTTGAGGCAAATCGAAAGCGAGGGAAAGCAAGGGTATTCGCATATTAAAATTCCTGGAAGGCTGTTGGTCGGGAAGTCCACCCGCAGGATTTCCGGATGAGCCGGTTCGCGTGTGATTGAAAGTGGGGGGAAGGGTGGCCCGACGGCGTTTCTTTTTGGGGAACGCGGGCACCCTGCTGTTCCCGGCGGTTGAAGCGCCCCGCCGGGCGCTCCCTTCGGCAGGCTATCTCGCTCCACTCGGTTCGCCGGAAACATCTTCCCTGGGGTGTGTTCCGCGACGAGGGCGCGGGCGCTCCCCGCAAGGAGAACGGTCCCCCCACTTTCGATTACACCCCCATCTTGCAGCGCATTTACAACTTTCGGAGATGGCCCGTGCTGGCCGCCGAGAAAGAAAACCCTTGATCTGCTTTATGCATTCAGCATACTGGAGACTTCCTTACGGGCAAAGCTCGGCAGGTTCGAGCTCGGTAAACATTTATGAAAGATATTCGCATTGCAGTTTTAGGGGGTGATCGGAGGGGGAGGCTCTCCTTGCTGGCGCACAGACCGAAAGAGGGTTTTGTTCTGGCCGCTGCGTATAGTCTTACTCCCGAACGCCTTGGTTTTTACCCGGAAAGATGCGGGTCGGAGTTTTTGGTTACTGATGATTATACCGAGATCCTAGCCAGGGATGACATTGATGTCGTGTTCATCTGTACGCCCGATTACCTCCACGAAGAGCATGCCATAGCGGCGCTGAGGCAAGGAAAACATGTGTTTCTTGAAAAACCCATGGCGATCACGACCGAAGGTTGCGACCGCATCATGCAAACTGCGCGCGAGACAGGCAGGAAGCTTTACGTCGGGCACAATATGCGATTCTGCCCTGTCATGACGAAAGTGAAGGAAGTGATAGACCAGGGCATGATCGGAACGGTCGAAGCGATTTGGTGCAGGCACTTCGTAAATTATGGCGGGGACTCTTACTTTAAGGATTGGCACTCTGAACGCGCATATACAAACAGTCTCTTACTCCAGAAAGCCTCGCACGATATAGATATGATTCACTGGCTGGCCGGCGCGTATACCATGACGACGGTGGGCATGGGGAAGCTCAGCGTTTACAACAGGGTGCAGGACCGCCGATCACCGCTTCAGCCCTCGGCTCCCCGTGAGTCCCGTGAGTCCAGCCATAAGAATTGGCCTCCATTAGCCCAAAAACAGCTTAGCCCCAATATTGATGTCGAGGATCATAGCATGATACTCATGCATCTGGCAAACAATGTTCAGGCAAATTATATGCAGTGCCATTACACCCCTGATGAGCGGCGTAATTACTCGGTCATTGGGACGGAAGGAAGGGTGGAAAATTACGGGGACTATTCAACGCGGAGCTTTCAGGCTGAGGTTCATGTTTGGAACAAACGATGTGGCCAGGGCATGAGGGGGCAGGAGGTTTATCCAATCCCATTTTTCGAAGGAGATCATGGTGGTGCAGACGAGATCATGATAAAGGATTTTCTGCGGTTTCTTAAGGGAGAAAAGACGATCGGAGCGTGTCCGATTGATGCCCGGATGTCGGTGGCGGTGGGTTGTGCAGCCACGGATTCAATCCGAAATGGAAACATCCCCTTCGGTGTTTCCCTGCCCTCGCCGGAAGTTTCCGGCGCGGGATGTTGCGTGGCGAATGAAATGGGCGTGTCCTAGATATGGCGACAGAACCGATTTATTTTTCAGACCTCGAATGTTGGGAGCCCAGGGAGGCGCTGTCAGAAAGCTCGTCTCCGGGGAAATGGCGAACGACAACCTATCGGACAAAGCTATTCTCCGGGACGATGCTTCTGGCCGGAGAAAACACGAATGCTCCGGAGATCATGTTGAATCCAGGCCTGGAGGGAATTTTTGATGTTTACGTTGGGTTTTGTGTCCTGCCGGGAAACGAGAGCGCAGCGTGGTTGCGACTGGATAACGAAACGCCTTCCTTTTTGTGCAAGGCTCAGGGGGTGGCTTCCGTAAAGCAAAAGACGGGCTCCATTCCCGCGCTCGAGATTCACGAGGTATTCTGGAGATCAGCGGACCTTTCCCAGCGAAAGATATGCGTTCGTCCCGTCCATGTGCAGACTGTTCCCGAAAATGCGGAATCGTTGGGTAATGAAAACTCGAGGGTGCTTTTGGCCTATATCAAATGTCAACCTGTGACGGCAAACCAGCTCCATGAACGTAAAATGAGGGGAAAGGAGGCGAGGACGGTCTTTGCCCACCTGGATACATGGATGCTTCTCAATGAGCATAGGGTAACCACGGAGGCAAATCTGCATTCAGAGCTGGAAGCTTTGAACCACGGAGACTTTCAGCGGGTTTATTTGGAATGCGGATCGGGCGACCGTGCCATGTTTCTATCCGATGACTATTTGCAACCCACCGATTATTCCTTTCGGGATCCCTTTCGTCGATTGGACCGATTGAGTGTGGAAGCATGGCGTGAATGGAAAAATCGAGGGGGCGATCCGTTTCGCGTGGCGGTAAGCCGAATTCACGAAATGGGCATGGAGGTCCATGCCACCTGGCGGCCGGGGGGATTCAAATTCGGATTCCCATTGGATGAATGGAATACCGATGGTGTTTTCGATCGTCATCCGGAATGGCGTTGCATTTCCAAACAAGGCGTTCAGTTAGCCCGCCTTTCGTTCGCATTTGAAGGCGTGCAGGCATTTATCCGCGGCTTTTTTGAAACGCTCGTTAAATCTTTTGCGGTGGACGGAATCTGTTTTGCTTTCAATCGCCGTCTTCCTGTCCTGAGCTATGAACAACCATTGATCGACGGTTTTGAAAAGGAGCACGGAGTCGACCCTCGCACGCTGGCCGATGATGATCCGGAATGGTTGAAATTTCGGGCGAAAGTGCTCACGGATTTTATCCTGGAGGTCAAACAGGCGGTCACCCTGGCCGCGGGACGGAACATCGCCGTAAGCGCCATTGTCATGGCCACGGAGCAGGAAAATCTGCGTAAAGCGATAAACCTGCGAGCCCTTGCTGAAACCGGGGCGGTAGACACCCTCATCGCCTATTCCTCCATTGAGGAAGACAGCACCAGCACGGCGCATACGTGGACCGATCCGGCACAGTGTGACTATCTCAAAAAAGCTGTGGACGGGACAAAGTGCCGTTTCGCATTAAACCTTCTGCCTCGCCTGATTCCCGCAGAAACCTACCGGCAGCGGGCTGAGGCATTATATGCCGCCGGGGTGGAGCATCTTTTTATCTGGGATTATCAAGGCCGGTTTCGTGACAATGAGAACTATCGGACAATTCGCCGTCTCGGAAAATCATCCGTTTCCACGGACGAAGGAACACATTGCGAAAAGCAAATCATTCTGGAATTGAACGGGTGGGACATGGGCACGCAGTGTCCGGGTTGACGGCCTCGGACCGAAGCATCATGACGAAAACACTCTTCTCTCCCGCTCCCGGCACCCAGTCTCCGTTGGCCCTTTTTGCCGGAGGCAAAAGTGTTACCCGTGAGCCGGGTGATCTCTTCACCTGGCCGATCATCACCGAGGAGGACGAGGAGGCCACTCTTGAGGTTCTGCGGGCCGGGAACATGAGCGGCACGGATGTCACCAGAAAGTTCGAAGGCGAATTTGCTGAGTGGATGGGCGTCCCTTACGCCCTGGGATTTAACAACGGCACGGCTTCCCTGCTTGCCGCAATGTTTGGCCTCGGGATTGGGGTGGGCGACGAGATCATTTGTCCGGCCACGACCTATTGGGCCTCGGCGCTTCCGGTCTATTCGCTGGGGGGCACGGTGGTCTTCGCGGATATCGATCCCATGACGCTTTGCCTCGATCCAAACGATATCGAGCGCCACATCTCTTCCCGGACGAAGGCGATTATTGTGGTGCATTACCTCGGACATCCCGCTGATATGGATGCCATAATGGCCATTGCGGAAAAGCATGGCTTGAAGGTGATTGAAGACGTCTCCCATGCGCTGGGCGGCCTCTACAAGGGTCGTAAGCTAGGTTCAATCGGGCATGTCGCCGCGTCATCGATGATGACCGGCAAGTCTCTGGCCATCGGTGAGGGCGGCATGTTGACGACCCACGACCAGGAAGTCCATGATCGGGCATTGGCCTTTGGGCACTACGAGCGATATACCGAGGAGATTCCGACGGCTTCGCTGAAGAGGTTTGCTGGCATACCCTTGGGCGGATTCAAAAATAGGATGCACCAACTGAGTTCCGCAGTCGGGCGGGTGCAACTGCGGCATTACGACCGGCGATGCGCTGAGATTCGCAAGGCCATGAATCATTTCTGGGATCTTTTGGAGGGTGTCCCGGGGCTGCGCGCCCACCGGGTGGATGAATCGACCGGATCGAACATGGCGGGATGGTATGGCAATCATGGCCTGTATCGCGCGGAGGAACTCGGAGGGGTGTCTGTGACCCGCTTTTGCGAGGCGGTTCGGGCGGAGGGAGTAAGCGACTGTCAACCCGGGTGCAACAAGCCTTTGCACTCGCACCCGATTTTCAACGAGGTCGATATCTATGGCCACGGCCGACCGACCCGCCTGGCGAACTCGGTGAGGGATCTCAGGCAGCCGCAGGGATCACTGCCGGTCGCCGAAGGTATCGGCCGGCAAGTGTATTTTATCCCGTGGTTCAAACACTACCGGCCGGAGGCCATCTCGGAGTATGCGTCCGCTTTCCGGAAGGTATCCGAACACGCCGCCGAACTAAAGGTGGCCGATTCGGGCGATGAAGAAAATCTCGGCGGATGGAATTTTTTCCATCCCACGACGTGACCTTGCATCGATGGCTTGTGTTCAGAAACTGATCGTGCGGTGAATGTGACCGTTTCCACCAAATCTTGTATCACGTTATTCCTGGACGGCTCCTGAGTCTCTCCGGCCCGACCTCTTAACGTAGGGAAACCACTTCATGAAACTGTCCGCGTTCCGCTCCGAAATAACGCCGCCGCTTGGCCACCCGCTTTGTGCAGGATGGTATCCTCCCGCTCAAGGAATCAGCCATCCGCTTTTCGCCAACGGGGTGGTCCTGTTCCCGGAAAACCAATCGCCGATCGTGCTCTGTGCCTTGGATTGGGCGGAATTGAGTAATGGCGAACACGACCTCTGGCGGAACCAGCTGGCGCAGGCTGCCGGAACCACTCCCGACCGGGTGGCCATTCACTGCATCCACGCGCATGACACTCCCTGGCCCGATCGGGAGGCGCAGACCCTCCTCGACGAAACGGGAAATCCCCCGATCATCATGCAACGAGCCTGGTGTGACGAGGTGTTGCAGGCCATGGGGGGTGTCGTGCGATCCGCCATCCATAAGGCCGTCGTCATCACCGAAATCCGGGTGGGCCATGCGCCGGTTCGGACGGTGGCGAGCAACCGCCGTATTCTTGGGCCGGATGGCAAAATCCACGGCGTCCGCTGGACGAGTTGCCCGGACGCTGCTCTGCGAGCCGAGCCCGAGGGTCTCATTGATCCGAATCTCAAGACCATTAGTTTTTGGGGGGAGGGACGCAAGCTGGCTGGCCTCCATTACTATGCGGTGCATCCAACGAGTTATGACGGCACGGGCTGGGTGACCCCGGATTTTGTGGGGATCGCGCGAGAACGATTGAGTGAGGCGGAAGGGGTGCCGCACGTCTATTTCACGGAGTGCGCAGGGAATATCACCTGCGGCAAGTACAACGACGGCATGGCGGATAACCGGGAATGGTTCGCCCGGCAGATCCTGGACGCAATGGTGCTCTCCGAACAAAACGCCAGGGCTTATCCGCCCAGCGAGGTGAGATGGATCACCGACGCGGTGATTCTGCCTCCCCGGGAGGATTTGACGAGGGAGGCGATGCAGAAAGTGATGCGCGATCCTGAAGCCGCTCAGGGCGCGAAAAGTCGGGCGGCGCTTGCGCTGGCGTATCGCAATCGTTGTGAGGCGGGTATCCCGATTACAATCTCCGCCTTGCGCATCGGCGACGGCATCGCAATCCTGCATCTCCCCGGCGAAGCTTTCATCGAATACCAATTATTCGCGCAGTCGTTGTGTCCCGGAGTGACGTTGGCCGTGCCTGCCTATGGGGATTGCGGGCCGGGATATATACCCCTCACCCGATCCTTTGAGGAAGGGGGCTATGAACCTGCAGATGCGTTTTGTTCGCCGGAATCCCAGGGTATTCTGGAGGAATCCATTCGGCGCATCCTGGCCGCCCCTGCATCCGGCAGGAGTCTGCCTATTCGCAATCCGGGGCGAATTTTTCCTGGGTGAATTTTTCCGGTTGACATCCGGGGAGAAGAAAATAAGCTGCTGAATCGATTCATCCCGATCCAATGATGTTCAAAATTGCTCAGAATAAAACTCCTTGCGCGACCGTTCAAATACGCGCCAACGCGAGCGAGGCGGAGTGTTTTGCTGCTCATGAGCTGCAACGATACGTTCACAAAATTACCGGTGCCAATCTCGTTCTTGAACAGGATATTCAAGCGACCTCCGGGGTGAGGATAGTGATTGCCGACGTAAGCTGCCACACCGCAAGGGAGGCGGTTCCTTCCGCTCTTGCGGAGGGTTTGGAGGAGGATGGCCACAGGATCGCAACGGATGAGAATGCGATCTACATACTCTCGCGGGATCCGGCCGGTGTGGTATTTGGCGTTTACCAATACTTGCGTCATGCGTGCGGTTGTCGATTTTACGATCTGGGAGAGAAGGGCGAAACAGTCCCAGGCAGAGCGGTTCTCGAACATTCTTCTTTGAACAGAATCGATAATCCTGCATGCTGGTACAGGGCTCTGCAAGCGAACGCGTGTGACGAGCCTCAGCACCTCTTATTGAACAGAATCGATTGGATGGCAAAGAATGGCTATCGCCACGTCCTGATCAATTACAAAAAGATGGACGGGGTTTCGAGCAAGTCATCCGACACAGCATGGGGAAAATATCGGGCCTGGCTGATGCCGGAACTTTCCAAGCGGGGATTAAAATACACGCTAGGGCATCATAACTTTTCTTTTCTGATCCCTTACAAAAAGTATTTCGATAAAAAGCCCGAATTCTTTGCCCTTGTCGATGGTGTTCGCAAGCCGACCGGCCAATTCCAGTTTTGCCTTTCAAACCCGGATTTGATCGAAGAAATCACCAGGCGATTGGAAGAGACAATAGATGCCAATCCTGAAGCCGATACCGTGGCGCTTTGGCCGGATGACGGAGTCGGAGAGTTTTGTGAGTGTGAAAACTGCAAAGCCCTGGATAATCCCCATGATTATGAGGATACTTTCGCGGACTCCGTCTACGGGGCGCAAGTCGATGGAGTGGACAACATAGGAAGACGGGGGGAACGGCATCGCTGGCGCCGGTATCTTCACCTTTGCAATCAGGTTGCCCAGCGCCTGGCCGTCACATATCCGGCCGTGAAGTTAAGCGCTATTGCCTACGTTGACTTTGTAGATCCGCCTTTGCGGGATGTGCAGATCCATCAAAATATAGTGGTGCATCTCGCCATCTACTGGCGCTGTTCAAAGCATTTGTTGCAGGAGCAAAACTGTCCGATAAACCGGCAGTATGCAGATATCATCAAAGACTGGCTGAAGGTTCTGTCACCCCGGCAGATTTTGCTGACCACCTATGAAGCTGGCATGGGTTGTTGGAAAAGTTTGCCGTTCCCGATAGCCGGCGGCCTGGCCAAAGAGTGGGCCGCGCTCAACGAGCTTGGAATCGGCGGGGTGAAATCCAACGCCATGACTCAGCATTGGGGCGTATTCGGACTCAACTATGTTGCCCTTGCCAATGCGCTACGGAAAAGTCCGGTCCCCTTTGACGACTTATTGAAAGACTACTGCCGTAGTTTATTCGGTGAGGCGGCTTCCGCCATCGAGGAACTTTTTCTGTTATGGGAACACCGCATTCACAATGCCGACGCCCCTTGCATCACTCCATCACCGTTTGAGTTCATCAATGCCATTTTCACCCAGGAGAGCATGGACCGAAGTTACTCCTTATGTCAGCAGGCATTGAAATTGTGTGGAACGCCTGAGGAAAAGTGGAGGGTGAATCGGCTGGTGACAATTCTGGATTATACGCAAATCAATCGGGAGGCGCCCGCCGAGCCGTTGATCAGGTTTCTTCGCACCCGCGAAAAGGAGAGCGAGTCGGCGGATTCCGTCGAGAAATGGCTCACGCGGGACGCCGAGTTCGTTTCGCAGCATTTTGACGATTCAAACTATCTGTTTCCTAAAAATTTCGCAGAGCAGATGCGGAAAGGCTGGTTGATGCAGATATAGATGCGTCTCCACCTTCTAAAACGAAACTAAACATTTATGGCAACCCTCGCACCCCGGCGTATCCAAATCGAGAAAATATCCCTCATGAAAATTCCCCTGATGAAAATTGCAGGTCATCTTTTGAAACGTGTCAGATACATGCTGCTGTTGTTCGGCGCATGTGGCATGATGAATGCCGCTGAGTCCGGGAATTTCGTGCTGATCCAGGATCAAGCGGGCCGCAATGACCTTTCGTTAAGCAGCAAGGTGAAAAATATCAACATTCTGCTGGACCGAAGTGTTTATGCGGATTTCATGCCGTGGGCAACAGGCAGGGTTCGTCTGGAAACGGGTGGCGGGTTGCCACTCCAGAATCAGTTGCAGATCGTGGCGCATATTAAAGGCAGCGAGGAGAAATATAGCCAAAAGTTGGAGGGAGTGACGTCCTCCTGTTTTGATTTCGATTTATCCCTGCAGTCGCTCAAGCCGGGAGAGTATGAGCTGGAACTCGAGTTTCTCGACGGCGACCAGTCCTTTGCGAAAGCCACTGTGCCTTTTCGCATTGAACACCGCGAGGCAAAGACATCCGGCGAGATCAGCGTAACAACTCCGGCGGCGCCTGCCGATGCGAGCGCGTGGCCATACACATTCGGCGTGCCGTTTCCGATCGGGGCATTGAGTTCCCCGGAAAATGTGCAGCTTCTCGATGAGAAAGGGGGCAATATCCCCATTGAAACCAGACGGGTGTGCGACTGGACAAAGAACGGAAGCATCAAGTGGCTTTTGGTCGATGCGATATTGCCCGTGTCCACCTCGCAACAGAAATATCGGATTGTCTATGGTCCGTCCGTCGAGACGCTCGTGCCGGCGGAACCAGTTCAGCTTTCAGAGATTGAGTTGCCGGACGGGAGAGATGCCATAGTCGTAGAAACGGGGCGATTGAAGTTTGAAATCCCGAAAACACTGACCCCCGGTATTCATCAACTATGGGATTCAGGGCGAGCGGTGGCCAAACCGGATCCAGAGTCAGGGCCCTATGTTGTCGATCAGGACGGCACCAGGTATTTTGGATCACTCGATCCCAGCCCTGAAGTGGTTGTCGAATCCAGAGGACCTCTAAAGGCAAGCATCCGCATCACAGGCTGGCATGTTTCCAAGGAAGGGAACCGGCTTGGGAAATTTGTGATGCGATTCGTGGCGCATGCGGGATTGCCCCAGGTTCAGGTGAGTCACACATTCATTGTGACGGAGGATACGAACAAGGTCGCGTACAAGGATATAGGATATGCCTTTCCCACCACCACCAGCGAGGGCGTGTTCGGGACTCCCCGCGTTACGCCCTTTCGCCTGAAGGAAGAGAAGGATGCAAACGCCTATCTGCTGCAGGTAAGCGATCAGAGGAGCGAGGTGGTGGTGGACGGGGTCTTCGTGGACGAGGCGGGACGTTCTGAAGGATGGGTGTCAAACAATGCCGTGACGATGTCGGTGAGGGATTTTTGGCAACAATTTCCCAAGGAGCTGGAAGTCACACCCTCGCTGATGATCGCCCACGCGTGGCCCGCGCATAACGGCCCCGCAGTGCATGGAAAGGACAAAACGAGTTTATATAATGCGCACATGTTCTGGTTCTGTCACGAAGGGGAGTTGCTTAGCTTCAAGCCCCCGCAATGGTTCGGCGATCTCACTGGCAAGGAGGATGCGGCATACAGCGAGAACATGATGACGCGGGTTAATGCCATTGGCCTGGCAAAAACCCATGATCTCCTGCTCACGTTTCACGCGGTGAACTGGGAGCAGGGACGCGCGCGCACGGCGAACACGATTTTTCAATATCACCCCATGGCAATCTGCGATCCGGATTGGGTGGCGGCCACGGAAGTCATGGGGAAGATTGCGCCTCGTGATCCTGAGAAGTTTCCGAAGGTGGAGGCCGTCATGGATGGCATGATTTCCTCCATCCTGCGGCAGCAGGAGGAAGATCGTGATTACGGCATGTTCAATTTTGGAAATGCGCACCATAGATGGAATCGCGCGCTACGCCGCTGGGACATGCACCGTTTATGGCGGGCCACGCATCATAATTGGCCTCGCTGGCCATGGCTTCAATTTGCACGATCCGGCGACAAAAAGATCTTTGATTATGCACGCCAGAATGGCAGGCACGTGGCGGACATTTCTCATTGCCACTTCACAAACGAAGAGTTTGCAAAGGTTAAAGTAGTGGGAGGCATTTGTGACTATAAGGGGATCGTACACTGGGCTAGCGGAAACCGCTTTTGTTACAATTCCGTGGCGGACTCCATGTTGGATTCGTATTACTTTACGGGCGATCACAGAAGCTTGACGACCGCGCTCGAATTCGGCGCTTCGCTCCTTGAAAATCCTGCGACTAATACCAGCAGGGAAGGATCGGGAAGAATAATCTCCGCAATCGCACTCTATTACCACACTTGGAACAATGATTATCTGGAGTTCATCGACAGAACGATCAGGTCGTATGAAGTCGAGCAGCAGGAGGACGGGTCGTTCTCGAATTTCCTGGTGACATGGACGCCTCACTTTCAGCGATACTACGACCTGACGGAAAATCCCCGTGGCCTGAAGATTTTGAAGCGATACGGAGAGCTGGCGCTCAGCAATCCAGAATATTATGTTCATAAAGCGTACATTTTCGGCCAGCTGAATTACTTTGGATGGCTGTATCAGAATGGTGGCGACAAGCGCTTTCTCACCGAAGGAGCCTGGCAGGTGAACAGCTTCAGAGATACTTTATACAAAGGAGAGGATAAGCGCTTTCTTGGCGCACCTACCTGGCCGCGGAATATGGAATGGTCCTGGTTTCTCAACGATGCCCCGGTTTACCTGAAGGCGATCTCCAAAAAACCGGAGATCCTGGATTCCCCAAGGCAGACCACTCAGGGAGTCCGTGTGCTGAGCCGAGAGGATATCGACGGGCAACGCTGGTGGACCACGGAGGCCCGACTACGGCAGGAGAAGGACGAGCCATTCATTCTTGAGGTAAGAGAAGTCCTTCCCAATACCATCCTCGAAATAAAGGCGCTTGATGTGCCGGATGCGAAGACGCTTCGGTTTGAAGCGCCCGCTTTGGTGGAATGGAAAAAAGAGGGGCGTATAGACTACGCGGCTATGGGTCTGGCAAAAATGAAAACCTCGCTTAAGGCCGAGATTCCCCGCGACGGAGCGAGGCAATATGCTGTAAGAGTTCGTTGCGATACGGACTTCGTTTTGCCACTTCCGCTGGTGGCGCAGCAGGACCAGGTCAAGGAGGTCTATCCGTTGAATCAGGCGGTGCTGATCGGTGGAGCGAAGTTTTGGCTGGATTTGCCTCCGGCGGCAAAGAGCTTCGACTCGCAATTTATCGGTGACGATTTTGTTTCCAAGATTGAAATATTTAATGGGGCTGGTGAACCCATCTACAGCGAAGTCTTCAACGCAGGAAACGGAGGGGGAATATTTTCCCTTCCCGTAAGCGGCTCTCCCCTTGGCTGGTCTTTTCGCTTTGTCGGAAACAAAGGCACAGGGTCGGGCGGTTTTCACTACCCAAACACATCCCCGGACGGCAAGCCGCTCTGGTTTGCAGCCTCCAAAGATCGGTTTTTCTGGCCGGATGACAAAGAAAGTGCCTGGTAAGAAATGAGGACTACAACGGAGACGGATCCAGAGCTGAAATTATCCATGGACGCTTCGTGGATCTGGGATCATTCAAGCGGTGAAAAGGGTCAGACCACGATGCTTTTCAGAGCAGAGTTCTCTATTGCAGAGTTAGGAAGAGAAACTCCGCTCAAGATTTCCGCGGCTCATCACTATCAATTATATTTGAACGGCAACTTTATTGGCAGAGGTCCGGATCGCTCGGATCCTCGATTTCGATACCATGATACATATGAAGTGGCTTCCTTTCTGCATAGTGGAGTCAATTTGTGCATTTGCGTGGTTCATCATTATGGCGAAGCCGACCTGGAGCATTCACGGCGCTGGAACCTGTACGATGGTCCGGGCGGGCTCTTCGTCGAAATGGAGGGCGTCCTCCATTCAGATTCCAAATGGGAATTTCTCCCGGCTCCTGGCTGGTCCTCTCCAACCTACTCGGGCAGCCGCTTTCATCCTTCCATTCATCACGTGAATTGGACGGTTTACCAGTCGCAGTTGCAACGGATTCTAAAAGGGGAGAAAGACGGGCACTGGCACAAAGTCGCCGTGCATCCTGTCGGTTCGCATCCCTGTTTTCAGCATTCTCTTCCCTCAGAGAATCCTCCGCTGGAGGAAACTGTTCATCGCGCGGTTACGATTGAAACGATTTGCTCGCGCGCCTCCCAAATTAAGCCGAGCCCGAAATGGCTGATGATGGGGTCCGGAACAGAGAACCCTGTAATCGGACCTCTTGGGGACGGAATGGGGCTGGTTTTCAGGCTCGAGCATGCGATGGCGGGCGTTTATCAAGTGGAACTGTCCTGCGACGAAGAGTGTGAGGTGGATCTCTATTGCGGGGAAGCTGCCGAACATGCACTTTCGGATAAGCTATGCTTTAATGGCTATTGTTTGTATGAGCCCATTGGCTGGCGGGGAGGCGACACGGTTTCTCTCTGGATACGCAAAGCATCGGCTCCAGTTGAGTTGATTTCCTTCAAGTTCATCCAATGGCGCTACCCCTTCATTTCAACGGGAATGTTTCAGTGCGATGCGAGTGTTATCAACGCGGTATGGCGGGCCAGTGTCGAAACCGCGCGACACACGGTCCTCGATCACCCGGTGGATTGCTTGTGGAGAGAACAAGCCTTGTGGATTGAAGATGTGGTAGTGCATGGCAGGGCGATGCGGGCCGCATTTGGGAATATCGAGCCTGTGAGAAAAGTTCTTCGGCAAGCGTTCTCTACGATGGATGAACGGGGGGTCGTCCCCGTGCCGGGCCCTTCAGGAATTGGATATGGTTTTGACGCACCCGAGCTTCGATGGTCCAGCCAACCGCTCGCCTTGTCTGTGATCGCCAGAGATTACTTTCAGTTCACGGAAGATAGAGAAACAGCGCAATTTGCCCTGGATAGCCTGGAGCGGATTTTTGGGTTTTTCAACGGGTATAGGAATGAGCATGGGTTACTCAGGACGGACCCTCCCGGCAAACAGTCGCTATCCGTTTTCTGTGGCTGGGACACGCAATTGCGGGAGGGAACTCCGGTCAATTTAAATTGTTGCTACGCGATTGCCATGGATTCCGCTGCGGATCTGGCGGTATGGCTTGGTCGGCATGAATCCTCCCAGCGATGGAAAAAGGAAGCCGATGCATTGCGGGAAGCGATTAGAAAATGTTTTTGGGATTCCGAAAGGCATGTGGTGGTGGATGGAGAACAGGGGGGCAAGCGGTTGGAAACTGTTTCGATCACCACCAATGCGTGGGCTGCGCTTGCCGGTATCGTTCGACCTGACATTTCAGCAGCTTGGGCACACGCGCTAAGCCGCACTCTGCCGGAGGTGTACCCGGTCTGTTCCCCGTATGACGCAACGCTTCTGCTTCAAGCGTACGCCAACCTCGATCTGGACCTGCATTTTAAGGAGCTGCTTGTCAATTACTTCGGCAGCATGGTGGCGAAAAACTTAACGACATTTCCCGAATTTTGGATGGAATCGGATTCTTCCGCTGCCGGCACGAGGGGGGGCGGCTCGTCCTGCCATCCCTATGGCTCCGGGCCTGCCTATTTATGCCAGGATTATATACTTGGCATCCGGCCAAATGAGCCCGGGTGGAGGTCATTAACGATAAGACCACGCAGTCTGGGATTGAGTCATGCCTCGGGACGAATCTTCACGAAGCAAGGCGAAGTGGAAATGAACTGGCGGAAAGATCGCCAGTCGTGGCGTATCGAAATTTCGCTTCCCAAAGAAACAACTGCTTCTGTTGTTCTCCCGCGACTTGGTTGGGGAAAAGAGTGCATGAGGATCAACGGGAAAGTGATTTGGAGAGCTCCTGAATGGTCGCACTACCAAAAGTTGTTCAAACGGCAGCCCCTTGAGCAGAATTGCCGTGAGATCAGCCACCTGGTTGAGAACCAGGGGCGGACCGTAATTGAACTGAATGCGAACTAAACCGAAACTGTTACCCATGAGATACCCCCTATCAATCTTTCCGGATTTAACAGAATGCAAACTTGGTGGCCGTGGGCGCGTGTCGCGGCGGCGGAAGCCGCCCGGGGAGTTTGGAATAGCAGACAAGGAGGGATTTCACCTTCGGGTGCCCACGCAGGCGTCGAAAGGGTTTACGCTAATAGAGGTTTTAACGAGCATCGTAATCATCGCGGTCCTGGCTACTTTGCTTTTAGGCGCACTCAGAATGGTCCTGAAGGCTGGATATAATGCGGGCTGCTTGCAAAATCTAAGATCCATCCATACGGCCGCCATGGCGTATGGCGCTGATAATGACGGTCGGTTGCCTGATGCGGGCTATTGGTGGAACACGTCCATGTGGGGAGATGGAGGTCCGCTTCCGAATGCGGCGAGTTACAGCTTGCTTCCTTACCTGGGGCTGTCGCACACCGTTTCATCACAATCAAGTGCAAGCGCAAGCAAACCTCGCCCGAAAAAATCGGTGCTGAGTTGCCCCGCCATTCAAGCCAGTCCTTATCCCTCGACCTGGACTTTCGGCTGCGGATACGGTTTGAACATCTACATGTGGGGCAGTCACTACCAGAAATCCAATAGTCCCAAACCAAGCATAACTAACACTTATGCCAGAGTCCGGAAAATGGCAAAGTTCGACTTTCCGAGTCAGACAATGTTTTTTTCATGTGCGGCATTGGGGGATATGTTTCTTGAGAGTCCTTTTCGTGGAATGTATAATACATTATCGACGCAGAGCTTTATCGGAGAGCTTCCTGATCCGATGGTGCGCAGTGTGAATCGCTTTACGTATCCGCACGGTGGCGAAAGCGACGGCTACATAAATGCGATATTCCTCGATGGCCATGTGGAACGGGTGCACAAACAGCATATGATATCGAATTTGACAAACCCGTTGTCTGAACCTGAGGCATCCCTCTTCTGGTTCGGCAACCGTGACGGGGTTCAACCTTAGCACCAAAGATCGGATATAGTATGCAAGTGGAGAATAAAACAAAGGCGCCTTTTTCGATCCTTCATGACTTTAAGGTGGATTTGGTCCCGGCGACTTGGGAAGGTGAAATCAAGTCGGAAGCCAATTCATCGGGCAAGGGGTCAGCCTCTAGCATTCGCTACACCGTGCCAATTCCGGTAATGAATGCACAGGATGGGCTGTGGGATATTAGCTGGAAATTTGACTATGAAAAGGGTGGGCATCTTCTCCTGACTGACGGCGATTGGATCTTGGAGTTGATGCTTTCTGAAGAAACCCTGGAATTTGTCATTCACTATCAGGACGGCCTCATCATAAGCCAGGAGTGCCTGCCGTTATCGCCGCCTTCTCCACGTGTGTTGTGGTTTGAATTCACTCTAAAAAATGCATGCCTGAAATTCAGGGTAAGGGATGACGGAGATCGAATTTTGGGGGAGTGGACGATCGATCATCCGCTATTGCGGCTTTTTCACAAATGGTTCTCCTTCGTTCTTACGGGCGAGTTTTGTGGTTCCAGGTTGGAGGCGAACGCCGTCGGAAAGTTAAGTCCAGCATCTGCTAAAGGGAAGCCTTCCAAGAGCTTCTTTCTTGAGCACAATGTGGATTTCCACGGCCACCTCTGCTTTTCGCATTTTACTCATCGGCACTTCGATCGGTTATTTTGCGAATTTGCGAAAATTGGAATCCGACGCGTGCAGTGGATACATTACGGCAACAAGGAGGACGGGCTATGGTCGTCGATGCTGGACGTGGGTAGGGAAGAGAACCGTGGTGGCCGGGCTTTGCGCACCATGGAAGAGGTGGGCGAAATCTTTGCCGCCGCCGTTTCACATGCCGCTAAATACGGGATTGAAATATACGGTCTGCTCCGTCCATTTGAGGGTATGGTTTATAGCACGACGGATTTTTCCATGTATCCGCCGGATTCACCCTATGTGAAGCGTTTGGGCGGGAGGTGTTACATGGTTCCCCCGTTCTCCACGGAGAGGCGGGATCTCGCCATTTCCCGCTCTCACGCCTGCGATCTCCAGCCACAAAATCCCTTTATCGAGAGCATCGAGATCATCCACGACGACCTCATGGGACCGGTGGCCCATTCAGTGGAAATCGAAATATGGGCAAGCCATGACAATCATTCCTATTTCCGCCTGGACCGCCCCCATTCGGTTCAACCCAGCAGGAAATATTGTCCCGTGCTCGAATGGGGGCCTTTGGGCATGAGACAGACGTCGGATTCGCGCGAGTGCCAGGTATTTCGAATAGCGGAATTGCGGCTGGACACCCCATTCATCGCGGTAAAAGTGAAGAGCGGACGGATCAGGAACTCGCTGGTGAATATTGTCCGACTCTACGGCCCGAACGGATTGGAAACGAAACTTTGTTTTGGGAATGAAGGAAGATTGCGGGAGACGCTTAGAAAAGACGGTACGATCGGATTCGAGCAGGACGACCCATTGCAGACTGGATTCGAGTTCGGGATGAGCCCGTTGAAGGAAGTGCCGAGTGCATGTCGGCCCGGGTATAATATGTATCATGAACAGATTGCGCTCGACTCGGTTACTGGACCGATCGGTATCGCCATGGGGCTCGATCAGGATTGCGCCAGTGCGCTTAGCCCGGGTTTTCCGGAGAGCAGAGCATATTGGCTTCATCTCGTTCGCGAAATACTCGATGCGGGAGCTGCCGGCGTTGAGTTGCGGGTGAGAAATCACAATTTCCCGGCCACCTGGATCGACCTGGGGTGGGAGACGCCTGTGCTAAGCGAGTATCTAGCGCGGGGGGGAGCTGCGGAGGGCAGCAAGGAAGCGCCGGATCTTGAGCTTCTCAGAAGAATCCGAGGCGGCTTTTACACCCAGTTCGTCCGCGATGCGGCTAGATTGACTCGGGAACGGGGTAAGAAGATGGGAATTCATATTGAGCGTCATATGAGCGTTTCTCCAAGTTATACGGCCGCAATGGAGATTTACTGGGATTGGGAACTCTGGCTTCAGGAGCAATTGGCGGATAGTGTCACTTTAAAGGAGATTTTGCCGGGGGGGCATTTTTTCGATACGGTGTTGGAAACATTGAGGGAACGGGATATCCCCGGGACGTGCGCAGTGTATAAAGCCCGGACGCCGGAGGAGCTGAAGATGCGTGTGCGAAAGGTCCAGGAAAGTGGCCTTGCAGGATATCAACATTATCTCCCGGTCGTGCGCCTTGACCGGCATGCCAATGTTGTCTGGCAAGATCCCAATGCGGGCTTGCTACGGGAGTTGTTTCAATAGAGAGTGCTAACATAGAGGTAAAATATATGAAAGTCTTATCACGATGCCTGTCCAAACCCGCGCTTGGACAAATTGCCCTGCTGATGGGTGTTCTTTTCTGCGGGAATGCCACCGGAGACGAGAATACCAAGCCAAATGAGGATAACCTTGTCTTTAGGGAAGCGTTTACCGAAGGCAAGGACCGCGTCGAGTCGTCGGAGATGTTGATTACCGGTACCGGCGCAGCGGTTATGAAAATGGCCTCTTCCCCGGAAGGATTGATTCTTTCCCTCGCCAATGAGTCTGCTCCCTGGGCGGATGTATGGATGAAACCGGTGCCTGAATTTCCCGCTACTTTGGAGCTTAAGTTTCAAGTCGATATTAGCGACGAACAGGGATACATCGAAATCTCAGCCCGCCGCAACGGGAAGCTTTCGACCGTCATTATCAGGGCCGACAAGATTTACGACTTTGAAAAGAAAGTCAGTGCCGTTCCTATGGAAATGGGCGTGGATCGGCGAATCGTGATATTCTTTTCCGATGCAGGGCATGGGAAAGTTGTAACTTCCGACACCGGTGAGGAGTTTGAACTCCTGGGAGCGGATTCGACTGTGGAGTATTCCGGGATTCGCATCGCGATTTTCGGAAATACGACCAAGTTGATTCTCAAAGAGATGGCACTTTTTTATGGCGATCCCTGAAGCTTTTTGAGAGGCTTCCCACGACACTCAAGACCACATGAGACAAACTGCATTGATTCTCGAAGAACGAGGCCGGCTATCCCTGCGTGAAATCGAACTCGATCAAACCCTTGGTGATAGCGATGTCCGGATCGCGATTGACACGGTGGGAATCTGCGGAAGCGACATTCACTATTATTTGCATGGAGGAATCGGTGACTTTGTAGTTCGCGAGCCCATGGTGCTGGGACACGAAGCCTCCGGTTTGATTATCGAAACTGGCAAAAAAGTAAGTCATCTGAAGACAGGTGATCGCGTATGCATGGAGCCCGGTATTCCAAATCTCGAGAGCGAGCAAAGCCGCCTGGGTATTTACAACCTCGATCCGGAAGTGAAGTTCTGGGCGACTCCACCAATCCACGGCTGTCTTCTGTCAACCCTCGTTCATCCGGCATCGTACACCTTTAAGCTGCCCGATGCGGTGACTTTGTCGGAAGGCGCAATGGTTGAGCCGTTGGCGGTCGGAGTTCATGCAGCGACGAAAGCGGCGATTCGTCCTGGAGAGACCGCTCTGGTGACAGGCGCGGGGCCGATCGGAATGGTGACGGCGCTCGCTGCCCTGGCCGGAGGCTGTAGCCGAGTCTTGATTTCCGATATCCAGGAACCAAAGCTCAAGCTCGCGGCAACGCTGGGAGCGATTACTCCTATCAACGTCAACGCGACATCCTTAAAGGAGTCTGTAGCCCATCACACCGACGGCAAAGGCGTCGATATGATCTTTGAAGCAAGTGGGCATGCTTCCGTTTTTGATGGATTGGCTGACTGCCTGAAACCCGCAGGGCGCATCATTTTTATCGGGATGCCCGTGCAGCCTGTTCCATTTGACATTGTAAAGATGCAGATCCGGGAAGCCTCTTCCTTTTCTATATTTCGTTATGCGAATGCCTATCCCCGTGCGCTGGCTTTGATGGGCTCAGGGAAAACCGACGTCAAGCCCCTGATTACCGATACGTTCCCCTTTGAGCGCGCAGTGGAAGCTTTCGAGTTTGCCGCACGGATGCCCGCAAAGAGCGTGAAAGTACAGATCCATTTGACGAATTCACCATGAACACTTTTGAAGGAAAAAGGGCTCTTGTCACCGGAGGCGGGAAAGGAATCGGCAAAGACATTGCCATTCGCTTGAGGCAGCTTGGCGCGGGGGTCACCGTCATCACGCGCACCGCATCGGATCTTGAGGCATTGGCAAAAGAGCACGGCATCGCCGGCATCTGCGCTGACCTTTCGAATTCCGAGGAAACGCGGAATGCCGCAGAAAGAGCCGGAGCCATGGATTATTTGGTAAACAATGCTGGCATTTCCATACCGGAATCCTTCCTGGAAACGGATTACGATCACTTTGAAAAAACCCTTCGCGTCAACCTGGGGGCAGCCTTGATCGTATCGCAAGTTGTCGCAAAGGATCTAATTTGTCGGCGGGCTGCCGGAGCGATAGTCAATATCTCCAGCCAGGCGTCGATGGTGGGACTTTCCCACCACGCGGCCTATTGCGCATCCAAGGGCGGGCTCGATCAATTGACACGAGTAATGGCACTGGAACTCGGTTTGCATGGCATTCGCGCCAATTGCGTAAACCCGACCGTTACCCTCACCAGTATGGCAGAGCAGGCATGGAGTGACCCGGTGAAGCGGAAGAGCATGCTGGATAAAATCCCTCTGGGGCGTTTTGCGAAACCGTCTGACGTTACCGATGCGGTCATTTATCTGTTGAGTGACAATGCCTCAATGATCACGGGAGCGATGCTGCCCGTTGACGGGGGATTTCTGGCATGTTGAAAATGGAGACGCTCGCTACTCTGTTTGAATCCAGAATGCAACGCCTGCCGCGGCACAGAAACCAACATTAATAACCTATCCGCAGATACCAAATTTGGGTCCAACTTACGGAGCCTTTCTCCCCATAATTATGAATAGAGTCCCCCTTTCTGAAGACGTTGCGGACAAATCGAATTGTTCGGAGTTGCGCGACAAAGTTGCATTGATTACCGGGGCGGGCTCGGGTGTTGGACGAGCAATCGCGGAGGTATTCGCCAAAGAAGGAATCAAGGTGGTGCTTTGCGGCCGACGCGCGGAGAAATTGAACGAAACCGCCCAGAGCATTCAGATGACAAAAGGCGACTGCGTTGTGTTGCCAGGTGATATTTCCAGTCCAGATCAAGTCAAGCAGGTAGTCCAGAAGAGCCTGGCTCATTATGGTCGAATCGACATCCTGTATAATAATGCCGGCTCTTTTCAATGCATTGGAGGGCTATGGGAGGTGGAGGTGGATGCCTGGTGGAAGGATGTAACAACAAATTTTAGAGGTCCGATGCTGATGATGAATGCAATTCTCCCACACATGATGGATCGAGACAGCGGGATCATCATTAATATGAGCGGTGGAGGCTCTACGACAGCATTGCCGGGTGGATCAGGATATGGAAGCAGCAAAACAGCTCTTCTGCGTCTGACCGAGTCCACCGCCCGCGAATTGGAGCGCGTTGGCAGCCGGGTGTTCGTTGTTAACATGGGCCCGGGGACTGTACGCACGGAGATGACACAGTTTCAGGTTGACTCGGAGATGGGGCGTAAATGGATTCCTTCGACTGCGGAATGTTTCGAAACAAATGACCTGGTCGAGCCTACGCTTTGTGCATATCGGAGCCTGGATTTGATACAGCACATGCGCCCTTCGTTTAATGGCCGGAGTTTTGGGACAGGAATGCCAATTCAGGACGTCGCCCGGACTTTGGATGCCAATCCGGGTTCGGAAGCCCGCCTGCTCAGAATGGCGTGAGCTATATTATTCATGAAAACACGCTCTCTTACATTGTTCAATCATCAATACCCGGCGGAGTTTTTTGCCACACAGAGTGAGATTCAAATTCTTGCGACCAATCCGCGCCGCTTGCTTGGGATATGAGTGGAGATGTCGAACTGCATTGGAATCGCCGGTTTTATCAGTGCGGGCGCAACGATTGCCGTGATGCCGTCTGCGCCGCCCAAAATCAAGCGCGCATAGTCATCGAACTCGATCCCCACGAAACACTATGACACATTCGGAAAGCAATCTGATGGAGGAAATTGTCTCTCTTGAGTCGCGGCAAATTCAATGGACGCAGGAGCTAATTTCTATTCCGACCGTTAATCCTTACTCCGGTGACTCTTCTGCGGCGTCGGAAGCCTCGGGTCAAGACTGGATTGAGGAGAAGCTGCGCGAGATGGGAGCTCAGGTAGATCGAATTCCCGTCCCCTCGGATATCTATGCAAGAGGAGGGGTTATTGGTCCGCGATCCCGGTCGTGGCTGCATCGGGAAAACGTCGTCGGAAAATGGAAGTTGGGGAATGGGCGAGGTCCGCGAATTATTGTCAACGATCATATGGATACGGTCGGAGTGGTTGGCATGGAAATTCCTCCTTACGACCCGGTCATTGAGGATGGAAAACTTCACGGCAGGGGCAGCACGGATACAAAAGGAAATCTCGTCATGGGACTTATTGCGATTGCAGGTCTGCTAAACAAGAGCGACGGCCTGAATGGCGAGATTATCTTTCAATCTGTAGTGGACGAAGAATGCAATGGAGCTGGAGCAGGGACGCTGGCGTGCTGTGTTGCCGGAATCGATGCGGATTTTGCAATCGTTCTTGATGGCGCGGGGGGCGATATCATCAATGGATGTAATGGGCTTGCCACCGCAAAATTGCTTATCCATGGCAGAGCAGGGCATTGCGCGCTCAACAATACCGTCAACGCGATAGACAAAGCTTGCACCGTGAAAAGCATGATTGACAGTTTTGCGCAGGGAGTGCTTTCAAGGGCACCGACTTGTTTTACCAATATCGGAGTGTTTCACTCAGGATCTATCCCAGGTGTCGTGCCCTCTGTCGCGGAGATGCAAATCAATTTCTCCTACCCGTTGGAAGATGCAGGAAAGGCGAAAGAGCAGAATGACAGTGGTGTAATCTTTCGCTCAGAATTCGCCCTGGCTATTCAAAACCTTTCTTTATCCGATCCCTGGTTTAAGGAAAAGCCGGTCGAAATCGAGTGGATCAAAGAGGTTTATCCATTCCTTTGTCCTCTCGAGAGTAATCTCGTGAATACGGCAGTTCAGGCATTTGGTGAAGTTTCGGGAAGATCTCCGAGGGTTGCTCCTATGGCCGGCTGGTTCGATGGCGCACATCTGGCAAATCAATTGGGCATCCCTACCATCGGTATCGGGCATGGATTACCGGGGATGGCTCATACGTCGACGGAGTATGCCGAAATGAGTTCCTTGCTGTTGGGAGCCAAAAAAACAGGCCTTTTACTCAGCCGAATTCTTCACTCATGATAGATTGTCGCTCTGTAGATGGGGCGAAAGCCGACTATGTGCATGTGATCGGCCATCGGATTCGCGCATGCGCGAAGAGCCGTTTGCACCGTCGAGCGCCGTGGTGGTCCCAGGCGCGACCAGGTCCGGTTCATTTTAGGGGGCCCTCTGCTTTCCCTCCGAGAGGGCAGAAGGCGATTGCAGGGCAGACGATCCTTCAATAGACTTTTTACCGTTATCTGAACCATAACAGGGGCTGGCATACAGGAGCCCGCAAGGACTCCGCCAGCCCCAATTTTTTACACCTACCCCAAGCTCTCACCAAGTTCCCCCCGAATACCTGCCCCTCCGAGGCTTCCGACGATCTCTTGCGCTCATTGCCATCTCAGATGGCCGCTTTTTACCCACAAATTTCTTTGGAGAGCCCAATTTGTCGGGTCATCGTTATCATCGCATCCGCAAAACGCGCCATCGTCCGGCGCCGGATCCCCCGGATATGAGGTGGACCCGATTTTTAGACCAGCAGGAGCGTAAAATAAGCTATGGAATGCGGGTGTGATTTGATTCTATGGGTTGGGTTTGATGGGGGCAACCTCCGATTTTTTGGCTCTGGAGCGCAAGGCCCGGCTGGCCTCGGAGCGTAGCGGAGAGGCCTGCGCGGGCCTGGAGCGGAAGAGCCAAAAAATCGGACCGAAAATGGGGGGGA
>Ga0209491_10001561_pt1 | contig 43909 bp, 47 predicted proteins | sample BON02_FD_187213 | JGI IMG/M metagenome (GOLD analysis project Ga0209491, IMG submission 187213) | Freshwater microbial communities from Lake Bonney liftoff mats and glacier meltwater in Antarctica - BON-02 (SPAdes) (version 2) | ecosystem: Environmental > Aquatic > Freshwater > Ice > Glacier...
ACAACAACCAATTCCAAACGTACGCCTGAAAGCAGATTCATGAGCACGACCAACGACAACAAGCGCCAGCAGCTCGTCAGCAAGCTCAGAGAGATGTTCCAAATGGACCAGGCCGACCTGGACTTTGACATCTACCGCAAAGACTACCTGGTTCAACAGGGAGTCAAGTTCAGAGAACCTAAAGAGGGACTTGACGATGCCAAGAAGGCCTTTCAGAAGCTGAAGAAGTCACACGGGGACAACTGGAAAGCAGTCTTGGAAGGCTGGAAGGCGTTCTTGACCGACACATCCTCGGTGTCGCACCCGCTACACATCAGGAGTTCTTGCCCTTTTACAGCGCTCGGCGTGAGCAGCTGCGTGGCAGGCTGCAAGCCTCGTTGGTGTGACCCTGGTCAATGCGCGACTGTCATGCGTCCTTGGATCGGCGTGGAGGCAGACTGCCGGACTTGAACGGAAGTTGGGGTATTTGTTGTTGAGCAGGGCACCATGTCCATAGACTGGTGTCGGACACGCGCTCAGATGCAGCGCCTGTCATCTCGTCTTGTAAGCGGGTTGGTTCACCAGAGATGTGCAGCTCAATTCACACCGCTCAAGTCGAAAACCACGCCATCGTCCACCTCGACCGCCATGATTTCGCGGAACGTCGCGAGCAGCGCATCTTCCGCTGCGTCGCCGAAGCCCAGCAGGTGTCCGAAAGTTGTTTGCCGGATCTCCAATGAAATGAGGTGTACAAGGCCTTGCGGTGGCCCGTTGCTCTCGGTCAGGTCGGTGGCGTTATGGCAGCCACCGCTGCGGAGCTGGTGGGCCATTCGGTCGCCGGGATCTACCTGTTGCATACGAACATGGACATGTGCTGCATTGCCGATAGTTCCACTGGTGGGCTTCAGTGCAACTATCCGAGAGCGGCCATACGGTCAAATCCACGGAGTCGTTTGTTTGTCCTGAAAACTGGTCTGATGAGCGCCGCGATGATGGGTGCAGAAGGGGCAGGGCTTACAGGGCGGCATCGGTTCGATGATTACAGACTGTACCGTTAATCTATTGAATTCGTTCAACTAACGTTAAATATGCAGCCATGCAAACCCTGACCCAAACCCAATTTCAAGCGGCATTTGCCCACGGAGCGATCGAGTCGGTCGCTCTGGTTCCCAGTGGTCCGCGGTTTTCCGTGAAGTTTGTCACTCGCACAGGGGAGGCCACTCTGGTGCAGGCGCGCGGGGCGGTGCCGCGCCTGTTTGGCACGACCGACAGTGCGTTGAAACTGCTGCACAAGCTGGGCGTAAATCGCATCGTGCTGGACAAATTGGACGAATGGCAGCCAGAACAAGCTGCTCTGCAAAAGCGCACGCGGCCGGACAGGGCGCAGGCATTGACCCGCGCTGCGGAATACGACCGCTGGGTGAATGCCAAGGTGCAGTCCAGCCGCGATGACCCGCGACCAGCCATTGCCGATGACGAGTGGCAAGCGGTCCGTGCGGCCAAGTTGGCACAGCGGAAAGTGTTGTAGGCCGGATGAGCTGTGCCACGTGGCAGGTCACCCGTCGCCCCGAATACCGCGATGACCTCGATGCGATAGAGGCGTGGGTCGCCAAAGACAACCCGCTCGCAGCCATCGACTTATGGCTTTTGATCGATAGCCAGGTCGATCAGCTCAGCGACCCCAACTTTCCACGCCGTACCAGCGAGCGGGTTGCAGGAGCACATGAACTGGTGGCCCATGAGAACTACATCGTCTATTTCGATCAGGACCCAACTCGCTGCACTGTGACCGTGAGGGCCGTGGTGCATGTGGCAAGACAGTTCCCGCAGAACACCTCAAAGTGAGTGCTTGTTTTATTAAACCGCCGAATGGCCATCTAAATTTCTCCGGGCTGGGCCACTTCAAAATCCTCCATCTGTGAGATCGGGAGCAGGGGTGTAACGCCGACGCCCTCGGCAGCCATGACGGTTGGACGGCGTCGCGCAGCGCATCCAGTGCACCGGCCGGTAGCGCCGCCAACTGCGCCAGCGCCTCGGCCGACTGGGGCGGGTTGGCCAGGTAGCGCCGGCCAATGCGCGGGACGCGCTGCGGGTTGGGGATGGCGTTGCTGCGATGCTATGCCAGCAGCGCATCGAAGGCGAAGCCGGCGTCCGCTTCCATCAAAAAGGCCGAGATGGTTGCCAGACACCATCGCCACGTCGTTCAATGATCATCACCAAGCTGGATCGCAGGACCATTGAATTGGCTGATCACACTCAGCCGCCAGCAACAGGCGTAGCCGAATGGGCAGTGACAGCACCCATTGGGGCGCCGAAACATCGGGTATGACCTGGCCGACCAGGTGCGCGGGCGTTGCAGCGCTACGCCGGCATGGCGGCACGCCGGGGCATGGACGACCGATGCTCAGCTAGGCGGTGGTCCGACACTGCTGCGGATGACGATATCGAATGGCAACGACTGCGAATGCGCGTACGACCGCCCTTCCAATCGGGCGATAACCTGCTCGGCGGCGGCACGTCCGATCTCGGTGATGGGCGTACGGATGCTGGTCAATGGCGGCGTCTGGGTCGCGCCGAGGTCCGTGTTGTCGCATCCGGCGACCGATATGTCGCCTGGAATCGATACGCCGGCCTCGCGGCATGCCAGCATGGCGCCCACGGCGAAAACATCGTTGGTGCCGATGACGGCTGTCGGGCGATGTGCTGCGTCGAGTTTGAGAAGGCCACGCATCATCTCGGTGGTTGTGGCCAGATCGATGGATCCATAAGCGACGCAGTCGTCGGCCAAGGCCAGGCCGGCTTGGGCCAGCGCAGTGCGCACGCCGGCGCCGCGCTCCATGGCGCGGTCGTTGCCTTCGGTACGTGCACTCAGCAAACCAAAACGAGTGTGGCCTAGCGTGATCAGATGGCGCGTCAAGGCGAAGGTCGCCGCACGGTTGTCGAACCCGATGCTCGGATGTCGGCCCAGGGGGTCGACGCCCCAGGTAAGGACATATGGGCGACCGTAGTTTTCGAGCAGCGAGAACAACGCGGGGTCATGGCTCAGGCCGACAAAGACGAAGGCGTCGACACCGTGGCGGATCAGTTGTTCGGTGGTGCGCAGTTCGGCCTTGAGGTCGTAGTGGTGCTCGGCGAGCACGACCGAATAACCCTTGGCGTCGAGAACCGTCTGCATTGCGCTGGTGGTTCGAGCATACAGCGCATAGTCGAATGAGGGCACGATCGCGCCGATCATCTGGCTGCGCGCGCTGCGCAGGGCCTTGGCTGCGCCGTGCGGCACATAACGCAGCTTTGTGACGGCCTCTTGCACCAACTGCCGGGTCTGCACGTCAACCTGCTCGGGCGTATTGAGCGCGCGCGACACCGTGGCCGTCGACACGCCGGCCAATCGGGCGACGTCTTTGGCATTGGGGCGACTCGATGGGCTCGTGGGCAGATGTTTTTCCTGCAGGAGGTCGGTGCTTTCTAGCATGGGTGGATTCGATTACATATGAAGCAACGGAAATCTAAGTGATAACCCCTATGGTATAGCTATTGTCGCCGACTTTCTCCGCTGTTAAAGTCTATGTAATCGGTTACATCAACAGGAGACGCCCCATGGCCCATTCGTCCCGTTCCTCCGGAAAAGACAGTCACATCCGTCGCAGCCTGCTCAAGTCAGGTGCGGCGTTCAGCGCACTGGCAGCCCTCGGGCCTCAGTTCGCCGCCCCGGCGTTCGCCCAGGGCGACGACCTCGCGCCCTACAAGGCAGCCAAGATCAACTGGAAGCAAGCCGAGGGCGAGACCCTCACGGTGGCCGTCATTCCGGCGAGCTATTTCCTCAACCTGATCTCGCTGCAGCCGCAGTTCGAGGCCCTGACGGGCATCAAGCTGCGTTTCGAGCAGGTGCCGCCCGGGCAGATCCGGCAAAAAGCGATGCTCGACCTGTCGTCCAAGACGGGTACCTACGCGACACACGCGGCCGATCCCATGTATTACCCGCTGTATGTCGCCAACAAGTGGGTCGAGCCGCTCGACAAATACCTGAACGACACATCGTTGACTGACCCGGCGTGGTTCAAATACGAAGACATCATCAAGGCCTGGCGCGAAGCCGATTCGGTCGATGGCAAACCCTACGGCATCCCGTTTGACGGCGAAGTCACAGTGCAGGTGTATCGCAAGGACCTTTACGACGCCAAGGGCCTCAAACCGGCGACGACCTACGACGGACTGCTCGCCAACGCCAAGGCGCTGAACAATCCGGCGGAGCGCATGCACGGCTTGGCCCTGCGCGGTTTTGCTGGCGCCGGTCAGAACATGTACATCTATCCGTCGATCCTGCGCGGTTTCGGCGGCAGCTGGATACAAGGCGGCAAGGTCGTCGTCAACAGCCCGGAAGCGGTCAAGGCGCTGCAGTGGTATGTGGATGCGCTCACCGCCTATGCGCCCCCGGCGGTGCGCAACTGGAACTGGCCCGATATCGCCGACGCGTTTTCGCAAGGCACGATCGCCACCTACCTCGACGCCCACTCGTCGGCAGCGGTCATCACTAACCCGGAAAAATCCAAGGTCGTTGGCAAGGTGGGTTACGCGCGCTGGCCCAAGGGTCCGGCGGGCAAGGGTGTGACCTCGATCTGGAACTGGGGCTTCCCGGTCAACGCGGCGCTGACCGAAAAGCAGAAAAAGGCGACTTGGCTCTTTATCCAATGGGCCGCCTCGGCCGAGACGCAGGCCCGCACCTCATACAAGTTCTCCGGGCCGGCGAAACGCTCGGGCGTCAACCGTATGTCGATCTGGCGTTCGCCCGAGTTCGCCGCGGCGATGCAGAGCGCCGGCTACAACTTCATCCCTGCGGCGCTCGATTCACTGGAACAAGACACCGACGTCGATTGGCGCCCGCGCGTGCCGCAATGGCCGGCGATCGGCGAAACCATGGCCACGGCCATCCAGTCGGCACTGGTCGGCCAGAAAAAACCGAAAGAAGCGCTGGACGAGGCGCAGGTGCGCATCGACCAGATCATCAAGGGCTGACAAGCGTTTCGCGTCATGGACCACGCCGCACGGTCGGGGCCGTCGCTGAAGGCGCGCGAGCGGCGTTTTGCGCTCGGGCTGCTGGTGCCGGCCTTACTCGTGTTGCTGCTGACGACGACGGCGCCGCTGGTCTACCTTGGCTGGAACAGTCTGCACCGGCTCGATCTGGGCATGCCCTGGTTGTCTGGTTTCGCCGGACTGGACAATTACGCCAAGATGGGCAGCGACCCGCGCTTCTGGAATTCGTTGTGGCTGACGGCGATCTACACCCTGTCGACCGTCGTGTTGCAGGTCATCGTCGGCCTGTCGCTGGCGCTGCTCGTGCTGCAGATTCCCAAGGGCCAGGCGCTATTGCGCATCGCCGCAATCCTGCCCATCGTGCTCGCGCCGGTCGTCGTCGGCCTGTTCTGGCGCACGCTGGTGCTGGCGCCAGACTTCGGTCTCGTCGACATGGTTTCCAAAGGGCTCGGCATGGGCAGCCACAACTGGCTCGGCGACCCGCAACTGGCGCTGATCTCCGTGATCGCGATCCACACCTGGCAATGGACCCCGTTTGCCTTCCTGGTGCTGCTCGCCACGCTGGCAACCTTGCCACCCGATGTGTATGAAGCGGCGCGCCTGGACCGCGCCGGCGCCTGGCAGCGGTTCGTGCATATCACCTTGCCGCTGATCCGGCCGGCGATCGTCATGGTCGTCATCCTGCGCGCGATGACGGCCTTGTCCGCATTCGCGGCGATTTTTGCTGCGACCGGCGGCGGGCCGGGTTCGTCGACGGAGATCCTCAACCTGTATGCCTATCGCACGTCGTTCACGATTCTCAATCTCGGTTACGGCGCGTCGCTGGCCGTGGTGCTGATGGCCATCACGCTGGCCATCTCCTGGATCATGTTCCGCCTGCGCAGGAAACCCACATGAACACCGGCCCGCGTTCCGCCTTCCGGTATATCGTGCTGTATGCCGTCGCCGGATTTGGCCTGGCGGTCTGGGCCTTTCCGGTGATCTGGGGCCTGATGACCTCGTTCAAGACCGAACGCGACGTGCTCGCGTACCCGCCGAAGTTCATCTTCACGCCGACGCTGGACAACTACCGCGAGGTGATCTTCGGTGCCTCATCGATCCTGCCCAACCTTTGGTCGAGCATCGTCGTTGCCAGCGGTGCGACGCTGTTGACGATGCTCTTCGCGGTGCCTGCGGCCTATGCACTGGCGCGCCTGCGATATCCGGCCAAGCAGGCCTCGGGGTTTTACGTGCTAGCGACGCAGATGTTGCCGCCGGTAGGCCTGATCATCCCGTATTACCTGGTGCTGCAAAAGATCGGCGGTCTGGACAGTTATGGCGGGCTGATCGCGATCTATCTGACGTTTTCGTTGCCGTTCGCGATCTGGCTGATGGTCTCGTATTTCGAGGACGTGCCGTTCGAAATGGAAGAGGCGGCGCTGCTCGACCGAGCAGGGCGGCTGCGTGCATTGTGGTACGTGATCCTGCCTCAGGTGCGCGGGGGTATCGCGGTGACAACGATTTTCGTGTTCCTCAACGCGTGGAACGAATTCCTGTTCGCCGTCGTGCTCGGAGGCAACCAGGTGCGCACCGTGACGGTGGCGATGTTCAATTTCATATCGGTGGAGCAGACACAGTGGGCCAAGCTCGCAGCCGGCGCCATGCTGGCGATGGCACCGGTCATCATCATCGGCATCTTCGCGCAGCGCCACATCGTCAAGGGCCTGACCGTCGGTGCCGTCAAGGGGGGGGGAAGACGATGACATCAACTTCGGCGGGAGTCCGACTCGAGGCCATACGCAAGTGCTACGGTTCCACCGTCGTGTTGCACGAGATCGACCTCGCGATCGAGCCCGGCGAGTTCTTCGTCCTGCTCGGGCCTTCGGGTTCGGGCAAGACCACGACGCTGCGTATCCTGGCCGGGCTGGAGGAGGTCAGCGGCGGGCGCATGCTGATGGACGGCGTCGACGTGACGACCCGGGAACCGGGCGAGCGCGACGTCGCCATGGTGTTCCAGAGTTATGCGTTGTACCCGCACATGACGGTGGCGCAGAACATCGGTTTTCCGCTGAAGATGGTCGGCATGCCGACCGCCGAGATCGAACGCGCCGTCATGGATGCCGCCACCAAGGTCGAGATCGGCCACCTGCTGGCGCGTACACCGGGACAACTCTCCGGCGGCCAGCAGCAACGTGTCGCGCTGGCGCGCGCCATCGTGCGCCAGCCGCGGCTTTTCCTGCTCGACGAACCCTTGTCCAACCTGGACGCCAAGTTGCGTCTCGAGACACGGCTTGGCTTGCACAAGCTACAGCGTTCGCTCGACACAACCACCGTCTACGTGACGCACGACCAAGAGGAGGCGATGACGCTGGCCGACCGCATCGCGGTGTTCATGGAAGGGCGCATCGTGCAGGTCGGCACGCCACGCGAGATATTCTCGACGCCGGCGACGATGGCGGTGGCCGGGTTCATCGGCACGCCGCCGATGAACTTGGTGCCGGGCAACTGGCAGGGCGACAGCGTGACTGCCGGCGGGGCAAAGCTGCGGGTGCAACAGGCCAGCAGCGCGCCGCGACCGGTGATGCTCGGCGTGCGTCCGGGCGACATCCGGATCGCGCCGGGCGGCATTCCTGTCACGGTTGAACGGATCGAGGATCTCGGCGACAGCGCCATCACGAGTTTCCGCGATGCCGAAGGCCGCCTGATCAAGATGAAAAACGAGCGCCAGCCGACGGTAGCAGAAGGCGAGTCGGTGACGCTCGGATTCGCGCCAGAGGCGGCGCACCTGTTCGATAACACAAGCGGTGAGCGCCTCGCGGTCACATGAGGTCCCGCGCGCTGACCCAGACGACGCAACACGCATCAGCAAGAAAGTGGAATCCGACATGACGACCAGCAGCAAACCGAACGTCCTCTTGATCCTCAATGACGACATGGGTTATTCCGACATCGGCTGTTATGGCGGCGAAGTGCAGACGCCTCACCTCGACCACCTGGCCGCCGGAGGCCTGCGTTTCAGCCAGTTCTACAACACGGCGCGATGCAGCCCGTCGCGTGCGTCCATGCTCACCGGCCTGCATCCGCACCAGACGGGCGTCGGCATCCTGACCTACGACTCCGGACCCGAGGGTTATGCTGGCAACCTGAACCAGCACTGCGTGACCATTCCGCAGGCCCTCAAGACGAACGGCTACCGCACATACATGAGCGGCAAGTGGCATGTCGCCTCCAGCCTGACCACACCGACCGACACCTGGCCGTTGCAGCGCGGTTTCGACGCGTTCTACGGCACAATCATCGGCGCCGGCAGCTTTTACGATCCCAATACGCTGACGCGCGGCAACGACAACGCCGAGCACGAGGCCCATACCGAGGGTTTCTTTTATACCGACGCGATCAGCGACCAGGCCGTCGCCTACATCGAACAACATGCCAGGGACCACGCCGACACGCCGTTCTTCGAATACGTCGCTTACACCGCGCCGCATTGGCCGCTGCATGCACACGACGAGGACATCGCGAAATACAAGGGCCGTTTCGACAAGGGCTGGGACGCGCTGCGCGAGGAGCGGCTCGCAAAACTCGTCGCCTCGGGCCTGCTGAAGGACAGTTGGCAACTGACCGAACGCGACCCGGGCCAGCCGCCATGGACACAGGCCGAGACCGACGAGCAGTTCCGCGCCTGGACGCTGCGCTGCATGGAGGTGTACGCCGCGCAGATCGACCGCATGGACCAGGGCATAGGCCGCATTCTTGCCGCGCTGGAAAAGACCGGACAAGCCGACAATACCGTCGTCATCTTCCTGGCCGACAACGGCGCGTGCGCCGAAGACATTCCGGAGAGTGTCACCGTCGATGAGCTCGTCAACAAGTTGATGATCGCCCGCGCGCTGACTCGTAGTGGCGAACTGGTGCATTTCGGCAACAACACCGGCCGCATGCCCGGGCCAGAGAACACCTACCAGAGTTACGGCACGGCCTGGGCCAACCTGTCGAATACGCCGTTCCGGCTCTACAAGCACTGGATCCACGAAGGCGGCATCTCGACACCGCTGATCGTGTATTGGCCACAAGGCATCACCGACAAGGGCGGCCTGCGCCATGCACCGGGATACTTGCCCGACATCATGGCGACCATCCTGGACGTGACCGGCACCCCGTACCCGCGCGCGTTCGATGGCCACGCGATCGCCCCGCTCGAAGGCCAAAGCCTGGTGCCGGTGTTCCGCCAGGACGGCCAAGAACGTCCGGCGATGTTCTGGGAACACGAAGGCAACGCGGCGGTGCGTATCGGACAGTGGAAACTTGTCAAGCGGTATCCCGACCCCTGGGAGCTGTATGACATGGAGGGTGACCGCACCGAGTTGCACGACCTCGCGGCAAACCATCCCGAGCGCGTGGCCGACATGGCACGGCAATACGATGCATGGGCCGTGCGTTGCGGTGTCATCGACCGCGAGAAGATCGTCGAGTTGATGCGCAACCAGGGGGTAACCCGCGCCTTCTGGGAAAAGGACGAGTGACGCACAGGCACGCACAACGGAGGGGGCCGTGACCGGCGCGTCGTGCTGCTGTCCCAGCGCGGGACCGGCGCCCGTTGCTGCGCCGTCGCACGGGATGCCGCCGGCTGTTCCGATTGCGTCGGATAGCCCACCGCGCGCCTGGTGTCCGGTGCCGGCCGGCGTTTTCCTGATGGGTAATGACGGCCCTGACGCGGTCCTGGGTGACGACGAAGGACCTGCGCGTCCGGTGGAGCTCGGTGCGTTCCGGATCGCAGCAACCACTGTCACCAACGCCGAATTCACCGATTTCGTGCGCGCGACGCAGTACATCACCGATGCCGAACGCCTCGGCAGCTCTTTTGTCTTTTACCTGCAGTTGCCCACGTCATTGCGCGCCCGCGCACGGCAGGTTGTTTCGCAATTGCCGTGGTGGTTGCCCGTCGCCGATGCGTCGTGGCAGCGTCCGCAAGGTCCGGGCTCGGATGCCCGGTTGTGGCCGGGCCATCCTGTCGTGCATGTGTCGTGGAACGACGCGCAGGCCTATTGCGCCTGGGCCGGCATCGGGCTGCCGAGCGAAGCCCAGTGGGAATATGCGGCACGCGGAGGCCTCCAGGGCAAACGTTTTGCCTGGGGCGACGATCTTTGCGATGCACACGGCATAGCGCGGTGCAACGTGTTTCGCGGCCAGTTTCCGAATGCGCCACTGCCGGGCTGGGAAGTGGGGCCGGTGGCGGCCGATACAGGCATCGCCAATGGGCTTGGCTTGCGCAACGTCTGCGGAAATGTATGGGAATGGTGTGGCGATACGCTAGCGGGTGGCAACCGCCCACTGCGTGGCGGTTCGTTCCTATGCCACGATTCGTACTGCAACCGCTACCGTGTTGCCGCGCGCAACGCCAATACCGCCACGTCGTCGGCCAGCAACATCGGGTTTCGCGTGGTCGCGTGACGGGGTGGTTGCCGCGGGCACAGTGCACCGAGCATGAAGCTGGCCGCACAGCGCGACCCTGTGGCGGCACCGTGTTCTGTGGCCGCTGCCGCCGGAAACGTCAGTTGGGATGTGCGCCCGAACCGTCCGTCCTGGAAATCCCGCACCGCCTGGAAAATCTCCTCCTGCGTATTCATGACGCACGGGCCGTGCTGGGCGATGGGTTCCTTCAAGGGACGGCCGGCGATGAGCAGCAGCTTGGCGTCTTCGCCCGCCGCGATGTGTATGCCGTGCGACGCGGCATCGTTTATCAGGAGAGCCATGCGCTGTGCTGGCACGCTCTTCATTGACGATCGCCCGAATTATCTTGTATTATGATGTCTTAATACATATTTATTGCTCATGTTAAAAGCGATAAAGCCCCATTGGAGGAGACGCCATGCAAACTTTTGCGCGCTTGCTGGAGAGGCTTGGACAGGCCATGGGATTTGCGGCGGTCGTGGTGGTCGCTGTCCTGGCCTTTCCGATCTTCTACGACGCGATGGCGCGCAAGGCAGGCGCTCCAACAATCTGGGTATTCGAGGTGAGCCAGTACGCCCTCATCACCGGCGTATTCCTAGCCAATGCTTATGCGCTCAAACATGGCAATCATTTCCGGGTTGAACTGTTGACGGGCATGTTGCCGCGCCAGCGCCGACACTTCGACGACCTGGCGCTGGCGGTGACAGGGGCCTTCGGCGTCATCGTCACAGCGGGCGGCGCAATGCTGGCGCACTACTCCTACGTCAACGATATCCACTCGGCGTCGCTGCTGAACATTCCGATGTTCATCCCGCAAAGCACGGTACCGCTTGGCGGGTTGGCGCTGACGCTGCAGGCGGCGGCAATGCTGATACTACGTGAGTCGCCGTCAGAAGCCACCCATTTTTGAACCACAAAGTTACCCTGGAGACCTACCACTGTGGAAGTTGCTGGCCTGATCACGATCGCACTGCTGTTCATCTTCATGCTGCTGTCGATCCCGGTGTTCATCTCCATGGGAATGGCGGCGTTCATTGGCTTCGTCATGGTCAAGGGCATGGATGGTGCCATGTCCTCTTTCGGTGACGTCATCTGGCAAAGTGCGTCGATCTTCGAGCTCGTGGCCATCCCGCTGTTCATCTTCACCGGTGTACTGGTGGAGAAAATAGACGCTGGCCGCGACTTGTTCAGATGCACCAAGGCGTGGGTCGGGGGCCTGCCCAACTCGATGGGTGTAGCCACCATCCTTGCGTGCGGCGTCTTCGCCGCGATCAGTGGGTCGAGCATCGCGTGCGCCGCCACGGTGGGTATCGTCGCCATTCCGCTGCTGCTGCAGGAGCGCTATTCGCCCGCGCAAGCTGGCGGTTTCTGCGCCGGCGGAGGCACGCTTGGCATCATTATTCCGCCCAGCATCCCGTTCATTCTTTATGGCGTGATCACTGAAACGTCGATCGGCAAACTGTTCATGGCTGGCGTCGTGCCGGGCGTCCTGATGCTGTCGCTGTTCGTCGCGTATGTGATGATCAGTCGGCCACGCATCGTCGTTACGCACAGGGTAAGCCAGGCTGAACGCCGGGACGCTACACGCAAGGGTATTGGCATCCTGCTGCTGCCAGTCGTGATCATCGCAGCCATCTACACGGGGCTCTTCACGCCCACCGAGGTCGGCGCTTTGTCGACCGTCTATGTTCTGGCGCTCGGCCTGATTCAGCGGCGGCTCACTGCGCCGCGCTTCATACAGGCAGCCAAGACCGCCACGCGCACCAGCTGCATGCTGCTAATGCTGGTGGTATTTGGCCAATACTTCGCACACCTGTTGACTTACGAACAATTGCCGCAGCAGATCGCCGCGTGGATCACCTCCTTCGAAGCCAGCAACCTAATCACGGTCACGCTAATGATCCTGGTCTATCTTGTGCTCGGCATGTTCCTGGAAAGCGCGGCAATGCTGCTTATTACGATTCCGATTTTTTTCCCCATCGCCCAGCACGTCGGCATGGATCCGATCACCTTCGGCGTGTTTGCCTGCATCGCGATGGAGATCGCGCAGATCAGCCCGCCGGTGGGAATCAACCTTTACACCATCCACGGAGTGTCACGCATTCCACTGGGCGTGCTGGCCAAAGGCGCAGCGCCGTTCCTGTTGATCCAGATCATCATGCTGTACGTCATCTTTTACGTACCGGCACTGTCGCTGTGGTTGCCCCAGCAAATGATGGGCAGGTAGTGGTCATGGGAACCTTACGTCCATTGAAGCTTAACCGGCAGAACAGCGTTGCGCTATACGTGCAGATAGCCGATCGCCTGGCCAAGGAAATCGCGCAGAAGAAGTACAAGGTCTTCGAACGCCTGCCGACTGAGCACGAGCTGGTGGAGCGCCTGGGCGTCTCGCGCGTCACTGTCCGTCAAGCTATTGCCCAGCTCGTACGCCAGGGTCTGGCTGTGTCCAAGCAAGGTAAAGGCACCTTCGTGGCCGGGCCGGTGGTGCATCATGAACTGGAAGAACTCAAAGGCTTCTACGACACACTGGTCAGCCAGGGTCACATGCCGCAAACGCGCCTGCTCAGTTTCGAGCCTATGCAAACGCCGGAGGAAATCGAACCATTGATGGTTACGCCGGAACGACAGGCCATGCACCTTAAACGGCTGTATTCGCTGGACGACCGACCGTTCGCTCTGGTTCGTGCCTGGTTACCCATCGCCGCCCAGCGTGTGTCGTGGGACGAAGCGGCGCGGCATCCGCTCTACGCAATTCTGCAGAACCTGCTCGGCTACCAGGTGGTGCGCGCGGAAGTGAGTATTGTCGCCAGGCTTGCCGACGACGAAGAAGCGCAACTGCTCGAACTGGCACCTGCAAGCCCCGTTCTGGTGATGGAGCGCGCATCGACGTCGAAGGACGGCAAGACCCTGGAAGTCTCGCGTTTCAGCATCCGCCCTGAGAACTACCGCTTTCGGCTGAGCGTACAGGGCCCGTTGGCCATCACCAGCCAGATCCAGGAAATGGCGGCGCCGGGAGCTTCCCGCACTGTGTCGTCTGCCAAAACCCATCCCTAACGCAATTGAAGGAGAACACGGTATGAATCTGACTGCTGAAGAGCAGGGCATGCTCCGCGGAGACCAAGGCCCTGCAGTCAAGGACGCGCTTGAATACCTGATCAAGGTCGGCGAATTCTGGGGCGCGGAACGCCTTGTCGAGATCACCAATGTCCACATGATGGGCGACATCGAGGTGATGGGTGACGGCGGGCTCAAGTGGCTCGAATGCACATCAGAGAAACGCGCGAGTTGCGCGGTGAATGTGAGCACCAACGCGCGCTCCTTCGATTTTCCGCTGGTCGCACACTTGCAACAGGACTCCGGTGAGGCCGCCAAGGAGCGCAAACTGATCGGCCTTCTCCAGCAGATGAACGTAACCACCACCGACACCTGCATCAACTACCAGACGCTCTATCAGCCGCACCTGGGTGAACGCGTGGCGTGGGGCGACACCGGCACCGTGATTTACGCCAACTCGGTGTTCGGCGCGCGCAGCAACTTCGAAAGCGGGCCCGCAGCCTTTGCGGCCGGCCTGACCAAGCGGGTGCCGGAATACGGCTTTCACCTGGACAGCCACCGCAAAGGCACATTCGTCGTTGAACTCGAAGCCGATCTGCACGACCTGGCTGACTGGGGCGCCGTCGCCAAGTTGGTGGGAGAGCCAAACCAGAGCTACTGCCAGGTGCCGGTGTTCACCGGCGTCAAACAGGTGCCAAGCTCAGATGAACTAAAGCACCTGGGGGCCGGGCTGGCCAGCTATGGATCGATGGGGATGTTCCACATGGTTGGCGTGACGCCGGAGGCGCCGACGCTGGAAACCGCGCTCGGTGGCAATACGCCGCACACCAGGATGACCATTACCAACGCTGATATCGAGCGCGTTTACCGGGGTTACGACCTCAAGGACAAACGATGCGACCTGGTCGTGTTTTCGGGGCCCCAGCTTTCGCTGTGGGAGCTCAAGGATCTGTCTGCGCTCTTTGACGGCAAGAGGGTGGTCGAGGGAACGCAGGTCTTTGTCACCAGCAGCAACGGTGTGCTGTCGGCCGCGCGCAAGGAAGGCTACGTGCAAAAGCTCGAGGCCGCGGGCGTGACCATCATGGAAGGTGTGTGCTTTTACATTCTGCAAAACCTGTCGCAGATGCGCCAGCGCAACGGCTGGACCAACATGATCTCCAACTCGGCGAAGCTCGTCAACATCATTGGCGCGCACCGCTTCAACACCATTTTGCGGCGTACCAAGGAATGCGTCGATATCGCTACCACCGGGAGGATCCAATGAGCAAAGTTCTGGAAACCGTCAAAGTCAACCGCGCCTTTGGCGATGTGGTCGAGGGTGAGGCTGTGGTGTCGGAAGAAGGGTTCAGCCCGCGCTACGACCTTGACCGCTGGACTGGACTGATCTCCAAGCCCGGTCATAACCTCGAAGGCACGCAGATCAGGGACAAGATCTGCTTCTTCCCAACGGCCAAGGGTGGCATCGCCGCCGGCTGGGCTTACTACGACATCAAGTGCAAGGGCATCGCGCCGAAGGCGTTGGTCTTTGGCGTCACCAATCCGGTGATGGTCCAGGGCGCGATCTTCGCCAACATGACCATCACCGAGGGCTGGTCGCGCGAGCCGCGCGATTTCGTCAAGACCGGCGACTGGGTGCGCGTCGACCCGAAGCGCGGCGTCATTGAAGTCATCGAACGCAAGTAAACCTCAACTACAAAGGAGATAACGTTATGAAAAATCCAATGCTGTCCTGCCTCGCCGCGGGTCTGATGTTCGCCGCCACCGCCGCGCAATCCACTGAGACTTTGTCCCTCGCCACATGGGGTACCTCCAGCCATCCACAGGTCAAGGAATTCACCCGACCGTTCATGGAGGCGGTCGAGAAGCAGAGTGGCGGCGCCATCAAGTTCAAGTATTTTCCCGACGACCAGATGGTCAAGCAGAAGTTCGTGCCCAGCGCCGTCCCCTCCGGCACGGTCGACATCTCACTGGCCACGCTCGACAGCTGGGCTGGGCGCGACCCGGAGGTGTCGGTCACTGTGACGCCGATGTGGCCGCTGTCGATGCAGGAAACGCGCGACACGCTGGTTCCGGGGAACGCGTTGTTCGACTATTTTGATCGCGCGCTGCAAAAGACCGGCGTGAAGATTCTGTGCATTTTCGATATTGGCGCGCCGATGGTGTCGACAGGCTTTGAGCTCAGGACACCGGACGAGATCAAGGGCAAGAAGATCCGCGCCACATCCAAAGGGCATGCGGAGCTGCTTCAGTCGCTCGACGCCGCTCCCGTCGTCCTGAGCGTCGGAGAGGTCTACCAGGCGTTGCAGCGCGGCACTGTCGACGGTGCGATCGGCGGGCTGCAAGGCATGGTGGGGCTCAAGCACTACGAGGTTGCCAAATACGTAATGGCATCCAACGGCGTGCTCGGCACTTACATCCATGGTTATGTCATGAACCTGAAGCGCTTCAACGGGCTACCCAAGGAGCAGCAAGCCATCCTTATGAAGGCTGCTGGAGACGCTCGCAATGCTGCGCAGGACAACATGATCAATGGGTACAACAAATACCTTGGTGTCGCGCAGCAAAACGGCATGAAGTTGTTCTCGCTGACCAAGGGCTCGCCTGAGTGGAACAAATGGCAGGCCGCCGCATCCGGTTTCAATGCCGCACAGAAAAAGAACCTGTCGCCCGAGTTGCTCAAGCTAATCGCCCAGTAGCCGCCACGCTCCGGTCGCCGCGGCGTCAACGCCATGGTCGGCGAGCCGGCGCGGTCAAGGGTCATCCGGTGAACAGGGATTTCAATCGCCACATTCTGTCGTTTGCTGCCGCCTATCCACTACTGGCTGCTTGGGCCAACCCCAATCGACGTCTGCCATCGCCTTGAAGCGACCGATGCGCGCCGATCCAGTGCGCCCATCCAGGCTGCGTTGATCGCGGGCATCCTCCTCCCGCTGGATAAAGCCGGCTAGCCAATCGGCAGAAGCGGTCTCTGACCAGTGCTCCAGTATTCCGTGCAGACGCAGGGCTGTTGCGCGCTCGCGCAGATCATTCAGGTTTGAATTCATCATGATCTCCTTGGGGTGGGTGTCGTGGACGGGTGAGAGATCGGCATCGGCCCGCATGGACTGCGCGTCGCCGTGAAATCAAACGCGCCAGCTGCCGCGCATTGTCATGCTGAGCACAAACGCGGTGACCAGAACCAGCGCCACATCCGGCAAGCTTGCGCGCATCAGTCGCCAAAGTCGGGCGACCGGTACAACACGCGACCACCCACCCGCAACTCTGTCTCGATCTGGTACTGGCGCACAGCGGCCGGATCGATGCTGATGCCCAGACCCGGCGTGTCGGGCGCACGCACCGTGCCGGCGCCATCGGGCAGCAGGTGGTTGCGGGTCAACGCGACGGCCAACGCCTTGGGTGCTGCCGGGTACTCGCAGATCGTGTGCTCGGCCAGCCCGGCGAACGGCTGCAACGATGCGCTCAGCGCCAGATGCGAGGTGAAGGTGTGGTTGACATAGGTGACCCCCTTGGCCAGCGCATAGTCGGCAACCTGTTTGGCCGGGCCGATGCCACCGATACGGCCACAGTCGATCTGCACGTAACCGATGCCGCCGTAGTCGATCAGGTGGCGCGCCATCGACACGTTGTGTGCGCCTTCGCCGCCGGCCAGCCGCACGGTGGTGCAGCGCCGCGCCAGTGCACCATATTCCTCCAGCGCGCTGGAATGGAAGGGTTCCTCCAACCAGGTGGCGCGAGCCGCCTCCAGCGCAGCGAGCCGCTCGGCTGCGCGCTCTACATCGTCGACGAAGATCTGCCCGACATCCACCAGCAGGATGCCGTCCGCGCCAAGGGCCTCGCGGGCGGCGGCGAAGTGCTCCGCATCCTGCGCGGCGCTGCCGCGCCCGATCGGCCCCCAGCCGAGCTTGACAGCGTTGAACCCGCGTGCCATTGCATCGCGCGAGCGCACCAACGTCTGCTGTGCATCGTCGCCGAACAGCAGCGATGCGTAGGGCGTCTTGGCGTGGCTATGTCGGTAACCGAGCAGCTTCCAGACCGGCTCGCCACGCGCCTTGCCCAGCAGGTCCCACAAGGCCATCTCGATGCCGGAGAAAGTATGCGCCGCCTGCAACACATCCATGGAGTTGTAGGCCACGTCACGGGCGATCGCGGCGATGTCGCGCGCATCGTTCACGGCACGGCCCAGAACGGACGCGCTAACCGGCTGGCAGGCGCCATGCGATGGCGGGCAGACAAAGGCGGCGATCGAGGGTAGCGGCGCGGCCTCGCATTCGCCATAACCGACATGTTCGCCCGCCTGCACCCGCACCAGCAGGGCGTCCTGGCTGCCATCGGCCTCCAGAGTGACCTCGGGCATCGCGAGGTAGAAAAAATCAACGGCATCGATGTTCATGGCAGTCCCTGTGGCATGTGTTCAGCGGGCGCTCAACGGGTGTAGATCGTGGCCTTGGGCTCGAACGCCACGTCCGCATCGAGCGGATAAATCGGTCGCGCGCAGAGGGTGTGGCCCAGTGTCGGCAGATTCGCAGACGTGGCGCCCGGCACGTCGATATTGAAATTGCAGTCGGCCCAGGCCTCGTACATGTGGAACTCGGTGTGCGGCGACTTGACGACGATCAGGTCGAAGTCCTGCGGGTTCAGGCCGCATGCGAAATACATGGCGCGATCGAACAGGCTCAGTGTCTTGCTGAACACCACCACCGTGATGTTGTCCCACTCCAGCACCGCGCTCGGGCCGGCGTCGAGCCCGATCTTCATCGTCTCGAGCCGCGCGCGGCCATCCGACAGGAGCTTGACGGTGGCCGTGACCGGCATCGGTGTGAAACGCGCAGGGTCCATCGTGCCGCCCAGCGTCACTGTGACGGTGGCGCCCACGCCCGCCTGGTGCGCCGCGCCTGCTGCCACGGGATCGACGATCTGTGCCAGCACCTTTTTCGGGTAGGCCGCATCGCGCAAGCCCTGCAGGATCAGGTTGGAGTCGCCGGTGGCCCCGGACGATGTGGCGTCGGCCGCGTCGGTGAAAATCACTGGCCCGTCAATGGAGCGCGCCCGCGCAATCGCGCGCTCCAGGCTACTGAATTTGCCCTGCATGCGGTGGCGCAGCGGCCAGAATTCGCGCGCCAGGCGCAACGCCTCCTCGCGCGCCTTGTCGTCATCGTCGTCGGTGGCGACGATCACCTGGCAACACAACTCGGGCACGTCGGTGAATGGGTTACCGATCATGATGCCGGCCGACATCGCGACGCCTTCGAGCTCCAACCGGAGCGCCTCGCGAATCAGTCCGCCGTAACAGCCGGACTTGGTAATCAGTTCGTCGCCGCGCACCAGCGCCGGAATCGTCACCCGCGCGATGGTCGGGCGGGCCGTGGTGGTCACCAACCGGTGCAGCACCTGCGCCGCGCGTGCACCGGTGGACGCGAAGTCCACATGCGGATATGTGTGGTAGATCGCCAGGCCGTCGATCTGGCGCAACATGCGGTCGGTCAGGATGCCGTGCAGGTCGAGCGTGATAACGATGGGAACATTCGGCCCGACCAGTTTGCGCGTCTCGGCCAGCAAATAACCCTCGGGATCGCTTTCGCCGTCCGCGGCCATCGCGCCGTGTAGCGAGAAATACACACCGTCGATGCTGCTGCCGGCCTCGGCGGCGATCGCCTCCATCACCTCGCCCATCAGCCGGTTCCAGCCAGGACGGGACAACAGGCCAGCAGAACCCGCGCGCGCCGAAATCGTCAGCGCTGGCTCAAAGCCGACGTCGTCAAATACGGCCAGGGCACCACCGAGACTGGTGTTGAGCCCCTTTTGTGCCAGCATCTCCTGCCCGCACTCGACGTGGAAATTGGCGTACTCGGACTGCAGCGGATTAAACGACGAGATCTCCTGCATGCATTCGGCGACCAGGATGCGGGGCTTTTTCGACATGGTGCTTCCTTTGTGCGTGGGTTAGAACAAGTGCGGATGGTCAGACCCGCAGGCTGCCGTCGGCGACCCGCAGGCAGGCCACTTGCTGGCCGTCTCCGAGGCGCATCAGTTGGGGGTCTTCGACCTGGCAACGCGGCAACACATGCGGGCAACGGCTGGCAAAACGACAACCAACTCCAATGGTGTCCGGGTCAGGCATGTCGCCGCGGATCAGCGCGCGGGTGCGCCGCTGCGACGGATGCTCGCTCGGCAAGGCGGCCAGCAGGGCCTGGGTGTAGGGATGGCAGGGTTGGGCAAACAGCTGCTGCGCCGGTGCCACTTCGACGATGCGCCCGAGGTACATCACCGCGACCCGGTCGCTGATGTTGCGCACCACGGCCAGGTTGTGCGAGATGAACAGATAGGTCAGCTTCAGGTCGCGCTGCAGCTCGCGCATCAGATTGATCACCTGCGCCTGCACCGACACGTCAAGCGCCGACACCGCTTCGTCGGCGACGATGAACTCGGGTTGCAATGCCAGCGCACGCGCGATGCCGATGCGCTGGCGCTGGCCGCCGGAGAACTCGTGCGGGTAGCGCTGCAACGCGCCTTCGGGCAGGCTGACCAGTTGCAGTAGTTCGCGTACCCGCGCAGCCCGGCTTGCGCCGTCGCCCACACGGTGGATCACCAGCGGTTCTGCAATGATGTCGTCCACCCGCATGCGCGGGTTCAGCGACCCGTACGGGTCCTGGAATACGATCTGCATCGCGCGGCGCTTGGCCCGCATGCCAGCCGCATCCAGCGTCGTGATGTCCTGTCCGTGGTGCAGGATGCTGCCGCCGCTGGGCTCGATCAGGCGCAACAGCAGGCGACCGGTGGTGGACTTGCCGCAGCCCGATTCGCCGACCAGCCCCAGCGTCTCGCCGGCGGCGATCTGCAGGTCCACACCGTCGACCGCACGCAGCGGTGGCACCGGTTTGGCCAAAAAACCCTGGTGGCGCTTGAAGTACTTGCGCAGGCCGCGCGCCTCGATCAAGGGTACGGTTGGTTGCGTCATGGCGCGGGAGCCCTTTCTGACGCGGCCTGTGGTGCCGGCGCAAACGGCGTGATGCACGCGGCGCGGTGCGCGGGGCCCACTTCGCGCAACTGCGGCACGACGCCGCAGGCCGGCTGCGCCAGCGGGCAACGCGGTGCGAAGCTGCACCCGGAGGGCATCTGCCCGAGGGCCGGCACCGTTCCTTCGATGGTGCTGAGCCACTGTGCGCCAGCGTCGATGCGCGGGCGCGATGCCAGCAGGCCGCGGGTATACGGATGCGCGGGCCGGTCGAAAATATCCAGCGCCGACCCGGTCTCGACCACCTTGCCGGCATACATTACCGCCACGCGGTCGCTCATCTCGGCGATCACACCCAGGTCGTGCGTGATCAGCATCACCGACATGCCGTTGTCGGCCTGTAGTTTGCGCATCAGGTCCAGAATCTGCGCCTGTATCGTCACGTCCAGCGCCGTCGTTGGCTCATCGGCGATCAGCAGCCTCGGGCGTGCGGCCAGCGCCATCGCGATCATCACACGCTGGCGCATGCCACCCGAAAGCTCATGCGGATAGACGTCGATCTGGCGCTGCGCGTCGGGCATCTCTACCCGTTGCAACAACGCGATGGTCTCCTGGCGCGCCGGCGCACCCCGCAGGTCGGTATGCCAGCGCAACACCTCGCCGATCTGCTGACCAACCCGCATCACCGGGTTCAGCGAGGTCATCGGTTCCTGGAAGATCATCGCCACGTCCTTGCCGCGCAGCGCGCGCATCGGCGCGGCATCCAGTGCCAGCAGGTCCTCGCCCTGCAGCCGGATGTGGCCGCTGCGCACCCGTACGCCCACAGGCAGCAGCCCCATGATGGACAGCGCCAGCATGCTCTTGCCAGAACCCGACTCGCCGACCACGCCGAGCACCTCGCCGGTGTTCAGGTGCAGATCGATCGCACTCAGTATCTCGGGTCCGTCTGCGCCGAGGCCGGTCGTGAGTTGCTCCACCTGCAGCAGCGGCCCAGCGCGTGTGCTGGCCAATGTGTCTGTATTCATCGGGTGGTCACCGCCATGCGTGGGTCCAGTACATCGCGCAGCCCGTCGCCGAGCATGTTCAGCCCCAGCACGCTGAGCAGGATCGCCATGCCGGGGGCCACCGTGATCCACGGCGCGGCCACAATGAAGTCACGGCCGTTGGCGATGATGGCGCCGAAGGTGGGCGTCGGCGGCGGTGGGCCGACACCGATGAACGACAACACCGCCTCGTTCAGGATGGCGATCGCGAACACGTACGTAACACGCACCACCAGCGGCGCCATCGCATTGGCCAGCACATGGCGCAGCAATATGCGCACATGGCCGGCGCCGAGCGCCCTCGCCGCCTCGACATACTCCATCTCGCGCACCACCATCACCGAGGCCCGCACCACACGTGCCGTATGCGGCGTGGCGGCGATCGCCAGCGCGATCACGACGTTGGTCACCGAGGCACCCAGCACCGAACTGATGGCAATGGCCAGGATGATCGGCGGAAACGCCATGAACGCATCCATCAGCCGCATCACCGGGCCATCGGCGTAGCGAAAATAGCCCGCCGCCGCGCCGATCACGGCGCCGGCCACGGCGGTGAACAACGCCACCAGGAAACCGATGTGCAACGACACCCGGGCACCATGCAGGATGCGCGACAGGATATCGCGGCCGAAGTGATCCGTGCCCAGCCAGTGCGCCGCACCCGGCGGCACCATGCGTGCCTTGAAGTTACCTTTGAGCGGATCGAACGGCGCAATCACATCGGCCAGTAACGCCATCAGAACGACCACACCGACCAGGGCCAGGCCGATGGTGAAGGAACGGTTGTCCATCAGACGACGTATGAACGCGGCGCGCCGCGACGGCGCAGGCGTAGTAGCGCTCATTCCAACCGTACCCGGGGATCGATAGCCGCATACAACAGGTCCACCATAAGGTTCACCGCCAGGTAGATCAACGCCAGGAACAGCAGGCCGCCCTGGATCACCGGAAAGTCACGGCTGAGCACGGCGCCGATGATGAGCCGGCCCAGCCCTGGGATGGAAAACACCTGCTCGGTCACGACCGCGCCGCCGAGCAAGGCGCCCACCATGATGCCCATCACCGTGACGATGGGCACCATCGCGTTGTGCAGGCCATGGCGCACCACCACATAGGGCTCGGGCAGACCCTTGGCGCGGGCGGTGCGGATGAAATCCTGGCCCAGCACCTCAAGCATGCTTGAGCGGGTCATGCGGGCGACAAAACCCATCTGTACGCAGGCTAGCGAAAACGTCGGCAAGGCGATGTGGCGCGCCCATTGCCAGGCATCAGTGGTGAACGGCACATAGTCGCCGGCCGGAAAAATCGGCACCAGCACCGCAATCAGCCAGATCAGCACCAAGCCGAGCCAGAACTCGGGAATCGACAGGCCGATCAGTGCCAACGTCATCATGCCCTGGTCGGCCAGCCGGCCGTGGCGCACGGCAGCCACGACACCGGCGGCGACGCCGAGCAGTACCGACACCACAAACGCCAGTCCGGTCAGCGACAACGTGACCGGCAAACGTTCCAGAATCGCGCCGACCACGCTGCGGTTGAGCAGCAGCGACTGCCCCAGGTCGCCTTGCAGCAGCCGCATGTACCAATGGCCCATGCGAACCGGGAAGGACTGGTCCAGCCCCATTTCGCGCCGCACCCGGTCCAGCGCCTCGGCGGTGGCACCGGCGTCCAGGAACATCGACGCAGGGTCACCGGGTACCAGCCACAACAGGCCGAAGGTGATCAGCGACACCAGCATCAGAACCGGTATCGACGCGAGCAGGCGACGCAGGATGAAGCGGATCATTCAACAGCCAGGGGAGTGGGACAAGGTGCACCACAGCGACCGCGCGCTGCCGGCGCGGTCGCATGCCAGTAGGGCGACGAACAGTGCGTGCCGGCTTATTCGAGCCACACGCCCCACATGCGGGTGATGCGGTAAGGCTTGAAGTTTTTCAGCTTGTTCGACACGATCTGAAACAAGCCGTAGTCGCCGAGGTTGATCGCGATCGCTTGGTCGGCCATGCGATTTTCGAATTCGGCAAACAGCTTCTTCTGCACGGCGACATCCATCTCGCTGTTGAGCTTGGCGAACAGGTCGTCGATGACCGGATCGGCCTTGCGCTGTCCCTGGCCCTTGACCCAGTGCGACATTGCCGACGCCGGGCCTTCATATGGCTCGATGCCGAAACCGTGGGTCCAGAAGTTCCAGCCCTGGTCGCTCTTGAGGCCGATGCCCGCGATGGTCGGCCAGTCGCCAACCTTGAGTTCGATGTTCACGCCAATGGCGGCGACCTGCTGCTGGAACACCGTGGCCGCATCCACATTCGGCCGGATGCTGTCGATGATGAAGATCAGCTTCTCTCCCTTGTAGCTCGACTTGGCCAGATTAGCCCTGGCCGCGGCAACGTCCTGCTTGAGCAACGCGCGATCCGTGTGGTACGGCGATCCGGGATAGACCCAGCTCTGGTCCATCAGGTACAGATCCGGGTAGGCCGTGCCCAGGATCTCCTCGGCATTGATGGCCTGGGCAATCGCGCGGCGGAAGTTCAGGTCGGCGCCCGGTCCTTGCGCCATATTGAACTTGAGCACCTGCACCGCGTACGGCAAGGCCTTCATGACCGTGAAGTTCGGGTTGCCTTTGAGCCGCTTGGCGGTTGACTCGTCACTGGTCTCGTTCAAGTGCACCTGGCCGGTCATGGTGGCCGCATCGCGCGCGCCGGCTTCGGGGATGAAGCGGAAGGTCACGGTATCGAGGTACGCGATCTTGGCGCCGGCGAAACCGTCGCGCTCCTTATAGGCCGGATTCGGCACATAGTCGTTGAATCGCTCGAGTTTGACATGACTGTCGGGTTTGTATTCGACGAACTTGTAGGGCCCGGTACCGATCGGCGAGGCCTTGCCGATGTCCTTGGCCGCCTCTTCGGCCGGCATGATGGCAATGGGCGCGCGCGGGCTCGACAGGTTACCCAGGAAGGTCGACTGCACTGTTTTGAGCTTGACCGTGACCTGGTCCGCTCCGCTTACGCTGACGCTGTCGATGGCTCCGATCAGGCTGGCGGACGCCCCACCCTTACGGTAGCGCTCGATCGAGGCCACCACGTCGGCCGGCCCCATGGTCTTGCCGTTGTGGAACTTGACGCCGCTACGCAGCGTGAACACATAGCTCAGGCCGTCGGGCGAGACGGCGACCGACTTGGCGAGGTCGGGCACTGGCTTGGCGCCTTCATCGCGTGCATACAGCGTCTCGAACATGTGCAGGTTGACATGGCGCGCCGCCTGCGCCGAGGTGGCGTGCGGATCGAGCGACGGCGGCGCGTTGGTGATCGCCACGATCACGTCACCGCCCTTCTTCTGCGCGACGGCAGGTGCTGCGGCGCCGATGGCCAGGGCGGCGGCCAGTGCGATGTGCAGGAATTTCAATTTCATGGACACGTTCTCCTTCTGTTGAGCCCGCGGCGCGGGAGGTTTGCCATTAACAGGGTGCGCGCACCCACTGACGGAAAATTGTGGTTGTTGATCAGTCCCGGGGGGTGGCGTAGTCCTGCATCACCACGGCGACGCAGTCGCCGCGTTGCACCCGGCCCGGGCCGGAGGCCATCCACAACACACCGCTGGCGCCGTAGTGGACTTCGACCGGGGCATGGTCCAGGTCTTCGATGAAGTGCAGAAAACCGGCGCTTTGCCCGGCTTCGACCGTGTCGCCTGCCAGGTGGCGCGGCTCGAAGATGCCGCCGCTCGGCGCAAAGCTGTAGCAAGCGGCATCGCGCACCATCATGTGGCGCGTGCCCTTGGCACCGCTGTGCTGCGTGGTGTCGACCTTGCCGCCGGTCATGCCCAGGTGCTTGAGCATGTTGCGCAGGCCGCGTTCACCGATGCGCACGCCTTCGACGCTGACCCGGCCCCAGCCGCCAATCTCGGTGCCCAGCGACAGGATGCCGCGGCGCTCCACCGACGAGGTCAGCGTGGCACCCTCGTCGACACCCCAGAACACCACGTTGTACGGTGCGCCGAACGCGGCGGCGGCGTCCATGGTTTTCTGGCGCAACGCCGCATCCGCTACGTAGTGCATGTTGGTGCTTGGCACACATTCGGCCGAATGCCCGGCGGTGTGCATGTCGACCGACGCATCGACATGCGGTAACACCTTGCTGTCGATGAAATGCGCCAGCATCTCCGAGAACGTGCCCCTGGGGTGGCCCGGAAAGCAGCGGTTCATGTCCCGCCCGTCGATCGGCGACAGACGCGTGCCGTTCAGGGCTGCGGGCATGTTCACCGCCGGGATCAGGATCAACCTTCCCTTGAGCTTCTTCACGTCCAGCGTCTGCGCCAGCCGTGAGATCGCGATCTGGCCCTCGTATTCGTCGCCGTGAACACCTCCGGTCAGTAGCAACGTGGGCCCTTTGCCACTGTGCAACACATAGATCGGAATCTCCACCACGCCCCAGCCCGACGCATTGCGCGATTGCGGCGCTTTGAGGTAGACGGCCTGGCGACCCGGGCGGTCAAAATCGACATCGCACCGGACCCGGCTCGGAGCGTCGTCGATCACAGGCGATGTGGCCAGTGGCGTGGCGGGTGTTTGCGGGCTCTTGGTCTTGGGCATGGCGTCCGGATCAGGTTGCTTGTAAATTCAGAATAGCATATTTTATAAATGTATACAATGTTCACATGGCAATCTCACCTATGAAATCCCTGCATCTGGTGAATCCGGCGTCGCCCGCGTCGCCCCAGGCTTTCATCAAGTTGCAGCCGCGCACACTGGTGCACCAGGTCATCGACGCTCTGGTGGCCGGCGCCTCTGAAGGCCTGATCCTGCCGGGCGACCGCATCATCGAAGCCGATCTGGCCGAACAACTCGGCGTGAGCCGGGTGCCGGTGCGCGAGGCATTGCGGGTGCTCGAGAGCCAGGGCATCGTCGTCAACGAGCCGTACAAGGGCATCCGGCTGACGCCGGTCACGCCCGAACGCATCGACCAGCTGATCGAGGTGCGTGTGGCACTGGAGACCACTGCCGCTACCCGCGCGATCCGCCTCAAGCGCAATGACGGGCCGCATCTGGCGGAGCTCGAATCCATCGTGCACGAGATGGAGGCCATGGCCGCGCGCAACGAGGTGTTCGGCTTTGCGACCGCCGACACCACCTTCCACCGCACCCTGTGCAGCTATGCCGGCAACGCTGTGCTCAGCGACATGTGGGAAATGCTGGCGCGCCAGATGACCATCATCTTCGGCTTGTCTGCGCTGGGCAAACCGATGACAGCCATCGTCGAGGAACACTGGGAGCTGATCCGCGTGTTCCGCTGCGGCAAGGTGGCCGATATGGCACGCGCCATCAGCGACCACATCGACGTCGAGATCCACAAGGTCGACCTGGAAAAAATCATTGCCGAGCGCCGTGCCATGGCGCAGCGTGCCACCCCTTCTGCCTGAAGTCACACCATGCCCACACCGCCGCCTCCAGTCGCCCGCCTGCAGCCCATCAAAATCCGCGCCATCACCTGCGCCCCCCTGACCGGTGAAAGCCCCAAGGGCGGCTGGTCGGCCGAGATCAAGCCCGATGACTCGATCCATGCGCTGGTGGCCGTGCACACCGACGCCGGTATCACCGGCTACGGCAGCGTGTTCACCGACGGGCGCCTGGTGCAAGCCGCGCTCAAGGTGCTCGAGCCACTGTTCCTGGGAGAAAATGCACTGGAGCCCGAACGTGTCAGCGAAAAGATGCACCAGAACACATTCTGGATGGGCCGCGGCGGCAGCCTGACGCACGCCATCAGCGGCATCGACATCGCGTTATGGGACATCCTGGGCAAGGCCACCGGGCTGCCGGTTGGCCGCCTGTTGGGCGGCAGTTACCGCGAGCGGGTGCAGCCGTATTGCTCACTCCTGATGGAGCGACCCAAGGAGATGTTCGACGTCATCACCACCTACCGTAAGCTGGGTTTCACCGCTTTCAAGATCGGCTGGGGCCCGTTCGGCCGCGCGATGGACCACAAGCTCGACGCCGCCATCGTGCGCGCGGCTCGAGACGCCGCCGGACCAGACGCGAAACTGATGGTCGACGCCGGCGCCAGCGACGCCTACTGGCCACACGGCCTGAAATGGGCGCTGCGCACCGCCAACATGCTGGCCGAATACGACGTCGGCTGGTTCGAGGAAGCGCTGCGGCCCGACGCCATCGACGACTTCTGCGAACTGCGCCGCGCCAGCCCGGTCAAGATCGCCGGCGGCGAGGTGTTGACGCGACGCCAGACCTTCCTGCCCTGGCTGGTGCGTGGCGCGTTCGACATCGTGCAACCCGACGTGACCAAGGTCGGTGGCATCAGCGAGCAGCGCCGCATCGCCTGGATGGCGCACGACTTCGGCATCCAGTACATCGGCCACGGCTGGAACACCGCACTTGGCCTGGCCGCCGACCTGCAGCTGGCCAGCGCGATCCCCGACTCCGACCTGGTCGAATACATCGGCGGCAGCCCGTATGTCGACGGCATATTGCAGCAACCCTTTGCCCTCGATGCGGACGGTTTCCTGCAGGTCCCCGAGCGTCCCGGCCTGGGCGTCGAACTCGACCCGGACAAGGTCGCGCGTTATTGCGACAACGCGGCGGCGCTGTTCACGCCCTGAATGCACCAACACCAGGTCAGTTTCGACTTCCGCGACCGCGTGGTGCTGATCACCGGTGCGGCCAGCGGCATCGGCCGTGCCACCGCCGAAACCTTTCTGAGCAGCGGCGCCTGCGTGGTGATGGGCGACATTCAGAGCGACGCGCTGCAGGCCACGGCGCATGCACTCGACCCACACGGAACCCATACCCTGGCGCTGGCGTACGACGCCGCGTCGCCCGCGAGCGCGCAGGCCCTGGTCGATGCCTGCATGGCGCGATTCAAACGACTCGACTACCTGGTGCCGGCCGCCGCGATTTACGAAGACCAGCTGCTGCGCAGCATGACGCCCGCTCAATGGGAACGCACCATGGCAGTGAATCTGAACGGCGTGTTTTACCTGGTGCGCTGCGCCGTAGACCCCATGGGCCACGACGGCGCCATCGTGCTGATGTCGTCCACGTCGGGCCACACCGGTGGCAGCGTCGAACATGGGCACTACGGCGCCACCAAGGGCGCGCTGCTGTCGCTGACCCGCACGCTGGCACGCGAACTCGGTCCCGGCATCCGCGTCAACGCAGTGTCGCCGGGCGTAATCGACTCGCCCATGGTGGCGCGCAAACTCGCCACTGCAGCTGACGACGTCATCCGCAACACGCCGATGGCCCGCCTGGGCCGCCCCGACGAGGTGGCCAGCCTGATCGCGTTCCTATGCAGCGATGGCGCCAGCTTCATCACCGGTGAGGCGGTGCTGGTGACCGGCGGTCTGTTCATGGGCGGTTGAACCGCCGACAGACTCCGCCGCCGGCGGGCAGGTCAGCATCGCTGCTTTCGGCGTCTGCCAGCGCCCCGATGCGGATGCAGCCTTGGACGCCATTGAACCGCAACACGGTCATCCAGACATTCTGCTCAACAACGCGGTGTCCAGCGTCAGCGGCGACTTTCTCGACACCAGCGACGACAACTGACGCCGCCCCTTCGACTCTGCGCTCGATGCCTGCCTCCGCCTGTGACGCAAGGCCGCCGCCGGCATGGTCACGCGTGGCTGGGGGCGCATCGTAATGATCTCGTCAGTCAACGCCCGCATCAGCCGCGGCACCAACACCGCGTACATCGCCGCAAAGGCGGCGTTGGAGGGCTTTACCCGCGGCATGACGATCGCGATCTGAGCGGGAACGCCACCAGTCGGTGCGCCCTTGACCGCCTGCGGGGTCAGATCGACCGACACGTTGGCATCGCGCCAGCCGATGTCGGTAATCCATGGCGGCGCGACCAGCATCGGATGACCCAGCCCCCCATTGCGGGTGTTGCGAGGTACCGGACGGCCCACGCCTCGTCGTCCAACAACAAGGCCTCGACATGGCCAACGTCGCCGCCGGGGACGTGGATGGGGTACTGCGCGATCGCGCGGCCGCTACGCAGATGCGGGTTGTCACCGCGGTCTCGACGCAGTTTTGCCTGGGCGTCGACAAAACTCGCTTTCGCGCGCCGATAGGCAGATAGCTGCAGGCTTGCGTAATCTGCCAGATCAGCGGGGATGCTTTCGCCCTGCGGGCTATGGTGCGCGCGTCCTGGCAGCGGCCCTGTGGCGTTCATGCCCAGCCTGGGGCCGCCACCCAGGAGTTGCCCCTCGCCCCGGTAGAACGGGTAGCCGTAGTAGCTGAACTGCGCCACCGCATGCTGTAGCGGCACGGGCTTGCGGGTGCCGGCTTCCGGGCTTGCCTTCACCTGTTCGCGCGTCATCGAGGCCGACGGCATACCCTTCCTTCTCCTTCGCGCTGCACACCATGATGTGTTCATTTCGTTGGGATGGAACAACTCTGCGCGCATGACGGCGGCCCGTCTGTACGTTGGTACACATGCAGACGCGCGCCTGTCCGCCTGCCTCAGCACGGTTTGATCTGGGGTATCCGTATCGAAGGGGATCACAGGAACAACACGACCTGATCGCACCGGCAGCGCTGTCGCGCGTGGGTCCGGGCAGCATGCGCTCGGTTGCTACCTGGCCCGGACGCCAGCAGGCTCCTGCAGCAGCGCCTCGAACACAGCGCCATCGACCGGCCTGCCAAAGTAGAAACCCTGGCCTTCGGTACAGCCACTGGACTGCAGGTAGGTGCGTTGCCCGCGGGTCTCGATGCCTTCAGCCACCACGCCCAGATCCAGGCTGCGGGCCATGGCAATGATGGCGTCGACCAGCACCGGCGGGCGGCGGGCGGCGGGCGGCGGGCGGCGGGCATCTTCACCGGTATCCGTGAATGAGCGCGCGCGGCTCCGCAATTCATACCCAGCCCTGCCGCCACCGGATGCTGTCGGTCAAATCACGCCATTGCAACATCGACGCACGCCCGGAATGGACTGCCTCGATCTCCACCCACTCGACCCGAACTGCCGGTGGATCGGGCTTGACCACACGCGTCACGACGAAGTGCTTTTCCTTGTCAACGGGTGAGACAGCTGTCCACTTGCTGAGCAGGAGTTTCTTGGGGCTCAGCGGATTTTTCCGGGGCAGGACGATTTGCGTGGAACGGGCTGTTGGAGCGAGCAACTCGGTCATAAGAGTAATGATACCTTTGGCAGTTTGCGTTTGCGCGCCAAGGTCGATGCCGTGGCGCACCTGCGTCCGCTGTAAAAGACTGGCGCAAGTGGCCGCAGGCGGCTGGGACGTTTTTGGTGGGAGGACGCGCAGCGATTGCACTCGTTATGTCCCTCATCGCTGTCGGGTCAGTTGTAGCGCCCCAATAATCGGACATTTCCAAAGCGAGATTTCCATGACGTTGTCGTTCGCAGTGCTGATCACTTCGCTTCTGTTCGGCGGCATGACGCTTTACTCCTTCAGTTTTGCCGCATTCCTGTTCAACGCGCTACCGGCCGAGACCGCAGGTCTGGCGCTGCGCCGGGCTTTCCCGCTCTTTTATCTGTTCGTTATCGTCACGGCCGTTCCGGCTTCAGCGCTCTTGTGGTCGCATGACCCGTTGGCAGGTGTGCTCATGGCATTGGTGGCGATCACCTCGGTGCCGGCCCGGCAGATGCTTATGCCCGCCATCAATCTTGCGACCGACCGCGGGCAGCGGCAGCGCTTCAAGTGGCTGCACAGCGTGTCGGTGCTGATCACTCTTTCTCACATCGTGGCGGCAGGCTTCGTGCTGGTGCGATTGGTCTGACACCATACCGCCTGCCGACGGTGCAGGGATGTCCGGGACGCGATCGCCGCGCGCAGCTTTGGGTGAGCCGAGCCGGATCGTACGAATGACCAAGGCGCAGGCGCCGACCCGCCCACCCGTGATCATGAGCCCGATCTGCCGTAACGCCTGAATGCCGGTCGCATGACTTGGCAACCGCGGTACCTTTGCGCGTATCCGTCTGTGCAATTCATGCGAACACAATGCTGCGTCTGCAACCGTTGGGCTTGGCAGGGCGCGCCCACCGATCAAGTGGTGCTGAAGCCGGATTGCGCGTTGGCCCTGGGGACGGCATCGCGCGGCCCCTGCCTGCGACTGCTGTTCCGGCGTGGGTACTGAGGTGGCGCACCACGCCGGTGTGGACGGCGTGATGGTGGTACGCCAGACCAAGCACGCCGACGGCAGGATTTCCCAGCCGATGCGCCGACGCCGGCAACACCACTGGCGGTGTGTCGATCCCCCCGACGTGCAGGCGATGTTCAGAAACTGTAGGCCACCGCCAGCAAGCCCGAAGTCGTCGACTTCTGACGCACCAATGGGCTGTCGCTGGCGTCACCCGAAAGCATGCTGGTGGAGATTCCTGCCGTGGCTGACATGTTGGGGTTGATCCGGTAGGTCAGCGACAGGTTGGCCCGCACGTCGCGCAGCCCGGCGCCCGGCTTGTACAACGCGTATCCGCTGCGCGCAGCCTGCGCTGCCGTGACCCCGAAGTAAGACTGCATGTATTCGGCATTGGCCAGGGTCGCGGCAACGCCCAGACCCAGGCGCAGATTGCCGGACAGTTCTGTCGAGTACCCCAACCCCAGATCGGCTAGCAGCCCGTTGCTGTTCTGCCCGCTGCCGTAGCGCAGCGATGAGCTCAGCGACACCTCCTTACTGACAAAGTAGTTGAAGAACCCACCAATTTCCGCGCGAGCGTCAATATCGCCCATACCGCGCAGCGGCTGCGAGCGGCTCTCTTTGCGGCCGAAAGCCGGGGTCAGACGCGCTCCATACTGCATGTCCTGGCGGTCGGAAAAGTTGTAGCCAACGCCGTTGGTGGTGCCGGCAAACCAACCGTTTGCCCACTGGTACTCAATCAGTGGCACGGCCATGGTGCGCGATTCATCCGAGCCCTGGTACTCCCGGCCGGCGATGACGGCTAAACCGGCGCGTCCGCCATCCTTGCCCGGTGCGGCACCAAAAAGTCGAACGGAGTCGAAGGCCTGAGCGAATGCGCCGGGCGTCAAAAAGGCGACGCTGGCGAACAGTGCGAGGGCGTGAACAGAACGGCGGTGGTCGGTCATAAGGGCACTCCTGGTGATCGGTTGGGTATGCAGTGCGGCACAGAACGTGTCTTGGCGATGCCGCCAACAAATTGCAGCTTCTGCATCGTAATACAGATGGGTATCTATTTAAACCATATGGTAATTATGGATACAAATCGGTTTTTTATTGACGAGCGTCAGCTGCCAGGGCGATGCGCGGATCCAAGCCCGCACCGCCGTACAGGTCACCCCAAATCCATTACAGTCATTGGCACACCGTTAGGCGCCCCCAGCCCCACACGCGCCACCCGATCACCGGAGCCCCCACTGCATGACCGATTCAACAAGCGACAACGCATACACCCCGCCCACCATCTGGACCTGGAACAGGGAAAGCGGGGGCAAGTTCGCGAGCATCAACCGCCCTATCTCCGGCGCCACGCGCGACAAGGTGCTGAAGGTCGGCAACCACCCGATGCAGTTGTATTCGCTGGCCACGCCCAATGGCGTCAAGGTCACGGTCATGCTCGAAGAGCTGCTGGCACTGGGTCACAGCGGCGCCGAATACGACGCCTGGTTGATTAGTATCAGCGAGGGCGACCAGTTCGGCAGCGGTTTTGTCGGCGTGAACCCCAACTCCAAGATTCCCGCACTGATGGACCACAGTGAACCTGCGCCAGTGCGGATCTTCGAGTCCGGCGCCATCCTCCAATACCTGGCCGAGAAGTTCGACAACGCTTTCCTTCCGACCGACCGGGCCGCACGCGCCGAATGCCTGTCGTGGTTGTTCTGGCAAATGGGCAGCGCACCGTATCTGGGTGGCGGTTTCGGCCACTTTTACGCCTATGCGCCGTCCAAGATGGAATACCCGATCGACCGTTTCGCAATGGAAGTCAAGCGCCAGCTCGACGTCCTCGACCGGCGCCTCGCCGAGCATGCCTTTCTTGGGGGCGACAACTACACCATCGCCGACATCGCCGTCTGGCCCTGGTACGGCTCGCTGGCCAAGGGCCTGCTCTACAGCGCGGGGGAGTTCCTGCAGGTGCAGGAATACAAGAACGTACAGCGCTGGACAGACCAGATCGCCGAGCGGCCCGCCGTCAAACGGGGCCGCATGGTCAATCGCCTCTGGGGCGAGCTGTCGAGCCAGTTGCACGAGCGCCACGACGCCAGCGACTTCGACAGCAAGACCGCGGACAAGCTGCCCGCCCCGGCCTGATTGGACGCGCGGGCCGCAGCCGATCCGTCACACCGACCCGCGCATCCAGGCCATGACCCGCTTCTGGTTGATGAAGTCAGAACCGAACGAATGTTCGATCGACGACGCGATGGCGGCCCCTAGTCACAGCGTGCCGTGGACTGGTGTGCGCAATTACCAGGCGCGCAACTTCATGCGCGACGATATGCAGCTGGGTGACGGCGTGTTGTTCTACCACTCGAGTTGCCCGGAGCCGGGCATCGCGGGACTCGCCAGGGTGGCCTCCGGCGTGCGGCCCGATCCGACGCAGTTCGATGCCAAGTCAAGCTACTTCGATCCGAAATCAAAATCGGCTGATCCGCGCTGGTTGCTGGTTGACGTACAGGCGCAGCGCAAAACGCGCATGCTCGGCCTACCCGAACTGCGCGCGACACCCGAACTGGCCGATCTGGTGCTGCTGCGCCGCGGCAACCGGCTCTCCATCACTCCGGTGGACCAGCTGCACTGGGACCGTATCGTCGAGATACTGGGCTGACCCACCCGGGACCTGGCGCCGGCGGCTCTGGCACACCGGCCATCGACAACCGCTGGACGGTCGCTACAGCGCCGCGTATACCGCGTCGAGCAAACGCATACGCCGCGGATCGATGCCATTGTCGAACCCCAGCATGCGGTTGGTAACGTAGGCGAATCCCAGCCGGCGCGCCGGATCCGCAAAGGCCACCGCACCACCCCAACCGGTGTGCCCGAAATGGCCGGGGCTGACATACGGGCCGAATCCAGTGGCCCCGATACGGAATCCGGCGCCGAACACGGTGGGCGCACCCGAACTGGCGTCGACGCCGTTGAAGCGTTCAGCCGTGGCCAGCGCCAACACCCGGCGCGACAACAGCTGATGGCCGTCCACCAGTCCGTTGGCGGCCAGTGCTCCATAAATCTTGGCCAGCGAACGGGCGTCGCTCTGGCCGGCTCCGGCCGGCATCTCGGCAGCGCGCCAACCGCGATCGTTGGGCGCGGTGGCAGAAAAAACGCGGTTGCGGTAGGCAAACGGATAGGCGCTGGCTGCGCCCTGTCGCACCCAGTCGTAAGCATCGTCGGAGGCCGACATCTGCGCTGCGCGATGATCCTGCGCCGCAGGCAATCCGAAAAAGAACGACAAGGACAACGGCTCTGCGATCTCCTGCGCCACGAAACGTCCGATGCTCCGGCCGTCGGCCCGGCGCACCAGTTCGCCTGCCAGGTAGCCATAGGTTTCCGGGTGGTAGACACACACGCTGCCCGGCTCCCAATTGGGTTTCATGGCCTCGAGCACTTCGATCACCGGAGACCAGGCCTGGCGCTGCGCCTCACTCAAGGACACCGGCAAACCATCGAGCCCGGCCTGGTGCGACATCACCTGGTTCACTGTGATGTCCTGCTTGCCGTTGGCGGCAAACTCCGGCCAGTAAAGTGCCACCGGCGCGTCGTAATCGAGCTTGCCCTGTTCGACCAGCATCGCCACCGCCAGTGCGACCACGCCCTTGCCGACCGACCAGACGTTGACCAGCGTGTCCTTCTGCCAGGGCAGCCGGTCGGCCAGATCGCGGGTGCCGCCCCACAGGTCGACCACGGGTCGGCCGTCCAGCCAGACGGCAATTGCGCCGCCCTGCTCCAGGCCGCTGTCCAGGTTGGCGTCAAAGGCGCCGCGGACCGCGTCAAAACGCGGGTCGGTAAATCCATCCGTCATGGCGATGCTCCTGTTCATGATGCCGCGGGCACCGGCCCCGCCGGGTCGGCTCCCTGCAGCCACTGCAACGATAACCGGTTCAGCAACCAGACCAGGCCCACCGCCGCGATGCTCAGACCCACCACCAGCGCGAGCCAGAAACCCTTTGCCGCCATGGCCTCGACCGGATGCCACGGCAGCCAGGCCGGCGCCAGCCCGAGCACGCAACCCAGCGGCAGGCAGATGCCCCAGAACGCGGTCATATGGATCAGCATCGGCGAACGCGTGACCTTGTAGGCCCGGATGGCGCAGCTGCTCGATACCTGCACCGCGTCAGGCAACTGGAACAGCGCTGCGAACAACAGCAGTTGTGCTGCCAGCGCGGCCACGTCGGCGTCAATGGTGTAGGCCGAGGCGATCTGCTGGTTAAACAGCGCAATACCGATCGCCGACACCACCGCCACCGCCAGCGCCAGAGCGACACCGTGCCAGGCGCGGAAACGCGCGGCATGCGGGTCCTGCGCGCCCAGCGCCTGACCGACCCGGGTAAGCAACGCGATACCCAGGCTCATCGGCACCATGAAAATCAGCGAAGTAAAATTCAGCGCGATCTGATGCGCGGCCACCTCGGTGGTGCCGAAACCGGCCACCAGTAGCGCGATCAGGCTGAACGCACTGGACTCGGCAAAATAAGTCACGCCGATCGGCAAGCCGATGCGCAGCAGGCCACGGATCTGCGCCCACTGCGCGGGCTCGTAGGCGGTCAACGGCTGTGCCTTGCGGTATGCGGGCGCACGCCGGATCCACCAACTGATCGCCACCAGATCGAACCAGACGCACAGCAGCGTGGCCCAGGCGCAACCGATGCCGCCCAGGCGCGGGAAACCCCAGTTGCCGAACACCAACGCGTAGTTGATGACGATGTTGAGCGCCAAGGCCAACAGTGCGATCAGCATCATCGGCTTGGTCTCGCCCATGCTCGCACTGTAGCCATACAGTACCCGGTAGCACCCGAACGCCGGTAACGCGAAGCTGATGATGAACACGAAGCTGCTGGCCACATGGCGCACCTGCGGCTCGATGGACATATGGTCGAACAGCTGCGCCGCGCCGTTGGCCACCAGCATCGCGATCAGCCCCAGGCCCAGGCCTTTCCACAGGGCCTGGCGCACCACACTCGGGATCTGCGCCAATGTGCCCGCGCCCACATGCTGGGCCACGATCGGGCTGATCGCCATCAGGATGCCCATCAGCGTGATGATGACCATGTGCCAGATCGCCACGCCCAGCGACACACCGGCCAGGTCCTGCGCCGACGCATGGCCGGCCATCGCCACGTCGACCACGCCCATACCCATGATGGCGAGCTGGCCGATCAGGATCGGCCAGGCCAGGCGCCACAAGGCGACGGTCTCAATTCGGACGGCAGGGGAATAAAGGCGGCGCACAGATGGGTAATACGGAAGGTCAAGGGAGGCGGCATTGTCGTCGTTCGCGCGCGATGCAGCACGGCAGGGGAGCCGGCGCAAGTCGCGGCATTCCCGGAGCTGCCCGTTGGCGGGCGAGGTGCGCGAGAATGCCCGATCCATTGGCTCACTCGGAACCCACCATGCAGCTTCACCGTGGCACCTCGCTCCTGCTCAACCTGGGCCATGCGCTGGACCATATGTTTTTGCTGATATTCGCCACGGCGGTGGCCAGTATCGCGACGGATTTCGGATTTGCCGGTTGGGAAGACCTGATGCCGTACAGCGCGGGTGCCTTCCTGATGTTCGGCCTGGGCTCGGTGCCCGCCGGGCGGCTCGGCGACCTGTGGGGTCGGCGCAGCATGATGCTGGTGTTCTTCTTTGGGCTGGCAGGTTCGGCTCTGTTGTGCGCGCTGGCGCAGAACGCCTGGCAGATGGCCGCCGCACTGTCGGTGCTGGGCCTGTTCACCGCGATCTACCATCCGGTCGGTATCCCGATGCTGCTCCAGCATGCAAAGCGGCCAGGCCGGACCATCGGCGTCAACGGTCTGGCGGGTAACATGGGCATCGCGTTTGCCGCGATCCTCACCGGGTTCACGGTCAAATACGTCGGCTGGCGCGCAGCCTTTGTCATCCCGGGCTTGCTGTCGCTGGCCTGCGGTTTCCTTTTCTGGCGCCTGGCACCGGCGGAGACCGAGTCGCCGTCGCGTCGCACGGCCCGTGCAGCGGTCGGGCTGACGCCGGCGCAGATGACGCGGCTGTTCCTGGTAATGACGTTTGCCGCCATCACCAGCAGCTTGCTGTTCAACTTCACCACGAACGGCAACGGGCAACTGATGCGGGAGCGATTCGAGGGCATCGTTGAAGACCCGGCCCAGTTAGGCATCATGCTGGCCGCTGTGTACGCAATTGCATCGTTTTCGCAGGTGGTCGTCGGGCGGCTGATCGACCGCTTCGCGATCAAACGACTGTATCTGGCCATTGTGCTGCTCCAGATTCCGATGTTTCTGCTCGCCTCGCAGGCCCAGGGCTGGTGGCTGTTCTGGCTGCAAATCGGCTTCATGATCACGATCTTCGGAGCAATACCGTTCACCGACGCGATGGTGGTGCGCTATGTCGACGACGCCTTCCGCTCGCGCGTCTCGGGCATGCGACTGGCGGTGTCATTTGGCGTCGCTTCACTGGCGGTATATTTGTTGGGGCCGGCGGTGAAGGTCGCCGGTTTCGACAGCCTCTTGCTGGCCATGGCGCTGATTGCCTGCTGCTCGGCCGTCATCGTGACCTGGCTGCCCGACGAACCGACTCCGGTCGCACAACCGGGCCCCGCCGAGGTTTGAGGCGACTGGCGTCGAAACTTCCCTGTCCCGTTACTGATCCATATAGAAGGAACCTGCATGCCCACCTACCACATCGAAATGATGGAAGGCCGTACCGTCGAACAGAAGAAAAAACTGGTGCAGGAGATCACCCGCATCACCGTCGAGGTACTGGGCGGCTCGCCCGAGTCGGTCGACATCCTGATCACCGACGTCAAGCGTGATAACTGGGCCACCGGCGGAAAGTTGTGGTCTGAACCACGCAGCTGACAATGCGGGCAGGTGCCCCTGGTCAAGGGCACAGGCACTTTCCACACACCGCAATCGCTATCTCAATCGCACCGCATCGAACGACCTCGCCGTGACCGTGTCGACGCCATGACCCGCGCCAGCACCCTGCCCGAACTACAGGCGCTTTACGGCGAGCGTTACCGCTGGCTGCTGCTGTTCGCCGTGATGGTGGGCTCGATTGCAGCCATCATGTCGTCGACCATCATCAACGTCGCCGTGCCCGACCTGAGCCGGCATTTCGTGATTGGCCAGGAGCGGGCGCAATGGGTGGCGTCGGGCTTCATGATGGCGATGACCGTGGCGATGCTGACCACGCCCTGGATGCTGGGGCGTTTCGGCTATCGCCGCACCTATACCGGTACGATGTGGCTACTGCTGATCGGCGGCGTTGCCGGCGGATTCGCCACCAACTTTCCGCTGGTGCTGGCCGCCCGCGTGGCCGAGGGCCTGGCGGCTGGTGTGGTACAGCCGATTCCGGCGATCGTCATCATGCGGGCCTTCAGGCCGCATGAGCAGGGCCGTGCCATGGGCATCTTCGGCACCGGCGTGGTGCTGGCGCCGGCGCTGGGCCCGAGCATCGGCGGTGTGCTGGTGGACATGTTCGGCTGGCGTTCGATCTTTTTCATGGTGGTGCCGTTTTGCCTGGCTTCGTTGTGGCTGTCGGCGCGTTACGTCCCCACATCGGCGCCCGGCGGCGGCGCCGCCAGTCGCAACGCCGCAGCGATGGACTGGCCCAGCCTGCTGCTGGCCGGCGCCGGCACCCTGCTCCTGCTCAACGCCCTGGTGCAGCTGCACCAGGGCCTGGGCGCGCACTCCTATGGCCTGTTCGCCGCGGCACTGGTCATCATGGCCTGGTTCATCGTGCGCCAGCGCAACCTGAGCGCAGCGATGGCGCGCGGCGAGCCCGGTTCGCCGCTGATCAACCAGGCCATGTTCCTGGACCGCCGATTTGCGATGGGCAGTATCGTGGCGTTCATCTACGGCATGGCGCTGTTCGGCTCCACCTACCTGCTGCCGGTCTACATGCAGCTGGGGCTGCAGTTGTCGCCGTCGTACGTGGGCGGCATCTTGCTGCCGTCGGGTCTGGCACTGGCCATCACGATCGCGGTGGCGGGCCGGATGGCCGACCGATACGCGATCCACTTCCTGGTCAGCCTGGGCCTGGCCCTGCTGGCACTGTCGTTCGGGCTGATCCTGGTGGTCGGCCTGCACACACCGATCTGGTACGTGGTCGGCTTCACGGTGCTGGGCCGCATCGGGCTGGGATTCATCCTGCCTTCGCTGAACCTGGGCGCGATGCGCGGGTTGCACTCCGACATGATCGCCCAGGGTGCCAGTGCCATTAATTTCATTCGCATGCTCGGTGGCTCTGCCGGCGTCAGCTTGTGCGGCATCGTGCTGGAGTGGCGCCTGGCCGCGCATGGTGACGTGTTGACAACCGTGGCCAGCAGCCCGGCGCGACTGGCCGCGTTCAACGAGTCGTTCCTGATGCTCAGCGCCATGTGTGTGCTGGCGATGTTCGCGGCCTGGCAGCTGCGTGCACCGGCAACAATTGCGGTGCCACAACAACACTCCGGACAATAGTGCCCGGGCGGCCACCCCCACCCCGTTAAACTCGACAGCAGGCGGCGTCGGGCGAGTGTTCGCCCCAATGCCCCTTCGAGACGAACGCACCATGTGCCAGTTACTGGGAATGAACAGTCGGCTGCCCGCCAGCCTGACCCTGAGCTTCACCGGCTTTGCCCGGCGCGGCGGCGTCACCGACCACCACGCCGATGGCTGGGGTATTGCGTTCTTCGAGAGCGAGGGTGAAAAACCCGGGCGCGGCATCCGCCACTTCGTCGACAAGGAAAGCGCCGCCACGTCTCCGTTGGCGCACATGATCCGCAGCTTCCCGATCAAGAGCCACAACGTGATCGCGCATGTGCGCAAGGCCACGCTGGGTGCCATCACGCTGGAAAATGCCCATCCATTCGTGCGTGAACTGTGGGGCCGCTACTGGGTATTTGCCCATAACGGCGACCTCAAGGACTATGCACCGACACTGCACGGCAACTTTCGGCCGGTAGGCGATACCGACAGTGAGCTGGCGTTTTGCTGGCTGATGCAGGAGCTGGTGAAGTCGCATGCCGGCGTTCCCAGCGTTGCAGAACTGAGCCTGACGCTGCAGGAACTGGTTCCGCAGATCGCCAGCCACGGCACCTTCAATTTCCTGCTCAGCAACGGCCAGGCGTTATGGGCGCATGCCAGTACCAAGCTCCATTACCTGGTGCGCCAGCATCCGTTCACAGAAGTGCATCTGCGCGACGAGGACATCAAGATGGACCTGTCCGAGCACAACTGCCCTGAAGACCGGGTGGCGATCGTGGTCACCGAACCGCTAACGACCAACGAGACCTGGACGGCGCTGAAACCGGGCGAGTTCATCACCTTCGTCGAAGGTTGTCCACAGCCCCGCGCCGCGGTGCCGACCGTGTCTGAGGCGCTCTGAGCATCCGGCTGCAGCAGACCGGTCAGCGTTAACCAACAGCGCTCAAGGAGGGCGTACCAGCGAAACGCCGGGGTCCGACCGGGAACTGAAACGCACTTCCTGCCGATAAAGTCCCGGCGCAGTCGTGTCAGGTCCCAGCGAGTATCGCCTCCAGCGCATCGACAAACATCGCCGGCACGTCGAATCCGGCCTGGTCGTGAATCTCCTGGAAGCAGGTCGGGCTGGTGACGTTGATCTCGGTGACATAGTCGCCGATCACATCTACCCCCACCAGCAGCAGGCCGCGTGCGGCCAGCAACGGGCCGAGCGCCTCGCCGATCTCGCGGTCGCGCTTGGTCAACGGCTGCGCAACCCCTTTGCCCCCCACCGCCAGATTGCCGCGCACCTCGTTGCCCTGCGGAATCCGGGCCAGCGAGAACGGCACCGGCTTGCCACCGATCAGCAACACTCGTTTATCGCCCTGCACGATCTCGGGCAGGTATTTCTGCACCATCAGCGACTGGGCACCGTCGCGGTTCAGTGTCTCGATGATGGCACCCAGGTTCATGCCGTCGTCGCGCACCCGGAAGATACCGGTGCCGCCCATGCCATCGAGCGGCTTGAGAATGATGTCGTGGTGTTCGGCATGGAAGGCGCGTACATCGCGCGCATTGCGGGTCACCAGCGTCGGCCCGCAGAACTGCGCAAACTCCATGATCGCCAGTTTTTCCGGATGGTCGCGCAGCGCACGCGGCTTGTTGAACACCTTGGCGCCCTCCCGTTCGGCCTGCTCGAGCATGTGGGTGGCGTAGAAGAACTCGGAGTCGAACGGCGGGTCCTTGCGCATCACGATCGCATCAAAATCGCGCAGCGCGCAATGGCGTCGGTCCTGTCCGGTCGCGCCGGCGTCGAACCAGTGCGCCTTGTCACCAGTGAGCACGATGTCGCGCACGCCGGCGCGCACACGGCCGCCGCTTTGCCACGCGATGTCGGCGACTTCGCATGCGGACAGACGATGGCCGCGTTTTTGCAGCTCGCGCATCATCGCGAACGTGGTGTCCTTATGGATCTTGAAGGTTTCCAGGGGGTCGGCGACAAAAAGTATGTGCATGGCAAGAGGGTGGATGGGGTAGTGACAGGGCGCCACAGTGCCCGAAAGGCAGCGGGCTGCAGCGATGGAGGTATTGTGCCGAGTTGAAAAGCAGTCCGGCATGGCCGGGGCATTCGCACCCGGGCGTCGCCGCAGTCGGGCCTCTGGCTCTGTTCAGAGCCGTTCAGGGCCGGTTAGGCCTGACGCCTGCGGTACTCCTGCAGCCCCATCGCCAGGCTGCCGGCCACCACGCCCCAGAACGCCGAACCCACACCGGCCAAGGTAACGCCGCTGAGCGTGACAAGAAAGGTGATGAGTGCGGCCTCACGGTGGCGCTCATCCTGCAGCGCCGCCGACAGCGCGTTGCCGATCGTGCCTAGCAATGCCAGTCCGGCGATCGCCGCCACAAGTTCGGCCGGGAACGCAGTCAGCACCCCGGTCACAGTGGCGCCGAATATGCCGATCAGCACGTAGATGGCGCCACACGATACAGCGGCGGTGTAGCGCTTGTGCGGGTCTTCATGGGCTTCGCGCCCCATGCAGATGGCCGCGGTGATGGCACTCAGGTTCAACGCAAACGCACCGAACGGGGCCAGCACCAGCGTGACGACGCCGGTGATCGTGATCACCTTCGACACCGGGATTCCGTCAGGGCCGCCATACCCGGCGGCCTGAATCGCCGCCACGCCCGGCAGGTTCTGCGAGGCCATGGTGACGATGAACAGCGGCACCGCCAGACTGATGGCGCCCGCCCAGCTGAAATGCGGCGCCACGAATACCGGCAGCGCAAAACCCGATGCGATGTCGGTCGGCGCCAGTTGGCCGCGCACCACGACAAAGGCAACACCGGCCAGCAGCGTCAGCACCACCGCATAACGCGGTGCGAGCCGGCGGCCAAGCAGGTAGCTGGCCAGCATCAGCAGCACCAGGCCCAGCGCGGTTTGCGCCGCGACGAAAGCCTGCAGGCCGAACCGGGTCAACACACCCGCCAACAACGCCGATGCGATCGCCATCGGGATGCGCCGCATGATGCGCTCGAACCAGCCCGTCACACCGAACAGCGTGATCAACGCCGCGCTCACCATGAACGCGCCCACCGCGTCGTGCATGTTGTAAGCGCCAGCCGCACCCGCCGTGGCCAGCACCGCCGCACCGGGCGTGGACCAGGCCACCATGACCGGCTGGCGCCAGACCAGCGACGGCACCAACGAACACAGCCCCATGCCCAGCCCCAGCGCCCACATCCACGACGCCAGCTGCGCCGGCGTAGCACCAAAGGACAGCGCGGCCTGGAACACGATGGCGACCGAACTGGTGAAGCCGACCAGCACGGCGACGAAACCGGCGGTGAAAGCGGACAGATTGAGGTCGCGGAAAAATCGCATGCACGATTGTGCCGCAGGGCTTCCGCGTGGCTGGCGCGGAACCAACAAGGGTAAATTTCTGACCACTGATGCCACATTTGGAAACGGTGGGCCTGGCGCCTGGAATCGCCAAATTCCGTCTGCCAGGTTTTTCGAAGAACGGCACACCGCTGCAAGCGGCGATGACCAACCTGAATACCGATGTCGACTCGCCTATCGCGTTGGTGGCCCGCGCAATCTGCTTTGACCGTCCGCGCGCCAGCCCGTTTGGGCCCAAAGGTGACCTGGGTGACCCGCAGGACCCGAACGACAAGCGCATCGAACCGTTTGACGTCTGTTGCCGCCGGACCTGCGTCCCGGCCGGCAAGGCCTCAGCGCAGCCCTAACCCATCTTTGTCACTTTTCAGCGCCTTTTCGCCAAAACCGCCCGTAAGTCCGCGTCAACATTGGGCTGGTCTGGAAAGGTGAAATGTAGTGCCATACTATTTTTGAATAAATGATCAAAAACCCAGA
>Ga0209491_10001562_pt1 | contig 43907 bp, 36 predicted proteins | sample BON02_FD_187213 | JGI IMG/M metagenome (GOLD analysis project Ga0209491, IMG submission 187213) | Freshwater microbial communities from Lake Bonney liftoff mats and glacier meltwater in Antarctica - BON-02 (SPAdes) (version 2) | ecosystem: Environmental > Aquatic > Freshwater > Ice > Glacier...
ACCCCTGTGAGACGGGGGTGGTTCGGCGCGCCGCCGCAAGGCAGCCGATTCCGCTACGCTCCATCGGCTGCCTTGCGGCGGACTTGGGCTGTGCGGAGAGCTTTTACAGACAAAGATTTACACTACCCCGGCAAGGAAATCGGAGTCCACTTCCAGGCCTTGGTCGGATCATTTCCGGCTTCGAAGTAGCCATAGCTCCCCGATCTTGCACAAACGATTTCCGGAGACCCACCAGGGATCAAATCCACAAAATGGGGTGATTCATTCGCGACCTGATCGGCCACGACAAACTCCGGCCACATCGAGTCATCGCCGGGATTGAGATGAATCTTCGCCTCTTTCCCCGGGAACCCGAAAAAGAGGAGATCCTTTTTCCCGTCCTGATTGAAATCACGAACAAACCCGAAAAAGCTATCCGAATATCCCCTCTCCGCCACGAACGGCCCGCCCGCCCGGTATCGCCGCGCTTCCGAGAAATCCGGCCCCGCAAACCAAAACGGCCCGTAAGCAAGATCAAGGTGACCATCGCCGTTGAGATCACCCACGGCAGCCCCCTCACCATGAAACTCCCGATAAAGTTCCCTGGTTTCCCAGGCTTCGGCCACCGGCAGGGGCAGCGAAACAGCAGATCCGAACACCAAAAGAAGAAATTTCATCACCCTCAAATGCCTAGGAACCTCGTCTCCTTACAAGTCCAAAAGCTTCCGATCCACGGCTCCCGCCTTTTTCCTCGTCCCCGGCGCGTTGATCATCGCTTGGCTCGCTCAAATCATCTGAGCCTCCAGACACTCAAAGTTCGACAAATGCACAAACTTTTCCGGCGAAGTTTTCTCAAATGACGCGGGGGTGGACTACCTCCTCCGCACACCGGGGCCATGATCGGGATTCTCCCGCCCGTCGAAATACTTGTCGCGGATCCACTTGGGTTGCCAAATATCAAGGGTCCGCTTCGAGTTATCGTAAACCGCTTCTTTCGGTTCGGGATTGGCAACGGTCAGCGCTTGCTTATCGTCATACTTCAGTTGAGCCGCCTTTAAATGAGTCATCATTTCCTCCCGCTTGCCCGCATGGGCCGGGTCCTCAGCGAGATTCTTCATCTCGTGAGGATCGGTTTTCAGATCAAAAAGGAGGGTGTGATTGATCCTCGGATATTGATGAAGTTTCCAATCGCCCACCCTGATGGCACGTTGGTGATTCTGAAACGGAAGAAACACGCTCTGACGGGTAATCTCCGATCCCCCTTTCATCAACGGGGTCAAATCTCGTGAATCCATCCCCTCCGGCGGAGCAATACGTGCCAGCCCGAAGACGGTGGCATTCAAATCATGCACATAGGTGAAGGCATGGCTGGCCCCGCCCTTCGGAATCCCCGGCCCTGCGATGATGAGCGGAGATTTCATGCTCTGTTCATAGACGTTTTGCTTCCCGAGCAAACCATGGCTACCCATCGCGAGCCCGTGATCGGCGGTGTAAATAAGGTAGGTGTTATCGGCGTGGGGACTTCCTTCAAGAGCCTTCATAATGCGCCCGACCTGCTCATCGAGGTGCGTGATTAGGCCGTAATATTCGCAAAGCTGGTCGCTGACGACCTCCTTGGTGCGGGGCCAGGCGGCGAGGCTTTCATCGCGCCCGCCCATCGTGGTGGGCGTCCGGAAGGGATGTTGCGGAAGAAAGTTCTCCGGAAGCGGAGGACGATTCGCGTAATACCTCTCGCGGTATTTCTCAGGCGGATTCCGGGTGTCGTGGGGGGCGGTCAGGGCCACGTAGAGGAAGAACGGTTTTTCATCCTTCGTTCCCTCGATGAACTTCACCGCCTCATTTGCGAACACCTCGCTCGAGAATCCGCCGGCGTCCCGCTTGGGACCCAGCTTCCCATCGACCAAGTCCTGAACTTCGAAGGTGGTATGATCGACCATCCCCCCCATATAAACCGAGCTTCCCGAAGTGAACGAACGATCCAAGGTCTTCTGACCATTGTGCCATTTGCCAATGAGGTGCGAGTGGTATCCGCCGCGCTTCGTGAGATCCGAAGGAAGGGTGGTGGCACCACCCCAATCGTCGCCCGGGTTTTTGGCGGGAAGGTTCATCCAATGCTTGCCCGTCATGAGCATGGCCCGGCTGGCGACACACACCGCGCCACTGAATGACCCGGCGCAATAGTTCTCCCGAAAGCTGAATCCCTCCGCGACGAGTTTATCCAAATGAGGGGTCCGGATATGAGGGTTTCCATGAGCGCCGATGGTGTCGGCGCGTTGGTCATCAGCGAAGAGGAAGATGAAATTCGGGAAGCCCTTTGCCTTCACCTCCAGCCGCCGATGATGCAACTGGGCCACCATCCCCATGTAGTGATCCATTTTGAAATCAAGAGCGGACTTCTTGATGTGCTCCGCCGCCTTCTTCGGCTGGTCCAAGGCTTCGTAATACAGCCCTAGATAAAGATGTGCGTAGCAAAGTTGATTCCGTAGGATGATTCCGTCGGCATTTTTTGAAGCTGCGGTGAGAACATCTTCGGGCCTTCCCTTGCCCGCGAATAACTGGTGAACCTCCCGCATCGGCACCCGCGAATCGCCCTTGATCGGAATGAACTTTTCCCGCGCTTTTTCGACCGATCCTCCCTTGGCCCGGGCCACACAGAGAAAATGCCAAGCCGCATTTTCAACATCGTTGCCATTTACGGTCTGGTGAATTTCAAACTGCTCGATCCCCTTCTGAAATTCGTTCAGGTAATAGAGTGCGAGCCCCCGCTGCCAATGGTGCGGTCCCCGCTGCGGGACCATCGCAATTTCACGATCCCAATCTGCGACCGCGCCCTTGATATCACCGTTGAAAAACTTCTCCTCTCCCCGCTGGTAGATTGCCGCAGGCGACTCCTCAAGAGGTTTTAACTGGGCACTGGTCGGGAGGATCAAGGCGAAGACAAGAACGACCCGGAGAAAAAAGAGGGGTGACATGGAATTTACACTACGCACCGAAGGGCTTCATATTTTCGAATCATCTTCAACACCCTCCAGAATCCTCTCCTGCCTCGGGGTATTACCAATATTCAGATCACTGGTGACCATGCGCGGGCGAATGCGACCAAGGCGGGGCAGACCGTTGACCAGTTGATCCCTTTTATCAGAGAGGACGGAGTGTGGAGATTCGAGATGATGCCAATGATGAAGTTGGCGAAGGCCGCTTTCGACGCCATGCAAAAGGAATCCGGACTGACCGAAGAGGAATTCGAGGCGCTGCCAGACCTTTGCCGATCAGCATCCTGGGATTTAAGCCACTCTATTACAAAGTCTTGATATCCAAGTTGACGCCAATCGCGAGCTTGTCAATTTCCTCCAGCACCTCCTCGGTCATCGAAATCCCCGCATAGCGGTCGCGCAGGGTGGCCAGGGAAGCGATGTGCAGCTCCTCGGTCACCGTGGCGCACCCGTCATCCACCACCGTGACATAATATCCCAGATCACAGGCATCGCGTGCCGCCGTCTCGACACACTCATTGGTGTAGACGCCCGTAAGGTAGATTGAGCGAACCCCGAGATTACCCAGCACATAATGAAGGTTGGTGCTGGAGAACACCCCGCTGGTTGTCTTGTTGATCACAATTTCATCACCCACCGGGGCCACTTCATCCAAAAACTCGGCCTCCTTGCTGCCGGGAGCCGCCAGTAGATTCAGCCTCTTGTGCCCCGGCCCGCGATCCCGCCCGTCCCGGGTCAACGCGCAGATCCGACAGTGAATGACCTCGAGCTTGTGCCTCCTGAAACGATCCTGAAGCTTCTTCATATTGGGCAAAACCACGTTCTCCAGACGCTCAAAATAATACCGCCGCCCCTCTTCTGTGACGCCGCTTCGATCAGGATTCGCGAACAAGCCCCAGCCATCCGCCGCGTCCAGATACTGGACATCAATACACAACAAGGCCACCTTCCCCTCTGCCAGATGCTCGGCACGCCGGGGGGTGGTAATGAACGCCTCGCGATAGTGCTCGCGCAGCGGATCGGTGACAGGTGACTCACTCATTTCTCTCCCCTAACCCAACCCCTCCTCTTTGCCAACCCGGACCTCGAACGCATATTGTTCGACCGCCCTCCGCATCACCCTCGCCCCCGCCTCAATATCATGCAAGGCGGTCCACTCCGCCGGCGAGTGCGAACGACCATCCTTTGACGGAACAAAAATCATCGCCACCGGGCAAACTGAGGCCATGATCTGAGCATCGTGCGCCGCCCCGGACGCCATTCTCCGGTAGCGCACCCCACAGTCCTGGGCCGCAGCTTCCACCAAATCGACCAAACCGCTCTCACACTCCACCGGGTGAATCCAACTTTCCTCTTCATACGAAAACTTGAGCTGCCGCCTCCGGGCAATCGCGGACAACACTTTACGGATCGCCGTCGCAAGCTCCTGCATCACCGCCTCATCGGTATCCCTCACATCGATCGAAAACCTCGCCTCACCCGGCACCGTGTTTGGCGAACCCGGCACCAACTCGACCCTTCCAATCGTTGCCCGCGACCGCTCCGATCCATTTTCATCCAAAACCCGTGGCAGTTCATGGGCAAAGTCAGCCACCCCCATAAAAGCATCGCGCCGCATCGGCATCGGGGTCGTCCCGGCATGATTCGCTTCGCCAAATAGGCTCACCGTCCACTTAAACAACCCCGTGATCGCCTCCACCACCGCGACCTGCTCGCCTGCTTCAAAAAGAACCGGCCCCTGCTCAATGTGCAACTCAAGGTAGGCCGCAATCGACTCGGGATCACGCCGGGCCTGCAACGCTTCCCAAGGATCAAGACCACATCTCACCATCGCATCCGACAACTTCACCCCGTCCAAATCAGCCGCTCCATGAATCGTCTCCGGAGTGACCTGCCCCGCCAAAGCCTGCGAACCAAACATCCCGCCGAACCGACCTTCCTCGTCGGAAAAGGCAATCAACTCCACCGGACTCAAGGGCTCAAGACCCTCTTCCTTCAACGAACGGAGACATTCCAGGCCACTCAACACCCCTAACGTCCCATCCAGAATTCCGGCGCAGGGCACGGTGTCGATGTGCGAACCAATCAACAAGGCCGGTGCCTCCGGCTGCCGCCCCGGCCAACGACCAATGACATTGCAGGCTCCGTCGCGACGGGTTTCCAACCCGATTTCCTTCATCTTATTTTCCAGCCAATCCTTGCCGTCCATATCAGCCTGCGTAAAGGCCATGCGATAGAGCCCCCCATCCTCCTGCCGACCAATCTCCGCAAGCTCACGCAAATTTTCACTCAAGCGGTCAATCGAAATTTCCTGTTCCCGTGTCACCTTCATCACTTCCCACCTAAACAAGTGACACCATTGATTCCAGAAAGAATTTGCATTCCCGGGCAGGTTTCTCAAAGATTGCCCCTCAGACGGCACTCGCCCTCCGCTGCTCCAGGCTTCAGATCATTCCAAAACCATCGTTGTCCCCTTTTCCATCTGCCAAATTTGGCGGTCGATCCTCGTCGGCCTTGTTTGGGTTGCCCTTTCGGCAGCGGTAAACGCCCAGCCCGAACTGACCTCGGACTACCAGCCTGATCCCTCGGGCCTCGTCACCAGTGATGACGGAACGATCAATCTTACTTGGTCCGAAGACCCACCCCCTCCCGGCCACCACTATCTCCTTGAGCAAAGCGATGAGATCGATTTCGAAAACCCACGCCGTCGCTACCTCGGCCCCGACACCGCCAGCGTCGTGACCGGTTTGCGCGAGGGACGCTACTCCTTCCGGGTCCGCCAAATCGCGCCCGACGGCAAGGAAGGGGAATGGTCCTCCCCCCTCTCACTCCAGGTCCAATACCTCGACCGCCCCACCCTTTTCCTGCTGCTGTCCGTTGGTGCCATCGTCGCCGGCAGCACCATCTTCGCCATCACCTTTGGATTTTTTAAGAACCGATGACCCTCGCCGCTGCTCTCAATCAATCAACCGGCTGGGCCATCGTGATCAGCCTCGGAGTCCTCTGGGTGCTGCTCGGCATCTACTGGGGACGCCGCGCCAAGACCAGCGAAGGCTTTATGCTCGCCGGGCGCAATGTCGGCCTGGCCCTCGGTGCCGCCACCGCGATGGCCACCTGGGTCACCTCAAACACCACCATGGTCGCGCCCCTCCTCGCCTATGAAAAAGGGGTCTGGGGAATGCTCGCCTACGCCTCTGCCTCCTTCGGCCTCCTTCTCTTCGCCCCCCTCGCCTTCCGCATCCGCAAGCTTCTCCCCAACGGCGTGACCGCAGGAGACTTCTTCCGCCTTCGCTACGGTCGTCTCGGCTGGGCTGTCTTTCTCGTCATCACCCTCGTCTATTCCATCACCTGGCTCGTCACCATGGCCATCGCCGGTGGCAAGCTCCTCGAAGCCCTCGCCGCCATCCCCTTCGCCCAGGGCATGACCCTGATCCTGGTCGTCTGCGTTCTCTACACCCTCTTCGGCGGGCTCTACGCGGTCATCGGGACCGACTTTATCCAAAGTCTCATCATCCTCATCGGCATCGTCTTCATCGACTTCGTGGTCATCCAAAATGTCGAGGTCGCCGCAGTGCACACCCATCTCGCCAGGGAGCAACCGGCCTTGCTCGATATCATGATGCCTGCCGCCCTGCTCGCGATCTTCAACAACATGCTCTTTGGTTTCGGCGAAGTCATGCACAACAATGTCTGGTGGTCGCGAGCCTTCGCGATGCGCGAAAAAATCGCCCCCAAGGCCTTCTTCCTCTCCGGCATCCTTTGGTTTCCCATCCCCATCGCCGCCGGCTTCATCGCCCTCGCCGCCGGCCCGCTCGGCGTCAACGTGACCGATCCCTCGAAAGTCGGTCCCCAGGTCGCCGAGCACGTGCTCGGCCTCTCCGCACTGGGACCCTACGCCGGAGTAATCATCCTGGTTGTCTTGTTCTGCTCCATGGCCTCCTCCATCGATTCCCTCCTCGCCGCAACCTCCGACCTCCTCGTTCGCGACATCTACGAAGGCGTTTTCAAAAAGTCCCTCACGCCCGAGACCTTCCGTCCCGTCGCCGCCGTCTGTATCATTTCCGTCTCGGTGATCGCATGGCTCCTCGCACTCAGCGGACTCCCGGTGGACCAGGTTCTCTTCAGCTCCGGACCGCTCGTGGCCAGCCTGATCTGGCCGGTCATCGCAGGCCTCTTCTGGAAACAACTCAACCGCACCCTTGTCATTTTGGGCATCGTTTTTGCCTGCGGAATCGGACTGTGGTGCTACTTTGAAGTCCAAACTTATACCGGAGCACTCGTGGCCGCCGCCATTTCGATGATCTTTACCATCGCCGCCCGCTATCTCGGCCCGCAGCCTCTCAACCCACTTTCCAGCTAAATGTTCTCCTCCGGCTTCCTCACCTTCCTGGTTTTCCTCGGCCTCATCTGGACTGCCCTCGGTGCCCTCACCCTCATCGCCCTCCTCCTCCTCGACTGGAAGAGGGGCGATCTCTGGTAATCTCTTTCCAACACCCGTATTCCGATGACCTCTGATTCCCTCGGTCCCAATCCTGCGACCCCCTATCTCACCCCGCCCAGCGGCTCCTACGCCACTCATCCCGAAGCCCGCAATCTCTTCGAGTCCTCTCCTCCGGACCTGCAGGCTCTTGCCGAACTTGCCGGGCAGAATCTTCTCGAATCGCGCCAACTGAACTTCAAGCATGTCACCGAATTGTGCAAGCTCGCGGCCGTCCTCGAAAAAATCGAAATCTGGCCCTACCATCCTCTCGACGGCAAGATCATCACCACCGCCTTCTTCGAAGCCTCCACCCGCACCCGTACCTCGTTCGAAAGCGCGACCCACCGCCTCGGGGGCAAGGTCATCTCCATTCCCGACGGCTCCAGCACCGGTGCCAAAAAAGGCGAATCACTTCAAGACATCGGCGAAATGTTCAACGCCTACTGCGACTGTGTGGTCATGCGCCATACCGATACCGATGCGCCCCAACGCATGCTCGAGAACCTCCGCGTCCCACTCATCAACGCCGGCAATGGCTCGGGCGAACATCCCACCCAGGCCCTCGCCGATTGGTTCGCCCTCCTTAAGTGGCATCCGTCCCTCGCGACCCCCTTCCAACCCGGGGACCGCCAACTCGAACTGGGCATCCTCGGCACCCCCGGCTCGATGCGGGCGGTCAAGTCCTTCCTCCTCATGTCCCTCCTCTTTCACGAACACATCTCAAAGGTCACCGTGATCTCCGAAATGGCCGACCCCTTCGGTGCCGATGTCACCGAAAGCCTCAACCGCGCAAATATCGATTACGAAGTCACCAACGACATCCGCGAGAACCTGCCCCGCCTCGATGTCATCTACATGAACTCCATCGCCTTCCTCGGCGATGCCTACAAGTCACTCGACTCCCGCTACAAACTCGATGCCGACAGCCCGCTCAAACCGGACGCCGTCATCCTTCACCCGCTGGCCCGCCTCGACGAACTCGACACCTCACTCGACAAGACCCCCCACAATCTCTATTTCAGCCAGGCCCACGGTGCCGTCTTCATCCGCCAAGCCATCCTCATGGCCATCCTCGGTCGCCTCGACCGCTTGCCGGATTTGGTTTCCTGATCGTAGCCGCCCCCACTCACTTCACCTCATACTGACTCCAGACCCTACCATCTCTACTGACCATGTGCGGAATTGCAGGATCATTCTCAACCAGACCATTGGCCGACTCACGGGGCGAAACGCTTCAGCTCCAACTCGAAGCCATTCGCCACCGCGGACCCGATGCCCAAACGAAGCTTCTCGAACAAAAATCCGGGCTCGCTTTCGGGCACACCCGCCTCTCGATCAACGACCTCGAAGGCGGCACCCAGCCGGTTCATTCATTCGATGATCGCTTCGTCGCCACCGTGAACGGCGAGTTCTACGACTTCAAATACCACCGCGCCCTGCTCATGGCCGAAGGCCAACGCTTCCGCACCAAGTCGGACTCCGAAATCGCCCTCGGCCTCTTCCGAAAGCACGGTCTCGACTTCACCAAATTCCTGCGCGGCGAGTTCGCCTTCGCCCTCTACGACCGCGAAAAAGAAGAACTCTTTTTGGTCCGCGACCGCTGGGGCATCCGCCCCCTCTTTATCCATGTTCAGGATGGTCATACCGTCCACTGGGGGTCCGAGGTCAAGGCTCTCCTGGCCCACCCCGAAATCCCCGCCGAACTCGATGAAAAGGCCGCCCTCCATCAGCTGATGCAAACCATCGCCCCCGGGATGAGCGCCTTCAAAAACATCGAATCGCTCGATCCCGGGCACCTCCTCCGGATTCGCAAAAGAGGCGAATCCCTGGAGATCGAAAAGATCAAATACTGGGACCTCGACTTCCCCGAGGAAGGCGGCCACGACCAGCCGGAAAACGAAACCCATCACATCGACAAGGTCCGCGAGGAACTCACCCGCGCTGTCACCTTGCGCCTCGAGGCCGACGTCCCCGTCGGGTGCTACCTCAGCGGCGGCATCGATTCATGCTGCATCCTCGGCCTCGCCACCGGGGCCATGCAGTCCCCCGTCAAGGCCTTTACCATCGCCTTCGACAACGTCGATTACGACGAGTCCGACATCGCCCGCGAAATGGCCGTCTCGATGAACGCCGATCAAGAAGTGATCACCCTCGCCGCCGATGATCTCTACGGCGAGAACTTCATCGATACCGTCTGGCACGCCGAACGAACCTTTTACAACACCCTCGGCGTCGCCAAAAACCTCATGTCCAAACGCGTCTGGGATTGCGGCTACCGCTGCGTCATCACCGGCGAAGGTTCCGACGAATTATTCGCGGGCTACCCCGGCTTCAAACGCGACATGTTCCTCCACGGCATCGAGCACGAACCGGAACATCTCCGCAACGAATACAAAGCCGCCCTCGAAAAAACCAACTCCCTCTTCAAAGGAGCCATCCTCTCCGAAAACGAACGCAGCCACCCGGCCTTCGATGAGATCTGCGGCTTCACCCCGTCCTGGATCCAGCCCTGGATGGAAACCCTCGACCTCGCCCGCCCGCTTCTCAATCCCGATGTCGCCCGCGAACTCCAGGACTACGATCCCATCGCCGAAATTGCCTCCCGCCTCGACGCCTCCATGATGGCCGGCCGACATCCCCTCGACCGCTCCCAATACACCTGGGCCAAATGCCAGCTCGAAGGCCAGATTCTCAACTGGGGCGGCGACCGGGTCGACATGGCCAACTCCATGGAAAGCCGACCCGCCTTCCTCGATCACCACCTCGCCGAGACCGCCTTCAAGATTCCTCCCCACTACCGGATTAAAGGAAACATTGAAAAATATGTCCTCCGGGAAGCGGTCAAAGGAGTCCTGCCCGAGGTCCTCTACAAGCGCGAAAAATTCGCCTTCATGGCCCCACCCGCCCACACCGACGAAAAAAAGCAAGCCAAGGTCAACGAACTCATCCACTCCTTCCTCAACCGCGAAGCGGTCGAGCGCTGTGGCATTCTCTCGGCCGGTGCCGTCGAGCGATTCATCGCCGACTACCGCGCCGACCGCGACCCCACCAGCCTCGTCCGCAAGGACGCCCTCCTCAATCATCTCCTCGGCCTCCAGATTCTCCATTCCAAGTTCTGTTAGATCGGCGCGGACCTGCCCCCGCTCTCCTCGCCGCCGGAGTCACCCCGCCTCAGGATAGGCACCTTGGGCGACGCCGCCATCTACGAAAAGCATTACCACCGGCGCAAAAGCCGTCTACGACCGGGCCATCGAAAAAGAACCCTTGCTAAGACTACCAAGGCATCGGGAAAGCCGCATTGAAGGCAAAAACCTTCTCGCGAATCCCCACCAGCTTGGCGTCGTCTTCACGGGCTTGCAGCGCTTCGTGAATGAGGTCGGCAACCGTTTCGACATCGGCCTCCTTCATGCCGCGGGTCGTGACGGCGGGAGTTCCAATCCGGATTCCGCTGGGCTTCATCGGACCGGCTTCATCGAAGGGAATGCTGTTCTTGTTCACCGTAATCCCAACCTTGTCGAGGGTATCGGAAACGATGGCGCCATCGAGTCCCACCGGACGAAGATCGACCATAAAGACATGGTTGTCGGTGCCACCGGAAACGATGCGGTAGCCGTGCTTTGCGAGTGCGGCCGACATCGCCCGGGCATTCTTGATGACCTGGACCTGGTAATCTTTGAAGCCGGGCTTGAGCGCCTCGCCGAAGCACACCGCCTTGGCGGCGATGACATGCATGAGCGGACCACCTTGCACCCCAGGGAAAACCCGCCCGTCGATCTTCTTGGCATACTTCTGCTTGCACAGAATGATGCCGCCGCGAGGTCCGCGAAGCGACTTGTGCGTGGTCGAAGTGACAAAGTCGGCGTGCGGGACCGGGCTCGGATGCACTCCGGCTGCCACCAGTCCCGCGATGTGCGCCATGTCCACGAAAAGATAAGCTCCCACCGCCTTGGCGATCTGCCCCATTCGTTCAAAATCAATGGTGCGGGAATAGGCACTGGCACCGGAGGTGATCAACTTGGGCTGAACTTCCTTGGCCTGGGCTTCGAGAGCATCGTAATCGATCATCTCGTCCTCAGCCCTCACTCCGTAATGGGTGACATCATAGAGACGACCCGAAAAGTTGGCCGGGTGCCCGTGGGTCAGGTGCCCTCCATGGGCGAGGTCCATCGTGAGGATCTTGTCGCCCGGATCGAGAACCGCAAAATAAACCGCCGTATTAGCCTGGCTTCCGGAATGCGGTTGCACGTTGGCGTGGTCCGCGCCGAAAAGCTCCTTGAGCCGGTTGATCGCGAGTTCCTCAACGACGTCCACGTTTTCACATCCGCCATACCAACGACGCCCGGGATAACCCTCGGCATATTTGTTGGTGAGCAGGGAACCCTGGGCTTCCATGACCGCCGGGCTGGCGAAGTTCTCCGAAGCAATCAGTTCAATGTGCGTCCGCTGGCGGTGTTCCTCGCCCACGATGGCCCGAAAAACCTCCTGGTCGGTCATCGCAAGACGCGAGCCCGAAGCCTTGCAAAGGCGGGCTTCGTGGCGACCACCATCAAATTCGGTACTGAGAAACACCTCGACCATTTCCAAGGCAACCTCGGTGGTCACAACAGTCTGCCCAAGGCAGAGAACGTTGGCGTCATTGTGCGAACGGGTGATTTTCGCCTCATCGACCGTGCGGACATTGGCCGCACGCACATCACGAAAACGATTGGCGGTCAGGCAGACTCCCACTCCCGAAGTGCAGACAAGAATTCCCCGGTCCGCACGCTCTTCGTTGACCGCGCGGGCCACTTCGTTGGCGTAGTCGGAATAATCGACCGATTCCTTGCCGTGAGTGCCGTAGTCGAAGACCTCGCGACCAGCCTTTTCCAAGGCCTCCACGATGGCATTTTTCAACTCAACTCCGCCGTGATCGGCCCCGACAACAATGCGGTAAGAATCAGCACTCATAAGACACCCCTTCCGTGACCGCTCCCCACCAAAATGGCAAGCGCGCACTTGGAAAAGAGACTCATACCCGGTTTCCTAATCAATCAGCCGCAATCCATGCGACCGATATTCCGTCATCAGCCCTTCACGACTGAGGAGATGGCAATCCCTCGAAATGGCATGCCAGACCAGAAGCCGGCCAAATGGGTCCCGGTGTTTTGCGAGCGGCAGCTTGTGATAGCTCGCATAGAGGGCCGCCTCTCCTTCCTGGCACAAAAACGCCAATCTGCTTTCGGCTCTTCCCTTTCTCGACAATAATCTCCTCGCCCCTTTCCACGGCATCCATCACCGCAGAAAACTGCGCTTTGAACCCGCCAACAGACATCGTTTTCTTGCCGTCAAGTTAGACACAGTTGTCAAGTTGTCAAGATCGCCTACTTCCCCCGCTCATCGAGAAATCCCATGATCCCGCCGACCGCCTGATTGAGCACTTTCGCGACGGATTCATAGGATTTGCGACCCATTCCGATGGGATCCGGGACATTGATCCCGACCTTTCCGTTGATCTCCACAAAGTCACAGGCGAGATGGTATTTCTCCTCATATTCCGGAAAGAGCATTTCCAACATCTCGAGGTGTCCCTCCGTCATGCAGAACACTGCCTCGGCCTCCTTGAGCATTTCATCGCCCACCATCCGGCTCCAAAATTCACCCAACTCGATCCGCTGGTCATTCAAAACCGCCCGCGTTTCCGAACTCGCGGCACTCCCGGGATGGGCCGCCACTCCGGCAGAAGCCACTTCGTAGTCGGTTCCCTCCGCGGCTTTGCGAAAAATCCCCTCCGCCATCGGACTGCGGCAGGTATTTCCAGTACAGACAAACAAGATCTTGCGAGGCATCGACAGGACGCTAGCCGCTCTCCAGTATCTCTCAATAATCAATTCTATTCTACCACGATGAAAATCCTCAACTACCTCCTGGCCGCCGTCTTCTTCCTCTTCGCCTGGCTCCAGCGAAATGATGTCGATCCCGAAATCTACTCAAAACCCTCCTTCGGGAACCCCACCCTCGACTCCGCCCTCTGGCTGATCTTCTACGCCATCATCGGCGTGGGCTTCCTCCTGATCAACTTCAAGAAGCTCCCCATGTGGTATTTCGCCCTCGCCTTCATCGCCTGCCTTGCGGAAATGTATTCCTCGGGCCCCGGACTCTGGGAAAACCTCTTCGGCGACAGACCCTTCACCTTGACCCAGGTTTCCATGTCCTCTGACGACTCCCGCGTCGAACTCACCCGCGAATTCTTCGGAGCGGTCATCGCCCTCGCCGCCGTCATCTTCCAGTTCTGGCAGAAGAAGCGCCGGAGCAAGAACTGAGCCATCTTGACAGATAGCTGGCTTGCTGGCGTCATGAAAATCACCCTCGATCTTCCGGAAGACCTCCTCACTGAGATCAAACTCCGGGCTGGCCTCGAGCACCCCAAGAGTGCGGGGGTCAACTCGCAATCCGAAAGATCGCCGCTAAGCGCGATTCCAGTGAGGGCCTGAACGATCGCAAATCCCGGTCGCGGAGCTTTTTGAGAAAGCCATTTTCACTTGTGAACTTCCACTCTTTGAAGAGATTGCCAGCATGACAAGGTCCTCCGAACCCCAATTGGCCGCTCCCGGAGCGAGCCTTCCCTTTCCCGAACTCTTCATCGCCCGCCGGCTTTTCGCGTTGAAATGCTGGAGGGGTGACCGCGAGTCTTTCGTGGCCAGATTTCAAGAAGAGAGCGTAAAGATCCGGGATTTGATCGACTCCCTCCCGGAATCACAGCGCGGAGAGCAGGTGCTCATCAAACGGCTTCGCGGAATGGAAGATAGCAGTCGGAATTGGTCGGTTTGGATGACCCTCGACCATCTTCGCATTACGAACACCGCCTTTGCGCATTTCATCTCGACCCTGAATAAAGGCAAAACGCCCAAAATCATTGCCGACACCGCTGCAGTGAAGCCCGATCCCGGCGTCACCGTCGAGATCGAGGAGGAATTTCAGAAATCATGCGACGCCTTCCTCGATACGGTCGAGAATGCCGCCGATCTCAAAACGGGATTCCGTCACAATCATCCTTGGTTCGGTCCGCTCGATGCTTTCCACTGGCTTGCGCTCGCCAGCATGCACATGGGCATTCATCGTGAGCAGGTCGCAGTGATCATCTCTGCCCTGCCCCAATGAGCCGCACCCTTTCCCTGACCACCGACCCCATCCCGCAGTTGACCTGGAAAATCGCGCTGCCGATGAGCATCGGCTTGTTTTTCAACACCATGTTCAACGTGGTGGACACCTACTGCGCCGGGTGGCTCGGAACCGAGGCCCTCGCCGCGCTCTCGCTCTCCTTTCCGGTCTTCTTCATCCTCATCGCAATTGGCAGCGGGATCAGCCAAGGCACCAACGCCCTGCTGGCCAATGCCCTCGGTGCCGGGAATCCCCAGGATGCCCGTCTCGTCTTCGGGCAGGCCCTCTTTTTCTCCGCAGTGGCAGGTATGATGCTCTCGATCCTGGGTTGGCTCGCGGCTCCGTGGCTTTTCCAACAACTGGGCGCGCAAGGGCCGTATCTCAAGACCTCGCTGGCCTACATGAACGTCATTCTGGCGGGCGGCCTCTTTTTCCTGCTACCCATGGTCATGAACTCGGCCCTCTCATCCGCCGGAAATACCCTGCAATATCGCAATTTCCTGATCGCCGGGTTTTTGGCAAACCTCGGACTCAATCCCCTCTTCATCTCATTCGGAATGGGGGTGGGCGGGATCGCGCTGGCCACCGTTCTGATCCAGATCGGCGGCACAGCCTACCTCTGGAGCCACGTCCGGCGGGCCGATGAATACGCGGGCTTCACCTGGCAGGAGGTCAAACCGGTCCGGGTCGTCTTGGTCCGCCTCTCCAGCCAGGCCATCCCCGCCGCTCTCAATATGCTCACGATTGCGATCGGAATCTTCGTGACCACCTGGTTCGTGAAGCACTTCGGCAAGGAAGCGGTCGCGGCCTACGGAATTGCCGTGCGCATTGAGCAAATCGTGCTCATGCCCGCGATCGGACTCAACATCGCCGTGATGAGCATCGTGGGACAAAATTATGGCGCGGGCAAAATCGAGCGCGTCCGCGAAGCCTGGCTCACGAACGTGAAGTTTGGGGTCGGCCTCATGGTGATCGGCGGTTTTCTCGTCTGGCTGCTCCGGGATCCCGCGATGCGGCTCTTTAGCGACGACCCTGCGGTCCTTTCCCATGGCCGCGACTACCTCCTCGCCGCCTCGCTGACCCTGGCGGCCTACCCGATGCTTTTCGTCACGGTGTTCGCCTTGCTGGGAGTCAAGCGCCCGGTTTACGGACTCGTGATCGGGATTTACCGCCAGCTCGTCGCTCCGGTCATCGTCTTTCACACCCTCGCCTTCACCCTTGGCTGGGGCCTCTGGGGAATCTGGTGGGGCCTCTGCTTCGTCACCTGGAGCGCCGCCCTCGTCACCCTGACCTACGGAGCCACGAAGATCGGAAGGTAGACGAAAGCTCCTGCTTTCGCTCCCCGCAAGCCTACTCCCGGATTCCCGGTGCGCCGGGATACCAGGCGGGAAGTGATTCCACCTTCTGCTCGAAGATCGCAAGGATGTCCTCGGGAAGGTGGGCCCGGTTCACGATGACGGTCGTGACGTGCTCGTCGAACCAACGATCGTAAAGCGTCCAAGTGCCCTTGTTTCCCTTGTCGCCACCCCAGCTGTTTTCGACGAGCCACTTGCGCGGCTTTCCTTCGTCCAAATCGACCCCCATGAGAACCATGGCGTGATTGGAGGCCCCGACCCCAAAGATGGAACGGTCGGTTTTCGAGATTTCGAGGTTGATCCCGAAGAGGGTTTCGTAATCGTAAAGATTGTGCTCCATAAGGCCGTGCTCGCTCGATTGATCGATGCTGACATTGGCTGCAAACCACATCGGCTCGTTGGCAAGGAGCGACTTCACTGCAATGCTTTTGATCGCTTCCATCCCGATATTGGCAAAGTCCATGTCGGCCTGCCCGGCGATGTTGGCGGCACGATCAAACTTGTAATGGCGATTGAGTGGCTGGCTGGGATCGTGCTGAAGGCACACGTATTGTTGGAGATCGACTCCCACAAATTCGTCGTAGAAGGACTTCGGGGTGTATTTTTTAGGCGCGGTCAGGCGCTCGTTTTCGACCTGGGGTGATTCGTCTTTTTCTTCCTCTTTGTCATCCCCGTCCTTTTTGGGATTCACCTGATAACGCCACTCGAATTCCACCGGCGGCTCGCCGAGGTTCAAGGCGAGAAAGCGATAAACTTCCTCCAGTGATTTCTCCTTTTGCTTGCGAAGAGCCTCCAGCGTTGCGCCCTCCTGGTGCGCTTTCACCAGAGCCACCGCCCGGACCCGCAACAAACGCCCCAGAATACTATTCATGGTGCGGGTGTTTTCACTGCTGTGGGTCTCGGGCATGACCGAATCCGGAACGACGCCGTATTTCTCAATCAAGCCCGTGACGTAGTTCCACCAACCACCGTCGCCCGTGTTCCACTCGTTGACGAGGAGCCATTCGCGATCCAAACGATCAACGCCGCGAAGATCGATGATGTCCTCGAGATAGAGGTTGGACTTCTCCATCTTGTCCCAGAACTGGAGATAGGAATGGGAGAACTCAAAGTCATCGATCTTGAGATCATGAATAATGCGGGGACGCATCGTATTGAGACCGGCGAACATCCAGCAACGGCCCGAGGACTTCTGGTTGGTGATGCCCTTGGTCTTGATGCGATGGCTGAAGTGACCGTCTTCGCCCGCCACGATGGCCCGGTTAAGCGCGAGGGAGTCAATGTCATTATTGGCGATGGCGTTGTGACGGGCGAGGTCGCCGTCGTTCATCTCGTAGCCCTCGCGGAGGCTTTGAAGCAGGGCCGGGGTCAGCGCTCCGTCGGGCTGATTTTGGCCATTCACAGGGAGTAGCATGAGGAAAAGGGCGCCGGGCGCAGAAAGGTTTAGCCGGATCATTTTGCGACCTTATAGACTGGTAATCATTTGGCAATCCTTCGATATCGCATTGCCACCTTCCCCGCTTCTGCGCAGATTTCCCGCGATGTCCGAAAGCGCACCAGCGGGAAAACAGGAAGCTCCCTGGGCCGCCGGGCTGCGGGCGGCCCGGGCCAACCTCGTCCCGGGACTCATTCTCCAGTCCATCATGCTCGCCCTCCTCCTGGGCTATTATTTCTATCCCCCGACCACCGACCTTCTCAACCAGCTCGCGGATCTCAAAGAGAAATGGGGATATCGCTATTCCATTGTGGCCTCGATCATTGCCGGGGCCGTCATCCCGGAAGTAATGCGCATCACCCTCTTTCAGAAATGGAAGCTCTCGCGTGCCAACTTCAGCAACTTCCTCTTCGCCTCCGTCTACTGGGCCTACTCCGGGGCAATCGTCGATTTCTTCTACCGTCAGCAAGCCGGTTGGTTCGGGACCGAGGTCACCTTCGGAGTCGTCGCGACCAAGGTGATCATCGATCAATTCGTGTTCAATCCTCTCTACGCCGCTCCCATGAACGCTTGGTCGTATGACTGGAAGAACTCTGGCTATCCCCTCCGCGGACTGAGCCGGTTCTTCACGCGTGCCTACTACAAACGGGTCATTATTCCCACTCTCGTTGCAACCTGGGGCGTCTGGATTCCGGTGGTCTCGATCCTTTACTCCCTGCCTCCCCTCCTGCAAATCCCTCTCTTTGCCCTCGCCCTCTCACTCTGGGTCATGATCCATGCCTGGATGAGCGAACAGAGAAACAATCCGGAAAACAGATTCGTGAAAGTCCCCGCTTCAGGGGACGCGCCGAAGCATTGAAGTCTCCGCTCATAAGTCCCAGACTCCCCCTGAATGTCACCCCTCTTCCATGCCTTCCTGCTTCCGATTTTGGTGGCGACGGCCTGTGGGGCAGAGCCGATCGAACTCGTGCAGAAGGACAACGCACAGCCCGACTCCCTGACGTTTCATATCAACCCCGGCGAAGGACGGTTTCGCTATCGTCTCGAGAATTTCGACCTTCACTGGATTGAACCCACCGACGAAATGAACCTCTCCGTCCGCTTTCTCGAGGCCGACAACAACGAGGTCCTGCGCGTCAATCTCCCGGTCACCGGAACCAGTCGCGGCTGGCAACAAGACTACCTCAAATCACCTGTCCTTTCCCGGGCCGAAACCCTCGCCATTCCTCCAGGCACGAGCGAAGTCTCCTTTTCCCTCACCTCCTCCGGCCCACCCCCCGCTCTCGGCATTTACCTCGTCCGGCATCTCAATGCCATCACGACTGGAGATCCGGGTGGCCCACTGCTCATCGACGGCAAGCCTCTCAAACCCGAACACGATCGTTGGCACAGGTCAGGGCTCAATCCCGGCATGGCAATCCAGGCTGAAAATACCTTCCTGATCGAAGACAACGATCTCAAGGCCCATGCCGATTGGGAACTCACCCCCTTTCCGATCACCGGGACGGAGCTTTCACTCACCTGGGAGGAAGCTTACAGTATCGGCGTCGGTGGAGGGGAAGAGGTCACCTATGATCGACTTCCGCCCGGCGTACACCGCCTCCTTGTCGAAAAACTGGACACCGCCGGATTCCCGACCGGAGAGGTCCATCAACTCTCCGTCACCGTCGCCAGTCCCTACTGGCGGACCTGGTGGTTCTGGCTCCTCTGTCTCGCCTTCATCGCCCTTCTCGCCACCCTCCTCAACCGAAATCTCATTCGGCGCAGAGTCCAACGCGCGCTGAGGCACGCTAAAATTATCGAGACCGAACGCCTCCGCATTGCCATGGATTTGCACGATGATATCGGCACGCGCCTCTCGCAAATTTCACTCGTCGGCTCACATGCCGCCATGAAGGCAACCGACGAAGATTCGCGTGAATCGTTTCAAGAGATCAACACCCTGGCTCGTAAGCTCGTCTACGGGCTTTCTGAAACCGTCTGGACGCTCAACCCTAAAAACAACGATCTCGAATCCCTCATCGGATTTCTTTGCCGCATCACCAGCGAACTGTGCCGCCACGGCAGCCTCCGCTGCCGGATCGATGCCGATCCCGACATCAGCGACATCGAAATCACTCACGACTTTCGTCACCACTTTCTTCTCTCCGCAAAAGAGGCCCTCAACAATGCCCTTCGCCACTCGGGCGGCAGCGAGATCCGGCTTACCGTTAAAATCATCGACCACCAACTTCATGTTCAAGTCAGCGACAATGGTTCCGGATACCTCCCTGCCGAAAATTCTTCCGGCAACGGACTCGAAAGCATGAAACATCGCATGCAGCAACTCCGGGGAACCTTCAAATTAACCCACCCCGACTCCGGCGGCCTCACCGTCTTGCTGGAAGCACCAATCAAATACAACTCCAGCCATGTCCCCTCAAAAAAAGACCGTCGCCCTCGTTGAAGATAACGCCCCTCTGAGCCAACAGCTGGTCAAGATCCTCGGCACTGCTCCGGACATCGAAGTCCTTGCCACCGCGTCCTCCGGCGAGGAAGCGCTCAAAATAATCCCCTCCTTCTCTCCGGACGTCATCCTCTTGGATATCAATCTCCCCGGGAAGTCCGGCATCGAATGTATCCGCGATCTCAAAAAACGCTGTCACAACACCGAAGTCATCATGCTCACGGCCTATGAGGAGGAAGACAATATCTTCAATGCTCTCCGTGAGGGTGCCAGCGGCTATCTCCTCAAAACGAGCACCCCAACCGAACTCTTCGAGGCTATTCGCGATGTCTTCACCGGCGGAGCTCCCTTCTCCAGCCACGTTGCCCGCAAGGTCGCGCAATACTTCCGTCAGGACCGCGAAATATCCAAAGAAAACGAATCACTCTCTCCGCGCGAACGCGAAGTCCTCACTCTCCTTTCGTCCGGCTACATCTACAAGGAAGTCGCCGACCAATTGAACATCTCGGTTGAAACCGTCCGCACCTACGTGAAACGCATCTGCGCAAAGCTCCACGTCCGCAGCAAGGTCGAGGCGATCCTGAAGTTCCGCCAGTGATTTGCGGCAGCTCTCCCCCGCATCAATTACCCAAACGCTCAACACGGAAGTAAACGGCCGGGGCCGTCTCTACCCCGAGAAGGTTGGCCCGGCTCACGGTGTAAGTCGTAGCAAGACCGGCATCGGAATCATAACGTTCCTCCAACTCACCTTCCCAATCAATCAAGTCGAGGCTGTATTTGATGGCGAATTGTTCCCCGTCGAGCGAGTTCCAGGTTAGAGAAATGCCTTCCGAACCTAGGTCAAAGGAGATGTCTGAAATCATCACCGGATCATCATTTGGCTCCACGACCGGTAGCGCCGTCACCGTGGTAAATCCGGGATTCGTGGTAAGGTCGATGTTCAGAGCGCTGCTCCCGGCGTTTCCGGTGATTTTGCCATCGTTAATGTAGCTTGTGAGCACGCCCGTCATGTCTCCAGGAAGGGTCAATTGGCCCGTTCCATTGATATTCAAAACCGAGTCTGGCTGAATGGATGATCCCTGACCGTGAATGTTGTTCAACGCGAGGAGGCCGCCGTCATTGACGTTGAGCGTCGCCTTCCCTCCGGAGGGATTGACCGCGTCCTTTGTTCCCAGACCAAGAATACCCCCGTTCTGTTGCAGGGTGCCGCTGATGTTGATCACAGAATCGCCAATCTCGCCGAGCCAGAGGTGGTTCTCGACATTCAAGGTGCCACCCGCATTAATATTGATGAACCCTTCGGTGATTCCCCGGGCAGACCAAAGGATGCGTCCGACATTGACCACCCCGCCATCGTTGATCTCAAGTGTGCCGTTGACTTCACCACCACCGGCATTGTTATTACTGTTGCCTGCAGTGACATCCCGAGAGGTCGTTAAAATCCCGCCATCGTCGATCTGCAGAGTGCCGCTTTCATCGACGCCAAGTTGCATGTTTTGAATGATCAAGGCATCTCCCATCAGAGTGATCGTATTGCCGCCCCAGTTTGCCCGTCCTGTGTCATCAACACCGGGAACTCCGGGAGCCTGCCAGCCGACGCCGTCTACCGCTTCCGTCTGAAACCAGTCGCCGCTTTGCTTGTAGCGAATGTTGGCAGCCTCTGCCACGCTCATGAATACTACCAAGGGTAATATCATTCCCAATCCTGTCTTGCCCATGAATGTCTGTTTCATTGTTTTTGTCGGTTTGATGTAATTTCCTGAAGGGTCTTGAGGTATCATGACCTCCCATCAGAAAGCCATCATAATCCAATCGTGGCAACGACGGCTAGTCCCCAATAAGGGGACAAAGACACCCTAGGGGACAACCACCACCCGCAGGCGGAAGAACATCCGTGAATTGTCAGCTACCACGGGGAGCAAGGACCGATACGTCCGGGTCGCCACTCCGTTGTCATTGTTCGTGGTGGACTCCAGAGTCGAACTTTGCGCCGCTGACCAATCGATCAGATTCCCGCTGGCTTCAAGTGACACTGCCACCCCCGTCGCCCGCAGACTCACCGGAACGGTCACGACGAGATCTCCGCCCACAACCCGCAGACCCACCGGAGGCCGATCACCCGGATCATCATCGCTGCTCCCGATCGCATATTCAACCAGAGCACTCAAGCCGTCACCGTCGTCATCCGCATTGGGATCACCCGCGAAGACGATGGTATCATCACCGCCCGGCGTACCGTCGATCATCGCGCTGGAGCGCCAACTCAGAGGATCACCGTGGTTGGGACCAGCCCGCGGATCAACCAAAACGAGGGTGTATCCACGACCATCTCCGGCAGCCTCGGGCCAAGGAAATGGATACGAGTAAATGAAGTCCTGAATCACCTCTCCTCCGGCATCCAGAACAGTCAGTTGTTCACCTTCATTTTTCAAAGAGCCGAAAAATTCTCCCGCGACCACCGCTCCCGGATTCGAATGACGAAAACGAAAGGCCGCCTCATTTTCAACAAGCACCAACCGCTCGCCCGGTGCCAGAACAAGAGACTCAACCGGAAAACCGCTCTCGAAGCCCGCGAAGAGCACGCCGTCTGAAAACGAAACCCCGGCAAGCGAAATCGAACTCGTGGGATGAATATTCATCAACTCAAGATACTCAAAATCACCCCTGGAAGTAAACCCCGCGATAGCTTCCTCGTTCGTCGGCTGGGACGGGCGGTAGTTCAATTCAGAAATGACGAGATTGCCGGGGGCCGCAGGAATGGTATTCACGAAGAACGACCCCCGACTCAGTGGACTCCATCTCGTGCCATCGTAAACCCGCGCCCGCACCTCGGAGGAGCTTCTCAACTCAAGCGCCCCCGAATATACCTGTGCCGTGGGCGAGGGAGCATTCACCACTCCCGCGCTGCCCTTTAAAAGACAGGCCCACAAAGCATCGCTGCTGAGGAGACTGTCGTTCAAACCATGAATCGCGAGAACATTCTGCCCCACCCGCAGCTCCGCCAACCCTGCCGGCGCCGGGAAGTCGAGATACTCGATGGCCTCGGCATCATCGTGCCCTCCTTTTGCGCCCGACTCAAAATTGAGAATGTCAGGAGCATTCGCTTCGCGGACAATTTCGACACCGTTGAGGTATGCCACGAAGCTGTCGTCGTAACGCATTCGCAGCGTCAGCTCCGTCAAAGCGTCGATCTGAGCCTGCGATGAAATGACAAAGGGAAGGCGAAGATAGCAGGTCTGATTCTTACCTGCCATCTCCGACTCAATATCGAGATTAAAATAAGGATCGTAGAGATTGCCCGAACTCCGCTCATAGCCAACACCCTGGCGGCCCGCGAGCCATTCGCCTGCATTCGGTGGCGAATCGATATTCGTCCACTGCGACACCCTGAGCGAACTGCCGCCATTTTCAGCCGAAGGCACCAGAACTTCACAAGGCGCATTTTCAGCGACCAAGGTCACCCCCGAATTCTGCGCAACCCGCGGATCACTGCCATCGACCGTGAAATAAATCTCGCCCCCGCCCCATCCGTTCGACTCCGACATCGTGAGCTGAAAACCATCGACGACTTCACCACCGTATTGACTCAACTCCGGTGGTCTCGCGAATCCGCTGATCCCTCGCGATTGGGTCTCGATCCACTCCAAGCGGTCCGTGAGCCAATCCTTCATCCACTCAACCTCGGACTGATAAGTGGTGCGATCACCCCATCCATCGGGATTCGGCCACACGTATTCCCCCAAAGTATCCCACTCGTCGAAATTACGGGTGAGCGCATTGGGCGCACCATTCCCACCTTCAAGCTCGCCCTTCTGGCGCTCGATCTCCGCCATCAAATGGGGCGTCGAAAAGACCCCGCGACGCAAATCCCAAAACCGATCCCAGTAAGCCAACACGAACTCGGCATCCTCAAACATGCGATCATACCAGTAGTAGTCCCGGGGAGATGTCCGGGTATAATACCATCCCTGCGGATCATCAGCTTGCAGGAAGCTGGCATTTCCCAGAGCGAGGTTATAATCCCAAATAGGAAGCGCCTGAACCTTGCCATCCCTCCGCTTTGAAAAATAGGTGCTAATCCGATAGCCATCGATATTCTTAAACGTCTCCACGAAGAGATGGGCGTCGATGAAACCGGGCACCTCGAGGTAGGCCGCGTAGCCGGTATCGGGGTCTTTAAAAGACCCACCCTTGAGAACCGACTCCATCTTATTCAGGTATCCCGTCAGGTAATTGAACTGCGCTTCGTTGGGATTTTTCGGGTAGTCCATATCAAGCGGAACACCCTCCACTGCCGTCGTCCACGGCCTCTCGTAGGGAGGTTTGTCACGTTTGAAAATATAACCTCCGCCGATGAGGTCGGGATCGGTCACCAAGTCATTGAGTTTTTCAACATCAACCCGCTCCTTGTTGCGCTTGATCCTCTCCATCAACACATAAACGCCGCGGTAATCATCGCTCGAAACAGACCCGCCACCTTGGTTGAAAAAGACCTCCACATACCTCGTTCGGACACCCCCAAGGTTCCCGTTGAGCTGCCGCGAAGCTCCATAAACGAGAGCATTCCTCATGAGGGTTTTGTCAGAGTAGGGCGCTTGCAAAATCCAATCCGATTCCTCCGGCATCCCCAAAAGAGAAACGTCTTTATCCTCGTCCTCGTTGTTCCAGGTCTCCCAGGAATACTGCTTCTTCGGAAACCCGCTCGAGGACTTCCCACGCACATGCATCCCACCGCGACCGGTAAAATCAGGATCATCATCAAGGCGGGTCTGACCATCACTCTCGCTTTGATCAATCACCACCGTGTAGACCGACCGATAAGGTCTCGGATTGTCCGGATTACTGGCAGCATCGATATTCACGCCCCATGAATCAACCACCACGATAGGCAGATTCGACGAGAACCCGCTGAGATCCGCAGACAGCTTCAACAGAGTCCGACTCTTGAGTTCCCCCGGCAGGTGCCCGGGTTCAAAGACCCGGGCCCGGATCGTGGTCGTCGCAGAAATGGAGAATGCACCCTGATAAGCCAGCGACTCCGTCGTCGGAACGGTCCCGTCCAACGTATAGCGAACGACTGCCGAAGGCGATCTCGGAGGGAGAATCGTCAAGTGCGTTGCCCCTGAAAAGAGACCTCCATTTCGATCAAATTCAACGCTTTCGGCCGGCGGTCCGTCTCCCTGTAAACCCGCATTCCTTTCTCCCGGGGTCGCCGTTTCCAGGAATCCTACCGACCGCTCTTCACCCAATTCACCATATGCGATATCCTCAACCTGGGCACCATATTGATACTCGCTCAAAACCGACTGGCCATCAGGGGCGATCAAGGCCAGATATCCGCCCGCCTTAAGCAGGGTGAAATCGGTGTGAAGTGGCTTGTTCGCCGCCGCCCGGTTTTTTCCCGAAGCAAAAACGACGAGGTATTCATAAGGGGCCAGACTCACCGCCGGGAGCCTCCACCTCGTCCCTCCACCGGGATCCGTGGTCAAAAAATAGCCATCCAGATTAAAAGTCACGTCCTGCCCGTTGTAGATCTCAAGCCAATCCGGCTGATCGAGGTCATCGTCCTCGTAGGATTCCTCATTGTCCGCCACGAATTCCGTAATCACCGGACCGCCCGTTTCAATCTTTCCCGCAAGAGACGTCTGAAAAACCAGGTCGTCAAGGTATGTGCTCTGCCTCGATCCACCGGTGCGTCCGGTGAAGGCAAAACGATCTCCCACCGAAGGAACAAATCCAGGCAGGTCCAGATCGCTGACCAGCACCTCGCCCTCGAAAATAAAATCAAAACCACCACCATCCCAGCCCAACTCCACCGTGACCCACTGATTGGCAACCGTCCTGAAATCGAAGGGTTCATTGAACACACTGATCTCGTTCGAAAAAATCTCGATCGCAGGAACCTCCCCTGCATTCGCAAAGGTGTCCCAGGAAATGACCAGACCATTGGCCGCTCCAAAGCCGCCCTCGCCCGCCCCGTTTCCAGCCGGGATCGCTCCGAAACTCAGAGCCGCGCCATCGCCCAGAACTCCGGTCCCGCCAATTTGAAATTCAAAGGTGGCCGTGAAAGACTCAATCGTTTCGCCCGGATCAAGATCGGGAAGCTTATACGACGAACTCGTCCCTCCCGTGCTGTTACTCGTCAGCCGGAGATAAGGATTCCCGGAACCCCGGACCTGGGCCACCCCGTTGTTACTCGAAATCTCAGAACCATCTCCCAGATCGGTCGTGCCGGACGGGTGCGCGCCAAAGTCCTGGGTGTAAATTCCCGCCCGGAGCAAGAGGGCTCCACCGCAAAAAAGGAATCCCGTGATTTTAGAGGAGGAAAGTGTCATTTTTTAGCGTCCGAATTTGGGAAAGACCCCGGAAGGGGAGGGTTTTAGCAGGACAAAAAATTCGCATGGAACCAGGAAGGCCACCATGCGAATGCCCGGCCAAATGAATTGGCGATCTATTTTCTCCGACGGAAAATTCCAAGCGCACCGGCGAGTCCCAGAAGGAGGGCTGGGGAAGGCTCGGGGATGGTCGAAACAGTCGTGAGGTTCGAACCTACATCAAAGACCACGTTCAGAGCCGCGTCTCCGGTAATCCTGTTCTGCGCGATGTAGTTGTTAATGATGCCTTGGAAATCTCCGGGAATTGTTAGTTGACCGGAGCCTTGAATATCGATCACGGAACCCGCTTGAATCGAGTTGGTTCCGGTCCCGGAAATATTATTCAGCGCGAGAAGGCCACCATTCAAAATGTTCACCGTCGCGGTGCCACCACTTGCAGTGGAAGCATTGTTGGTCCCAAGCCCGAGAATTCCGCCCGTCTGGGTCAGGGTGCCGCCAATGGAAATCGTCGAGGGCTGAGATACTCCAAGCCAAAGATGATCTCCAACTGTCAAAATTCCGCCGCTCTCAACGAAGATATTTCCTGTCGCCCCATTGTTCGAGGACCAGAGGATTCCGTTCACATTCATGGACCCGCCATTCAAGACGGTGAGACTGGCACTGGTGACGTTCGGATTATTATTACCCACAAAGGTATGTCCGGTAGTCGTCAGGCTTCCTCCCGATGCGATCTCGAGATTTCCGTTTTCATCCACTCCGATCTGGACAATCCGGGTTGAGGGAACTGCCGAATCCACGGTCACGGTATTGCCACCGAAATTGATGCGGGCGGTGTCACCGTCTCCGGGCAAGCTTCCGGGATTCGCCGGAGGATTGTTGGGGTTCTCTCCCCAGCCAGTCGGGTCCCCGGGACCGTTTGAAATGTCGTTCCAACTTCCGCTCCCATTGTAGCGGAAAACTGCGCCATCAGCCAAAAGGGCCATGAGACCGCAAGCTGCGATCTGCGTCATTATTTTGTTTTTTTTCATGAAGGATTCTGTGGTTTTTTTTCGGCAACCCTCATTGATCCCGAAATGGAGGAATCAGGAATCGAAGAGTTTTGACCGTCCTTCAGTTAAAACAAATCCGGGCAAATCCACATAGTCCCCAAAGCGGGGACAGACGCGGAACCCGATCTCTTAGGAATGGCGAGGGAATTCATCAAGAGAGTGCGCGAAGAGATCGGGACTGTCAGTGAGGCAGACTTCTCTTTGCGTCGTGCATGAAATGCCCTTGGGTGCTCCTCAAGGTGAAGTCGGACGACCTGTGCCGGTCACCGGCTGACGGTCCCGGGATCGAGTGTCATGTCTTTATTTATTTCGGAGTCGTTTCTAAGCGCACCCAACTCATTAATCCCCCCGCCGCTCCCCACCCACGGTCTGCTCCAGCCCGAGTTGATCCAAGACCTCCTTCGGCGGGCCGGTGAACGCACCGCCGGACGGAATATTCCCGGCATACCCGAGCGCTTTCCAACAGCGCGGATCGCTGTAGTAGGCACCGGCGGCTAAACCGGTGAAGACGTCGAAAAAGTGATCCCCTTTGGCCCTCTCATCACACACCGCTTTCTTCTGTCCATCGCTGAGATCTGCGAAGTTCTTTTGGAATCGACCCTGGCATTCCCCGTCGAGTTTTTTGAGACCGGGGATGATGACTCCACGGTCGCCCTTCTGCTGCGGATAAGGAGCACTCACCCATTCATCAATAAAATCGGCCACGCGCACTTCGCTGGCTGCCGGTCCCAAATCGTCTTTCGGGAAAATGAGGTCGGCGAGAGCCACCGTCGCCTTCTTCTCCAGGTCGGTCAGAGTCAACGGCCAGACCTCTCCGCGTTCGTAGCTTTTCGCCATGACGGGATCCTGGCCATAGCCGGTCACCCCGGGTTTCGTGGCCTGGGCGAGGGCCGCGGGAAGAGCAATCCCCTCCGCCGCAGCGACCGCCGCAAACCATTGCAGGACCCGACGACGCGGAAGGCGGTTTTCTTGATCTTGTGAATTCATATTAAAGGTTTCCTTTGCGGGCTTCTTCGATGAGACGGTCAGCAGCGCGCCACGCGAGGGCCATGATCGTTTCGGTGGGATTCTTGTCCGCATTCGAGGCGAAAGGCGAGCCGTCGCAGAGAAGAAGGTTTTTAATATCCCAGGTCTGGTTCCATTCGTTGCAGACCGATTTTTTGGCGTCCGCACCCATCATCGCCCCTCCCACTTCGTGAATGACCTGTCCCCCTTTCAAGATCGACTTCCGGGGATCCCGGTTGGGATCGTAGAGCCCCTTGCCGCCCGCTGCTTCGAAGATTCCGCTGAACGTTTTCTGGGCGTGCACCGCCATGTTGAGTTCATGGTCGCTCCACTTCCAATGCCACTTCATCACCGGAATGCCCCACTTGTCTTTGACCTCGGAATCGAGTTCGGCAAAGGAGCCTTCGTTCGGAATCATCTCTCCCCGGCAAGCGAGATGGACGAAGGAACCATAGTAGCGCCGCGCTGCCTCCTTGAGCTTGGTTCCGTAAAGTCCTTTGAAAAGATACGTCGGAACCGGGCTGTCTCCCTTCGGCATGGCACGGGTCCCGCTGATCTCGATGTGGTAGCCCCGGGCAAAGTCGAGCTTGCCGGCCTTCTGCTCCTTGTAAAGCCACCAAGGAGAATAAAAATGACATCCCCCTGCCCCGTCGTCATTGTGAGCGGGGAGATTTTCGAGGGCTGGAATTTGACCCAGCATATCCGAGCCAACGGTGTCCATGATGTATTTTCCGACCAGCCCGCTGGAGTTGGCAATGCCATCTCCACTCGCCGAGTTGAGCAGGATGCGAACGGTCTCGCCACTACTTGCGGCGAGCACCACGGCCTTGCCTTTGACCCGTTCTTCCTTCCCGGTCGTCCGGTCGATAAAAAGAACGCCCTTTGCTTTGCCATCCTTTCCCACGATGACCTCGCGGACATGCGCGTTGGGAATAATGTCGAGATTTCCCGTCGCCAAGGCCGGCGGCAGATGGACCGTCGTTGATTGATAGTTCGCGCGGATGCTGCACCCACGACCGCAGTCCGTGGCCCAGAAACAGGCGGCACGGGAGGACATCGATTGCTCGACAATTTTCTGAGCCTTCGGGTTATCCGGGTGAAGTTCGGGCGCGAGCTTTGCCCCGTCCTGGGGCCGGGTCAGAACCGCCCGGTGAATCGGAACCACCGGCACGCCCAGCTTCTTGCCGTGCTTCTGAATCATGAGGTCGCCCACCCGTCCCGCCGGTGGTGGCTGCAAAACTCCGGCAGGCGAATCAGGCGTGTTTTCCATCCCTTCGTTCGTTCCATAAACGCCAATCAGTTTTTCAACCTTGGTGTAATAAGGCTCCAGATCATCATAGGAAATAGGCCAGTCAAATCCGAGTCCATCACGCGAGTAGGGTTTAAAATCGTAAGGTCCGTTTCGCAGGGAAATCCGACCCCAATGGTTGGTCCGCCCCCCCATCATGCGGGCGCGCCACCACATAAACTGCTCCTCCGCCTTGTCGCTGGCCTGCGTGTAGGGTTCATCGGGAACCTGCCAACCGCCATCAACCGTCGCATCGAAGAACCCGAAGTTTTTATCCGGAGTCGAGGTGCCACCGAGCGGGGCATCCTTCCCAGTCTGAAACATCGGTGTTTCGTTTACGACGTCATACGAGCGCCCGGCTTCCAGCATGAGACATTTGATTCCGGCCAGGGTGAGGGTGTAGGCCATCTGGCCGCCGCCAGCTCCGGAACCGACGATGATGACATCATACTCGGACTGCGCTTTTGAAATAGGAATAGTAGGCATGGTTCTAATTATTTTGAGTTAACTCTCGGAAAGGCCGGTTGGGAAACTTATTCCATTCCGTGGACAACCGGCCCTGCCCGTCCGGCAAACAAGCTTTGCACAAAATGAGGCTCTTCATTTCACGAGACGGCTGCTTGCTTGCTTCTGTCTCATCTCAAGGACCCGCCGGAATTCCTCGAGGCGCACTTTGAGATTCTTGCGACCTGCCAGGTTCACCTTTTCTTCAGGGTCGTTGGTGAGGTTGTAGAGTTCCTCGCCATCTTCCCACTTGGCGTAGCGCCACTTTTGACTTCGGAGGGCGGAGCCCATTTTCTCGCCCCGCTTCACCACGCTATAGGCAAAGGTCTTTTTCCCCGGTCGCCCGGGATGATCAAGGAGCGGTCGCAGCGAAGCTCCCTGAAGATGATCCGGCCCCTCGAGCCCGGTGAGGTGCGCAAGCGTCGGATAAATATCAATCAACTCGACCATCGCTTGTGACTCGGTCCCGGGCTTGGTGAGACCCGGGACCCGGATGATGAAGGGAACCTTCGCGCCGATGTCAAAAAGGCTCACCTTTCCCCACAAAAAGTGATCGCCAAGGTGGTAGCCGTGATCCGAAGTGAGAATGACAATGGTATCCTCCCACTCTCCGCACTCCTTGAGGGCATCCATGACGAGCTTGAGCTGGGCGTCGATGAAGCTGACACACGCATGGTAGGCCTGCATGTATTCACGGCGAAGAGAATCGTTCTCCACTCCCAGCTCGAAGCCAAATTCCTTAAATCGTCCATTAAGTGCACCCCGTGGAAGGGTCTTCCAAAGGTCGGGCTTGTCGGGGGTGTAAACGATCTCATCGAGAGGATAGAGATCGAAGTATTTCGAGGGAGCGAGGAAGGGCACGTGTGGCTTTTGAATGCCGCAGGCGATGAAGAAGGGCTTGGCGCCATTGGGCTTGTCGCGAAGCCATTTCGCAACGGTGCGCGCGTTCTTGCCATCCTTGTGTTGTTCGTCTCTCAGGCCACTGCGACCATACCCCGGGGGTGTTTGCGCATCGAGCTTGCTCGCGGCTTCTTTGGAACGCTCGCGCCAGGCTTCTCGGTTTTTTGGGAGCTCTACCGAGCCGTTTTCGGCTTCGAATTTCTTCCGGGCCGCCGTCACGACCGGAAGTTCGTCGTTGCGGTAAAAGTGCGATTCATGCCACGCGACCTCGCCGTGGTTGTGCCGGGGCGAGTGGAAAACCTTCCCCACTTCGCCGGTCCAATAGCCATTCTCTTTGAAGAACTGCGGTAACGAAGGAGTGCCGGGACGGGTCTCGCGAATATCCAATTTATTGTCGAGCACGCCCGTGGATTCCGGGTAGAGACCACTGAGAAAGGAAGCCCGCGAAGGTCCGCACACCGGATACTGGCAAAACGCCCGTTTGAAGGTCATGGCCCCGGAGGCGAACTGAGCCATCGCAGGGGTGAAAATATGCTCGTAACCCGACGGAGTGACGTGGGTGTTCAGGTCATCGCAAACAATCAAGAGGACGTTTTTCTTCCCGGCCGTCTTCCCGGCCGTCTTCCCGGCCGTCTTCACGGCGGGCGCATCAGGCTGCGGCTTCTTCCCGTCTCCCGTTCGCCAGCGGAAGGATTCACCTTCGATGATGAGGTCCTTCCTCACGTTCCGCTTCGGAGCAGGGGGCGCGAATTCCTTGGGCGCGGATTTCTTGAGTAAGGTGCCCTCAAGATTCTGGCGGGGTCCGGGCAGCCCGCACATCTCGACAAGGGTGGGATACATGTCGAGCAGGCTCACCGTGACATCCGTCCTTGCCCCTTTCGCCACGCCGGGACCGGCCCAAATGAAGGGAACATGGGAGGTCCGCTCCCAGAGGGTGTGCTTCCCCCAATCGTATTTTTCGCCGTGATGGTAGCGATGATGATCAGGGTTCGGCGTAATCGCCCCGGGCGTGGTCTTGAAACAGCCGATCCAGTCATTCATGTCATCGACCGCAAGGAAGAGGACGTTGGGCCGCTTCTCCGCATGGGCCGGACTGAGGGAGAGAAGGGCAAAGAAAGCGATTTTCGCCAAGGTGGACAGTCGATGGATCATAAGCTGCAATCCCTATACCACAATTTTCGAGACTCTCTTTCCAGTCCCCAAAGCGGGGACATCGGTGGCCGTCGCTACAGCCTCGATTTCTCGACCGATCTCGAAAACTGGTTCGAAATTATCGAGGAGGAAATTGCCGACGGCGACTCCATGTCCTACACCGATCCCCAACTTCCAGCCGGTCCCACCACACTTTTCTACCGCGTCCGCGAGATCAACTAACGGTGGCGTTCTTCACCTTGTTGATCGAGGCCTGAAGTCCAGCGGCCAGACTCGTAGCTTGTTGCTTGATGGCGTCCAAGAGGACAATGAAGAGTGCATAGCCTTCGTTCTTATACTCCACCAACGGGTCCTTCTGCCCCTGGGCTCGAAGGTAGACCCCTTCCCTCAGCTCCTCCATGTCGGTGAGGTGTTCCCCGCCCTCAACCTCCGCGCCCGGGATCACCGGTCGTCCGCAAACAAGCGGGACGCTTGTTCTACCGTAGCACCCGCGTCCCGCTTGTGTTCTCCGCCCCCAACCTCCGCGCCCGGGATCACCGGTCGTCCGCAAACAAGCGGGACGCTTGTTCTACCGTGGCACACGCGTCCCGCTTGTGTTCCCCGCCCCCAACCTCCGCGCCTTGGAACACCGGTCGTCCGCAAACAAGCGGGACGTTTGTTCTACCGTAGCACAAGCGTCCCGCTTGTGTTCCCCGCCCCCAACCTCCGCGCCCGGGAACACCGGTCGTCCGCAAACAAGCGGGACGCTTGTTCTACCGTAGCACACGCGTCCCGCTTGTGTTCCCCGCCCCCAACCTCCGCGCCCGGGAACTTCGGTCGTCTGCAAACAAGCGGGACGCTTGTTCCACCGTAGCACCCGCGTCCCGCTTGTGTTCCCCGCCCCCAACCCCCGCGCCCGGGAACACCGGTCGTCCGCAAACAAGCGGGACGCTTGTTCTACCGTGGCACATGCGTCCCGCTTGTGTTCTCCGCCCCCAACCTCCGCGCCCGGGATCACCGGTCGTCTGCAAACAAGCGGGACGCTTGTTCTACCGTGGCACACGCGTCCCGCTTGTGTTCCCCGCCCCCAACCTCCGCGCGGCCTCCCGGTCTGATAACCCAGCCAAGGCATCAATTGTTTTTTGATCACGCATTGGAAAGTCGCCCCAAACTGCAAAAAACCCGGCAGCCTCAAGATCGGATATCGCTAACTGGATTGCCATTTCCCGCCAATCGGGTAGATCTTCCTCATGAGCGATTCGCACCCTTTTCTTGCTGAAGACTTTCAAATCTCTTGGTCCTCCCTCACTCCCGATCACATCGTCCCTGACGTCACCAAAGCCATCGAAACCGGCAAGGCCAATCTCGAAGCGATCAAGGCCATCACTCCCGAGAATGCCAATTTCGTAACCACCTTCGGCGCCCTCGAAACCGCCACCGAAGATCTCGACCGCTCCTGGGGCCGCGTGAACCACCTCGACTCCGTCTCCAATTCCGACGATCTCCGCGAAGCCCTCAACAAGATGCTTCCCGTCGTCTCGGCCTTTTCCTCGTCCATCTCACTCAATGACGACCTCTGGCGCGTTCTCAAATCCTTCGCTGAATCCAAGGCCATCGACTCACTCACCGATCTCCAAAAACGCTTTGTCGAGGAAACCTGCCACGACTTCAAATCCGCCGGAGCCGATCTCGCTCCCGAGGCCAAAAAGCGCATGTTCGAAATCAACAGCGAACTCGCCCAGGTCACCCAGAAGTTCGGAGAAAACGTCCTCGATTCCACCAACGCCTGGGAGCTTTACCTCGAAGACGAAAGCCGTCTCGCCGGCCTCCCCGATTCCGCAAAAGCGAGCGCGGCCGAAGACGCCAAGAGCAAGGGCAAGGAAGGACAATGGCGCATCACTCAGCACTTCCCCTCCATGTTTCCCATTATGCAATACGCGGAGGACGACTCACTCCGCAAGCAAGTCTGGGAAGGCACCTGCACCATCGGACACGGGGGCGAAAGCGACAACACCGCCCTCATCTGGGACATCCTCCGCCTCCGGAAGGAAAAAGCGGCCCTCCTCGGTCACCCCAACTTTGCCGACCACGTCCTGCAGCGTCGCATGGCCAAAAACGGACAAGGTGCCCTCGGATTCACCGAAGACCTGCACGCCAAAATCACCGACCGCTTCCAAGCCGAAATCGAAGAACTTCAGGCCTACAAGGCCGAAAAGACGAGCACCCCTTCCGGCCCCCTCCAACCTTGGGAAACCTCCTTCTGGGCCGAAAAACGTCGCAAGGAACTCTTCGCCATCGATGACGAAGCCCTCCGTCCCTACTTCCCTGTCGATCAGGTCATGAGCGGGTTGTTCGACCTCACCTCCCGCCTTTTCGGGATCAAGATCAAGGCGGCTCAAGCCGAAGCCTGGCACCCCGAAGTGAAGTTCTACGAAATCCGTGACGCCGCTTCCGACGACCACCTCGGTTCCTTCTACGCCGACTGGCACCCGCGCGAATCCAAACGCGGCGGAGCCTGGATGAACTATCTGGAAACCGGAAAACCCTCCCCCCGCACCCCGCACCTCGGCCTCATCTGTGGCAACATGACCAAGCCCACCGGAGACAAGCCCGCCCTTCTCACTCACAACGAAGTCGAGACCGTCTTCCACGAATTCGGCCACCTCCTGCACCACCTCCTTTCGGACGTCTCCATCAAGTCCCTCGCCGGAGTCAACGTCCCCTGGGATTTCGTCGAACTGCCCTCGCAAATCATGGAAAACTTCTGCTGGGATCGCGAGTCGCTCGACTTCTTCGCCAGGCATTACGAGACAGGCGAAACGATTCCCGCCGAACTCTTCGACAAAATGCTCGACGCCCGCAACTACATGGCGGCCTCCGCCTTCATGCGCCAGCTCGCCCTCGGCAAGCTCGACCTCGAACTCCACATGAACTCCGACAAATACCTCGGACAAAATATGGACGACATCGACCGCGAAATCCTCGCCCAATACAAAGCCCCACTCGCCACCGACTCCCCGTCGATGGCCCGCCGCTTCAACCACCTCTTTTCCTCACCGGTCGGCTACGCCGCCGGATACTATTCCTACAAATGGGCCGAGGTCCTCGATGCCGATGCCTTCACCCGTTTCCGCAACGAGGGTGTCCTCAACGCCGATACCGGTATGAGCTTCCGCGCCGAAGTCCTTTCCAAAGGCAACTCGCGTCCCGTCGATGAATCCTACCGCCAGTTCATGGGCCGCGACCCCGGCCAGGAAGCTCTCCTCGAGCGCTCCGGCCTCGCCTAAATAAAACATCCGATGAAGCTCAAACTCCTCAGCCTTCTCCCCCTCTGTTTCTTCAGCGGGCCACTCCATGCCAGGGACCTCTCGCCCGAACTCGCGCAAGAGACCTTCCTCGCGGTCTGGGAAACAATCGACGCCTCCTTCTACGACCGCACCTTCAACGGGCTCGACTGGCAAGCCATCAAAGAGAAATACCAGGGACAAGTCGATACCGCGAAGTCCAACAAAGAACTCCGCGTTGTTCTCAATGCCATGCTCGGCGAACTCGGCCGCAGCCACTTCGGCGTGATCGGAACCAGCACCACCAGGAAGACCCCCGGAACGAAAGGCACCTACCTCGGCCTCCAACTCAGACATCACGACGGTCGCCTCATCGTCTACGAAATCACCCCAAAGTCCCCCGCCGCGAAAGCAGGCATGACGCCGGGCATGGAGATCGTCGAAGTCGAAAACGAACCCGTCGCCACCCTGCTCAAACGCCACACCCTCGATCCGCAATCCGGAGTCCTCATGGTCTACCGGGCCCTCGAGGAAATCCTGGAAGAAATGGGCACCCCGAAAGATGGCAAAATCACCCTCAAGGTGAACGGTCACGAATCACTTTTCGATTTCGCACCCGGAAAATACAAAGGCAAATATGGCAGCATGGGCCCCCAACGCCGCTACCCCATGAGCTTCAAAACGCGGCGCATTCCCGGCGATCAAAAAGTCCGGCTCATCGACTTCGACATCTTCCTGCCCGCCCTCATGCCCCGCCTCAACCAAGCCGTCGCCAAGGCCCAATCGGAAAACGCCGACGGACTCATCATCGACCTCCGCGGAAATCCCGGCGGCCTCGGCATCATGGCAACCGGATTGATTGGTCGCCTCATCGATCAAGAACTCGACCTCGGCGACATGAACAACCCGAGCGGAAACCTCCCCTTCCACGCCTTCCCGCAGGAGAACGCCTATCTCGGACCGGTCGCCGTCCTCGTCGACACCTTCAGCGCCTCCACCTCCGAGATCTTCGCTGCCGCTCTCCAGGAGCACAAACGGGCCCACATCATCGGGCGACCCACCATGGCGGCTGTTTTGCCATCCGTGATAGACAAACTTCCAAACGGCGACCGTTTACAATATGCCATCGGCGACTTCGTCACGGCGGTCAACAAAGTCCACCTCGAAGGACGGGGCGTCATCCCTGACGAACTCATTCCGCTCAATCCCGCCGCCTTGCGGGAAGGAAAGGACCCTGACCTTGATGCCGCCCTTCGCTGGATCAAATCTCAAGAAAACAAAGCAAAAAAATGAAAAGTAAATCGCTGATCCCCCTCCTCTTCGCCCTTACCTCGGCCGGTCTCGCGTCCGCCCAGGAAGCCGCAAAAACAATCGACCCGAAAGCCAAGGCGGTCATCGAAAAGAGCATCGAAGCCATCGGCGGCAAAGAAGCCATGGCCAAAATCACCAGCCGCACCGCAGTCGGAAAACTCGAAATGCCCGCTCAAGGAATGACGATGAGTCTTGAGGTCAAACAAAAGGCACCGCTCATGTTCTATTCGAAAGCGGTCCTTCCTGAAGTCGTCACGGTCGAACAAGGTTTCGATGGAGAGGAAGGCTGGGCCAAAGACACTATTCAGGGCTCACGCAAGCTTGCTGGTGCCGAACTCGCCCAGGCTAAAGACGGGGCTGGCATCTTCTATGAGTTGCAGTTGCTCGAAGAGTTGACCGACGCCAAAGTCCTTCCTGATCAAAAAGAGGGAGATCAACGCTTCGACGTCATCGAAGCCAACACCAAGGACGGAAGCACCAAGACTCTTTTTTTCGACAAGGCCACCCATCTCCTCGTCCGCGTCATCACCAAGGCCATCGTCGGCCCCGATGGTGAGATGGAAATGGACATGAAAGCGTCCGACTACAAAGAAATCGACGGCATCAAAATCGCACACACCATGACCATGACCGTCGACCCCCAAAAGGTCGTCATGAAATACACCGAAATCGAGCACAACCAGGAAATCGCCGATGAGGTCTTCAAAATGAAGAAGTAATTTCGCCCAATTCTCCCAAAGCCGGTTCCCCATCAGGGAGCCGGCTTTTTAGTAAGCAACCGTCCCGGCATCCGGGCGTCGGGGATCCGAGTAGCCCTCGAAGCGACCACCAATCTTCATCACCGACTGGACACTGCCCATCGTGGGTGAGAGCTGGGGATCATGCCCGAGCGTCCTGAGATTGTTCAGGGTATCGACACTGATTCCTGATTCGTAGAGCAAGGTGTCTGGCAACCATTGATGGTGCACCCTGGGAAGCGAACTTGCCTCGGCGATGTTCATCTCGAACTCCACCACATTGAGAACCGTCTGCAAAACGGTGGTAATAATTTTCGACCCACCCGGACTTCCCGTGACCAGATAAGGCGTCCCGTCCTTGAGCACGATCGTCGGGGTCATCGAACTCAAGGGCCGTTTTCCCGGCTGGATTGCGTTGGCTTCGCCCCCCAGCAGTCCATACCCGTTCGGCACGCCGGGCTTCGCCGAAAAATCATCCATCTCATTGTTGAGGAGAATCCCGGTGCCAGGCGCCATTTGCAGACTCCCAAAACTGAAGTTGAGCGTGTAGGTCATCGAGACCGCATTGCCCTCTTTGTCCATGATGGAAAAATGCGTGGTATCCCCGCTCTCAGAGAGCACCGCAACTCCCGGTTTGATCTCCGAGGAAGGAGTCGCCTTATCCGCCTGAATCTTGGCATACAATTCCTTCCCGTAGGATTTTGAGGTCAGCCACTCCATCGGAACCTCAACGTAATCGGGATCGCCCAGGTGGGCACTGCGATCGGCGTAGGCATACTTCATCGTTTCGGTGAGGAGATGAATCGACCGGGCGCTGTTGTGGCCTGCGGCCTTGAGCGAGGTGTTCTCAAGAATATTCAACATCTGGATCAGATGAACCCCTCCCGAACTCGGCGGAGGCATGCTCACGATCTCAAATCCCCGGTAGAAACCCCTGACCGGAACCCTCCCGGCCACCCGGTAATTTTTCAGGTCGGCAGCCGTGATCAGGCCACCCTCGTTCTCCATGAAGTCCACCAGCTTTTGGGCGATTGCTCCTTCGTAAAAGGCGCCCTCCCCCTCCTCGGCAATTTGCTCCAAAGACCAGGCCAGATCACGTTGCACGAGAGTCTCTCCGAGAGCATAGGGTTCCCCGTTTTCCTTGTAGAAGACCTTCGTAATTTCCGGGCTCGACTTGAGCCTCTTTTCCAAGGTTACCAGATCGGCAGCGAGGCCCGGGGAGACTGGAAAACCGTCGCGCGCCAAAGTGATCGCCGGTTGCATCAATTCTTTGATCGGCTTGCTTCCAAATTTTTCGTGAATCACCGCGAGACCTCTTACCGTCCCCGGAACGCCCACACTCGTGGGATCAAAGCGTGCCCGCTTCTCATCGACCTCGCCGTTCGCAGCGAGATACATGTCCCGGGTCGCCGCCGCCGGAGCCATCTCCCGGAAGTCGAAGGCGTGGGCTTTCTTGTCCTTTGCGGAGTGAAGAATCATGAACCCGCCTCCGCCCAAATTCCCCGCCTTCGGCAAGGTCACCGCAAGAGCATAGGCCACCGCAACAGCCGAATCGATGGCATTTCCGCCCTCCTTCAACACTCGCAGCCCAATCTCGCTGGCCTTCATTTCCTGGCTGGAAACAATGCCATTTTCCCCAACAACCGGGTGAAAGCGGCTCTCGTAGTCGATGATCGCCGACGGCTCGGCAAAAGTGACCCGCGCCAAAAACACGGAAAGGCACAAGGACAGGTGGGTTACGATTCTCATAGGATCATTTGCAGGATCAGGGCTTCATGGGCACAATCGATTTGAAGCTCCCACAAAGACTCACCCCAAACCGCAACAAGTGCACTCTTCTTTCTCTACATTCGCCCCTCCTCTCCGAAAAAACATCGTTTCCACTGTCCATCCGATCAGACACCATGCCCCCCATGACACGAAGAGAGATTCTCAGAAAAGGCGCCCTCTTATCCCCCGCCGTTTTGGCACCGTCCTGCGCCACCGTGGCCGATATGGCCTTGCGCGGGCAGTACCTCATTCGGGCCGATCAAATCATGGCCCAACTTCTTCCCTTCTTTCCCTTTCAGCGCCAAATCTCCGGGGTTGGCCAGGTGAGCCTTTCCAACCCGGTCTTTTCCATGGCCCCCGACATTAACAAGGTCCGCCTCGCTCTCACCACCGGAGTGGCCGCAGCCCCGGGACTCGCCGAACTCACCGGAATTCCCGCCCTCGCACAAATCGCGGGGCGGGGAACCTCGGGAACCTGCCAACTGGCTTGCGGACTCCGCTACGATTCTGCCACGCGGGGTATTTTCCTGAGAGAACCGGTGATTGAGAAATTCCAGTTCGAACACCTCTCACCCTCTCTCACCACCCCTCTGACCCAGGTCATCAATCTCTTCAGCCCGCAGTTTCTCGATCGGCACCCCATCCATACCCTCGAGCCGTCAAGGGCCACGCGATTCTTAAATTCCATGGAAGTGCAATCCGGCGGGATCGCTTTGAAATTCTCTCCCCTTGGATAGCATCGTTCGCTCGGGGAACCAAAATCCCAGTCGCTGACATTCCTGCCTGATCCTTCGCCGTGTGATCGGTGTTACCGTCTCTGACTACTATGAACAGGTCCCTCCTTCGCCAAGGCTACGGTGGACAGGCTGATTCCTGTGCTCCCTGGGCGCTTCCTTCTTGGGGTTGGAAGTCGTTGAGCCGCTGGAGGTATATCAAACCTTCAGGCGTTTGCGAGACGCCCTGTGGCCTGCGTGATTTTGTCCCTTTCGGGACCTGCGGGAAGGCTTCGCATCTTCAGGAGGCGCTATCGCGCCCAAGGCAGTCTGTCTACGCTTCAATCATGCTGTTTCCCCACCCGTCGGTCTGCACGCAGCTTCCGGGAACAAGTTTGGTAACGCGGTTTCCTCCGCGCATTATTGATGGGTTAGCTAACATAACTGCAACACTCGGTAGTCTCTACTGGCTAGGTTTTGAAACAACAAGTCTTTCACCTGATAAGAAGCGTCTTGCTTAGCTCGGCGCACAACGTTTATGTGGAGGCAGCCCATCCCGCCGCGTGCGAGATGATGCTGTGAACCAAAAAGTATCCCGACGAAGCCAAAAAACGATGACAAACTTTACTGGCGGGAAGGGCTTGCCCTCCCACGCCGTGTTAGCCTTCATTTGGCTTCCGTTTCAACTGTGTCGTAGTTGAAGGATAGCACTGTTGCATCGTCATCTTCTAGTTCTATTCTTTTTTTGTCTCCAGTTCTCTTGTGTTCAGAACCCACGCAGTAGGACGGATCATTGATCAAGACATCTTCAACACCCTTGAAGGTGAAGCTCACGGAATTGTCACAGTAGTCGACGTATTCAATTCTTAATTCCTTCTTCTTTTCAGAGTGAATTACCGCTTTAAAGCTTCCATCAGTCCAGATGAAGCTTTCCGCAGAGTCGGATTTCCTGAACAACGAGAACATTGGTTTGGCTCGATCAATTTTATTGGCTAACGTCGAGGTGTGGCACCGGCTACCGGGAGCGCCACTCAGCAACAGGGTTTAGGGTTGTAGTCAAGAGGGTCATTTCGACTCGGGGCGGGTAGCCGGTTGTCCACCGCCGTCTTGTTCGGCTTATTGTTGGTCGGTTGCATCACTCGCGTACTTATTCAACGATGCACGAAGCACAATACGATTGCCGTCAGCCGTTGTGATGTTGTTGGAATCTATCACATTCTGTGCACCCGCAAGAACCTGGCGGAGTAAATCCCCAACAGGTTCCATATGTTCCGGCTCAAGAATATCGTTCCAGCACTGGAGGTTGACGTCTCCAGAAAAAGCTGTCTCCATCCAATTGCCCGCATGTCCGTCCAAAATCGTGGCAATGTGCTCCTGCATCAGCTCCGGAGTTTCTACTTCGAGAAGGGTGATGTAACGTAATTGGGTTTGACCTTCGATCTTAAGGAGTGCGCCCGATGGGATATGGAATTCAGTTTCGCTCATTTTTTATGTGTAGTTGATTTTATTTATTCTGCCGAACGTTCAAGCGCTGGCACCGCTGGGGCGGGGGTTAGCGTCGGAACGGGATGGCGGGTTAAAGTTACGGAAAGCAAGGCCGACAGAGCAGCCCCAGCGGTTGATCAGCCGCGCCTTGTTCGCCCTTGGTTGGTCGTGATGGTTCATCTGCGCTTGCGTGAAGGAGTGAAGCTAGGAACCGAGAATGATGATCCGCCAAAACTGCTATCGATGTAGAAGCTCGACGAATAGCGCCCGCCCTGCATCGTATCTGAGCCGTAATAGTTCGTGACATTGGCTGCGTTCACAGAGGCCGCTACTTGGTAGGCACCCGGGACAAGATCGACGCTCCGAGTAGCTCCAACAGGAATCACCAACTTCTTGGAGCCAGGTCCACTGTAGCGGACGGTCAACTCATACCCTGTCTTGTTCTCTACCTCAACGTCCGTGGACGTGCCACCATAGCTGAGAGCCTGCGCCTTCGGAATCTCGCCATACTCCCCGGCGGCAATCTCCTTAACCTCAAGATCGATGATACGCTTTTCAATGGATGCAATCTGGGCGTGGTTGGGATAACGGGTCGCAAATCTTCGATAGTGCTCGAGGGCATCCTGCTCCTTCACCCAGTCAAAATCGTTGAATAGAAGTTGGATTCTTGCCTCTGCATCTGTTGCCTTGGTTGTCTCTGGATAAGCCGTCAAAAAATTTCGTATTTCCGTTAAGGAACGAGATTTAGAAATAGCCGCCCACTTCAGGTCGGCAATCTCAATAACCCGAGCCTCAGCTGCCGCAATTTTGGTTGTCTCTGGATAATCCTTCGTAAACCGTTGAATCTCTGTTTTGGATTCGGACTTCGAGATGTCCTGCCAACGCTGGTCAGCAATACTGGCGGCTTGCCGCTTCGCCTCATCAAGGTTCTTCCCGTCGGGATAAACTCGAATGTAAGATCGGAGGGTTTCAATCTGGCCTGAACCATCGGCGGAAGACCAAATCCCATCCTGCTTGAGAATCCGAATGCGCTCCTTAGCGTCCGAAGTAAAATCCGAAAATGGAAATCGAGAGACGTAGGTCTCATAGCTACTGACCTTGTCTCTAAATGATGACCACTGAAAATGTGGCCAAGGGTGAAATATCAAAAATAGAACCGCCGCGATAGCGGCTATGATGCCCCAGCCCCGTGCGCCAATACCCTGCTGTTGGGTTGGGCGCTGTGCGCGTGCCCCCTGTAAGGCCGCCAAAACCGCGGCTCTCACCGCCGGAGGTAACTCTATGCGCTGGCCACTCCGAATCATCTTCGCGGCTGCAATCAACTTATCCTTTTCGAGAAAGCGATCTGTCAGCATGAAAGCCAACGCAACGTCGTCGTCTGACTGCGGAACAGTATGACAAGCCGTGCAAGCTTGCATGGGGTTCTGCTTCGGTGATCCGCATTTGTGGCAAATGGCAAACATGGGGAGTGCGTTGTTATTTGGGCGAACGTCAAAGAGCACGCACTGCCACTAGCGGCGGCGAGCGTCGAGACGGGGGTAAAGGTTCATATTACGGGTGATGTTGATGACAGGGCGGCTAGTGGCGGTTGCTGTGGCTCGTCTTGTTAGCTATTTCTTATTTTGGGGAGCGACCTTCGGTGTTGGAATCGGCTTCAGCTCCAGCCACGGGCCTGTTCTGGATACGTCGTCACCCTCACCAACTGAATCGAGTCTTCTTACTTTAAGGTCCTTCGCGTTAATGATCCAATTCACTCTGTAAGATCCGGCACCGTCTCCTCCGGACATGAATACAGTAAGATTCCCGGCTTGCAACACGATAGCGAGATGCGTTCTGTCGCTTGCGAATATGGGGCCGAGGTGCGGATGTGTAAGATCCCTGTATGCCTCCTTCGGAAATTCAAAGTAAAGTGTCTCACTGCGATCAAAATGGCTCTCCATCGCCAATACGATCCTGGAAACAACACGCTCCGGGTATGTATCCTCGACTGGCATATCCGCTCCAAGGACACGCTCCCCGACAACCAAATCGCCATCAACACGCTTTCTATAGCACAAGTAGATCCGTTGATCGTTTAGGAAAGGCGAAACAGCGCACGATTCATATTCCACACCATCAAGCGTTCCAAATTGAGGCTCCGCGCCAACGCTCATGAGTGATTGCGCACTCGCAAAGGATCCTAGGAAGATCGAAACTATTAAGGTTCGTAGTTGGTTTTTCATATTTTTTTCTTAGCTAACGTCATAGGACAGGTGCGCCGGTGAAAAGCCAAATCAAATCAGACGGCTTCCTCGGCGTCGCCTGCTCCGACTTGTTAGTCCATTTGTTTGAATACCTCAGTGGAAACATCTTTGTAGGATGGTTGAATCTCAATTCGCAGTTCGAAATGAACTCCTCCACCTGACTCACCCAACATCAAGGAGGATGCTCCTGCTGAGTAGGCGTAACTATTCAGGACCCTTGGGCGAGGGATCTGCCGAGGGCGGCGGGGGCGGCGAGGAGGCAGCGGAGGGTTTCCAGGATGGGGCGCTTTTGTTTGCGTGCCGTCGAGATGATTCCACGGGTGTCGC
>Ga0209491_10001567_pt1 | contig 43842 bp, 39 predicted proteins | sample BON02_FD_187213 | JGI IMG/M metagenome (GOLD analysis project Ga0209491, IMG submission 187213) | Freshwater microbial communities from Lake Bonney liftoff mats and glacier meltwater in Antarctica - BON-02 (SPAdes) (version 2) | ecosystem: Environmental > Aquatic > Freshwater > Ice > Glacier...
CGGCCATTACCGCAGAAATGCTCAACGCTTTATCCGACTCTTCCAGGGCAGGGAGAACCCTGCTGATCGCGACCACCAACTGTCCTTGGCGGGTCGGGGCTGCGATGGCGAGCCGGTTTCTTTATGTCCCGGTTCTCTCCGCAATTGAGGATGACTATCCGGAGATTCTCTGTGCGGTAGCAGCGAGCCTGATGCCGGAAGGCGATTGGGATCCCGGCAATTCGGTCATTCGTGAAGCGTCCATGACATTTCATCGCAAGGGGGCGAGCCCGCGGACGATGCGGACTCTCATTTCCTCCAAGATCTCGACAACTGACGGAGGTTTAAATCAGGCACTGCTGCTTCGCGCTGCGAATGCCTGTGCTCCACAAGACCCAAGAGATCGCGCAAGCGCGGAATTCGCGGATCTCTTTGCGATCCGAGCATGCTCCGATCTGGAGATGCTGCCATGGCACGGGCGTCTCACGGAGTTTCCCCTTCCAGCTTATTTGAAAGAGATCATTGACGAAAGCACCGGCGAGCCTGATCCCGAGGCATTGAACCGCCGTATCGAGGAACTCAAACCGAACGTGAGCGTATAATCGCCGAAACCATGAATCGATCCGTCGCCATCGCCAGTGTAGCCACTTATCTGGAGGACTTTCTCTCGGACACGGAAGCATTCCGCGGCCAGCAACTTCGTGGCGGAGGACCGGTGGCTGAGTTCGAGGCTCTACTAGCAAAGAGGTGCGGTTATCCCTATTGCGTGGCCACCTGCAATGCGACAAGCGCCTTGATGGGAGTCGGACTAGCATTTCACAATAGAAACTCGGAAGTCTGGATTCCTCACGATCATTGGGTCGGCACTGCGTCTGCGTTTCGATCTGTCGGATGCAAGGTTCGTCTTTTTCGTGGATGCGATCCTCCCAAGGCACGTGGTAAGAAACCAGGGATACTCGTCACCGGCTCCCGGAGCGAAAGACCGCCCGGATTCGAAGATTGGATCTGGATCGAAGACTCGTCGCGATTGCCTGGCCACACTCATCCTTCCGGGTGCGTTTCTTCTGCGGATTACCAAGTAATTTCATTGGGTTCCGGCAAACCGCTTTGCCTGGGGGAGGGAGGGGCAATCCTTTGCCGGAAGCGAAGCCATTACAGACGGCTTATCCAGCTGACCCAACATCCCGAACGCCATGCCTCCGAATTCGGAGAATTAGCCGCCTTGCCGGAACTTGCCTTGAACGCACGAATTCATCCGATCGCGGCCATACTTGGAGTGGCGGTGTTGACGGGCGGTGATGGGAGTTTGCGAGCAGAGGTGTGATGCATCCGCACTCAGTAGCATGATTTCCCACACAAGTAATAGGGTTTCCCCGCAGGTGCGGTGTTGCACTTCGACTTTCAAATCCCACAGTGCAAGGACACGGCGTCTTCCTCACCTAGCCATTGGTGGCGGTCGCGGGTGTAGTCGCCATTTCCCCCCTCATATCGTTGCCTGAACCGGGCGTAGTCCACGGGGCCAAGCTCGCGGATGAGGATGGCTTTGGCTTTCTGGTTGAGGTCGGCGGTGAGGCAAGGATCTGAGCATCATTCCCGTTCGGGAACAGATTGAGAATTTACGCCATGCTTCTCGAAAATGTTCCTCATCGGGGATATTCCACTTGTGGAAGCCCGATCAGCCGGATAAGATCCCGAGCGATAATTTACGGACATCAGCGATACAAAATCACTCGGGGAAGGCATCCGCAAGGCGCGCGCAGGGCTGAACGTTACGCAGAAGGACCTGTCGCTCGCCAGCGGGATCGGTTTGCGTTTCATCATTGAACTGGAAAAGGGCAAACCGACCTGCCAGATCGGCAAAGCGCTGGAAATCGCCCACGCACTTGGACTGAAACTGGAAATGACCGAGCCATGAAGCGCTTGACCGTTTATCTGAACGCGGAGCGGGTGGGCGTGCTCACCGATGGCGACGAGCCGGGCTTCACCTATGACGCCGGATGGCTGGCGGGCAACACGGCATTGCCGCTTTCACGGCAGTTGCCGCTGCGGGGCGAGGAAGTCCGGGATGATTTTGGAGGCGTCTGCCGTGCCGAATAGGGATTGCAGCCGGGGATGGGAGTGGCTGCCCCCCGCGAGGTTATCGATCAGGTCGAAGCCGGGTTCCTTATCGGTGGCAAAGAGCTGGTCGATCTCGGTAACGCGATCTTTGAGGAAGCCGTAACAGAGCATCTTGTATTCATCGCTGGCCCTGGAGGGATTGGGGAAGGATGCACCCACCGCCGCGTAGGAAGAAAACGGATGTTGCTGCCGCTCACCATTGTCCTTGGGTGCAGGATCCTGACAGTAGATGAGCATCTGGCTCTGGTAAGTGGTATCCGTCGCCATCTCTTGCCACCTCTCCATCGCCTCTTGGCGGGAGGACACCGGGCGTTTCTCGGTAAAGATCACATGGCATTGATCGCTGGCAAAGCTCGTGCAGATGTCTTTGAAGCGCTTGTGCTCATCATAGACGACGAGGATGCGTTTATCAGTAAGACGGGGCAGGAAAACATTATTGGTGATGTGTTCGGCGAAGGTCATGGGAAGTAGGGTGTGAAATTACACAGGAAAATACTGGCTGTAGATGTGAGCAGAGCGTTGGGTGATGTCGTCAGAGAGTTTCTGAATAACAGGATGTTTGAGTCCTTGGTCATGCAAATCGTCTGCGATGCTGGGAGCCAGGGATTGGACCTTGAGCGTCATGTTTTTTAATCTCTCCAGCAAGCGTGCTGGTGGGAGGCGCAGTTGTTTGGCGCAGAGTAGCCAATGGCGCTCTTCGATTCTTTTGAGCTGATAGGTGCTGCCGATCTTCATGGCGAGCTTCGCTTTGTGCGGAGAAACTGCCATCGGGTAGGGCAGCGTGCTGGCAATGTCGTAGAGCGGAGCTAGGCGGACTTGGCCATTTTGAGCGAGCAAGAGAGAATAGTTTTTGGCATGGGCATCGGTTCCCGCGATCAGGAAATTCAAGATGAGAGCATCGGCAAAAGTGAGTATGTCCTGATGAGCATTGCTGGACACATCCCAGATCACCCTGGCGATGTCCTCGACCGATGGGCCTCCATCGTTTTGATATTTGAGATGAGGGTAAATCGCCAGAGCCTGACAGAAGTCTTCCTGGTGGATGCGGAGAAACTGCGAGCCACGACGAATGCGATCATAGCGCTTGAGCACGATGACTGGAATCTCACTTGCGTGTATGACTGACGAGATCGCGGTTGTGATGCCTAATCCGGCAGCGAGTGAGAGGCAGAAGTGTTCGTTCTCCGCATATCCCGGAAAGTGGTCTGACGCTGGTTTTAGGATGTGAGTGGTGGGAGTTTGGCCGCGAGGGATTCCCCATGCTCCCGTTTCTGGAGACTGATAAAGAGCGATTTTGGGTTGGGCACCAGCGAGACTGAATTGCCCTTGGTCGGTGGCAACTCGTTGGATGCCATGGTTTTTCGAAACCAGCTCAATTCGCTCTGAAAGTTCATCTTGGGTCAGCCAAGTGACTTGCTCGGTGTATGCCTGCCCTAGCAGCTCGGCCTCGCGCGCTTCCGGGATAAACTGTATCGCCCCGGCACAATCTTCGCCTACGTGTTCGAGCAGTCGAAACACGTTATGGGAGGAAACCTGGAATTTTTTGCCCCACTGATCGAGCACCGTATTGTTGTCCGGTAGAAGCCCCCAGAGATAGGCTTCAATGATTTCGTGAGCATGCTCGTCTTGAGCCAGGGGCATGGAGACGGATAGCGGAAACGCTTCGGCTGCCGCCTGCCATGCTGGGGCATAGCGGAATCTGAGGCGATTGCTTCGGAATGTGACCGAGCCAAGTTTTTGCCCGTTGGCAATGATGCTGAGAGTGTCCGTCTTCATGATCCCAGGGCATCGCGCGGGGGTTGGTTCAGGACTTCGTCGAGATTGATTCCGGTAAAATCTTCACTGCGTTTCTGTGCCTGATCTATCGAGAGAGGTAAATTCAGAGCCTTCATGGTGCGTAATACGAGACCCAACTCCACGCTGGATTTGCCACTTTCCAGGCCAATAATCCAATCCCGGCTCACTCCTGCTTGCTCTGCTAACTGAGCCTGAGTCCAGCCACGGTTCTTTCTCGCTTGCTTGATGCAGACGGTAAGATCTTTTACGCTGACGATGTTCATTGAGGAACTTATAAGGATGTTGGCGAGCGGCGACAAGGATAAAGAAGTGGTCGTTCGGTGACTTTGATTATTATGTTGTCGTTCGTCAATATTCGGCGGAAGAGGTTTCCCGCAGCGGGTGGAGACACCCGCTTGACTCAAGGCGCGAGACGCATCTACTCCTCTCCTAGCTTGCTCGTATATGCTTGGCTCTCGTGGTTTGGGCTGTTGGGAAATCGGCGTTTAAGTGTTCCTGCATCTACCATCGGCTTAATGAAACGTTTGCGAAGACCATCGGCGGAGCGATCAAGAAGTTTGGCTAGATCGGGAGTGGTGAGAAAACCTTTTGCGCAAAGCTGAATGATTACCTCTTGCATTTGTGTTGGTGCAGTTTTTTTGCTCTGTCTCACAGCTTGGGCTATTTCGAGCAAATGTCCGGAGCTAGCACCCAAATGTCCTAAGCTCACATCCAAATGTCCTAAGCTCACATCCAAATGTCCTAAGCTCGCGCCCAAATGTCCGGAGCTAGGAGTTAAATGTTCGGAGCCCGGGGGCGAGGAGGCGAGATCGACCAATTCCGTGCCGGGTAGGCTGTAGGTGGTGGCTCGTCCTTGGCCGCTGGGTAGTAAAAACTCTTCTTTCACCAGCTGTTTGAAAAGATCCGTGATATCGCGGGGGTGCATGCGGGTGAGCTGCTGTAGGCGCTCGTTGCTGATAAATCCCTCAATTTCGGCAGTGGCTAATGCGAGCCGCCCTTCTTCACGGAGTTTGGTGAACTTCTGGCCAAATTGCTTCGAAAGGTGCTCCAGTGTTTCACTTGGTAGCAGACTCACGGTGCGAAGCTTCATCAGGGTGGTTTCCGGATTGTCGGATTCCCATAGCTCGGGGAAGCGGTAGTGTTGAGACTTCCAGTTTTCCACGACCCGGCGGACACCCGAGCCGGCTTGTTCACCAAGACCGATGAGACTGAACATCTTTTGGATGCTTCGTTTTCTGCAATCGCTATGGCCACCTTCTAGTGCTTGAGCTACCGGAATCCGCATTTTTCCTGGATTACGGAACTCAAAATAGTCTGGGGCTTTAATCGCCAGGATAGAGGTGGTCTGTGAATAATCGGCATGCACCAGTGCGTTGACCAGAGCCTCACGGATGGACTGATGTATGGGTGTATCGTCAGCGCGTTGGCTGCCTTCCAGCTTGAAGGGGACTTTCAGATCACGGGAAAACTTCTGCATCGCCAAGTGGTAGAAATCGTAAAGGTTGCCTGACCAGGTTCCATCTGGTGTGAGGCGATCAGTCCACTCGGTCTTCGTGCCGCTGGTGGGGAGTTCCCGGTAATCTAGAAAGTAATGGGGGACGACTTCGGTGATGGATGTGTGTTTCCCGAACATCAGTAAACCGGCGAGAGTGAGCCCTTCTTGTTGGGTCTTACGGTCACGCTTCCAGCCACCTAGCTGACGGAGAAATTCAAGATCATCTGATTGGTTAAACGGATGGTCCGGCTTCAGCGAAGCCAAGCGATTACGATACGCTTTTAGACTCTCTGTGCAGATGTCATCCAGAGTGTAATTTTCTAAAAATCGTGCGTCGCGGGCGTCCTCCACTTGCTCTGCGAGCATGCGCTTCACCTCTTCTTTATTGTAAAGATAGTCGCCTGAGTTCTCCCGCCTATAGCTTCCAGTCATTGGATTGCCATTGATGAAAACCGGGCGCTGAGTGCGGGATGCTCTCGGGATCTCGATCTTCAGAACAAATCTTCCGCTCTCAGTGCTGAAGCGGGTAATGTCGTTTTCAGAAATGAGGTTTACGCTGATCTTCTGAGAATTGTTCAGGCCGTCCCACAGTTGGCTGAGAACTGTTGCCGTATCCTCAATACCCGTTGTGACGAGCTTTCCGTTTTTGTCCTCAGAGACTCCGAGCAAGATGGTGCCGCCCTTGGTATTGGCGAAGGATGAATAGGTCTCCCAAACATCGTTGGGTAAATGACCTCGGCCATCCCTACCGCCCGCGCGTTTGGCTTCGAGATCGATACTCTCTACGAGTTCGTCTTCACTAAATACGGAGTCGGTCATCTCTTATTGGGTTTGTTGCTTCACCAGCTCTTCAGCGATTTCTGCGGCGTCTTTCTTGGGCTGCCAGACCATCTTGCCTTTGGTGTTTTCGACTTCTTCCCAGAGGGCGGCTTCGTGGCCGTGGGCGATGGCTAGGGAGCGGTCGGTGGTGCATTTTGGGATAACGCGGGCTGGCCAGATGGAGTGGGCTAGGTGTGCCCAGTCGTATTCGCCTTTTTCTAGGCTGGTCCAGGTGGCTTTGAGTTTCTTCTGCCAGGCGGGGAGGCGGAATTGTTTCCAGAGTGGGGCGGCGGTGATCTGGACTCCGTCGTTGAGGTTGGGTCTCCAGAATTTGGCGATCTCTAGGAGGCTGTCGCGGAAGGTGGCAAGCTCGGCGACGAGGAGTTGGGCAGTTTCGAGTTCTTTGTCCTCGGCTTTACTTCGGTCATTCTTGGCGTTGAGATGGGCGAAGGTTTTGGCTGCTTCTTCTTGCTTTGGCTCGATGAACTGGGTGACGGCGGTGTAGAGGGTGTCTGCCGTGAGTCTGTGGTAGTAGATCCAGAGCGTGTAGGTGCCGGAATCCGTGGAGAGCGGCCAGTAGATCGGAGCTTGGCGGCGGCTCTTGCTGTAGCGCTTGAGGTGGTCTTTGAAAAACTTGCCACCGGATTTCTTCTCCGCGAAGTAGTCGCGCAGTTCTTTTACGCCGAGGATGTCGCAGGCTTCTTGGGCGATGGCATCGGCGCGCTCGCCCCAGATGACTTTGAGGCTCTCACCCACCCGGCGGGCAATGTCTTCCGCGTGGTCGGGGTCATCGACCAGAATGCCTTCGATGGTGATGCGCAGCGGATAGTTCCCCTCCGCATTCAACTCTGCCAACTCAACATTCGAAAGTGGTAAGCCGCTTTCGTTCTGGAGCATGCCGGGCGGGCAAACGGGAAGCGGGTCGAAGGGATCGGGTAACTCGGGAGCTTGGCGCTCGCCGGTGGTGAAGCGGATGTCCCAGCGCCCCAGGCTTGATCCGATGAAATACACGATCAACTGATGAACTTGATCCGCTCGGTAATAATCTTCTCTTGCATCATACCCGGTGAAAACTTGTGCAGAAAGTAGTGGGCGACCTTGAGCGGCTTTCCGAACCTCAGTTAGATCAACGCCAACGAGATTCACAATCCCCTCAACAATTTCATCTATATTGTGTTGTGCTTCTGTTAAATAGCCTGAAAGTACTACGTCACCTTGAAACTCATCCGTTAGGATGGCACTAAGCCCAATGTTGATTGAGTCGTTCAATTTTTCATATTTAATCGGGCAAACAAATCCCGTGCCAGGCTCTGAAAATCTAACCCTCGATTGAGCCTTATTGAAGATACTTTTTGAGATCTGTGATAGATACATTTCCGCTTCAGATCCAATCTTCGGGATTGGAAGCTTGCCCACGTATCCGTTGCTTTTGTGCTGCCCACAGAACAGCTCTATAGTGTATTGGAACGGTTTCGAATTCAGTAGCGCGATGAGCTTCCACGAATCTGCAATATCTTTTGGGAAGAGCGCGCTTCCTTCATCCGAAAAGTAATGACCAGCAGGAAGTATTGATGGAGCGAGGTAGTCAGTCCTTTTTCCCCAAGTCAGCCCTTTCCGTCCCACGAACTGAAGGTTTTTCAAACTGGCACCTTTGAGGGGGCGGACAACAGCTAAATCGTTCTCACTCCAGCAGACGAGATAGGTGTCACGGTAGAAAGGAGAGTATGAACCTCCATTCTGGATGTAGCTCCAGATCGCATTGGGCAGCTTTGCAACTGGGTTAACTTCCCACTCAAGACGGTAGGCCATTGCCGTATCTCCAGAAGAAAACCCTCGTTTCGACTCTGCAACGACAGGGTGGAGACGTGTTCCCTCCCGGAACAGAGGCAAAAGACTTGTAGGACACCAATGCGCAATGGCCTTGTCGGGAAAGAGACTGAAAAGCTGGCGCTCGATTGGATTTGGACAGTTAGCGCACTTTGCTAGAACTTCTTCTTCTTTGTCGGTATCATCTGCCGAGCGAACGTCTATGAAGTAAGCGTTCGCACTAGATGAAACCTTATTGCGTGCCGTGAACATGCATGCGGCAACCTGGGCGGCATCTAGCACCCCCCATCCCAAGTCTCCTAGGGATTGAAGACACCACTCTCCTTCAAGAAGAGATTCTCGAAAGGGTTCATAAGTAGTTTTTTGAACCCAAGTTCGGTCAGTAATTGCACCAACAGCACCAAGGTCATCAGACAAATCGAAAGCCCTAAGTGCGAATGCACAGAGAAGATTCCCGCACGCGGTGGGGTATGTAATTTTGAAGTCTTTCGAGAAGGAACTTCCGGGATCGCCGAAAGGCGGATTCATCACCACCGCGTCATAGCGCTTCCGGCAAAGATCAATGAACGCAAACCCCTGCGCGGCATCTTGGGCGAAGAGTTTGCGTTTGTAGGAGCCTTCGCCGGCGGATTCGGCGTAGTGGGAGAGGGCTTGGTAGATAGATTGCTCGGCTTGCTCGAAGAAGTCGCTATCGGAAATGGCGGAGAGGGTTTCGAGATTCCAGGAGCCGATATCGAGTTGGGTCTGGGTGCCGGGGCGGAGGTCGGCATTGACCAGCTCGGCTTTGGAAAACATTTCGCCCTCGTGTTTGCCGATTTGTTTCCAGGCGGCTTTGGCACCCTCGACCAAGCTGGTGATTTCCTCCTCGATCTTGAGCAGGGAACCGGCTTCGCCTGCGAGCTGCATTTTATCGAAGATAGCCTCCACCATCTGGGCGATGGCGGGGTGGAGTTCTTTGGTGAATTCCTGGAGCTGTTCTTTATCGCCGGGCATGGGCTCGGCGCAGACGATGTTCGAGCGTTCGACCTTGGGGCGCTGGGTGGCGAGCAGTCCGGCCGCCTGCCATGAGCGCTGGGCACGCAGCCAAAGGGCAAGGCCAGCGATCTGGGCGGCGCGGGGATCGATGTCTATCCCATGGATGTTGTTTTCGATGATCATTTTTGGGACATCGAGCATGTAGGACTCCTTGGACGCGTAGAGGTCGGTTAACGATCCATGGGAGTGTTGAGTTTTGAGTGTTGAGTTGAAGATGAAGAGGTAGTGAGATCCCAGAATTCGGAGTAGATTTTTTCGAAGAGGTCGAAGGCGTAGAGGCCGAAGTGCATGGAGCCGCAGGCGGGATCGAGGAGGCGGATTTCTCGTGGGTCTTTCATTGCCCGGTGGGGGATGTGGACTGGTTGTTTTAACAGCTCTTCTTGGGATAGCGCCTCCTCTGAATGTTGAGTTTTGAGTTTTGAATGTTGAGTTTCAGAGGCTTCTTCACTTGAAACTGAACACTGAACACTAGCAAACTCTGGGGCTGTTTCGCCTTCAGCTAAGAAAATCTCATTCGGCCTCCGCACCAAATACTGACATTGATCGACCAACCCAGTCCGCCCCTGACACATTTCATACCAGATGCGGCCTAGGGTGTTGTCGGTGAGGAACTGGACGACGTAGCGGGGGGTGAAGAACTGGTTGCGGACGGCGAGTTCGCGGGAGTTGCGCGGGGCGGCGGAGGCATCGCGCATGGCTTTGCGCTCTTCCTTGCTGTTCCAGTATTGGTAGATCCAGCCAATGGTCTCGTCCTCTGCCCAGAGGTGGGCGAGAGCGGGATCGTTGATGAGATCGAGCAGTTCCGCTAGGGCTTTGGGTGCTGGGAAGAGGAGTCCTTGCGGGCTAAAGCGGTCGAAGAGGGAGCCGAGATCGAGGGAGAGTTCATCGAAGAGGGAGAAGACGAAGTGCTGAAAGCGGTCTTCCTTGGCGATGGTGGCATTCGCCTTGCCGCTGTGGTATTCGTAAAGCTCGAAACCGTCTGACTGGAGACCTTTGGAGATGCAGGGGAACTGGAGGATTTTCCGCTCCTCTGCCATGCGCAGGGCGCAGAGGCGATTGAGGACGGTAAAACCTTGCTCCTGGATGAGATCGTAAACAGCGGCATCGAATTTTTTCCAGACTTTGGCGGCGGGGGCGTTGGCTTGCTTGTGGGCTAGGACGGAGCGTAAGGTGCGGGCAGTCTCGCGGCCTGGCTCATCCAGATGGCTTAGGGAATCAACCTCGAAACTTTTCCCGGTGTCCTGGATCCCGTAGTGGGCAAGCTGGCGTGCCATCTCGCCGCCCGGGGATTTGAAGTCGCCACAGAGGAGGGCGCGGCATTTCCCGACGAAGGTGGCGAGGCGGTTGCGGGTTTGAGTGCTGAACATTGAATGTTGAGTTTTGAGTTTTGAATGTTGAGTTGGGGGGAAGTTTTGAATGTTTCGTCGTGCTGGAATTCAACACTCAACATTCAGCACTCAACATTCTTCTGTGCTGTTTTGACGATGCTGGTTAGGATCGCGATGAGTTGGTCTGCTTCGTCGGTGAGGTCTGCGAGTTTCGTTTCTGGGACGATGTTTGAGGCGGTAAGGAGTCTCATCCAGTAGTGGGTTTCTCGGGCTTCTTTGGCTGAGATGGACATTTTCGAGATGAAGTCCTTTTTGCTCTGTCCTGCTTGCGCCTCGGAGACATTAGCTCCTATCGACGTGCCAGAGCGGAGGAGCTGGTTGGCTAAAGTCCGTGAGACGCCCGGGGTGCTGTCCAATGACTGGCACAAGGTGACAATACGCACCGCAAAGTCAAAACTCCTATCCTGTATATGTAATGGTTCAGTCATCGTCTTATTTGCTTCTTAAAACTCACCAATCAACATTCAACTCCACCGTTTCGCCTTGGGAGATCTTAATTCGTAGCGCTTCCAGTTTTTCTATGAGCTGGTCTAGATCGGCGATGGAGTGGAGTTTGCGGGGGATAGATGTGGTTTTTGCGCCTGGTTGTGGAGTGGGTTGTGGTATCGGCTCCGGTGGTGGCGTGGGTGCTGGCTTGGGAGTGGCGGCGGCTTGGATTTGGCTGCGGATTTGTTGGAGCTTGGTGAAGGTGCCTAGCAGGACTTGAGGGGCGCTCTGGATGCCTGTGATGGTGGAATCCAGGTACGGCATGGCGCTTTCGGCCTTTGCTTGGAAGGTTTCCTGGGATGCTTGGTCGAGAGACTTGAAATCCGGGGATGCTAGGAGGTTATCGATCTGATCCTTCGCCTGGGATTTCTGCTCGGAGCAGTAGCGTCCGCAGTGCTCGTTTACGATGAGCTTGAGGTCATCGAGTTTCTGCGCGAGGCCGGGAACGTCGCTGACGAAGGAGCCTTGTTTTACCTTTTTAAGAGCGTCGCTGGATTGCTGGCTCCAGATTTCCTGAAGTTCTGGCAAGAGCGAGAGTTGGTTCAGGCCGGTGACCTGGCGGTTGAGATCGGCAAGTTCGGTCAGGACATCGAGTGCGCCAAGCTTGAGGGATTCTTTAAGGGCACGCGCCCAAACGAGATCTTCGTAGATTTCGCTTTCTTCCGCACCAAAGAGCAGAGTGGCACCTGCGCCATCGCCCATGAGTGCCTCGTTGAGGCTGCGCTGGAGGCGGGAGAGACGCTCGGTATCCACGCCCAATGGCTGGACTTGGATGGGGATGCCTTGGATCTCGCTCTGGAACTTAGGTAGGTATTTGGTGGCGACCTCGGCGATGCGTTGCGGGAGAGGAATGACTTGCTCGCCGGTGAGTTCCTTTAGCCGAGCGGCAGCGGCTTGGCGCACCTCGGCGGGCTCTTCCTCGTTGTTGGGGTTGACGGTGACCTTGTTGAAGCTGGTGTTGTTTTTAAAAGCATCCAGTGACTGCTCACCAACGACGGTGAGATCGGTGCCATTCACCTTGAGCTTGATTTTCTGCGCGTAGAAAAGTGCTGCTAGAAGGTAGCGTGTGGTTTCTTTGTTCCAGCCGTAGGGAGGGCTGGAGAACTCGGTGAGGATGCGTTTGCCATCCGGGTTGGGGTGGCGCTGGAAGAAGGCGAGGATTTCCGCCAGAGCCGGGTGCTGGATGTTCACCTCAGTGGCGGTGCCTTGGATCGTGACGAGCTTGAGTGGATCCCGCGCACTCGTGATCTGGGAGATGTCAGAGGTTCTGAGGAAAGCCTCGGCGACGCTGGCGGCGACGTTGATCGCGGCTTTGGGGTAGTGCTGGAAGACCTCGCTGGCGACCTCTGCGAGCTTTGCTTTGGTACTGGCTTCCAGATCGGAGCCGAGGGTATCGACCGCGATGGATTGCCCTTGGAAGATGAACCAACCGCTGGTGAATGCCTCGCGGAGTGACTGGCCGATCTCGATGCGTTTCTGATTCACGACCTGAAGCTGGCCATCTAGGTAGCGCCCCACTTCCTGGTCCGGGTGATTCCGGTGCATGCGGCGGATTTCCTCTGATTTATACACCTCTGCCAAGGAGTTGCCAATATTGGCAGGACTGGCGGCGCAGATGTAGATCTTCGCCTTGTTCTGCGAGCTCAGCGATTCGTGGACGAGCTCGTTTCTGGCGCTTTCCATGTTCGACTCATCGACCAGGCGGAGGAGGAATTTGATGTCTTTGTCGCTACCGACTATTTCCTGCTCGCGATTGCCATCGAAGAGCACGATGCCCGAATCGACTGTCTTGCTGCCTTCGATGACGGTCTTGGGCGGGCGGCTGAAGAGTTCCTGCAAGACTTTGCTTTGCACGGTCTCACGGTGGGTAGAAGTGACCGGAATGGTGGATCTTTCCTTTTCCACCTGGGAGACGACCTCGCTGAGGAAGCTCAGGTGCTTGTCGGTTTCTCCAATGGGCACGAGGGCGTTTGCCAAGAGAGTTTCGATGGCGGCGTTGATTTCGTCGTGGCGCGGCTGGGCATCGACCCGGGGATGGAGCAAGGCTGCGACGTTAGAACGAGACACCGGGAAGCCATCGATCTGCTGGAGCACGGCGATGGCCATGGCTACCTGATGCTCCGGTGAGTGGGCACCATAAGATGAGCAAACGGCATCGACATGGAGGGTGATCTCACGAGCAACGGAGACGATGTCCTTTTCCAGCACCGCGTAGATGTCTGCCGCTGTGATCAGAGTGCCGAATTCTTCTGCGATCAGCGGGCTGCCGCCACGGTGATTGTTGATGAGGATTTCCTCCACGCAGCGAATGGCTGAACGCAGGCCGACGCCACCGTGCGTGCGGGCAAGGGAGCTGATGGCCTCGATGAGAAGTTCGAACTGCTGGGGAAGCAGCGGGTAGAAATCGATAAAGGAGGAGAGCGTCAGAGCCGGGAAAGTATCGCATCCGCTGCCGGAGAGCTTGGTGGCGTAGATGAGCCGCTGGCCGCCGTCTTCCTGGAAGGCGGCTTTCAGGATGTCCGCGCCCTCTGCGCTTTTTTTCAGGAGGCGCTTGTGGGTAATTTCCCGGATATCGGAGGCTTTCAGGTCGATCTTGATCGGAAAGCGATCCTGTAGACCGAAGAGTGGTCCGGTCTTCGGGATGGTCTGCTGGGCCGTGGCGATCATCCACGCCCGGCCTTCGCCTACCTCTTTGAGGTTCTTGGCAAGTCCGTCGAGGTTATTGATGAGGTTCTCGTTGTTGCTAAGAAAGTGGCCTACCTCGTCGATGATGAAGAGGACTCGGCGGGTATTGCTTTTTTTCTCAATGAGATCGAGCATCTGCCGGACACGATCCTGGTCGTTCACGGTGGAGATGGACTGCGCTACCATGAATGCCTCGGCATTTTTCCAGATGTTCGGGTAGTATTCGTGAGCGAGAATGGAGGCTACCTGGATGAGCACGATGGGCTGATCGATGAGTTCCTGGTAGCTGATACCTGAGAGATCGGAAACCTTGGTCTTGAACTCGTCCAGGTGTCCGTCCAGCTCCAGGCGGGTGGCCAGATCCGCGACTTTACGATCCGTAGGGTAACCCGCCCAGGCGCAAACTTGGTCAAAGAGAAGCGTGGAAATGGGGGTGTTATTGGTGCCAGCCAAACCTTGGGCTGCGAGATCGAGCAAGAAGACGGCGGTGTTGTACTTTTGCGTGAGAACCTTGATGCGCTGCCGGAGGGTGTTGCTTTCAAAGCGGGCGGTGAATAGCTCGTGGAAGGGCTGGTCGCCGACCTTGGAGCCAGGATCGAAACAAAGGCCGAAGTATTTGGCGAAGGAGGATTTACCCGAGCCGTAGAAGCCGGAGAGCCAGGTGCAGCAGTCCGGGGAGCCATCGCCTGACTGGGCATCGTCAAAAAAGTTCAGCAGGCGCTCATACTCGCTGGTGAGGTTATCGGTAAGGACGTAATCCCTCGCCTCGTTTTTGAGCACGTCTTCGCGACGGTTGCTGAATGTGATGACCTTCTCAACCCTGCGTTCGAATGTCAGGTTTTCATCAAACAGTGATTTAATGGTAGGCATGGTCTTTTTTAGTAAATGTGATGTGAGCGGTAATTTCCGTCAGAGTTATAGAAGCCGAGGAAGCTCGGATTATCGCCCATGCTGCCCCTTTCGCCGGGATAGCAGATGACCGTGGGAACGGTGAATTTCCCTTGGAGTATTTGTTCAAAAGCGCTCACACGGAAGAGCGGATGGATGGTCTCGGTATCTGTGAGAATGAGAATGCCCCGATCTAGTAGGGTGGTTTCTTGGATTTTGGAAATCAGTGCAGCGACGATGGGTGATTGCTCTGTGAGTGGTGCCCCCTGATTGCCACCTGCAAGAATGCCGTAGAGCGCCTTGTTGCGCATTTCATGGGAAAAATCACCCATGGCTTCCATCTTGACCTGAGCTGCGTAGATGGGGCTGGCCTGGAATATTTCCAGGCAGATGTCCGCGAAGGAAACGAGGTGAGGAGTATAGCACTGATCCTTCATCCGCTTCTCAATCACATGTAGCTGCTGCCTGAATTGAGTCCACTCCTTCGGGCTGTAGTGGAGGTTATACACGCGGTCTCCCTGCCGGGCGTCCACAGCGGATGCGCTGGTGCCGAGAAGGCGGATGAGTTCGTCGATACGGTCAGGAAATGAGGACATGGGATAATTCTTCTCTGGTTTTATATTTCCAATCAATGCGGCACAAGTGGCCTGTATCCTGGGCGATCAGGTGGCTCTGGCTCTGGAGGCGGTGAAGGTAGAGCGTGACGTCTTCCCTGAGCAGACCCAGGGCTTGCCACTCAGCAGCGTCGGCAACCTCATCATCGGATGCCCCTAGGAAATGGAGGTCGTAGGCGAGGTAGAGGATGAGGCGATCGTGAGGAGACCATAGCAGGATGGGGCGTTCCCCGGAGCGATGTTTCCCCACAAAATCGAAGTCTTCGGCAATACCGAGCACGTAGCCGCTGACTCTTGCTTTAACCGATTCCGACCAGTTTTTTTTTAGTCGCCCGGACACAGTGCCGCTGTCGATGAGTAGGGAGATGTCACTTCTTCTGACGGTTTTCCGGTTGGCGCGAACCGCAGGCCAGTATTCCTCGGTGAGGAAATCCAAGAAAATGCCATGCTGACGGAGTGCGTAGAGCAGTATCAACTGCTTGAGAAGGTTGTGATCCGGGCTATGACCTAGGATGAATTTCAGCGATGGAGCCGCCTGGGTGTAAGGTTCACGTAAGAAGCGTGATCCAAAGCCCTCGATGACGATGTTCCGGAGCCTACGCTCCGAGTCCAAACCGAGAGCATTGCTAGCCTGAACAAACTCGAAGAGCTGGTGCGCGGTCATATCTTTCTGCCAAAGCTCAAAGAGAGCCAGGCACTCAGAGGTGATCCCTTGAGCTTGCGCAAGCGCAGTAGAGTAGTGCTCGCGGCGACTCATGCGGAGAGAGTGAAGTATGGGACAGTGCTCTTTCCCGCTTCGAAAGCAGCTTTGTAGGCGCGTGCAATTTTGCTGATGTCCTTGGCTAAGGTGAGCTTGATGTCGCCGAGGTTTACGGGGCCTTCCTGGGCTGAAACGTCGAACTTGGGTAAGCCCTCTAGTTCCGACCAGAGCTTGGCCTGCACGTCACGATCATTAGGGATGGCGGTCATCAGTTCTTGGTGGATGGATGCCTCAATATCGGTGGGGAGTCTGAATAGGTGATAGATGCCAGAAGCACGTGTCACTGCGTCATGATGAGCCTGGGCTAATTTTGCAGCGTGGCTCGATGCTGCTGCAAGAGAGGTGCGGGGAAAAACCATCAAGAGGTCAGTCTGGCCAGTTTTTCTAAGTCCGCCACTGTCCCAGCATTTTTCAGGCAACGCCTCACCACTGGCCAAAACGGAGAGCCTGAGCTGGGCGAGGATATTGTAGGGGTTGAAGCTGTTAGCCATAAAGGTGGAAGGTATTGTTAGGAGGCTAGGGGGTGAGTTTCTGGGCGACAAGAAAAAGCAATTTTCCGGCTCCGATTTAGCGCACGGTAAATCTTGCTAGCGTTTCTGAGTTTGTTAAGCGGCTGCTGCGCATTCGTATTCATGCACGATGCATTGGGCGTGATGAGCGTTTCAATCGGGGCATTTTACTTCGTGGTTTTCCCCCGGAAGAACTCCCAGAGCCGCACCATGGCGAAGGTGTCGAGTTTGCAGTATTCTAGGAGTTGGCGTTGGATCTCCTGCTTCCGCTCCGGTGTCGTTTCCGCAGCCATGGCTTCGAGGAAAGCTACCTGGGCTGCTTGGCCGTTGTTCACGCCGTCGAGGGATTCGTAGGTGAGATCTGGACAAACTGCAGGGAGGACGGCCTTGATACTCCAGCTTCCGTGCTGGGAAGGATGGTAGTAGCAACTTCTCGCGATAGGCAGGAGATCGACGACTCGGTCGACGATCGCCAAGAGGGCAGGGGAAAGTAGTGGGAAACGTTCGGCGAGGCCACGCATGATACCGTTCTCGAAGCCGGTGTTGTACACGAAGACCGGGCCTGTCTTGCCGCAGGAGTCGATCAATGCGCGGGCGAAGGTTTCGCTAGGATCATCGTTGGATAGATCGAGAAATTTCCGGTGCTCCATTTTCCCATTTGGGGAAACGATGTGGAGGCTAAACTGAAATGGGATTTGCTGGTAGGGACGGGTGCCTTTCCAGATGGGAACTCCGAAGCTGATGGTTTCAAAATCGAGAAAGTAGCCGGTGCCTTTGTGTGGCTTGAGATCCGCTGCTGCTCTCTCTGCGTCGAACCATGCTTCGCCAACAAGAGGCTGCTGCTTGATCAGAAGATTGACGCTCGACAGCTTTTCATCGGGGATCTCTCGCAGGTCTCGGTATCCGAGCGCTTCCAGTTCATCACGTTTTTTGGCACCGAGGCGACTCAGTGAAGTGAGAGGGAAATCGCTTGTAGGCTTGGCACGATCGCAATGATGGCGGAACGGACAATCCAACGGGTCGGAGCACTGCGGCCCCGTCGCGATCTCTGGTTCGTCGGAAAGGACGGCGACCTTTTGAGCTTCGGCGATCCATGTGGCGACTTCGCCGGCCTTGGCGCGGACTTCTTCCGTAAGGTCTACCTCTTTGAGGAACCCTTGGTAGTTTCCTCCACCGGGGTAAACGAATGAGTTGTCCACGTGGGCGATCGAGGCACTTGCCAAATCAATTCCGGAGGTGGTGGCGATGTAGGTCTGCACGGCGAGGTCGTCGCGGTGGTAGTCTTTAACGCCCGTGGAAGACTTTACCTCGATCATGTGCCAGCGGAGACCCTCAGCGCCCGGCTCGGGCATCATGACATCGGCGGGACATTTTATGGGGACGGGGAATTTAAAAGGAAAGCTGGAAGCACGTTGGTTGGCGGGGAGCATGGCCGCTCAAAAGGACCACGCTCCGAAGAAACGACGGAGGAAACAACCGGATCTCACAATGCTCACGGCCTTCAATCGAAACGCCAGCCCTATCCTTGATCCAGCGTCCTAAATCCGCTCTTTCTCCTTCCAATCTGGCAGATCAATCCCTTTTCATAGACTGTGCCTTTTGATACAGCCATCGAACGTCTCTACGACCTCAAAGTCGGGCATTACGCCCGTGGAGGAGGGAAGCCCTCATGAGAGGCCTCACAAGCCGCTCTTGCTGCTTGCCGCCCCGGATCTCAAACAGATCCTCAAGGCAGTGAGTTGGCGCGACGAAAACGCCCCGCCTGTCATCGGGAAAATTCACAAGCCGGGGAAATCCAAGCCCGACCCCTTCCACGGCCGCTATGAGGCCAAGGTCGGAGGCAAGCCATGGGCAAAAAATGCCAGGCATGAATAGTGCAATCATCGTCACTCCCCACGAGGCTCCCGAGATGGTTGTGGTCGGCGAGTGGGTGGCCTCAATCGACTGAATCACCGATCCGAGAGAGCTGAGCGACTGCCGCGTGTCTTACTACTCCAGTTCTCGAATTCGCGGGTCACCGACCCGCGAAATGCCAACGCCCATCGCCTTGGAAGATTCGGAGCGCCGGTCTTGAACGCGCCTACACGAAGCACATGACGAAGGAAGACGACCAAGCACCGCTTGGCATCCTGCTGTGCAGTGATCTCCAACCTTCCCCCTTGCTTTCCACCCAGCAATACAGCAAGCTGGCTCTATGAAAGCAACTTTTCAGATTCCCGACGACCTCTACCGTGAAGTGAAAGCCGAAACGGCGAGGGATGGCCGCACCGTGCGCGAGGTGGTCATCAGCCTCTTCGAACAATGGCTTCGGCAGAAAAAGCAGCCAGCCCCTCATGCCAGTTCCATCGATTGGGAAAGCTTTCAGGCACCCCTATTCCACTTGATGCCGGACCAAGTGACCGATCACAGCACGGAAGCCATGCGAAATTCCATCACCTCCCAATGGAATGAGCAGCCCTGAAATCCGCTCGTCACTGGATACCTCGGTGATCATGCGGCTGCTTACTGGCCAACCTCTGGACCTCGCCACGGCCGCACGCCGCTACATGGCGGAGACCGAGCAGGCCGACGCCAAGGCTTTCGTGTCGAATCTCGTCATTCTGGAAGCCTACTTCGCCTGCCAGCACCACTACGGTATGGCCAAGGACGCGGTGCTCACCGGCCTCCAACGACTCCTCTCCATGCCCACTTTCGTCGTGCATCCCCAGTTGCTCCCACTGCTCGCGACCGAGGGACTTGCCACTGCCAAGCCCGGTTTCCTCGACCGGCTGATCCACGCCGAGGCCACCACCGCCCGCCTGCCCCTCGTCACCTTTGAGAAAGCGGCCGCCCGCCTATCGCACACCCAGCTCCTTAAGGCCGCGGATCACTGATCAATTGCCGGTTCTATCCCACCTCACACTCTTTCCCCCATCCCCAATCAAAAATTAAAAATCCTCACTCCTGACCCCGCACATGTCCCACCCCCTGGGTAGGATACAGAAGTAACTGTTTTCACCCTACCAGTATGCCAGCCCGCAACACACCACATCCCTTCGCCCTGGGCGACCGGGTCGTCGCCATCGACACACGGCAAGGGCCGTTGTTATGGGACGACACGCGTGACAAAAGCCTGATCACCACCCCCGACGGCCTACCCCGTGAGGGGATTGTCTATTACGTGGAAGGGATCATGCACACCAAGAGCGGCGATCCTGGTGTTATCATCACCGGATTGAGAAGCTGCTGGGGAAGTCTTGATCTGCCATGGTGCGCATCCCGCTTCCACAAGGTGGACTCCATCCAAGACCACGCTCCGAAGAAACGGCGGAGGAGACAGCCGGTATCCATAATGCTCACGACCTCCAATCGAAACGCCTGCCCTATTCTTATTCCAGCGTCCTGAATCCGTTCTTTCTCCTTCCAATCTGGCAGATCAATCCCTTTTCATAGACTGTGCCTTTTGATAGAGCCATCGAACGTCTCTACGACCTCAAAGTCGGGCATTACGCCCGTGGAGGAGGGAAGCCCCCATGAACGGCCTCACAAGCCCTTGCTGTTACTTGCCGCCTTCGATCTCATCGACGCCGGCCTGGCCATGCCCGACCGCATCCCGTGGTGCCAGGAACTCCGCGACCGCTTCTCCGCGCGCTTCCTCGCCGTCCGGAAGCACAACGATCAGAACAACGAGGGGCGGCCATTCCGTCACCAAGCCAGTGATGGATTATGGCTGGCCAAACCACCCGCAGTCCCACTCGTTTTGTCTAGCTTGGTATTCCTCGGATTTCACCGGGAGGTAGCCGAGCTCGGGGCGGGCTTTGAGGTAGAAGCAGGAGAGCAGGCGGGAGAGGTAGCGGAGGCAGTCGCGGGTGATTTCGCGTTCGAGTTTCTCGTCGGGCTGGTTGAAGAGGGCTTCCTTGCGGACGGTGCGGATGTAGTAAACGGCTTCGTTGGCGATGTCCTCTATGGAGGCGACGACGGCGAGCTTGAGATCCTCGGAGACGGCGAAGGCGTGCTTGTGGGAGGATTCGTTGAGGCCGTCTAGCAGCGAGAGGCCATCGGCGGGGCAGGTGGAATCCCGGTGAATCAGGGCAGCGGTGGCGCGGAAGGTGGGATCATGGATGAAGGTGGAGGGATGAAGGATGAAGAGGAGATCAGCCTTTGGCTTTTTTTGAAATGGTTGTGAAGATGGCTAGGAGTTGCTGGTTTTCGTCGCGGAGGGAGGCGAGTTTGGTTTCGGCGACGATTTCGGCGCGGACTAATAATTCTAGCCAGTAGGAGGTTTCGTCGAGTTCCTTGAGACAATCGCCTATTTTGGTGATGAATTCGGCTTTTGATCTGGCACGCTGGGCTTCGCGGTAGTTCGCGCCGACGGAAGTTCCGGAGCGGAGGACTTGCTTGCCCAGGACGCGGGCTTGTTCGGATTTTGGGAGACTCACATACATCCGCACGATTCGGAGGGCGAATTCCGTAGTGCGCTCGACCAAATCGTTAGGGTTTTCATCATTCATACTTTAAACTCCATACTTCTGAGGGCGTGATCGGTGGGTATTGGATTGACGGAAATAATGGGTTGTTTTTACGTCGGGTTGAGGACGAGAGGCGGTTGTGTGCTGCAATGAGGAATGAAGAAGTGTTGAGTGATCGGTGGGAAGAGGTCGAAGGTCTGAAGGTAGAGGAGGGGTAGAATTTGAACTTCCGTTCGAGGGGTGGGATGAGGTTTGGGGCTATGACGAGCTGGATGCCACGGGCTTGATCCGGAGTGCGCTTGATGAAGCCGCGTTGTTCCAAGCGGATGAGCATGGAATTCACGGACGGGGGCGTGAGATTAAAGAATTTTTGGAATGCGGCGTGGGTTGGCGCGAGGTTGTGGTGGTTGCACATCATGTATTCGTGGAGGTAGGCGAGGAACTGGCCTTGCTTGCGGGTGGGGGAGCCGGGTGATGATTTTGCCGGTGTTGCAGATGATAGATGTGGGCTGTCTGTTTCCGGATGTCGCGCTGCCAAGTTTGCCCGTGCAATGGCAACGGCTTCATGGAGTTTGTTTTTCTGGCTCATGGCTGCGCCTCCTTTTCTAGGTCACGGGTGATTTGCTCCAGTTCCGCTTTCAGTTCCGCTTTGGACGGCAGGTAGAGTTGGTATTTCGAGGCGAAGATGTTGGCGTTTTCCGGCAGGGTGAGTTCGACGAGGGTGTCGTTCTTGCGGTGGCAGAGGACGATGCCGATGGTGGGAAGTTCGTCCGGGAGTTTCACATGGCGGTCGAAATAGTTTACATACATCTGCATCTGCCCGAGATCTTGATGGGTGAGCTTGTTGCGCTTGAGATCGATGAGGACGTAGCAGCGGAGAAGTCGGTTGTAGAAAACGAGATCGACGAAGAAGTGATCGTTATCGAAGGTGAAGCGCTTCTGCCGGGATTCGAAAAGGAAGCCTTTGCCGAGTTCGAGCAGGAAGGATTCGAGTTTGTCGATGATGGCAGTCTCCAGCTCGCTCTCGGAGTAGGCAGAGCGTTCGTCGAGGCCGAGGAACTCCAGGACGAGCGGGTTCTTGATGAGATCGGCGGCCTTTTCCACGATCTGTCCTTCGGCGGCGAGACGGCGGATTTCCTGCTTGTCACGGCTGAGGGCGAGGCGCTCGAAGAGGGAACTGGCAATCTGGCGTTCGAGTTCGCGGACGCTCCACTGGTTGGCTGCTGCCTCGATCTCGTAGAAGCGCCGCTCGTCCGGCGAGCTGACGGTAAGGAGGCTGACGTAGTGGGACCAGCCGAGGGTGAAGTGGCTTGAGAGAGCGTTGACGGATTCGGCCAACGTCATCTGGCCGGGAGCCATCCGAGGCAATTCGTCCGACAGTGTCGGTCGAATTGGGGGATGTGGATCAGTGGATGGCGATTCAACCGACAGTGTCGGTTGAATTCGATCTGCGCGGTTTCCCGGGGGCAGCAGGTCGGACAGCGGCTGATATTCGCGATAGAAGCTCCGGTAAAGCCGGAGGCGGGTGGCTGAGACTCCTTTGATACCAAGCGGCTTTAATCGATCCGTCAGGGTGTCCATCAGTCCGGCGCCATAGGCAGCCCGGTCGGCGCCGTCCTGTTCAAACTCAACAAGGTATCGGCCAAAGAGCCAATTGCGAACGACTAGAGAGATGTCCACGGCGCGGACGGCGCGATTCCGGGTCTCTTCGTGTGTGTGCTGGAAGAGGGTGACGAGTTGCTCGAAATTCATGACTGGGTTCCCATCTTTTTGAGGTGTTCCGCGACCTTGGCGGCGATGTGGGAGAAAAGGGAGAAAAGGGAGATTTTCTTCTGACGCTGAAGCTCGCGGACCGTCCAATTCTCGCGGATGGCCTGCTGCTCGTAGAAGGCCCGTTCGATGGGGGCGTCGATTTTCAACAACTCGACGACCACGGACCAGCTCAATAGGCTGCGGCTGAAATCTTTGCCGTGCCGCAGGGCGAGGTTGCTGCTGAGGCTAGGGATGGTCAGGAGCAGATCTTTTCGACCTAGGCACGAAGGGGAGACAATGCGGAGAGATGACCTACTCGCACCCCCCCCCACCCATGGCGGGGCCTGCATGGACGATTTGATACATGCTATCATAGGTAGGCTTCGGGTAGGGCGTTTTCCAGAATCCGCCAGCGGTTTCCGGTGATGCTGCCGGTGCGTGGGGCTCCGGAATCGAGAGCGGCTCTTGGTAGGGACTTGGAAGTTGGCAGGGCCGCGTGCAGAGCATTGGCAAGAGCGGTTTCTCCCAGATGATCGAGCAGCCAGCCAAGGCGCTGGACGTGCGCGGTCTCGGATTCCGTGATGGCGGTTGAGGCGAGTTTTTCCGGGGACATGGATTCCGCGAGTTCGGTGAGAACGGTGAGCACGACGTCCAGTCCGCCGATGTGACGGGAATATCGTACGAGATCGAGAGCGGTTGCCTCGGGGGTGGAAACGGGAAGCATGCCGGAATGTCCTTTGCGGGACTGAAGCGGAGTGGCGGCGAACTCCTTTTTCAGGAAAAAACGGATGGAAAGGCCGGGAACTTCGATAGGGCGTTCCTGTTTTGGGACGACGATCTGGAGTTGTTGGACTTGCTGGTGGGCGGCCCTGTGGAGTGCGGCGGCACTGAGTAGGCCGATGTAGTAAGGTTGATCCAAGGAGCGCATCAGATCTTCGATGAACCAGTCGGAAGGAGGGACCCCTTGACTGGCGTATTCGACGGGGACGATGGCGTGAAAGCCTTTACGGATGCGTTTGACGCGGCCTTTTTCCGCGAGGCGTTTCAGGGCTTTGCCAACTGCCGCAGTGGAAACTGACAACGATTCTTCCACCTTTGAGCGTTCAATGCCATAGAGACCGCGCCGCTGGAGGTCGTCGAGAACTTCGGAAACTCCCTTTTCGTTGTTCATGGTGTGCTGAAGTATGCAAAAAAGGACGAAATCTGTCCATATTTTAATTCGTCAGCACGTATTTGGGGGAGATGTTTCATTGATTCAGCTTTCAAAATTTCCGAAGACGGCGAAGAGGCGGATGGAGGGGCGGTCTTCGGTTTCCATGGTTTCGGTGATCCAGGTTTTGTAGTCGAACAGAACAGAAAATCTTACACGGACTGGCAAAGGACATCCTAGGAAGGAAGGATTTATTAAACCTTTTAGGATATTCACAAAAAACCGGAAACTACAAATCTGCCATTTCTAGACTCTCGAATCTGAATCTCATCGAATACACCATCCCCGAAAAACCCAACAGCCGCCTCCAGAAATATCGCCTGACGGCGAAAGGTAGAAGGATGATTTATGAAAGATGATGGGAATACAGATTTAGTGGTGCGAACGACGGAATTTGCGCTTCGGATCGTGAGGATGTTCGTCGCTCTACCGAAGACGGAAGAAGCTCGCGTTCTCGGAAAACAGGTCTTGCGATCCGGCACTTCTGTCGGTGCGAACTATAGGGAAGCGCAACGTGCCCGCTCGAAAGCCGAGTTCATCGCTAAAATCGGAGACTGCCTCAAGGAACTCGACGAAAGCACCTACTGGCTCGAACTTCTAGTTCGCGCCGAGATAGTAACCGAAGCTAAACTCGCCTCCCTCCGAGACGAAAATAACCAACTCCTAGCCATCTTCACCACCATCTCCAAAAAGGCCAAATCCAATCATTCATAATTCATTCTTCACCCCTCATCCTTTCTCCATGTCTCCTCCCTTCACCCTGACCTCTGCCATGCTTTCGTATGTCGCGGAGATTGCGGCATTACTCGGGCGCCTGGAGGCATTGGGAGTTACGGGCAAGGTTCCTGTCCTGCGCCGGGAAAACCGCATCCGCTCCATCCATTCCTCGCTCGCCATAGAGAACAACACCCTCACGCTGGAGCAGGTCACCGCCGTCATCGCCGGGAAACGCGTGCTTGGCCCGCCGCGCGAAGTCCAGGAGGTGAAAAACGCCTTCGCTGCCTATGATGCCATGGAATCGTGGAGTCCCTCCTCGTCCAAGGATCTGCTCGCCGCCCATCGCCTTCTCATGGAAGGCTTGATTGATGATGCCGGGAAATTTCGCACCCGCTCCGTCGGCATTGCCCAGGGCAAACAGATCGTCCACCTCGCGCCGCCCGCTGCTGGTGTGCCCGGACTCATGAAGGATCTGCTCGGCTGGCTCAAGCGCACCGATACACACCCGCTCATCGCCGGCAGCGTCTTCCACTACGAGTTGGAGTTCATCCACCCCTTCGCCGATGGCAACGGCCGTATCGGGCGTCTCTGGCAGACACTCATTCTCAGCCGTTGGAATCCACTCTTCGCCTACCTCCCGGTAGAATCCGTCATCCGCGAACAGCAGGCGGAATCCTACAAGGTGCTCTCCATCAGCGACAAGGCGGGCAACTCGAACGCTTTTGTCGAGTTCCTGCTTGCCGCCATCCTCACCGCCCTGCGTGAAGCCGGAAATTCCCAGTCCGGTGAGCAAGTCGATGCGCCAGTCAGTGAGCAAGTCGCCAAGATCCTCAAAGCCTGCTCCAGCGCCCCCCAATCCAAAGCTCAGCTCCTAAAAAGCGCAGGCCTCGCCAATGCCTACCTCAACTACAAGCGCCACATCCATCCGCTCGTCGCGGATGGCTTGCTTGAAATGACCATCCCCGAAAAACCCAATAGCCGCCTCCAAAAATACCGCCTCACGGGAAAAGGCCGCTCCAGGCTCTCCCAGAAACATTCCTGATTCCAATCCTCTTCATTTCTGCTTCTCAGAATTTCAGCTTCTACCCGCACCATGCCCGACTTACGCCCCGCCCTCACCGAAAATCTCCGAGCCTTCCAAGAGAAGCCTTTCCGCGAAGCTTCCTTGGAATTCTTCCGCACCTTGGGATACGTCTCCGACCGCTCACAGCCAATCAACTCGCTCGCCGAGCTGCAAAGCTCCTGCGACGAAAACGGCCTCCTCACCGAGACATCCGCCCCATGAAGTGCCCGCCGCCCTCGGGAGTTTGGAGAACTTCCTCCACTCCGGCAGCGATCTACCCCAGCTCGTGCAGATCGGCCTCGCCCATGTCCAATTCGAGACGATTCACCCGTTTCTGGACGGTAACGGTCGCATCGGACGCCTGCTCATCACCTTCCTGCTCTGCCAGCGCGAGATCCTCCTCAAGCCCGTTCTCTATCTCTCCCACTTCTTCAAGCGCCACCGCACCGAATACTACGAGCGCCTTCAGGCCGTGCGCGATCACGGGCAGTGGGAGGAGTGGCTGGCATTCTTCTTGCGCGGCGTCTCCGAGGTCAGCCGTGAGGCCACTGAGACCGCGCGCCGCATCCTCGCACTGCGCGAAGATCACCGCACCGCCGTGACCACCCGATTGGGGCGCGCTGCCGGAAACGGACTCCGCGTCCTCGAATCCCTCTACCAGCGTCCCGTCGTCACCGTCGCCGATGTCCAGTCTCTCACAGGCACCACCTACACCGCCGCTAACAATCTGATCTCCAGCCTCGCTGGCCTCGGCATCCTTGTCGAAGCCACCGGCTATAAACGCAACCGCGTCTTCCGCTACCAACCCTACATCGATCTTTTCGGAGAGAATCCGCCAGAAGAACCTCAGCACATGGCCTGACCTTCGGCTCCACCCAATTACACCCATGTCCACCCAACGCTACTCCGTCACCCCGCAACCCATCGCTGAGCCAAACTCCGAGCTTAGTTTCCATGAAGATTTCTTACCACGGATTGCACGGAATACTCAGATTAGGTTTCCTCCATTCCATCAAAAATTAAAAATCCTCACTCCTGACCCCGCACATGTCCTACCCCCCTTGTCAGGATCCAGAAATAACCGTTTTCACCCCACACGAAGGCTCCTGCTCTGGGAAATCGGTTAACGGCCGGAAAAGACTTTCCTACTAAACGCTTAAAAGCTGGAATAAGTCCGAAATAGAAACGCCAAATTCAGATAGACTGTGCCCACGGCGGAAAAACTGCCTGAAGGACAGGGAGACTTTGCGGTTTTTCGAATTCGGCTATAACCCCTAATACCAGTGCCTCCCGCCCCATCAGAAATCACATCCCGAATCCAGAAAGGCGGGGCTTTGCTTGGGGACATGCGCCAGCTCGTATGTCACTGGGAAGAGATGCCGCCTGACACAACCCCTCATCGCTACGTCAAGGACATCTTACCAAAGGCGACACAGGCAAGGGCGAACGATACTTACACCCGAACATTCGTTCCCCGGTTTATCGACGGTTCGCCGAGAGAAGCTTGGAAACTTTGTTCCTCGTTGGAGGCCGTGCTCCCTGCCCAGGAAGTCGTGACCCCCTTTTATTATTGGGTTACGGCACGAGGAGAGCCACTTCTTTATCGGTTTGCCACCACTGAGTTGTATGAGCAATCGCGGGCCGGGATGAATTCCGTTCGCTCCGAGGATCTTGCTCTGTGGATCAAGAAGACCTGTGCGGAGGAAGGCAAGGCGTGGTCCGACGTGGTGAACATCAAAGTCGCCCAGTCCATGCTCGCCGCGCTGCGGGACTTCGGCGTTCTCTCCGGCTCATCGAAGAAAACCATCGCAGCCGCCCATTTGCCGCTGGAGAGCTTCTGCCTGATCGCCTTCTGCATACGCGTTGTGCTCGCTGATAGCCAGGAACTCACCAACCACCCCGATTGGCGGCTGTTCCTACTTTCTCCGGAAATAGTCGCGCGACTCTTGCTAGAAGCCCATCAATACGGTTGGCTTCACTACCAGACAGCGGGGGCCGTTAGCAGGCTCGAATTCCCATCCACCACCTTTGATGATTACGTCCGACTCGTCCTCCCTCGATGAAGCACTGAAGACCCTGGAAAGGGATCTCACCGGAGACCGCAGCAGCATTGCTGCCCAGAGCGGTATACCCTTCGCCATCCTTCGCTACGCACCCGCTGATGAATTCAGAGCGAGGCGTTTACTTCGCCTCTTTGCTCACTCCTTGGAGCAGCAGCATCACAAGCGCGTTGCCTTCGTTTCGCTTTCCAAGTTGGTGTGGCGGGCCGTCCGGGAATCAGATGGCGTGGATTCACTTTTCGAAACGGAAATTCAGACCGGTTTCAACGCCGCACAGGTCAAAGAGGTCACGAACATCATAGATGGAGATCCCGCTCTCAACCTATCATTCGGGTTGGCCGCGCAAATCATGGCTCAGGTCGAGAAACTGACGCCGGATCTCCTCTTCTTGGTTCGGACCGGTGCCTTAGCTCCCCATATCTACCGGAGTTCCACCCTGCTGCATGAACTTCACGAACTGGGTCTAACCACGCCCACGATCCTCTGTTACCCCGGCTCTGCCATGATTGGCACAGACCTTCGCTTTTACGACCTCCCGGGCGGCGAGGGTCTGGGAGCCTACAACTACCGCGTCAAGATTTACGGAACCAACTGATGAACACCATTGCAGAACTATTTGAAAAGCCCATCGACCGGACCATAGAAGAGGTCATCAAGGTCGATCAGGCGAATGAGAAGGCCGTCCGCACGGAGCTGGAGGAATACATCGCAACGGAATCCATCCGCAGACAGTTTGCGGAGGTTTATCGCGAGATCGCCGACGGTGCCAGCACTCCAAGGGAGGGGATCGGCATGTGGATCTCGGGTTTCTTCGGTTCTGGTAAATCCTCCTTTGCGAAGATCCTCGGCTACACGGTGGCCAACACCCCAGTTGGAGATACGACTGCCTCCGTATTGTTCAAGAAGGTTGCGAACGACCAGAAGATCTCCGCCCTTCTAGATTCCATCAATACCCGCATCCCGTTTGAAAGCGTCATCTTCGATGTCTCCATGGATCGCGGTGTCCGGGTGGGCAATGAGCGTCTTACGGAAATCATGTATCAGGCACTGCTACGCAAGTTGGGATACGCCGAAGACCTCGACCTCGCGGAGCTGGAAATCACCCTCGAAGGCGACGGTAAGCTGGAGCTGTTTAAAAACACCTTCCTTTCAATGTATGACAAGCCGTGGAGTGAACGCCGCCGCCGTGGCTTGGCCGCCAACGAAGCCGGAGCGGTGCTTTCGAAGCTCGACCCCGCCACCTACCCCGCCGCCGACTCCTACGCGAAGGGCAGCAGGGGAAGAGCCGACATCACACCGAACAAACTTGCCCAACGCGGCTTCGACCTGATGGCACGCCGTCACCCGGGCAAGTCGCTCATTTTCATCATCGACGAGGTCGGCCAATACGTTTCCCGCAGTGTGGAGAAGATGCTCGATCTCATGGGCGTCATCCAGGCATTCGGAGTGGAAGGCCGGAACCGTGCGGAGGCCGGGCAGATCATCTCGCCTGCTTGGATCGTGGTTACCTCCCAGGAGAAACTGGACGAAGTGGTCACCGCGCTCGATTCCAAGAAAATCGAACTCGCCCGCCTTCTGGATCGTTTCCGGGTCACCGTGGACCTGAAGCAATCCGACATTTCCACCGTCACCAGCGAGCGCGTTCTGAAGAAGAAGCCCGAGGCGACGGCTCTTCTTTCGGAACGGTTCACAGCAAGGGAAGACAGCATCAAGGGCTGCACCACCCTTGAACGTACCAGCCGCAACATCACCATCGAAGCGGAAAACTTCAGCACCCTCTATCCATACGTCCCCTATCAGGTGGACCTGAGCATCGACATCGTGGCCGGACTGCGCCTGAAGCGGGGTGCGCAGCGCCACGTCGGTGGCAGCAACCGCACCATCATCAAGCAGGCTCAGCAGATGATGATCCACGACCGCACGCGTCTTGCTGATGCGCCCGTCGGCACCCTGGTCACCCTCGACCGGGTCTATGAACTCCTTTACATGGGCAATCTCCTGCCCACCGAAGTGACACGTGAAGTGGACGCCGTCTCCTCCCGTTTCCCGGACAACGAGATGGCGCTCAAGGTTATCAAGGCCATCGCCCTGCTGGAACCCGTCAAGGACTTGCCACGCACGCCTCACAACCTCGCGGTCGTCCTGTATCCTGACATTGAGTCCCAGCCACTCACCAAGGCCGTGGAGGCCGCCCTGAAAGTGCTCGAAGAGGCTCAGTTCGTCCGGCAAACCGATGAGGGCTACAAGCTGCTCACCAATCAGGAGAAAAACTGGGAGTCCCGCAGGAGCGGCATCGATCCCAGACCCACCGACCGCAACCGCATCCACCGGGATCTCATCAAGGATCTCTTCGCCGAACCCAAGCTCAGGGCGCATCGCTACAAGGAACTCCGTCCCTTCCGGGTCTTGCTCAAGGTGGATGGCGATACGGTTGATACCGATGGTGAAATCCCCCTCAACCTCACCCTGATCTCCACGGAAGAGCAGAAGTCCGCGCTTGTGGAGAGCCGCAACCAAAGTGCTGCGACTCCCAGCGAAATTTTCTGGGTAGCCTCACTCGACAATGAAATCCGCGAACTGGTGGCGGAGCTACACCGCTCCAATGAGATGGTCTCCGAGCACGACAGGCTCGGAGCCCAGAACCGCCTCACGTCCGAAGAATCCGCCTGCCTTGCCGATGAAAAGTCGCGGAAAGACAAACTCCGCCGCAAACTCCGCACCAAGTTGTTGGCATGCATCGAGGGCGGCAGTGCATTCTTCGGTGGAGTGCAGCACGATGCCACCTCCCTTGGCTCCACTCTTACCCTGGCCATCCACAAAATCCTCGATCAGACCATCCCCAGCCTGTATCCGAAGATCGAAATCGGTGTCCTGCCACTTGCCGGGAATGAGCCGGACAAGTTCCTCAGCTCATCCAATCTCACCGGACTGCCGGATGTCTTCTATGACGAGGACGACGCCGCACGCTCCCTTGTGGTGAAACAGAGCAATCGCTGGGTGCCCAATCTCGGGTCCGACCTCTGCCGCGAACTCCTCGACTACATGTCACGCGAGCACTCCTATGGTAACCGCGTCACCGGCAAGATGCTCAACACACACTTCGCTGGTCTTGGGTATGCCTGGGATCAGGAATCCATCCGGCTCGGCGTCGCGATCCTGTTCCGGGGCGGTGCCGTGGAGGTGACCCACCAGGGGAGGAAATACCGCAACTACGTCGAGCCAGCCGCACGGCCACCCTTCAACAAGAATCCCGACTTCCGCGCTGCCTCCTTTTCACCACGTGAAACGCTCGACCTCAAGGTGCTGGCCAACGCCGCCCGCATGTATGAGGAGATCACCGGCAAGGACGTGAACATTGAGGAAGGCGCGATCGCAGAGGCTTTGAAAGCCGTCGCAACCGCAGATCAGGCGAAACTGGTGCCTCTGGCCGCCCGGCTCTCCGCCCTCAGGCTCCCCGGTGCGGCAGCCGTTCAGGAACAGCTCGACTGGGTCACCGGCATCCTCGAAATGCCGGCCGATGACTGCGTGAAAACCCTCGCAGGCGAGGGGAAGGCTTACATGGAAGGCCGTGCCCGGGCGAGCAAGCTGGAGAAGCTCGCCACCGACACGAACATCAAGACCATAGATACCGCGAGGCGCATCCTCTCCGAGCAATGGCCGCATGTTGCCTCCCGACAGCCGGATGAAGATCTGATGAAATCCGCGTCCACGTTGGAAGACCACCTTGAGTCGGACACCGCCTTGGAGAACCTCGAATCCATCCGCCTTGATGCCGAAGTCATCGGCACCGTCTATCAGGCGATTTACACCAGCGCGTTCGAGAAACGCCGCAAGGCTTACAGCGAAGCCCTGGATGAGATCAAGGGGCACCCGGACTGGCTCGTTCTCGCCGCACGGTTTGCGGAGCATACTGAACAACTCGATGCCCTGGTCGAGCCTCTCATCCTCCGGACTGATCCCGGGCTGGATTTCGTCACCGGCGCAACCACCTGCCGCCGCACCGGTGCCACGCTGGGGCAGTTGCACAGTGACATCGATGCCGTGGAAGCCATCTCCAGGCAGGTGTTGCGGAATGTCATGAAACTGGCGGCCCCACCCGAGGAAAAACCGGAGCGCATTGCCGTCGCCCGCCTCTATCCCGGACGAATCACCAATGAGGAGGAGCTGGAGGCATTTGTCACATCCCTGCGTGAGCGTCTGGAAAAAGCCCTCTCGCATGGCTCGACGATTATTTTGGAATGACTATGGGGCATTCGGACTTTGGGACTTTGGGACTTTGGGACTTTGGGAATATGAAGATTCGATCACATAAGGAGTTGACGGTTTGGAAGACGGCGATGGATCTGGCAATGGATGTTTATAGGCTTTCCAAAACATTTCCGGCGGACGAGCGGTTTTCCCTGACGGACCAAATCCGCAGGTCATCCCGCTCCGTTCCTGCAAATATCAGCGAAGCGTGGCGCAAACGCCGCTATCCCGCCGCATTCATAAGCAAACTCAATGATTCCGAAGGCGAAGCGGCCGAAACTCAAACCCATCTCGAAATCGCACGACGTTGTGGATACTGCGACGAGGCAACGATCGCGCCGCTCGACGAACAGTACGAGATCCTTCTCAAACAACTCGTAACAATGTCCCTCCACCCGGAGAAGTGGACTCTATGAGAGACTTTGGGACTTTGGGACTTTGAGACCATGGGACGGGGAGAGAAGACTCGTCTAAAACTCCCAAAGTCCCATACTCCCACAGTCCCAAAGTCTCATCTTCCCACAGTCCCAAAGTCCCAAAGTCCATCTTCCCAAATGTCTCCCAATCTAATCTCCGCCATCCAGTCCTTCACGCTCAACTCCCGCAAGCTGCTGGAGCGCGAGACCGAGGAACAGCTTCAGGGGCTCTACGGCTGGCTGCCGGACGGAACGTTCGGTGCGGGCACCGCGCTTGCATTGCCGGAGGCGGCGGAGACACGGAAACAGCTCGAAGCCTACGTCGCCGAGGAAGCCGAGGCGGGTGTGGATGCGGCGGCGGCGCGGGCGAAGCTCAAGCGCGAGACGGCCTTCACCTGGCTCAACCGTGCCGTCGCCCTGCGGCTGATGGAGGAGCGGAGCATCATCAAGTCCACCTTCGGCAAGCTTCACAAATCCAACGCCTTCATCTACTGGCTCACCGATGTGAAGGGCGAGGCCAGCATCCCGGCGCCCATGCCGATCAATGCCATGGCGGAAGGCCCGGTGGATGCCGCTTACCGTGAGTTCCTGCTCTGGCAGTGCGGAGAACTCGCCGCCGAGGTCTCCGTACTGTTCGATTCTGCGACTCTTGCCAGCCGTCTCTGTCCGCGCCCTGCGGTGCTCAAGAAGTTGGCTGAGATGATGAATGTCGCCGGCATCACGGATGCATGGAAGGCGGGCAATGAAGAAACCATCGGCTGGGTCTATGAGGGTTTCATCGAAGACGAAAACGCCGAAGTCTTCGAGAAATTCGGAAAAGGGAAAAAGGTGCTCGCTGACGAAATCGCCGCAGCCACCCAGCGCTTCACGCCACGCTGGATCGTACAATTCCTTGTGCAGAACTCCATTGGCCGCATCTGGGTGGAGATGCACCCCGACAGTCGCCTCGCTGGTTCGCTTGAGTATCTCGTTCCTCTCAAGTCGTCCACCGTGCGCCTATTGAAGCCGGTCAACGAAATCACCTTCCTCGATCCCTGCTGTGGCTCCATGCACTTCGGCCTGCTTGCTTTCGACATCTTCGTCGAGATGTACCGCGAGGAACGGGAGAACGCCGGCAAGCCCGGCTGGCCGGAGACGTCCTCCGCCGCCACGGAAGAGGAAATCCCCGGACTGATACTCGCTCATAACCTCCACGGCATCGACATTGACCTCCGCGCCGTCCAAGTCTCCGCGCTGGCACTCATGCTGAAGGCTCGGACGCTCAATCCGAAGGCCACCGTCACCGACGCCAACCTAGCCTGTGCCAACGTCGAGCAACTCACCGGCGGGCGGCTTGATGCCTTCATCTCGGCAACGCCCTTCAGCCACCCGATTTACGAGCGAATCCTCCGTCGCCTCGCCAGCCGCCTGAAGGATTCCGACCATCTTGGTTCCCTGCTGCGGATTGAGGTGGAGATTCAGCAACTGGTAGAAGTGGAGCTTAAAAAGGCCGAGGCTGACCAGCAGTTTGTCATGGATATCCCCGGTTTCGATCCTGAGCAGTTCCAGACGCAAGAGGGCATCGAGGAGTTCTTCGCTGTCCTCACCGATCAGATTGGCCAGCACCTGGATCACTTCGTGTTAGCCAGCCGGAGCGATGGCAAAGATGCCAGCCTCTTCGCCCGCGAAGCAGCCAAGGGCCTGCGCTTTCTCCGCCTTGTCGAACGACGATACGATGTGGTGGCGACTAATCCGCCTTACTTGAGTCGGCGAAACATGTCGGAAGTCATGGCGAAGTATCTTGATGAAGCCTTCAAGTCATCCAAAGGCGACCTCTATGCAGCATGCATCATGCGCTGCGTGGAACTGGCCGACCCTCTAGGGCTCGTAGCCATGGTCACCCAGCAATCCTTCATGTTCATTAGTAGCTATGAGGACATGCGGGCCGATCTCCGAAAGACGACCGCAATCGAGGGCATGGCTCACCTCGGTCCGCGTGCTTTCCCGAACATCGCTGGCGAAAAAGTCAATACGACCGCATTTGTCCTTCGGCGGGAGCCGGAGGCGGCTCGGCGGGATGGACAGGTCGGCACCTACTTCCGTCTCGTCAAGGAACGCGACGCTGACGCCAAACGCCTCGCCTTTGAGTCCACCCTCACTGCCCTCCGCCACGACATTGATTATCTCCAAGTCTCTCACTACCAACAGTCCAATTTCGACGCGATTCCGGGGAAGCCGTGGGTATATTGGATTCCGAAACAGATTCGAAAATTGTTTCTCGATCTTCCCGCGATGGCCTCAGTCGCGGATATCAAAGAAGGTATTAACACTGGCGACAACTTTCGGTTTATGCGGCTTTGGTGGGAGATCAATCGTGGTCGGGTTGGTCGGGAAGAGACCTGGGCACGCTTTGCAAAGGGCAATAGATCGAGGAGCTACGTAAACCCATCCCAGTTTGTGGTTAGGAACAATCTTGAGGAGTTGCGAACCTTACCTGGATGTGCGATTCGGAACATAGGCTTTTCCTTTCGCTCCGCCGTCGGATTTCTTTCAAACTCGTCATCAGGCTTTTGTGCTTGGGTTACTCCAGAAGGGCACCTTTTCTGCAGCACTGGAGGACGTTCGGCTTTTCCTAACAAAATTCCTATCGACGCATGCGCCGGATTGATGAACTCCAAGCTCTTCAGCACTATGATGTCACTCGTCAATCCAACGATCACAGTGAAAGTGGGGGACGTAACTTTCATACCTATACCCGCCGAACAGCTAGAAGGAATCGCGGTCAATGCCCGAGAGGCCATTCACATCGCTACAGTTCAGTGGGAACGCGATGAATCTTCCTATCTCTTTGTTCGACCCAACCGAAACTCAGAAGAAAGAGGTGCGCGCAATGAACAACTCGCCACCGTTGAAGCTGAGATCGACGCTGAAGTCTCTCGGCTTTACGGTCTGAGCGAGGAAGACCTCGCCGCCATCGACCGCGAGCTTTCGGAGACCGTGAAAATCGGAGACGATGAGGCCGGGGGAGAAGTCGATGTAGAGGATCCCGAAGTCCCAGAGTCCCACAGTCCCCACGTCCATTCCCAATCCTGGCTCTCCTACGCCCTTGGCACAGTGCTGGGCCGCTTCGAGATCGGTCAGTCCGGTGGGTTAGGCTGCGGCGATTTCCCCGAGGCCACCGTCGCCGAAATTCGCAAGCTCATCGACCCGGACGGCATTATGCCCTGCGACGCCGGGCACCCGCAGGACATCGCCGCCCGTGCCGTCGCCTGCCTCGAACTCATGCTCGGAGCAGCAGAAGCCCGCGCCACTATCCGCAGCGCGACCGTCACCGAGGGTGATGCTGTCGATGCCCTGCGCGGCTGGCTGGACCGCTTCACCGGCACCCCGGACAGGTCGTTCTGGAAATACCACCACCAGCTCTACCGCAAGCGCCCGGTTTATTGGCCCTTCCAGTCGCCCAAGAAGAATTTCACCTTCTGGGTCTTCCACGAAAAGCTCGGCCCCAACACTCTTCATACTCTCAAGGAATTGACCGACGTCCGCCTAAACCTGCTGGAGCGCGAGATCGCCGACCTTCTGAGGAAACCGCCCTCCCGCGTCCGTGACAACGAGCAACAAAAGCTCCTCGAAATGGGAGACGACCTCCGCGAATTCTCCGCCCGCCTCAAGATCCACATCGACGCCGGATACGCATCCTGCATCGACGATGGCGTCCTCCTCAACGCCGCTCCCCTCCACGATCTCTTCCCAAGCTGGACCGACACCGCCGCCGCGTGGAAGGAGCTGGAAAAAGAAAAATACGAATGGGCACACCAAGCCATGCGCCATTGGCCCGACCGGGTCACCGAAGCCTGCCGCAGCAACCGCAGCTTCGCCATCGCCCACAACCTCGAACACCTCTGCCCCGCCCCTCCACCCAAGAGAGCAAAAAAGGCCGCGAAGAAAGCGGCGACACCCAAAGATGTTCCCGAGTCGGGAACTTTTCTCTTGTGATTCACTCATTCAACCGCCATCTTACACATGAGAGTCATCGCCCGCCGCACCCTCCGCGACTTCTACGAATCACACGCCGACGCAAAATCTGCTTTGGAAGCCTGGTTCCATGAAACCGCAGCGGCGCATTGGTCAGACCCTCAAGACATCAAACTGCGTTACCCATCCGCCGACATCCTGCCCGGCAACCGGGTCGTTTTCAACATCAAGGGCAACACCTACCGACTCATCGTCAAGATCCACTACAACACCGGCATCGTCTTCATCCGCTTCCTCGGCACCCACGCCGCATACGACAAGATCGACGCAACTAGCATTTAAAAGTCATGAAAGCAAAAATTCTTAAAACCGAAAGCGACTACCAACTGGCTCTCACCCGCGTGGAATCCCTAATGGACGCCAAACCGGGAACGGCCAAGGAGGACGAGCTAGAACTCTGGTCGCTGCTGGTGGAACGCTATGAGGAAGGCCATTTCCCCATCGACCTACCTGACGCCGTGGAGGCGATCAAATTCCGTATGGAGCAGGAAGGCCTCCGCCAAAAAGACCTGGCCAAAGTCCTCCCCGGCAAGAACCGCGTCTCCGAGGTGCTGAATCGCAAACGTCCGCTCAGCCTCGGCATGATCCGCTCGCTCCACGAACACCTCCACATCCCGGCAGAAATACTGATAGGCCATCCCTGATTTTTCACTACCTTCGATTGCAGCCATGATCAAACGACTCCAACTCCACAACATTGGCCCGGCCCGCGACTTGGTGGCGGAGTTCGGTGAACGCCTGAATCTCATCACCGGAGACAACGGACTGGGCAAGACCTTCCTGCTCGATGCCTGCTGGTATGCGCTGACCAAGCGCACTTGGGCGGATGACAAGCCCTTTTTTCCACGCCCTGATGCGAGCAAAGCTGACCCACCACGGATTGACTACATCGTGAAAGGGGAAATGGGGAAAGACGCAGAGAGCCATGCCGAGTTTCAGTTTTCAACCCAGACATGGAAAGGCAAGCCGGGGCGCCCCTCGAAGCCCGGGCTTGTGCTCTATGCCCGGATCGACGGCGGGTTTTCGCTCTGGGACCCGGCACGCAACTACTGGAGGGAAGAGTATGATCCGTCAGAGCAAGATTTAGTCCCGAAGCGGACATCGGCCTACCAGTTCTCCAAAGCGGAGGTATGGAATGGCCTATCGGAGGTGGCATCCGGCGACAGCGGCATCATCTGCAACGGCCTTCTGCGGGACGTGGAAAACTGGCGACTGAAGGGCAACGGCGTCTTTGAATTGTTCCAGCAAGTGCTGCGCGTATTGTCAGCAGGCGAGGCTGAAAGTCTTCGGATCGGCGAAGGGGTGAGGGTGAGTGTGAATGATGCCCGCGATATTCCCACCGTGGTCATGCCCTATGGCCCGGTTCCAGTAACCCACGCCGCTGCCGGAATGAAGAGGATACTGGCCTTGGCCTACCTTCTCGTATGGTCTTGGGAAGAACACAAACGGGCAGCAGAACTCAAAAAGGAAGATCCCACCCGGAGCTTGGTGTTGTTGTTCGACGAGGTCGAAGCGCACCTCCATCCCAAGTGGCAGAGGGTTTTCCTCCCGGCGGTATCGGAAGTGGCGAAGTCCCTATTGCTCCAGGACTCGGCGGATTCGGTGCAGATCATCGCCACCACCCACGCTCCTCTGGTGCTCGGCTCGGTGGAAACCCTGTGGGATGAAAATCAGGATCAACTCTTCGATTTCGACCTTGAGGATAACCAAGTCATCCTTGAGGCCATCGCCTTCGAAAAACACGGCGGAGCCGAACATTGGCTGAGTTCCGATTCCTTCGATCTGCCCCACAATTACGGAAGCTACTCCGTGGATGCACAGAAGGCCATGGAGCGCGCGGACGCATTCATGCGGGATCACCGAATCCCGGAAGAAGCTCCACAGGAAGAGATGGAGGCCACTCACAAGGAGCTACTCCGAACCTTGGGTGGCGATGATGAATACTGGCCTTACTGGCTGCCATTTTACGACGGGAGGGTGCAGGCATGATCCCGGTGGCGAATCCCATTCCCGAGCCGGCGGAATTTAATGAGAAGTGCCGCAAGGAGGGCAAGAAATGGTTTAAAAAGAAGCCCACATCGGAGAAATTCCCCAATCACTGGAGACAATTCCAACCTGAGCTTGCCGAGGGGTTCAAGGATCGTTGTGGCTGGTGGGCTATGCGTATCGCAGACGGTCACGTCGATCACTACCAGAGCAAAAGCAAGAAAGGTAACCGAAATCTTGTCTATGAGTGGAGCAACTACCGCTACATCGCGGGAACCGTGAACAGCTCCAAAAGGACACTGGATGACCAGATTCTCGACCCGTTCGAAATTCAGGATGGCTGGTTCGAGGTGCTGCTGCCTTCCATGCAACTGGTGACAACCGCAGCCCTGCCCGCCAGTTTGCTGGCGAAGGCAAACCTGACGATGGTAAAGCTGCATTTGGACAACGGCACGAAAGTGCGCCGAGTTCGGAAGCTCTGGTATAAGGATTACAAGGACGGAAAAATCACTTTTGCCGGCTTGCAGGATATTGCGCCACTTGTTGCCGAGGCAGTGGCGAAGCGCATTTCGGCTTCGCAACCTCTCCTTTGAAAGTAATTCAATCAACATGCCCAAACTCACCGACACACTCAGCCAGCTTCTCCAGCGCCAGATCAACGAGCGAGGGATCGTGGTCTGGTATGACCCCGAAGGTGCCTACACGCAGGCAGTGGACACGCTGGATTTGGAGGGTGTGACGGTGCTGAAATACAAGGACGGGTATTTCCGCCTGCGGGAAGAACTGGAAGCCTGGCTGGAATGGATCGATGAAGACGGCCGACCTATCGCCGACCGTGAGGTGCCGCCGAAGCTGCTGGTCTATGTGCCGAAGAATCGCGCCGACAATGATTTCGCCCTGGTGGAAGTGGAGACCGCAGGCGTGGTCGTGGAACCCGGCGCTCCGGTGACCGAGCGCAACACCCGCTTGGCCGGCTTGGTGGAGCGTGTGTTCACCAAGATTTCCCCGGAGAAGGCCGGCCATGTCGCACGGCAGGTGGATGACGGGCTGTTGACCTACGAGGAGGTGGAGCAGATGGCAGAGGACGCCGGCTCCACCGCCATGGGCGCTCTCAAGCTGATCTATGGACAGGCTTCTCCGATGGAAGTGATCTTGCTCTTTGCCTCCAGCGACGAGCTTGATGAGAAGGTGACGGGAAAGAAAGCCCTCAAGGAGCTGGCGGCATTGGTTGAGGCCGAGACCGGGTTGGCCGCGAGCAAACTGAAAAGTCCTGCGGTGCTCCGTGAAGCTCTCCTGAAGCACCTGCTGCTCGGTGAAGTGGCTCTGGCTCTCCCCGACTCACATCGCAGCGGGATCCTGGAGTCATTGGATCTGCCGAATAAGTCCGTGCAGCTGGACACCCTGAACCACCTCTGCCAGACATGGCGCAACCGGCTGGATCTTCAGGAAGCCTACGCCAATGCGGCGGATGCTCTGGAGCAAAGCGCGGGGATCGCAACGCTGCCTCTGCCTTGCGACTCCATTGCCACGCTGGAAACCTTTTCATCACTCGATCAGCCCTTGCTGGCGGAAGCCGCAGACGCCCTGCTCAAGGGCGACGGACCACGTGCGGCGGAGCGAGCCTCGCAACGCCGTCCGACATTCTGGAACCGCCGCATGCCGAGGTTGCAGCTCCAATGGTCGCTGGTGGAGGTGGCCGCCGCCCTGCAACAGGAGGCGAAGGCGATTTCCACGGCACTGAAGAAACGCAAGTGGCCCTTGGATGAACTGATCGCCGCCTATACAAGCCACGCCGCGCCATGGATGCGGCTGGACACCCTGGCCCGGCATCTGGACAGCCGCTATGCCCGGTTTGACTTCGAGCAGGAGAGCCATGGTCCGGACTGGGAAAAGGTAGTGGCAAAGTGCCGCACGGAATATCTATCGGCTCTGGATCTCCTTACCGAAGCGTGGACGCGGGCACTGGAACAGGCGGATTTTTCAAGTAACACGACCCCTCCCCAGACCCAGGTTTTCAAAGACACGGTGGCACCCTTGCTCGCAGACGGACGCAGGACCGCCTATCTGTTGGTGGATGCGCTGCGCTATGAGATGGCGGCGGAACTGCTGGAAGGGCTGGCCGGGGATTTCGCCATCAAACTGCGACCTGCACTTTCGCAACTCCCGAGCATCACGCCGGTGGGGATGGCATCACTGATGCCCGGTGCGGAAGACGGCTTGGTGCTTGAGAAGTCCGGATCCAAGATGCATGTCACCATAGCAGGGAAACGCATCACCGACCGGGCATCCCGCATGGCGTGGCTCCAGGAACGCACCGGAGAAGGCACGCTGGTGCTGAAGCTGGGTGAAATCATCCGTCTCACACCAAAGAAAAAAAAGCAACTCTCCGCCGCGAAACTGCTGGTGGTGACTTCGCAGGAAATCGACCGGCTTGGCGAGGATGGCAGCGAGGATGATGAAGCCCGGATTTACATGGATGATGTGCTGGAAAAGCTCCGCCGTGGCATTCGCAATCTGGCAGCGGCCGGCGTCACGGACTTCGTGATCGCGGCGGACCATGGATTCATTTTCGCCGAAGGCTTCGAAACCGGATTGAAGATGGACGCCCCGGGCGGCGACACACTGGAGCTGCATGCCCGCTGCTGGATCGGCCAGGGCGGAACGACGGCGGATGGATACTTCCGTGCTCCCGCAAGCACACTGGAACTCGGAGGTTCGTTGGAGTGTGCGTTTCCACGCGGACTCGGCACCTTCAAGGTGAGGGGGGGCGCAGGTGCCTACTTCCATGGGGGTGCCAGTCCGCAGGAACAACTCATTCCCGTTGCCTGTCTCACACGCGAGAACTCCGCCAGCACGAAGGTAAGTCGGTCACGCGTGGTCATAGGCTTCACGAAAAAGGCCATCACCAACCGGTTCTTCTCCGTCACGCTGACGCTGGAGAGTGACGAAATCTTCACCCCGGAAAAGCGCCAGGTGCGGCTGGAAATCATGGGTGGCAAGGAGGTGATCGGTCATCCGGCCATGGCCGCCTACGGATTCGAGGAAGGCACCCGGGAGATCACCGTCGAACACGGTCAGCCGAACTCGGTGACCGTGATGCTGTCCGCCACCAGTTTCCCATCCACCGCTTCGATCCGTGTGACCGACAGCAAGAACGAATCCGTCCTCGCCACCATGGCCGACATCCCTCTGAATCTAGCCATCTAATCTCTATGCAAAGCGACGACCTTGATACAAAACTTGCCGATGTTTTTTCCGGGCGCGTGGTCCGCAAGGATCTCGTGCGGAAAATCAAAGTCGGAGCCAACGTGCCGGTCTTTGTGCTGGAATACCTGCTGGGGAAATACTGTGCCACGGACGATCCGGCTGCCATCGACGCTGGCATGCGGGTGGTTACGAACACGCTGGCTGACAGTTTCATCCGCTCGGAGGAGGCTAACAAGGCCCAGGCGCTCGTGAAGGAGAAGGAACGCCACACCTTCATCGACAAGGTGAGCGTGCGCTACCTCTCGGAGGACGACAAATACTGGGCGCATTCCTTGAACTTCGGAGCCAAATACATCCATGTGCCGGACAAATTCGTCCGCGACTACGACCGCCTCCTGATGGAAGGCATCTGGGCGGAGGTGGAAATCCGCCACCAGTATGATGAGGAAGCCAAGGGGCGGCGCAGTCCCTTCTGGATCGAACGGATCAACCCCGTCCAGCTCGCAAGTTTCAACCTCGATGCCTACAAGCAGGGTCGTGCGCAGTTTTCCACGGACGAGTGGCTTGATGTGCTCATCCGCTCCATCGGCATGGAGCCTTCGCACTTCTCGCGCCGGCTCAAGATGCTGTTTCTCATCCGCCTGATCCCGCTGTGCGAGTCCAACTACAATCTGGTGGAGCTCGGCCCACGCGGAACGGGCAAGTCGTATGCCTTCCAGGAACTCAGCCCCTACTCGATCCTGATGACCGGGCCGACAACCGTGGCGAACCTGTTTTACAACATGACGACGGGCAAGATCGGCCTCGTCGGCATGTGGGACGCGGTGGCCTTCGACGAAGTCGCAGATCTCGAAAAGATGCCCAAGGAGGTGATCACGACGCTCAAGACCTACTGCGAATCCGGAACCTTCGCCCGCGGCAAGGACTCGCTGACCGGAAAGGCATCCATCGCCCTGTTTGGGAACACCAACCAGCCGGTGGAAACCATGGTGCGTTCGTCCCACCTGTTCATACCGATGCCCGAGGTTATCCGCGAGGACATGGCATTCCTCGACCGCATCCACTATTACATCCCCGGCTGGGAAGTTCCGAAGATGCGGATCGAGTTTTTCACCGACCACTACGGTTTCGTCGTGGACTACCTGGCGGAAGCCCTGCGGGAACTCCGCCGCCACACCTACACGGATGTCTGTGACAAGCACTTCTCGTTCGGCCCACATCTCAACGCCCGCGATGTCAAGGCGGTGCGTAAGACGGTCTCCGGGCTGGTGAAACTGATCTATCCGCACGGGGAGTACACGAAGGAGGAACTTGCCGAGATGCTGGACATGGCGATGGAGGGTCGCCGCAGGGTCAAGGAGCAGTTGAAGAAGATGGGATCGTTCGAGTATCACCAGACTTCGTTTTCCTATCGCGATCACGAAACCACGGAGGAACATTACGTGGGGGTTCCCGAGGAGGGCGGGAGGGCACTCATCGCCACCGATCCGCTCGCGCCCGGGTCAGTCTATGCCACCTCCGTCAACGACGAAGGCAAGGTGGGGCTATACCGTATCGAGGTGGGAACCTCTGCTGGAACCGGGAAGCTCAAACACGCCGGTGGTGCCAATTCGTCCATGAAGGAGTCAATCACCCGTGCTTTCGGATTCCTACAGGGGAACAAGGTTACTCTGGGTATCGCGAGCGCATTCGACACCACGGATTTTCACATCGAAGCCATTGACCTCCTGGCCAACCGTGTGAACTGCGACACCGGTATCGCGGTTCTCGTGGCGATCATTTCCGCCCTGAAGAAGACCCCGGTGCAACCAGGTATGGTGATTCTCGGCGACTTGAGCATCCAAGGTAACATCAAGGAGGTCAACTCACTGGCTGAGCCTCTTCAGGTCGCCATGGAGAGCGGTGCCCGCCGGGCGATGATCCCCCTGAGCAACAAGCGGAACTTCCTGGAGGTGTCCGGGGAGATCGCCGAGAAGGTGGATCCGGTCTTCTTCTCGGATCCGCAGACAGCCGCAGCAAAGGCACTCGGGCTTTTGTAGTCAACGGAGACATTCTCGTCATGCCGAACTAGCAAAATTTTGAGCAAGAATGATCTAGATGGAACTTCGGGGACTTTGTTTGTTGGATTTTGGGCTGTGAGCCTTGCGGTTTCTTGGTTTGAGGGGTTTAGGGGTCGGATTTAGTGATGGGGTTTGATGGCTACGCTGCCGGGAGCTTGAGGCCGAGGAGATCGAAGGCTTCCTTTTGCAAGGGGGTGGCCTGGGGGTATTTGAGGAAGGTGCCGGCTCCTTTGATTCTCGGACGGCAGATGACTTTGGTGA